>Ga0315912_10004007_pt1 | contig 14204 bp, 15 predicted proteins | sample VfabasoilMG_FD_204469 | JGI IMG/M metagenome (GOLD analysis project Ga0315912, IMG submission 204469) | Garden soil microbial communities collected in Santa Monica, California, United States - V. faba soil | ecosystem: Environmental > Terrestrial > Soil > Garden | place: USA: California... | reverse complement strand
CTGCTGCTCAAGAGGAACTGATCAACACTTCTGCCGATGCCCTCGCGCTCGTCGGACTCTGACGTCGCGCCCCTTTCCCGCTCCGCCCTGTTCGTCCGGGCAGCCAGCCTCGTCACCGCAGCGATCAGCGCCGCCGTCCTCCTCGACTGGACCCTCGGCTTCGACCGAATCCGAAGCCTCGCCTTCGGCACGTCAACGATGAAGGCCAATACTGCGCTGCTGTTCATCCTGAGCGGCGCGGCGCTCTGGCTCGCGGCGACGACTCGCGAGCGGCGCGCGGTGCGCGCGCTGGCCGCCGTGGTCGTCGCCGTTGCGCTGGTCACGCTGGGCCAGTACGCCTTCGATCGCGACTTCGGCGTCGATCAGCTGCTGGTGGCCGATCCAGCGCCGGTGCCGCTGACGGCGGCGCCGGGCCGCATGGGCATCAACACCGCCTCTGCGTTTGTGCTCGTCGGCGTGGCGCTGATGCTTGCCGTGTCGAGTCGCGTTCGTGCGCGGCGGCTGGCCCAGTGGCTTGCGATGACGACCTCCGGACTCGGCGCGGTCAGCCTGACCGGCTACGCCTACTCCGTGCAAGGCACCTACGGATTGACGCCGTACACGCAGATGGCCGTGCACACATCCGTGCTGCACGCGCTGCTTGGCCTCGGCGTGGTGTTCGTGAACGCGCACGAAGGCATCGCAAGCGTGGTGACGAGCCAGGGCCCCGGCGGCCAGTTCACGCGGTCGGTGGTGCCGTACCTGGTGCTGGGGCCGTTTGCGATGGGGTGGCTCCGCCTCAAGGGGCAGGAGATGGGACTCTACGGGACCGAGTTCGGCGTGGCCATCCTGGTCATCACCAGCACCTCGTCGCTCGCCACGGTGGTGATGCTCTACGCCTCGAAGATCGACCGCGCCGACGCCGCTGCCCGCATCGCGGAGCGGGAGGCACGGGCCACCGACGAGCGCTTGCGCGTGGCCGTCGCCGCCGCGGGCATCGGCGTGTGGGAGAACGAGCTGTCCCTGGATCGCCTCACGTGCTCAGACACATTCATGGAGATGATCGGGCGGTCACCCGGCAGTGCGACCCCGACGCGCGACGAGTTCATCCAGCTGATCGTGCATCCCGACGATCGCGCCATGTTCGCCGACGCGCAGGCGCGGGTGCTGACGGGGGCTCTCGAGGCGTTGGAATGCCGGATCGTGTGGGGCGATGGCTCGGTGCACTGGCTCTACATGCGCGCGTACGTGTCGCGTGACGCGAATGGCACGCCCGAGCGCGTGTTCGGCGCCGCCATCGACGTTACCGAACGCAAGGATCTCGAAGGCAGCCTCCGGCAGGCGCAGAAGCTGGAGGCAGTGGGGCAGCTGGCCGGCGGCGTTGCGCACGACTTCAACAACGTGCTCACCGCGGTGATCGGCTACAGCGATCTGCTGCAGGCAGAGGCGCCGCCCGGCACGCCGCTCCACGAGGGACTCGTCGAGATCGGCAAGGCCGGTCACCGGGCGTCGCAGATCACGCGCCAGTTGCTCGCGTTCAGCCGCAAGCAGATCCTGCTGCCTCGCGTGCTCGACGTGAACGCGCTGATCGTCGACCTCGAGCGGCTGCTGCGGCGTGTCGTCTACGAGCACGTGCAGATCGTCACGCGGCTCGCGCCCGACGCAGGGCGTATCCGGGCGGACCCGACGCAGATCGAGCAGGTGCTCGTGAACCTGGCGGTCAATGCGCGCGACGCGATGCCGAAGGGGGGCACGCTGACGATCGAAACCTCCAACGCCACGCTCGACGGCCACTACCCGCAGCGTCACGAGCCGGTGGTGCCGGGTCCTTACGTGCTGCTGTCGGTCAACGACACCGGCGTGGGCATGGACCGCGCTACGCAGGAGCGTCTGTTCGAGCCGTTCTTCACGACCAAGGGGATTGGGAAGGGCACCGGCCTCGGGCTGGCGACGGTCTACGGTGTCGTGACGCAGAGCGGCGGACACGTGTGGGTGTACAGCGAGCCGAATCGCGGGACGACGTTCAAGGTCTATCTGCCCCGCGTGTACGGAGACGCCGGCGTGCCGGGAGCGCATGCCGTCGCGCCGGCGCTACGGGGCGGATCGGAAACGATCCTGCTCGTCGAAGACGAGGCGGCCGTGCGCCAGCTCGGGCGCCGCGTGCTCGAGGGGGCTGGCTACCACGTGCTTGAAGCGCCGGATCCGTACGACGCTCTCGCGCTGGCAGCGGGCACCTCCGCGCCGATCGACCTTCTGTTGAGCGACGTCGTGATGCCCGGGAGCGGCGACGTGTCGCTCTTCGACGAGCTGGCGAAGCAGCGTCCGTCGTTACGCGTGCTCTACATGTCGGGCTACGCCGACGAGACGATGGTGCAGCGCGGCTGGCTGTCGGGTGAGGCGCCGTATCTGCCGAAGCCGTTTACCGCGCACGAGCTGACGCTCAAGGTGCGTGAGGTGCTCGATACGTAGCCGCCGGTCTTTAGACCAGCCCCAGTAGCGCTTGGACGGCTTCGAGGTCCGGCACGCCGCCGAGCGCGCCGGCCCTCGTGCAGCTCAAGGCCGCGGCGGCGTTGGCGAATCGCAAGATGGCTTCCGGCGCGTCGCCGCGCAGCAGCGCCACGATGAACGCGCCGCGGAACACGTCGCCGGCGCCGGTGGTGTCCACGACGTCCACGCGCGGCGGTGCAGCGTAATACGGGCGATCGCCATCGAGCAGCAGCGCGCCCTGCGCGCCCATCGTGACGCACCGCAGTCGCGCCTGCGGCGCGTCGAGCCGGCGCAGTGCCTGTTCCGGATCGCGTTCGCCGGTGATCGCTTCGGGCAGTCCCGGCGCCAGGATCGGAACCGTCAGTTCGCGCAGCAGTTCCCCGGTGCGCGGGCCGATGGTCTCGAGATCGCAGGTCACCTGCGCACCGGCTTCACGCGCGATGCGCGCGGCGGCAATCGAGGCCTCCTCGTCCACGCCGTCCACGTGCACCGCTCGCGAGTGCATCAGGGCCGAGCGCGGCAGCATCTCCGGCGCAAGCGCGAGGGCGGCGTCGCGGTGCCCCATCACCACGCGATCGCCGTTGCGCTCGTCCACCAGAATCACTGCCGACCGGTTGGCCACCGGCCGCACCACGCTGTCGCCGAGCTCGAGACCGCGCGCGGCCAGGGTCCGGCGCAGCCGTTCGCCGTCGTCGTCCGACCCGAACGCGCCGATGTAGCTCGCGCGCAGCCCCATCGCGATGCAGGTGCACAGTGCGGTCACCACCTGGCCGCCCGGTTCGTGCGTGGACGAGCGGATCTGCATCTTGGTGGCTTGAGCGATCGACGGCAGGGCGGGCACCCGCAGCACGTGATCGACCGAGTTCTCGCCAACGCCGACGACGTCCCACCTCATGTCGTGGCCTGCCGCCATTCGTAGAGCGCGATGCCCGCGGCCATGGCGACGTTGAGCGAGTCCACGTCCGTCGTCATCGGGATGCGCGCCATGTGCGTGCAGGCGGCTGCCGCTGCCGTGGTGAGACCGTCGCCTTCGTGCCCGAGCACGAGCACCGCGCGATCCCCGGCCACCCGGGCGAACACGTCGCGTGCCGGCGGAGCACTCGCATCCGGCGTGAGCGCGACGGTGCTCCAACCTTCACCACGCAGATGCGCCAGCGCGTCGATCAGCGGCACGTCCGTGGCAAACGGTACTTCCAGCGCCGCGCCCATCGAGGTCCGAATGGCCTTGCGGTAGAGCGGATCGGCGCACGAGGGATCGAGCAGCACGCCGACCGCGCCGAAGGCCGCCGCGGCGCGGAACGTCGCCCCGACGTTGTCCGCGTTGCCGACGCGCTCGAGTGCCACGAGGCTTTGGGGCCGGTCTGAAGACCGGCGGCTACCTACGAGGTGCTCCCACGACGCTGGCGCCGGGCGTTGGCCGATGGCCAGGCAGCCGCGGTGAATGTTGAACCCCGCTACGGCGTTCATCAGGCTCTGCGGCACGACGAAGACCGGCACGCACGGATGCGCGTCGAGGTCGGCTTTCACCCCGTCGAGGACGGCGGCGGTGACCAGCACGGACCGGGTGGTGAAGCGCGACGACAGGAGGCGGCGCACGACCAGGCGCCCCTCGGCCACGAAAACCCCGCGGGTGCGCGCCAGCTCGGGCTCGGGAATTCCCCGGTAATCGGCCAGGCGCGGGTCGCCCGCGTCGTCAACGGACCAGATCGGCACCGGGCAATGGTAATTCGGCCAATTAGGAGGGACGAACGGTGGGACCAACGGTGCGGCCCCAGGGATCGGTCTTGACCTGTCTTCGGTCCCCGCCGATATTGGCCCTATGCACCCGTTCGTGAGCCGCCGCGCGCTGCTCGTCATCTTTCTCTGCGCCACGGTGCTCGGGGTGTTTTCGGCCATCCAGGCCTACAACTACGTCGCGCTCTTCAGCGAGAAGCCGCAGCCGATCGAGATCCTGCTCGGACTCAACATGTCCTACTGGTACGCATGGGCGCTCCTGGCGCCCATCGTGCTGTGGCTCGCACGGACCTATCGGTTCGAGCGGGTGAAGTGGACGCGCGCGCTCGCCGTCCACGTGCCGGCGGTGCTCATCATCACGTTCGCGCACGCCATGCTGCTCGGCGCGGGCAAAGTGGCGACGATGCGCTTCCTCGCCGACCGCGAAGTGGACTGGTGGCTGGGCGTCCGCGAGCGCTTCTTCCTCTATTTCGACTGGGAGATGATGACCTACTGGGCCATCATCGCGGCGAGCCACGCCTACGACTACTACCGCGAATCGCAGGACCGCGCCCTGACCACGGCGCAGCTCCAGACGCGCCTCGCCGAAGCGCGGCTCCAGGCGCTGCAGCGGCAGCTCCACCCGCACTTCCTGTTCAACACGCTCCACACGATCTCGGCGCTGATGCACCGCGACATCGACGCCGCCGACGCCATGCTGGCGAAGCTCAGCGACCTGCTGCGACTGACGCTCGATCGGGTGGGCACGCAGGTCGTGTCGCTCAAGGACGAACTCGATTTCATTCACAAGTACCTCGACATCGAGCGCACCCGCTACGGCGAACGCCTGCACGTCACCTTCGTGATCGAGCCCGACACCTTGAGCGCGTCGGTGCCGAACTTCGTCCTGCAGCCGCTCGTGGAAAACGCGCTGCGCCACGGCATCGGCCCCAAGGTCGGCGGCGGCCGTGTGGAGGTGCGCGCGCATCACAACGGCGAGTGGTTGCAGCTGGTCGTCCAGGACGACGGCTACGGCGTGCCGCCGGATCGGCTCGACGCGTTCAATACCGGCGTCGGGTTGACCAACACGCGTTCGCGCCTCGAACATCTGTACCCTGAGAATCACACCTTCGAATTCCAGACACCGACAGGCGGGGGCCTGGCTGTCACGATCGTGATTCCGTTCACGGTGGATGCCGAACTCGTCGAAGAGTCGCGGAGCGTGGCATGAGCAAGATACGAGCGCTGGTGGTGGACGACGAGCCGATGGCGCGCGACCGCGTGCTGTCGCTGCTGCAGCACGAGGAGGACGTGGAGGTGGTGGGCGAGTGCGGCGATGGCACGCAGGCGGTGACCGCCATCCACAACCAGGCGCCGGATCTCGTGTTCCTCGACGTGCAGATGCCCGGCCACAACGGGTTCGAGGTGATCGAAGCCGTGGGCGCCGACCGGATGCCCACCGTGATCTTCGTCACCGCCTACGACGAGTACGCGCTCAAGGCCTTCGAGGTGCACGCGCTCGACTACCTGTTGAAGCCGTTCGGCCGCGATCGGTTCCAGCAGACGCTGCAGCACGCGCGCGCCATTCTCGAGCGGCGCCGCGCGGGCGATCTGGGCCGCCGGCTGCTGGCGCTCGTGAACGACATCAAGACCGAGCCAGGTCCGACACGGCTGGATCGTCTGGTGGTGAAGAGCGGCGGGCGCGTCTTCTTCCTGCGGACGGATCAGATCGACTGGATCGAGGCGGCCGGCAACTACGTGCGGCTGCACCTCGGCGACGAGTCGCACCTGTTCCGCGAGACGATGAACCGCATGGAGGCGCGGCTCGACGGGCGCCGGTTCGTGCGCATCCACCGCTCACGCATCGTCAACACCGAGCGCGTGAAAGAGCTGCAGCCGTGGTTCAACGGCGAGCACGTGGTCATCCTGCAGAACGGGACGCGGCTGACCCTCAGCCGCGGCTACCGCGAGAAGCTGCAGGAACAGCTGAAACGCGGCTTCTAGACGCACTGGATCAGCCACGATCGAAACGCGAAGAGCGTGCGGAATCCCAGGCGCTCGTAGACCGGGAAGCCCTCCTTCGTCGCCTGCAGCACCGCGAGGGTGGCGCCGCGCTCAGCTCCCGCACGCGCCGTGACGAGCGTGGCAAGCCTCCCGAGGCCCTGCCGCTGATACGCGCGCCGCACGGCGATGCCGTAGATGCCGGCGACGCCGCAGGAGATGTGCAGCATCGCCGTGGCCACGACCGTGCCCTCCCGCCTGAGCAGCATATAGACGCGATCGCGGTCGGACCGGCACGGCCAGGCATGCGCCGCCGCCACGTGCGCCGCACTCTCGCCGGTGAGCCCGAACCCGTCGCACAGCGCGTCGGCCCATTCGAGATAGTGGGCGTCGGTCGTGGCGAATTCGACCGTGACGCCCTCCAACTCCGGCGCGGGAAGGCCGGCGACGGCTGCGATCATGGCGGGGTACTCGTCGGTCATGACCAGCCCGCGGGCCGTGAAGTGCTGTTCGATCGTGCCGGCGCTGGCGGTGCTGATCAACCAGCGGGCGGGAACGCCCCACGACCGCACGCGCGCCAGCATCTCGTCCACGTCGCAGCCGGCGCCGAGGACGCCGTTGTAGTTGGCGAAGGGGATACCCGATCGATACCAGGTCGCGCCGCCGGCGCGTCCAGTGTCCCCGCCGGGCCGCCGCGCGAACCCCTGCCAGAAGGTGAAGTTGTCCGCCTCCATCGTGCGAACGTCGTCCGGCAGCACGGCGGCGGACACGCGGCTATCGCTGCGTCAGCGACTCCAGGCGCGTGAGGAGGCTCGACCAGCGCGATTCCTCGGTCTGCATCGTCTGCGACAGCTCGAGCTCCCGGCTCCGGAGCTGCTGCTCCCGCGCCGTGGCGAGCTGCTGCTCCCGCCGCATTTCGCGGATCGCCTCTTCCACCGCGTTGCGCCTGGTCGGGTCCGACAGTCGCGGCAGCTCCTCTTCGAGCTCTGCCAGCTTGCCGGTGACTTCGCTCGACTGGCGCGCCACGCCCTCGAGCTCCAACCGCGCACTTTCGAGCTGCGACGACACCTGCATGATCCGCGTTTGCTGCACCGAGAGATAGACGCCAAGCGCCTGCGTTTGCGACTGTGTTTGCGCAAACTGCTGGACGGCGACACGCAATTGACGGACTTCCGCTGTCAACGCGGCCATCGAGCCGTCGGCGGGCTCACCGCGGCTCTGCCCGAGAACGACGGTGGCGCCTCCAACGATCGCCAGCGCCACGACGGTCAGTGCTATTCCCGACGCCACCGTCCGACCTAGAGCGCGCATCACCGCCTCCTTTGGTGTTGTGTGTGGCTACTTGGCCCACTTCCGCTCGGCGCCTTTGTAGGTGCCGAGCACGCGCAGCATCTGTGCGAAGTCGCCGAGCTGCGCGATGGCTTCAGCGCACGCCGCTTCATCGGCGCGCGCGTCCACCTCGATGTAGAACAGGTACTCCCACGGGCGGCCGCGGAGCGGCCGGCTTTCGAGCTTCGACAGATTGATCTCGCGCAGCGCGAAGACGCTGAGCGCCTTGAACAGCGCGCCCGGCGTGCTGGGGAGCGCGAACACCAGCGTGGTCTTGTTGGCGCCCGGCGACGGCGTGCCGCCGATGATGGCGAAGCGGGTGATGTTGAACTCGTAGTCCTGCACGGCTTCCTGCAGGACCTCGAGCCCGAAGACCTCCGCCGCGCGCCGCGACGCGAGCGCGGCGGCCCCCTTCATCTGCTGCTCGGCGACGAGCTTGGCGCCGCCGGCCGTGTCGTACACCGCTTCCACGGTGACGCCGAGGCCCTTCAGGTACTTCTCGCATTGGGCGAGCGCCTGGGGATGCGAGTACACGGTCTTGACGTCCGCGAGGGCGGTGCCCGGCAGCGCCTGCAGGCAGTGCACCACGTCCAGCTCGACTTCGCCGGTGATCGTCAGGTCGTGCTCGACCAGCAGGTCGTAGTTGCGGTGGATGGTGCCGCCGATCGAGTTCTCGAGCGGCAGCACGCCGTGCGTGACGCGCTGCTCGGCCACCGCGGCAAAGACGTCGTCGAACGCCTTGCAGGGCAGCGTCTCCACGTGGCTGCCGCCATACGCGCGCGCGGCCGCCTCGCTGTAGGCGCCGGGCTCACCCTGATAGGCCAGCTTCACTGCGATGCCCTCGTCGCCAGGCGCGCCTGCATCCGGACCCATGCGCCCGCCACCATACCCGGCCCCGTCGTGAGCACGAGGAGCGTCCGGATCCAGATGGGGAGCGCGTCGTAGGCGCCCACCATCCATCCGTAGGCGAGCATGCACGTCTCGATGGTCGCCGCGACACCCAGCACCATGATTTCTTGCGCTCCCGCGATCTTGGCGCCGATGTAGCCGACCAGGAGCGCCACCGCCACGTTGAGCACGGCGGTGACGACCGGATTGCCGAGCGTCTGCTCGAGGATGCGTGTGGCGAGGCTGAACAGCAGGAGCGCGCCGAGAACAGCGGTAATGCCGCGCCCGACGCTGACGTCCTGTGCTGGCGCGGTCACTGCGACATCACCGCGATGATGGCGACGACGATGCGCGGCGCGATGGCGCCGACGGACGCCAGGAGGCAGATCCCGGCGATGACGAGATGGTCGATCCGTTCGGGCTTGAGCGGGTCGAGCAGCTGCCCGGCAAAGTAGCCACCCGCGAATCCACCGATGTGCGCGGCGTTGTCGACCATGCCTCCCCCCAGGAGGAATGAGTAGACGCCCATGCTGATCGCGTACGACCACGCCTGGTTGGACGCGAGGCGGCTGCCCGTGCGGCGGCCGTAGTACGCGGCGGCGCCGATGAGACCGAAGATCGAGGCCGACGCGCCGAGCGTGTAGTACGCGCCGAGGAACGGCAACCCGGGCAGGAACCATCCGATGCTCGAGCTCAGAAGGAACCCGCCCACGCCGGCCATCGTGTAGATGATGACGGTGCGTCCCGGTCCATAGAGCTCCGCGATGGAGGGCAGGAGCTGCCACACGCCGAGCATGTTGAACCCGATGTGCAGCAGGTTGCCGTGCAGCCAGCCGGCGGTGAGCAACGTGATCCAGCGCCCCTGCGCGAACACCGGGACCGCACCGCTCATGCCGAGGTAGTTTTGCACCACGCTCGATGGCGCCAGCATGCCGCCGAACGGTGCGCCCGAGAGCGCCCACGCCAGGACGTAGATGGCGCCGCACGCGCCGATGATGAAGGGCGTGAAGCCAAGGTCGCTGCCAAGCGACCGAAAGACCGGCGCCCAGCCCCAGAGGCCGGGATTGCGCCGGCCGCAGTTGTAACACGTGGCGTCGTTGACGCCGACGAGCACCCCGCACGAGGTGCAGAGGACCGACCCGGTCCGCTGACGTTTCAGCACGACGTCGATGATAGCCTGTTAGCAGAGCCTCTTCCTCGATGCGCCTGATCGTTGCTCTCAGCGGAGCCACCGGTTCCATCTACGGCGTCCGCCTTCTCGAATGTCTCCGCGACGCCGGCGTCGAGACGCACGCCGTCATCAGCCGGTGGGGCGTGCGCACGCTGCTCCACGAGACCAGCTACACGAAGGAGCAGGTGGAGGCGCTGGCCACGAAGGCCTATGCGCCGGGCGACATGGGCGCGGCCATTTCGAGCGGCTCGTTCAAGACCGACGGGATGGTCGTGGCGCCGTGCAGCGCGAAAACGCTGGCCGCGATTGCGCACGGCGTCGGCGACAACCTGATTCACCGCGCCGCCGATGTCATCCTGAAAGAACGGCGGAAGCTGGTGCTTGCCGTGCGCGAGGCGCCGCTCAGCGACATTCACCTCGAGAACATGCTGCGGCTGTCGCGCATGGGCGCGGTGGTACTGCCGCCGGTGCCGGCGTTCTACACCAAGCCGCAGACGCTCGACGACGTCGTGAACCACACCGTGGCCCGCCTGCTCGATCAGTTCGGCATCGACGCGCCCGGCATGGCGCGCTGGAACGGCGAAATGGGTACCGGCGGAGAGGACTAGCCGTCTAACTCTTCGCGCGCCTTTTCAACTGCGCGCTCGGCGTCTTCCACGATCTGCGCGGCGTCGGCGGCTTCCGACGCGGTCTTGCGCGCCGCCTGGCGCGCCGCCTCGGCGGCGGCTGTCGCTTTCTCGAGGCGCAGGTCGAGATCCTTCTTCTCTTTCTCGACGTCCTTCAGCTTCACGGCCGCTTTTTTCATGGCCGCTTCCGCCGACGCGGCATCACGCTTTGCTTCGGCGAGCGCACGCTCGGCGGCCTTGAGCGCCGCGTGCGCGGCCTTGCGGCGCTCGGCGTCACGCGCTTTCGCCGTGGCGTCGTTCGCGCCTTTGTGCGCGCCCTTGCCGTTGGACGCCGTGCGCTTGTTGGCGTGGAACGCCAGCACGCGCGCATCGCCGGGCGGCCGCGCCGGCTTGTCCCCGGCACCGCGGGGGGCGAGCGCCGAGATCGTTTCGAACCCCGGCGGGTCTACGTCAGCGGTCAGCCGTCCAGCCGCCGGCGCGCCTTCGAGCAGCCCCTGCGCGGCCAGCCCTTCGAGCGTCATCGTCACGCGGCGCATCACGTCGGGGCTGGGCTGGTGGCCGGACTTCGACAGGATGGCGGCGGCCTGCTTGGAGAGCTCCGTCAGCGTCTCGCGGTGCGTGGTGAGCAGCTCGCGCAGGTTGGTGACCTGGCCGGCCAGCTGAGACGCTTGCGCCTGCCGGAGCCGGGCGCCGGCGGTGAGCAGGCGGTCGAAGGCGTTGCGGTCGCGCCAATAGAGCTGGTTGACGGCCCACGCGGAAACCGGCGGCTTGGTCAGGCCTTTTACCTGCGCCGCGGTCTCCTTGTCGCCAGCCTTTTGCAACCGGGACACGAGGGCGTTGCGGGCCGCCGTGAACTCGGGGAGCGGCAGCTGGAACAGCCCGTCCACCTCGGAATTCCTGGTCGCCACGAGTGACCTAGTCTGTCACACCCCCTTCGTAGACTGTCCCTACACGATGTCCGGTCCACAGCGTGGCCGGCGAATGGAGGAGACGGTCATGGCTCAGGCTCAGGCGCTTCAGCAGGCGGATTCGAAACAGCAGCTCGCGTTGCAGGGGCTTCGGTGGCCGGCGCGCCGTCCCGCCGTGCGCGCGTTCGTGGACGCTCCCCGCCACACGACGCTCTGCGCCGGGTGCCGCGCGAAGGAAGCGCGCTACGGCTTCCGCGCCGAAGGGTCAGAAGAGACCAGCCTCGACCGCCCCCGCACGCTGTGCTTCGACTGCTTCCGGATCGAGATCGATCGCCGCCGGCGGGCAGCCGAGCAGCTGGCCAGGGGGTGGAACGCGGCGCAGGTCGGCCTGCCGCTCGAGGACACGCTCAACCAGCTGTCGCTCCGCCGCCGCCGCGCGCAGATCGCCGCCCGCCACGCGTTGGATAACGCGCCCGTAGCCGCCGGTCTTTAGACCGGCCTCACTGCGGCGCCGTACGTAGCCGCGGGTCTTTAGACCCGCGACGGCGCGGCACTATGGCGCGCCGCGGAATGTCTCCGCCGCCCCTGGGGTCGTGAAGTCCAGCGTGCGTCCGGCAGCGCGGCCGCTGACCGTGTAGCGCCCCTGCAGCTGCAGGAAGTTGACGTCGTTGGCCAGCGGACCCTGCGCCATGCGCGTCGTCACCGCCGACGTCACGTCGAAACGCAGCGTCAGGTCCACGCCGGAACCCAGCGCGCGCACGGTGATCGCCGTCGGGCGCCCGTCGGCCGTATTCGTCTCCTGAATCTGGACGTTGGTGGCAAACCCCAACGGTCCATCAGGGCCGAGCACGCCCACGAACCCGGGCAGCCGCTCGCGGTCAGCCGCATCCTCGGGTGGGAACACGCGCCCGTACACCACGGACACGCCCTCGTGCTGCGCCTGTCCCCACTGCCACGACACGCCCTTCCAAAAGCCCCAGTTGTGGTCGTGGTAGCCGGTACCGTCGAGCGACAGCCTCTCGGGTGCGCTGCGGCCCGCCGGCACGAGCGACAGCGATCCGGCGAGCGCGCCCGACATCACGGGTACCACGTAGCCGGTGCGCCACCCCTTCGCGCCCAGCATCTCGATCGGCGGCACGAGACGGCCAGGCGACCCTGCGAGCGACACGTCGCCCACGGCCCGTGTGCCGCCGGGCCCTTCGAGATCGAGGTGGATGCGATAGCGCTGCCCCTCGAGCCGCACGCTGCTGCCGCCGATCGTCAGGTCGGGGGCCCTGGCCACCTCGGCGTCCGTCAGCATGGCGCTGGTGCCGTAGTTCTCGGTGCGATCGCCCCGCTGCAGCTGCAGGCGGACGCCGGCCGCACGGCGTCCGTCCGGCGCGCGCGGCCCGACGAGAAACGTCAGATAGAAGCGCGCGTCGGCACCGCGCCCGTTGAAGTACAGCCACTCCGCCCACGAGTCGGCCCACGCCGGCGCGTCCGCCACCGGATGGAATTTGTCGATCTCGCGCAGCGCGGCTTCGGGTGAGGCGTGCGTCCAGGCGCGATCCGCCTCGGTGTCCACCCACGCGTCGATGCCGCTCGTCTCGCGATCGCCCAGCGCGCGTTCGAGGCTGGGCACGCCGCCGCGGCCTGCCACGCGAATGCGTTTGCCGCCGCTCGTCAGGTAGAGGTCCGCGGTCTGCGTGGGGGCCGCCGTGGCGATGCGCGACCGCAGCGCGTCGGCCTGCAGCGTGCCCGACAGCAGCAGCGAGGCGGGAATCTGCCGCCCCACGCGGATCACCACGTCGCCGCCGCCGACGAGGTCGGGCGACTGCGCCTGCTGCAGCACGATCTGCGCGACGCCGAGCAGGATGGCCATCACGGCCACGCCGGCGCCGAAGCCGACGGACAGCACCGCGCTGCGCACGGGATGCGCGGTGAGCGATCGCAGCGCCAGCCGGCTGATCACCGCGTGGCCTCGCTTTCGATGCGGCCGTCGCGCATCGTCAGTACGCGCCGCGCGCGCGAGGCGAGCGCGTGGTCGTGCGTGACGATCACCATGGCGGTGCCGTCGGCGTTCACGCGATCGAGGAGCGCGGCTACGTGCTCGCCGGTGGTTTGATCCAGCTCGCCGGTCGGTTCGTCGGCCAGCAGCAGCCGCGGCCGGTTGGCCAGGGCACGGGCAATCGCCACGCGCTGCATCTCGCCGCCGGAGAGCTGCGACGGGCGGTGATCCGCGCGGGCCGACAGCCCGACGTACTCGAGCAGCTCGCGGGCGCGCTGCCGGCGCTCGGCGGCGGCCATGCCGGCCTCGGACATCGGCAGCTCCACGTTCTCCGCGGCGCTCAGCATCGGCAGCAGGAAGAAGCGCTGGAACACGAAGCCGATCGAGCGCAGACGCAGGAGGCTCCGCTCACGGTCCGACAGCGTGGTCACGTCGCGGTCTTCGAACAGCAGCCTGCCGCCGCTCGGCGTGTCCACGCAGCCGAGCATGTGCAGCAGCGTGGACTTGCCGCAGCCCGACGGCCCACGTACCGCGATGTGCTCACCTGCCGCGATGTCGAGCGACACGTCCCGCACGGCGGCCACCGGCCCCGCGGGCATCTGGAACAGGCGGCTGACGCGCGACGCGGAGACAATCATGCCGCTGCCCTCACGACAAGACCTCGTTGCGCAGCGTTGCGGCGATCGGCAGCCGCGCCACGATCTGCATTGGATACAGCGCCGCGGTCACGGCCGTGACGGTCAGCAGCGTCGCGTGCAGGGCCAGCGTCGCTGGTTCGAGGACGAAGAAGTACATCTCGCCAGGAATGCCCGGCATCGTCTTGAGGATGCCGTCGAGCCCGCGCGCGAGCAGCGCGCCCAGCGGCAGCGAGATCAGGCCGCCGAGCCCGACGATGAGCACCGACTCGCACAGCACGTCGGCCACCACGCGCCCGCGCGAGAAGCCCAGGGCGCGGAGCGCCGCGATCTCCCCGAGGCGCTGGTTGACGGACACGGTCAGCAGCACGGTGATGAGGAGCAGCGCAAAGCCCAGCGTGACCGCGGTGAGCACGGCCGAGATCTGGCGGAAATACGTGAAGCCGTTGCGCTGCAGTCGCCCGAGCACCTGCTCGTTCG
>Ga0315912_10004006_pt1 | contig 14205 bp, 9 predicted proteins | sample VfabasoilMG_FD_204469 | JGI IMG/M metagenome (GOLD analysis project Ga0315912, IMG submission 204469) | Garden soil microbial communities collected in Santa Monica, California, United States - V. faba soil | ecosystem: Environmental > Terrestrial > Soil > Garden | place: USA: California... | reverse complement strand
GTCACGCCTTCGATCTGCTTCGACACGTTCGGGATGGTCAACCTCGAGGCCATGGAGCACGGCAAGCCCGTGGTCGCGACCTCCTTCGGCGGCAGCCCCGAGGTCGTGCAGGACGGGATCACCGGCTTCGTCGCCAACCCATTCGACCTGGAAGTCTTTTCAGAGCGCATCGCGAGCCTGCTATCCGATCCCGAGCTCGCCTGGCGCATGGGGTCGGCGGGCCAAATCCGGCTCTACGAGGAGTTTGGGATCGAGCGCCTCGTCGCGCAGTGCCTGGAGGAGTACGAGAGCGCCCTGGAAGCCGCCCGGGGCTCCATTCCGCGGGCCTGAGCCTCCGATGAAGCTTTGGACGCAACTTGCGTCCAGCAATCGATTTGCGGAATGGTCACGCGCGGGTTAGAGTTTGCAAACGTCCCTTCTCCTCGGGACGCCGACCGCTCGATCGGTCCTCCATGCGCAAGACCCTGATCACCTACGTCAAGCCGCACGTCCAGGAGGACCCGCTGGCGATGGTCCTCGGCATCGCCTACATCGGTGCCTCGCTCGAGCGCGCCCAGATCCCGGTCGAGCTCTGCGACGAGCGCATCGTCAACGACCAGTACATGCGCGAGGCGATCGAGCGCAACGACCTGATCGGCTTCGACGCGCTGACGCCCAACATCCGCCGCGCGATCGCCTGGGCCAAGTACGCCAAGTCCAAGGGCAAGATCACGATCATGGGCGGCCCGCACGCCTCGGTCGACCAGGGCATCTTCCTCGACTCGGGCCACTTCGACTACGTGCTCAAGGGCGAGGCCGAGGAGACGTTGCCGCAGTTCTGCCGCGCCCTCGATGGCGGCAACTTCGACGACCTGAAGTCGATCCCCGGCCTCGCCGCCCTGCGCGACGGCCAGCTCGCGATCGACAACCCCGCGCCGCCGCTGATCAAGAAGCTCGACGACCTGCCGCTGCCCGCGCGCCACCTGCTGCCGATGGAGCGCTACTTCCAGCTCAACCCGGAGAAGCTGGTCTACGTCTTCACCACGCGCGGCTGCCCCTTCAAGTGCATCTTCTGCCAGAAGGAGCTCACCGGCCGCGGCTTCCGCGTGCGCTCGACGGCGCTGATCGTCGACGAGCTCGAGCACATCGTCAAGACCTACAACCCGGGCGTGATCCTCTTCGTGGACGAGATCCTCACGCTGCGCAAGAAGCGCATCCACGAGATGTGCGACGAGATCCTGCGCCGCGGCCTGAAGTTCGAGTGGATCGCCAACACGCGCGCCGACTGCGTCGACTACCCGCTGCTCAAGCACATGCACCGCGCCGGCTGCCGCCGCATCTACTACGGCTGGGAGTCGGGCAGCCAGCGCATGCTCGACGTGCTCAAGAAGGACCTCACGCCCGAGGCGATCATCGAGGCCGCCAAGATGACGCGTCGCGCGGGCATCTGGGCCAAGGTCTACCTGATCGTCGGCTCGCCCGGCGAGACGCCCGAGGACATCGTCGAGACCGAAAAAGTCTTGCGCCTCGCGGCGCCCGACCTCGTGCGCGTGAGTGTCTTCAACCCGCTCATCGGCACCGAGAGCTGGGACGGCTACCTGGCCAACCTCGACCTCTCGGACCTCTCGGAGAACTACGTCAGCTCGAACCGCTCGGCCTACAAGCACGAGCACTTCACGCAGGTCGAGCTGGAGGAGCTGCGCAAGAACATGGTGCGCAGCTACGAGCGCTGGTACTACGCCTATCCGCAGCGGGCGCGGCGCTTCATGGAGCGCGCGATCTACTACATGGAGAACCCGCAGTTCGGGAAGAAGCGTCTGGGCCGCGCGCTCGGTCTCGTTCCGCCGCCGAAGAGCGAGAACGTGATGGACCGCGTGATGAAGCAGAGCGCCTGAAGCTGACAAGCGCGTGGCTTGCAAGCCCGCTCATGTTGGAGCGCTGCGGAGTTGGAGCGCACTTGACACAATGAACCGGTCTGGAGTCACACCCAGCTGAACAAGGCGGACCATGACCAAGAACATCACACCTAGACGCCGCTCGCTGATGCGGCACCTTGTGAGCGGGCCTGCCCGGTGCTTCATATCTATCGGGCTAGTGCTCGCGTCTGGGTGTCAGAGTGTTCCAGACGATCCGCGGAGCACTCACATCCCTGGCCGTGCTCAGATAGTGGTGCGGACTCTCAGCACTGACACTCGGTCGCCACTGAAGGGAGTGCGGGTGTCGCTCTTCGGGGAGGATGCTGAGTTGGGCGAGATGCAAACCTCTGATCCTGTGGAGACTACGGCCGCTCGGTTTGGGCAGTCTCCAGTCACCGACGAGCGTGGATTCGTTGAGTACGACGTGCCCGCAGGCGTGGAGTTCACTCTGACTGCGCACAGTGAGGATGCCGCCTCACGACCTGTTCATGAGCACGTCCCTTCATTGCGCCGCGACGAGCGGCGCGAGTTGATTCTCCTGATACCGTTACACTGACCGAGCGCGAGAACTGATCCACCCGATCTTCCCGCTCCGGGTCGAATTGTGGGCGGTGTAGCGATTCCCCGTCCGGCTTGGTGTCGTCCGGTCAGAGGACGAGCAGCAGTCTCTGTAAGCCTCCGGAGGGACCTCCTGGCCGTTGCAGAGGGCCGTCCCTATCCTGAGCGACCCTCTGCGTCTCCCAGGACCCTGATCCGGCCTTCCCGCATGAACCGCATCGCCGCCGCTTTCGGCACCCTCGTCGCCGCCCTCGCCTTCTCCGCGCCCGCCTCCGCCGGCGGCACGAAGCTCCTGCGCTTCCCCGACATCCACAAGGATCGCGTCGCGTTCTGCTACGGCGGCGACCTGTGGGTCGCGCCCTCGACCGGCGGCGTCGCGACGCGTCTGACCGCGCACGAAGGCATCGAGGTCTTCCCCAAGTTCTCGCCCGACGGCGCGTGGATCGCGTTCACGGGTCAGTACGACGGCGACGAGCAGGTCTACGTCATCCCTTCGGGCGGCGGCGTGCCGAAGCAGCTCACGTGGTATCCCGCGCGCGGGCCGCTGACGGCGCGCTGGGGCTACGACAACCAGGTCTACGGCTGGACGCCGGACGGGAAGCGCATCCTGTTCCGCTCGATGCGCGATGGGTACGACTTGACCGGTACGCGGCTGTACACGGTCGGGCTCGATGGGGGGCTGCCGGTCCCGCTGCCGATGCCGGTCTCGGGCGGCGGCGACCTCGCGCCCGACATGCTGCACGCGATCTACTCGCCGCTGACGCGCGATTTCCGCACCTGGAAGCGCTACCAGGGCGGCTGGGCGCAGGATCTCTACATCTTCGACTTCAAGACCAACGCGTTGACGCCGGTGGCGCATTCCGTGCGCACGGAGCGCGACCCGATGTGGATCGGGAACCAGATCTGGTTCGCCTCGGACCGCGACGGAACGCTCAACCTGTACGACTACGACATCGAGTCGAAGAAGGTCACGCAGACGACGCACGAGACGCAGTGGGACGTGCGCTGGCCGAGCAAGGGCGAATCGGGCGAGATCGTCTTCGAGCTGAACGGCGAGCTGCGCGTGCTCGATACGGCCAGCGGCAAGGTGACGCCGATCGAGATCACGGTGCCGACGGACGGCGTCGCGATGCGGCCCGCGCACGTCTCGGTCGGGAATTGGATCGAGGGCGGCACGCTCTCGCCCAAGGGCGAGCGCGCGCTGGTCGTCGCGCGCGGCGACGTGTTCAGCGTGCCGATCGAGAAGGGCGCGACGCGCAACCTGACGCACAGCTCGGGCTCGCACGAGCGCGAGGCTCGCTGGTCGCCGGACGGGGCGCGCGTGGCGTACATCTCGGACCGCACGGGCGAGGAAGAGCTGTGGGTCGAGAACCAGGACGGCAGCGGCGAGCCCGAGCAGCTCACGAAGGACGGCAAGCGACGGCGCCAGGGACCGCTCTGGTCGCCCGACAGCAAGTCGATCGCGCTGGTCGACGCGAGCGGCGCGATCACGTGCGTCGACGTCGCCACGAAGGCCGTGCGCGAGGTCGCGCGCGACAAGGCCGGCAACGTAGGCGACTACTCGTGGGCGCCCGACAGCCGCTGGTTGGCGTTCTCCTTGCAGGACGAGAACGGCTTCCGCTCGATCTGGATCTGGAGCAGCGAGGACGGGAAGCTCACGCGCGTCACGGGCGAGTTCTGGAACGAGAACGAGCCCTACTGGGACCCGAACGGCAACTACCTCTGGTTCCTCTCGGATCGCGAGTACGCGCCGTTGATGAACGGCCTGGAGTGGAACATGGCCGCCAACCGCACGACCGGGATCTTCGCCCTGGCGTTGCGCAAGGACGTCGCGCATCCGTTCCCGCCCGAGAGCGACGAGGTGACCGTCAAGAAGGACGAGCCCAAGAAGGAAGGCGCGGACGAGAAGAAGAAGGACGAACCCAAGTCGGATGCTCCGAAGCCGGTCGCGATCGACTTCGACGGTCTCGCCGAGCGCGTCGCGCGCGTGCCCGTCGACGCCGACAACTACTCCGGTCTGACGGCCAACAAGGAGAACCTCTTCTACGTGCGCGCGGGCAGCTTCTACTACGGCCGCAGCAGCGAGCGCACGAGCGACCTGTTCGCGTTCTCCTTGAAGGACCGCAAGGCGACGCTGCTGGTCGAGGACGCGGGCGGCTACTCGTTCAGCGACGACGGCAGCAAGATCCTCGTCCGCGCCGGCGGCGCCTTCGCGCTCTACGACGCCTCGCCCAAGGGCAAGGACTCGAAGAAGGTCGTCTCGACCGCGGGCCTGGTCGCCGACCGCGTGCCGCACGACGAGTGGGTCGAGGCCTTCCACGAGGTCTGGCGCCGCTTCCGCGACTACTTCTACGTCCCCAACATGCACGGCTACGACTGGGACGCGCTGCGCAAGCAGTACGAGAGTTGGCTGCCGCACGTCGCGCACCGCTCGGATCTCAATTACGTGCTGGGCGAGATGGTCGCCGAGCTCAACATCGGACACGCCTACGTCACCGGCGGCGACTGGGTCGCGCCGCAGCGCCACGCGGTGGCGCTCTTCGGCGGGCGGCTCACGCTCGACGCTGCGGCCGGGCGCTACAAGATCAGCGAGATCTTCCGCGGCCAGAACGAGGAGGAGCAGTACCGCTCGCCGCTGACCGAGGTCGGCGTCGTGGCGAAGGTCGGCGACTACCTGCTCGCGATCGACGGCGAGGACCTGCCCGGGAGCGAGAATCCCTACCGATTGCTGCGCGACAAGGCCGACCGGCCGGTCGAGTTCCTGCTCAACGACAAGCCGACGAAGGAGGGCGCGCGCAAGGTCGTCTGGCGCCCGCTGCGCACGGAGACCAACCTGCTCTACCTGCGCTGGACGGAGTCGCGCCGCGCCATGGTCGACAAGCTCTCGGGCGGCCGCATCGGCTACCTGCACATGCCCGACATGGGTGCCGAGGGCATCAGCGAGTTCTGCAAGTGGTTCTACGGCCAGATCCGCAAGGAAGGCCTGATCCTCGACGACCGCGGCAACGGCGGCGGCAACGTCTCGCAGATCATCCTCGAGCGTCTGCGCCGCACGCTGCTCGGGACGCAGTATCCGCGCCACAGCGACTACACCGGGACCTATCCGCAGACCGTGTTCAACGGGCCGATGGCCTGCCTCTTGAACGAGGATTCGGCCTCGGACGGCGACATCTTCCCCTGGATGTTCAAGAACGCGAAGCTCGGCCCGACGATCGGCAAGCGCAGCTGGGGCGGCGTCGTCGGCATCACCAACCACGGCCCGCTGATCGACGGCGGCCAGGTCAACGTGCCCGAGTTCGGCTACGCGGACGCGAACGGCCAGTGGGCGGTCGAGGGCCACGGCGTCGACCCCGACATCGTGGTCGAGAACGACCCCAAGTCGGAACTCGAGGGGCGCGACCCGCAGCTCGAGCGCGCGGTGCAGGAGGTGCTCGCGGGCATGCAGGCGCGCAAGGCTGCGCTCCCGCCGCGTCCGGCCGCACCCGTCAAGACCAAGTGAAGAAGCAGCCCGCGAAGGCGAGTCCCGCTCTGGCGGTCCGGGCCTGCACGGCCGCGGACCGCGCCGAGCAGGTGCAGCTCTTCAACCAGTGCTTCAAGAAGTCGGTCGACGAGCGGGCGCTCGCGTGGCGCTACGACCAGAATCCGCACGGCGCGAGCCTGTCGTTCCTGGCGCGCACGAGTGAAGGCCTCGCGGTCTCCGGTTACGCCTGCAGCCCGCGCCTCGCGCTCGCGCAAGGGGATCCCGCGAGCCTCGCGGCTATCGGCGAGACCGGCGACGTGATGACGCACCCGGACTGGCGCAAGCGCGGGCTGTTCTCCGATCTCGATCGCGACTGCATGCAAGCGGCGCGCGACGCGGGCTGGCCGGTCGTCTTCGGCCTGCCGAACCGCCGCTCGGCGCACATCTTCCTCGCGCTGGGCTGGAAGGAGGCCGGCAAGCTGCGGCCCTGGACGTTCCTGCTCGGCGCGGGGCCGAGCGCGCGCGCCGTGCGCGCCAGCGAAGGCCGCTTGCGGCGCTGGCTCGCGCCGCTCCACGCGCGGCGCTGCGCCAAGGCGCGCGAACGGCTGGCGCACTCGGTCGAGGGCTGGAGCCTGCAACCGCTGGAGCGCTTCCCCGACGAGGTCGAGGCGCTCTCGCTGCGCGTCGCGCAGCGCTTTTCCTGGATGGTGCGACGCGACCCGGCCTACCTCGCCTGGCGCTTCCTCGCCGCGCCCGCGGGCCTGCACCGCTGCTTCGGGATCCACAACCGCGAGGGCGCCTTCCGCGGCTACGTGGTCGTGCAGCCGCCGCGTCCGGGCGAGAACGTCGGCTACCTCGTCGATCTCCTGGCGGACGAGGAAGCCGCGGTCGCGGCCGGGATCTCCGGCGCGCTCACGGAGCTCGAGACGCGCGGCGCGCGCGCGGTGCGCGCCACGGCGATCGACGGCTCGTGGTGGCGCGGACGCCTCGAGGAGGCCGGGTTCCTGCCGCCCAAGCCCGAAAACCACCTGAGCGTGATCGTTTTCATCCACGAGCCCGCGCATCCGCTCGCGCAGGCCGCGCTCGACGCCTCGCGCTGGTACCTGACCGACGGCGATCGCGACGACGAGACCATGGGGTAGTCTGCAGGGAGCGCCGTGGACATCCGACACCAGCTGAAGCAGGCCCTGCGCGAAATCTACGCGCGCCTCGTCTTCCACAGCGGCGCGCACCGGCTACTCGACCGCTGGATGCCGCGGCGCCTGCTGGTGCTCGCGGGGCACTGCGTGGCGACGCCGGGCAACGCCGAGCTCGGCCCGGACATGCGCATCGAGACCGCCGAGCTCGAGCGCATGCTGACCTGGTTCGCGCGGCGCTACGAGGTGCTTCCGCTCGCCCGCGCGCTGGAGCGGCTCGAGCAGCCGGGGCGGCGCAGCCTGGTCGCGCTGACGATGGACGACGGCTACAAGGACAACCGCAGCGCGCTCCTGCCGCTGCTGCAGCGCCTGCAACTCTCGGCCACGCTGTACCTCGAGAGCGCGCCGCTCGAGGAGCGGCGCCTGAACTGGACGCACAAGTTCTCCTGGACGGTCGGGCGCATTGGTCCGGCGCGCTTCGCCGAGCTCTACGGCGACAGGGCAGGGAAAAAGCTCGCGGCCGGACCCTCCGCCTACCAGCTGAAGCGCGCGCTCAAGTACGAGGTTCCGGTCGAGGAGCGCACGCGCATCGTCGGCGAGCTCTTCCGCGAGCAGGGCGGCGACGAGCGCGCGCTGTGCGAGCAGCTCTACCTCGACTGGGACGAGGTGCGCGAGCTCGACCGCGCGGGGATCGAGATCGGCGCGCACACGCACTCGCACGACATCCTCTCGCGCCTGGAGCCCGCGCAGGCCGCGCGCGACATCGAGCGCTCGAAAGAGGTGCTCGAGCGCGGCCTCGGCCACCCCGTGCAGAGCTTCGCCTACCCGTTCGGACGGCGCTGGGACTACACCGCGGCCACGCAGGAGGCCGCGCGCGCGGCGGGCTTCGCCAGTGCGACCACGACGGTCGGGGGCACGAACGGCGCGCCGCTCGAGCGCTTCGGAATGCGGCGCGTGATGATCAGCGAGCGCACGCGGCTCCACCGGCTCGCGACCGAGGCCTGCGGCGGTTTCGACCTGCTGCGGCGCTTCGGGATCGAGTTCGGCGACTCGTGACCCGGCTCAGAAGATGTTGTAGAGGAAGCCCGAGGATCCGTCCCCGCCGAAGCAGGCGAGCAGGATCAGGGCCACCACGATCAGCGCGAACGGCGCCACGATGTAGAGCCAGTTCTCGCGCAGGAACCCCTTGAGGCCGGTGCTTTGTTGCGTTGTGTCGTTCACGGGATCAAGCCTACCCTGAAACGGGCGGCCGTGCTCAGAAGAGGGTGTAGATGAAGGGAGCGACCAGCGGCGAGCTGGCGGCGACGACCAGCAGGCTGCCGATCGAGAGCAGGACCACGACCAGCGGCAGCAGGTACCAGTGGCCGCGGCGCGTGAAGGAGAAGAACAGCTCGAAGGTCGTCGCGAGGCGGCGGCCGAGCTTGTAGAGGATGAAGAGCAGGAGCCAGCCGACGAGCACCACGATCAGCACGAACGCGATCGTGGGCGGCAGCTTGCCGATCAGGTGCGTGCCTCCGATGGCGATCCCGAACACCAGGGCGAGCATGCCGGCGACCTGCAGGTACGCGCGCCAAGCGGGCTCGTCGCGGTAGCTGCGCGCGTAGAGCGTGCCCAGCGCGAGCCACAGGCCGGCAAGGACGAAGATCCACGTCGGCGGCCCTTTGTGCTTGGGCACCTCGGGCATCGGGACGGGCGAACCCGTCGGCGCGCGATGGCCTTCGGGGAACAGTCCGCGCTGATCGAATTCGTCGTGCAGGAACTTCGCGAGCGCGCGGTTGCCGTCGGGGTTGAGGTGCCAGTCCCTCGAGAAATACAGCTCGCGGCCGTTCGTCGCGTGTGCGCGCAAGGTCGAGCGCGGATCGAGCGTGTCGAGGCCGGCCTTGGCCGCGAGCGCAAGGAACGTGTCGACCGGCTTGTCCGGGGACCAGCGATCGGCGGGCACGCCGAGCGTGTCCGCACCGAAACGCTCGCGAAAGTTCGGATCGATCGCGCTGTGCGACGGCAGCGGCACGACGAGCGCGCGGGCACCGAGCTCGTCGCACTTCTTCTTCATCGCGATCAGCGCGCCTTGCGTGCGTTCGAGCGCACCGCTCAGGAACTCCGGCGCCTGGTTCAGGACGACGGCGAACTCCTTGAGCAGGAGCTTCGATCCGCCGTCGGGATTGAAGAAGTGTCGCGGGTCCGGGCCCTCGCCCCACAGGGGCTTGGCGAGCAGCGTGGTCGCGAAGCGATCGCCCCAGGGCGGGGGCCCGATGTCGTCGAGCGCGCGGCTTTCGAGCGTGCCGTCCTGCTTGAACAGCGGCTTGGGCGTATTGCGCTGCACGTAGAGCGGCTCGCCGTTCCAGTAGAGGTCGTTCTCGTACGGAAAGAGCACCACGAGATCGGGCTGGAAAGCCGAGCCGTGCTCGAGCAGCCAGGCGACCTCCTGGTCGGTCGACCAAGCCTCGGTGCCGGCATTGATCACGTCCGCGCGCCGATTCTCCGCGCGCCACCAGTGTTCGAGCAGGTCGACGAACAGCTCCTCTCGACCGACCGTGAATCCCTGCGTGAACGAGTCGCCGAGCATCAGCACGCGGAAGGTGTTCGCGGGCTTGGCCGGATTCGACATCGGGTCGTCGTGCAGCCCGAGCTCGTTGATCGCGATATCGACCGTGCCCTCGGCCAGGCGACGCGTGGTCGCGAGGCCAGGCACCTTGCTCCAGCCGAGCTTGGAGTCGTAGTGCAGGATCGACGTGCGCGGGCCGAGGCCGAGCAGGCGCAGGCCGCCTTCGAGCACCGCCGCGGCGAGCAGCAGGCTGACGAGTACGGCGAGCAGGACGTTGAGCGCGCGCATCGGGGCCTCAGCTGACCATGGCCGTCACGGAGTCGCCCTCGTGGCGCAGGTGGAAGACCGTCTCGGCGATCTTCTTCTTGGCCGGCGCGCGCACGACGTAGTTGTTGAGGAACAAGAGGTCCATCCCCGACAGGCTGAACGTGTTGAACGCGTGCGCCGGCGATTCGACGATCGGCTCGCCCTTCAGGTTGAACGAAGTGTTCATGATCACGGGCACGCCGGTCAATTCGCCGAAGCGCCGGATCACGCCGTGGTAGGCCGGGTTCGTGTCCTTGAACACGGTCTGCAGCCGGCCCGAGCCGTCGACGTGCGTGATCGCCGGGAGCACGTCGCGCTTCTCGGGCCGCACCGGCGTGACGTAGAGCATGAAGCGCGCCGGGAAGTGGCGCTCGGCCTGCGGGATGTCGAAGAACTCGTCGGCGCGCTCCTCCAGGACCGAGGGCGCGAAGGGCCGGAAGGCCTCGCGGAACTTGATCGTCGCGTTGAGCTTCTCCTTCATCTCGGCGCGCCGCGGGTCGGCGATGATCGAGCGCGCCCCGAGCGCGCGCGGGCCAAACTCGAAGCGCCCGCGGAACCAGCCGCAGACCATGCCCTCGGCCAGCTGCTGCGCGGCGAAGTCGAAGAAGCGCTCGTCGTCCTCGATGCGCTCGAAGGCGATCGAGTGCTGGCGCAGGAAGGCCTCGACCTCGGCGTCGGAGTACTCGCTGCCCAGGTAGGCGTGGTCGAGCGCCGGGCCGCGCGGCTGGCCGAGCAGGTGGTTGTAGGCCCAGTAGGCCGCGCCCACGGAACCGCCGTCGTCGCCGGGCGCGGGCAGGATGTAGAGGTCCGTGAAGGGACCGTCGCGCAGCACCTTGTAGTTGGCGACGGAGTTGAGCGCCACGCCGCCGGCCATGCACAGGCGCTTCGAGCCGGTCAGCTCGTGCGCGTGGCGCGCCATCTTGAGCACGGCCTGCTCCGTCACCTTCTGGATGCTCGCGGCCATGTCGCAGTAGTACGGGTCGAGCGACTTGTCGCCCAGCTTGGGATCGCGCGCCGGCCGGCCGAAGTGTTCGCCGAAGCGCTGCGAGAGCGTGTTGTCGGTCGAGCGCTGGTAGGCGAAGTAGGACATGTCCTGCCACAGGCTGCCGTCCTCGGCGATCTCGATCAGCTCGTGGATCTTGTCCACGTACTTCGGTTCGCCGTAGGGGTGCATGCCCATCAGCTTGTACTCGCCCTCGTTGACCTCGAAGCCGCAGTAGGCCGTGAAGGCCGAATACAAGAGGCCCAGCGAGTGCGGGAAGCGGATCTCCTTCAACACCTCGAGCTTCGTCCCCCGGCCGTGGCCGATGGTCGAGGTGGTCCATTCGCCGGCGCCGTCGACGGTCAGGATCGCGGCCTCCTCGAAGGGCGAGGTGAAGAAGCTCGAGGCGGCGTGGCTGACGTGGTGCTCGGCAAAGAGGATCTTCGAGGACGGGATGCCCAGGCGCCGCGCCATGTGCGACTTGATCCAGAGTTTGTCCGAGATCCAGCGCTGCATCGACTCGCGGAAGACCGCCGAGGAGCGCGGAAACGTCGCCAGGGCGCTGAGCAGCATGCGCTCGAACTTGACGAAGGGCTTCTCGTAGAAGACCACGAAATCGACGTCGTCGAGCGTGATGCGGCCGCTCTTGGTGACGAACTCGATCGCCAGCTTGGGGAAGCCCGAGTCGTGCTTGACCCGGCTGAAGCGCTCCTCTTCCGCCGCGGCGACCAGCCGGCCGTCCTGGACCAGGGCCGCCGAGGAGTCGTGGTAGTAGAACGACAGGCCGAGGATGTTCATCGTCAGTCCTGGCGCCGTGCGCGGGCCAGGGTGTCGTTCACGCCCGTCCAGGGCGACCAGTTGCCGGCCCGGCGCCGGCGCAGGTGCAGGGGGTCGGCCGCCAGCCGGTAGAGCAGCGCAAACGGGCCCAGGAGCCCGAAATACAGCAGGGTCAGGAGCGCCCGCGAGAGCATCTGACCGAAGCGCTCGCTGAAGCGGAGGAGGGCGGCCTTCATTCGGGAGTGGAGGGCGAAAAGCTCCACCCAGCGTACCCCGTCAATGTGCCTCTGTCATGCGAGCTCAGCGCAGAATCACCAGCCCGCGGTGCAGCTCGTCCTGGGAATAGCGTTTGTTTCCGTCCAGATCGCGATAGATGTCGAGGTAGACTTCCGACTTCGCCGGCAATTCGGACAAGAGCCACGCGAGTTGCTCGGGCGAGCCGACCGTCAAGGCGCGCTGGCGGTTGCCGATCTGCGCGTTCGGGCGCACGCCGTCGATCACGTCGCCGGCCTTGAGGCCGACCTTGTCCGCCGGACCCTCGGCCTGGACCTCCGTCACGCGCACGTAGGTGCCCGTACCGAGGCCGATCTTCTCGCCCTTCATGCCCATGCGCTCGAAGAGGATCCCGTTCGGACGATCCCAGACCTTGAGCCGCATGCTGCGCAGCTTGCCGCCGCGCTCGACCTGGATCTCGACCTCCTGCAGGTTCGCGAGGCCCACGCGCGCCAGGCGGTAGTCCTCCTGCTTGACGACCGGCCGGTGGTTGAGCGAGACGATGCAGTCGCCCTGCTTCAGCCCGGCCTGCGCAGCCGGGCCGCCGGCGATCACGTCCTGCACCTTGAGGTGGTCCCCGGACTCGACGTCGAAGCCCAGCCAGGTCGGCATCAGCTCCTCCTCCAGCACGGCCTTGACGCGGTCGATCGGCAGGGCGAAGCCGATGTTCTGCGCCTGCGCGTTCATGGCCGAGTTGATCCCGATCAGCTCGCCGTTGATGTTGAGCAGCGGGCCGCCGGAGTTGCCGAAGTTGATCGAGGCGTCGGTCTGGATCAGGTCCTCGAAGTGCAGCCCGTTGTTCGGGATGTCGACGTTGCGGTGCAGGCCGGAGATGATGCCTTCGCTGACCGTGTGCGTCTGGCCGTAGGGGTTGCCGATCGCGATCACGGTCTCGCCGATCATCAGATCGGAGCTCGTGCCCATCGGGATGGTCGGGAAGTCGCGCTCGCTGCGGATGCGCAACAGCGCCAGGTCCTCGTGCTTCACGGCCGAGATCACCTCGGCATCGTATTGGCGCTCGTCGTAGCGCTTGTCGAAGCTGACCTTGATCGTGCGCGCGCCCTCGACCACGTGGTTGTTGGTGATGATGAAGCCCTCCTTCATGATCACGACACCCGAGCCCGCGCCCGCGCCGGTCTTCATCGAGAACACGCGGCCCCACCAGTCCTGCACATCGCGGTACTGCTCGGTCTGGATGTAGACCACCGCCGGCGAAGCGCCCTCGACGACCTCGACGATGGGCGTGACGCGCCGCTTGTATTTCTCCTCGGGGCTGAGAGGCGTGCCCGGGGTCTGGACGAGGACGGCGGCGACGAGGATGTTCAGCATGGGCCAGGTGGGTTGGCACGGCCTACGCAGCCGTGCGCGGTCCTGTGAGCGGCGAGAGGGGCTGGTGGGCGATACTGGACTCGAACCAGTGACCTCCACGATGTCAACGTGGCGCTCTAGCCAGCTGAGCTAATCGCCCGGAGCCCCCCTCGGGCGAACCCGAGGGCCGGGCAGGGTAGGGGACCAGCCCAGGTGCAACAAGGGTTTTCCCCGCGTCGGCCGACGCTAGACTCTCTCCCCCAATGAAGATCGGTGTCGCCCGCGAAATCAAGAACAACGAGAACCGCGTCGCCCTGACTCCCGCCGGCGTCGACCGCCTGCGCGCAGCCGGGCACGAAGTGCTGGTCGAGTCGAAGGCGGGTGTCGGCAGCAGCCTGCCCGACGAGGTCTACCAGAAGGCCGGCGCCAAGATCGCTCCCGATGCGGCCGCGGTCTGGGCCGCGAGCGATCTGGTGCTGAAGGTCAAGGAGCCGCTCGAGTCCGAGTGGCCGCGCATGCGCAAGGGCCAGACGGTCTTCACCTACTTCCATCTCGCGGCCGACCGCAAGTTGACCGAGGCGATGCTCAAGACCGGCGCGCACTGCTTCGCCTACGAGACGCTCGAGCACGGCGGCGGACTTCCGCTCTTGACGCCGATGAGCGAGGTCGCCGGTCGCATGGCGATCCAGGCCGGCGCGAAATACCTCGAGGCCCCCGCGGGCGGATCGGGGATCCTGATGGGCGGCGTGCCGGGCGTGCGCCCGGCCAAGGTCCTTATCCTCGGTGGCGGTGTCGTCGGCACGCAGGCGGCGCGCATGGCGGCGGGCCTGGGCGCCGAGGTGACGATCATGGACATCAACCTCGACCGCATGCGCTACCTGGACGAGATCCTGCCGGCCAACTGCCGCACGGTGTACTCGACGCCGCTGGCGATCCGCGAGGCGCTGCCCGAGACCGACCTCGTC
>Ga0315912_10004005_pt1 | contig 14207 bp, 15 predicted proteins | sample VfabasoilMG_FD_204469 | JGI IMG/M metagenome (GOLD analysis project Ga0315912, IMG submission 204469) | Garden soil microbial communities collected in Santa Monica, California, United States - V. faba soil | ecosystem: Environmental > Terrestrial > Soil > Garden | place: USA: California... | reverse complement strand
GCGCCAAGGGCAGAACCCCTGATCACAGGCATTGTATCGCCAGGGAAGTTATAGTAGGTCATCAACTCACGAACTTCCATCTCCACGAGGTCAAGCAACTCTGCGTCGTCCACCAGGTCGACCTTGTTCATGAACACAACCAGTGCAGGTACACCCACCTGGCGTGCAAGCAGGATGTGCTCGCGGGTCTGAGGCATCGGGCCATCAGTTGCAGCAACCACGAGGATTGCACCGTCCATCTGGGCAGCACCTGTCACCATGTTCTTCACATAGTCGGCGTGTCCGGGACAGTCTACGTGTGCGTAGTGTCTTTTTTCAGTAGCGTATTCTACGTGCGAGGTATTGATGGTGATACCGCGCTCTTTTTCTTCAGGCGCGTTGTCGATAGATGCGAAGTCGCGCACAGCGGCGAGACCCTTCTTCGACAAAACCTGAGTGATTGCAGCTGTCAACGTGGTCTTTCCATGGTCAACGTGACCAATGGTACCAACGTTAACGTGAGGTTTCGAACGGTCAAACGTTTCTTTAGCCATAATTGAAAATCCCAGTTAAGTGTTTAAGTGTATAAATTGTTTTAAAAAAATCCTTTTAACAACTCCGCCCGGTTTCCCTGGTGAAGTCTTATACCCTAAACATCTTAAGCCTTTCGGATAGGTATGCCAACGTGGCAAAGTAGAGTCCCACAAGCTTTCGTGATGTTCGCTAGGCATCAGCATGCTGGACGTTACTATTCTCAATAATTCAAAATTCTCAGGGGTTACGTCCTAACCCACTGTAAGCCTCAGAGTTAATCGTTAATGGTTAATAGTTAGCCGGGGATTTCACCCAATAACTTTTCTCTATTAACCTTTACACCCCCCAAGAGCCGTTGATGAGGATTGAACTCACGACCTCCTCCTTACCAAGGAGGTGCTCTACCACTGAGCTACAACGGCTTGCAGTCAGTTGCCGGTTCTCAGTTGTTAGTTGTTAGGAATGCATTCACTAAGAACCAATAACCAACAACTAACAACTTCCTCCGAGCGGGAGACGAGGTTCGAACCCGCGACCTGCAGCTTGGAAGGCTGCCGCTCTACCAACTGAGCTACTCCCGCATTAAACCATCCTTTCAAAGTTCGCTCCGCGACCTGCAGCTTGCCTGCCTGCCGGCAGGCAGGGAAGGCTGCCGCTCTACCAACTGAGCTACTCCCGCATTAAACCATCCTTTCAAAGTTCGCTCCGCGACCTGCAGCTTGCCTGCCTGCCGGCAGGCAGGGAAGGCTGCCGCTCTACCAACTGAGCTACTCCCGCGTGAATGTGCTAATGTGCTACGTACAACGTGCGGGGCAAACCCGCACTCAGCACACAGCACATCGTACACTCAAGTGGGGAGAACAGGATTCGAACCTGTGAAGACATAAGTCAACAGATTTACAGTCTGTCCTCGTTGGCCGCTTGAGTATCTCCCCGACGACTTTTATCAGTAAAATGAGAACGAAAGAAAAATCCTTCAGTGCCTTTGTTTCGGGCGTTTCCCAAAATAAGGAGTGCAAAATTATATGGTTTTTCGGGATGGCCAAACGGCGTGCCCGGTTTTAGTGTGCCGTCACACGGGACCAGGCCTTCTTGCCAGTCCTCCTCGGGAAACGCTCAGGAACGACGCAGGCGCGGGAACCACGCAAGTCTAACAGTGTACAGCACCGTCCTTTCACCAATGAACCCAGTACTGATATTCCCCGACAGAATAATACTCTTTCGGTACGCAACCCCAAGACCTCCGGTAAATGTTCCGGAGGACGTTGTGACCCCTACGTTGACGAGTGGCTGAACCTGCGCGTAGCCAATGTATGTACCCGCAAATGCGCCGAAGTAAACCGGGACCAGCAGTTCCTCGGCGCTGCCCAGGCCAAGTTCCAGCCAGAGGAATTGATTGTTTCTATTTTTCCGGGAAAGCAGCTGGGCGGCAAGCGGCGCACGTGCAACACCGCCGATGCCTTCCCCATCTACAATGCCTATTCCCACTGTCGCAAAAACGCCGACGGAAATCAATTCATAGGGCTGGCGCCGCTCCGTAGTGACGGGTTCTCCCTTGCATGCCAGGTAGTCGTCGATTGCCCTGCCCATGCTGCGACCGTCGTAGCTGACGGACCGGGTTTTGGATGTCTTGCAGTCAGACAATAACGCGCGCAATTGCCCCTCATACCGCGGCTCATGCACTGTATAGGTATTCGCGTCACGAAAGACCTGGTAGGATGTGTTGACCAGCTCAACAAGTTCGGCGCCCTTCCTCACGAAGAACCGCTCCTCCGCGTCGTCGTCGTGAACAGAGTAAAGTGAAATGTGCGTACTCTGTCGTATCACTTCGGCAAAGACCTTTAAAGGCTTTCGATCGATGATCGGGTTATCTCCCCATTTGACAACACCCCGGGAATAATAGTTGATCGTTGCCTCAAGCACTTCAAAATACTGCTCCGGTCTGGCCATTTTGAAAGACTTGATGTCGGAGGTGGTAAGAGTATTACCCGCGCGGTCCTGGGAAGCCCGGAAGTGAATCTCGGACACGCTTCGATCGGGATCGACAAAGTCAATCTCACCTTTTAATGTGTCGCCGTTTGTCTTTACCAGAACAGCTTCGCGCCACGCCTGCGCCGAAACAAGGTGTGATGGAAGAATTAGCCAAACAAGAAAAACCAACACGCTGCGCATGGGACTGCAATATAAATAGTGAGAGTTTAGCTCGAATTATATCACGGCACGGCCGGCCCCACCAGGTAAATTTTGCGTCAAAGTCTTTGCGTGACTCAATCCCGCCGCCAGATGCGGGGATACACCGTAAGCTTGAAAGTGTAGAGAGTCGTGTTCCTCCCGAAAAGAGCCGTGTGGATGTTTCCAGACAGAACCACCCGCTTTTTGTATGCAACACCTGCACCTGCGTTTAACGATGCGGTCATCGTCGTCAGTCCGAAGTTAATATGCGGCTGAACTCGGCCATGACCGATGTAAGTACCTGTCAGTACACCGATGTACACGGGGAAATCCATGATTTCGGGATTTGCGGCACCCACCTCCGCCCACAAAAATTGATTGCCGCGGTTTTTTCGGGACAGGCCTTGCGCGCTGACCCCAATAGCAGCACCCCACCCAATGTTATTACCCTCCAAAGTGCCGGTGAGCGGTGCAAAGAAACCGCCAATTGTCAGCGTCTTGTGGGGCAGCTTTCCCAAGTTGACTCCAGCCTCGCCTTTGCATGCAATGTAGCCGTCAACCACGCGGCCGAGACTGTTTTCCGTGTAGCTAAAGCTTCCCTTTTGTTTTCCAGGACAGTCTGCAATGAGTCCCCTTAGCTGACCTTTATACAGTTCCTGCTCAACTTTAACCCGGGTAAGGTTCATGGACGTGTTGCGCTCCACCACATAGGATATATTCAGGAGCTCAGTCAGTTTGTTTTCCTTTTCGATAAAAAAACGCTCATCCTGTTTGTCGTCGCGAATTGAGTAAAGCGCGATACTGCGACTTTCGCGGATTACTTCTGCAAAGGCAAGTATTTTCCTGGTGCCCACAACAGGATCATTGCCCTCAAGAACCAGGTCCTTCGAATAGTACTTGAGTTGTGCTTCGAGCTTCGTAAAACGCTGAGGCGGTTCAATGAAACTAAAAGAAGTTACGTCGTCAGTGTCGTACGTGACTGGCGTCGATCCTGATGCAGTCCTGAACTTAATGTTGCGAAACGCTGACGGCAGGATCAGTAAATTCTATTTGCCCCTTGACAGAGTCCCCGTTGGCCTTGAAGATAAACCCATCGCGCCATGCCTGCGCCGAGGCGGTTAATACTGAGAAGGAAATGCACAGGCCAAATAGCGCACTGCGCATCCTCGATAATTCTGTTCTCATGCTACATGATCACAAGTTCTGCAATAACATCCGGGCCGAATTCCTTTGCAAAGACCGCCAGGATCTGGCTCTTGTGAAGGTTGAGATCGTGCTTCATGGACGGTGATTCCAGTTCTACGAACAGCACCTTGTTTCTGACAAAGACCCTCTTGGTGCGTTTGGCGACCGGCTTCCCTACCAGCCGTTCCCATGAGGACACAAGACTGGCCTCATCAAATTTGGACTTGATGTGGTATGACTTGAGCAAGTGTTGAATGGCCTCGCCAATGTGAACTGTGTTCGCGGTACCGTGTTCTCCGTAAGGTTTCTTCTTCGTCATTGGCGGGGGTACAAATTACCATTTTCAACCGAGAACGTTTTGGTCCTGATGCCTCCGGCACTCAACAGATCTACGCTCCTTTCGGGACGGGCATCGGTAAGAAAAATCTGGCCGAACATTCCCTCCTGCATCATGGCCACCAAACTTGAGATGCGAGTATCGTCCAGCTTGTCAAAAATATCATCCAGCAACAGGATCGGTTTGAACCCCAGCTTTCCCAGTATGACCTCGAACTCAGCCAGCTTCAGCCCAACAAGGAAGGACTTCTGTTGTCCCTGCGACCCGTATCGCTTCAGCTCAAATCCATTCAAAAGGAAATCAAAGTCGTCGCGATGAATTCCGCCTGTCGTTCTCTGAAGAATAATGTCGCGTTCAAGATTTTTTTCAAGGAGATCGGCAAACGGAATTTCGTTCAGATCAGAAACATGCTTCACGGATGTGGTGTGAGCATCACCGCCGGAAATGGCTTGATACTGTCTTGCAATCACCGGTTCAAATTCCTGGAGGAATGACTTGCGACGTGAGTACACCCGTGTCCCCGCCGGGATCATCTTGCTATCGTTGCTTTCGAGGAGATCGCGATCGACCTTACCCTTCTCCGCAAAGTGCCGAAGCATTGCGTTTCTCATTTTGAGGTGCGCGTTGTACGAGATCAGGTCTTCGAGATATTCCTTGTCTATCTGGGAGATTAGCGCGTCAAAGAATTTCCTTCTCACCTCGCTGCCATCCCATACCAGTTCGATATCACCCGGTGCAATGAGGATGACCGGGTACTTGCCAAGATGCTGCGACAGGCGGCCGTAAGCGATTCCGTTCTCGATCACGAGCTTTTTCTGCCCCAGCTGGTAGGAGCATCCCACGTCGAAGCCGGCGCCGTTTTTTTCGAATGTTCCCCTGACCGCGAAGTGCTGTTCACCGGTCATCACATTTTGGGCATCTGTCGAATTCAGCGAGGTCCGCGTGAGGGACAAATAATGGATGGCATCCAGCAGGTTCGTCTTTCCGGAGCCATTGTTGCCCAGCAGGCACTGAACGCCGCTCTCGAATTCCGCCGTAAGCTGGCGGTAGTTTCGAAACTGAGTGAGGTGCAGGCGATGCAGGTGCAAATCAAGCGGGTTAGCGGCCAAAGTAACGGATTACTCCGTTTGGAAATTCCTTCGGAATGAGGCTATTTTCGCACTCTAATAAACATTTGTATGGCGACAGCAACTCCGGCAAAGGGTAAGGCAAAGGAAAAGACGGTGTTCCCGAAGGAAACTTATCTCTTTTGGTACGAGAGCATGCAGCTCATGAGAAAATTCGAGGAGAAGTGCGGCCAGTTGTACGGCATGCAAAAAATCCGCGGCTTTTGCCATTTATACATCGGGCAGGAAGCCTGCGCTGCCGGTGCAATTTCAGCGCTGAAACCCGGCGACAAATACATCACGGCTTACCGCGACCATGCCCATCCACTGGCGCTGGGGACGAGCCCGAATGCCGTGATGGCAGAACTTTATGGCAAGGAAACAGGCTGCTCGAGGGGTAAGGGTGGATCCATGCACATTTTCGACCGGGAAAAAGGCTTCTACGGCGGACATGGAATAGTTGGTGCCCAGGTTCCGCTCGGGGCCGGCATAGCGTTCGCCGAGAAGTATGAAAAGACAGGCAACTTGTGCATCTGTTATATGGGCGATGGCGCCGTGCGTCAAGGCGCTTTCCACGAGGCACTTAACCTCGCCATGTTGTGGAAACTGCCTGTAATCTTTGTCATTGAGAATAATGGATACGCCATGGGTACCTCGGTGCAGCGGACCTCAAACGTGACAGACCTTTACACACTTGGAGATGCTTATGATATGCCCTCTGAGCCAGTCGACGCTATGAGTCCCGAAGATGTACACGAGGCAGTGGCGCGGGCGGCCGAGCGCGCGCGGGCTGACGAGGGTCCTACCTTGCTTGAGTTTCGCACCTACCGCTACAAGGGACATTCAATGTCAGATCCCCAGAAGTACCGGTCGAAGGATGAGGTGGAAGAATACAAGCAGCGCGACCCCGTTGAAGTGACGCGCAAGAAAATCCTCGACAATAAAATGGCAACTGAAAAGGAGCTTGAGGCAATCGACCTCAAGATCGCAGCCCAGGTAGAAGAAAGTGTCAAGTTCGCGGAGGAGTCCAAATACCCCGATGCCTCCGAGGCGCTTAATGACATTTACGTACAGGCCGACTATCCATTCATTATAGACTAGGACCGCATCGGTAATGAAAACGAGCGGCGTCGATTTGACCTGAATGCAACCGATCCTGCTCCGTCACTTTCTGAAGAAAATTCTTAGTTTTGCAGCCCCTAACCTCAAACCACTAGAATTATAGTGGCTTCGGCGCGTTAGAACTTTAAATCACGGAAATCAGAGTAATTACAGTAGTACATGGCAAAGAAATCAGAGACCAAGGATGTATTGGAAAACCCGGAAGTGATCGCTGAAAAGCTTGAGGGTTTCGAACACTGGGTTGAGCGGAACCCCAAGGTCATCCTTGCAGTCGTAGGTGCGCTGGTCCTTGTTGTCGGCGGTTTTTTCGGCTTCCGGTACTACGTCGACTCACAGAGCGAGCTGGCACAATCGGAAATGTTCCAGGCCGTGAGGTATTTTGAGATTGACAGCCTGAACCTCGCGCTGAAGGGAGACGGCAATAACCTGGGTTTTGAGCAGATCGTGGAAGACTATCCGATGACGGATGCAGCCAGCCTCGCCGGCTACTATGCGGGCGCAATCGCGTTGAAGCAGGGAAAGTACGCCCTTGCCATTCTTTACCTGGAGGACTTCTCATCCAATGACATCCTCATCCAGGCCCGTGCTTACTCCCTGATGGGAGATGCACACATGGAACTGAAGGACTACGCAAATGCCGCTTCGCATTATCACAAGGCTTCGAATCACAAGCCAAACAAGTACTTTACGCCTACTTACCTCATGAAGGAGGCTCTCGCTTATGAATTGCTTCAACAGAACGACAAGGCGATTGCAGCATATGACCGGATCATAAAAGAGTTCTGGGACAGCACTGAAGTACAAAACGCGAAGAAGCTTAAGGCAAGATTAAGCAGCAACTCCTGAACAGGAATCAAATCTATTGCATGGGGACTTGTCCCCATTTTTTTTCTTCGACAAACGCGGGATAAGGCCTACCTTGAGGCGCCGTTGCGCTATTCACAGTTACGTCAATATTAAAACAACATGCCCGGTCATTTAACCACTGGTAAAGGGAAGACAAAAAAGAGCGTGGCAAGCAAGCGCTTTGCCTTGGTCGTTGCCAACTGGAACGAAGAAATCACAGAAGCACTCTGCACCGGAGCCACACAGTCCCTGCTGACACACGGCGTGTCAAGAAAAAACATAATCCGAAAGGATGTGCCGGGTTCCTTCGAACTACCACTGGGAGCACTTTGGATGGCGGAACAAAAGAACATTGATGCGGTCATCTGCCTGGGTTGCGTGATCCAGGGTGAAACGCCGCACTTCGACTACATCTGCCAGGCGGTAGCGCTGGGCGTGATGGAGGTGGGACTAAAGACAAGAAAGCCGGTTGTGTTCGGGGTTCTGACAACTCTGGACAAAAAGCAGGCGGAAGAAAGGGCCGGAGGAAAGTATGGAAACAAGGGCGAGGAGGCCGCCCTAACCGCTCTGCAAATGCTGGGATTTAGTTCGTGAAAATGCAGGACACGAAGGTCACCGGGAAGCACAAAGGTCCACAGAGTGATTGTTATCTCCGTGTAACTCGGTGCTCCTCCGTGGTTCTTTGTGACCCTGCATGGTCGCCATCATCAATCGATTAGTCTCAACTTCCTCATGAGGAACGTTGCATTCGCTGACTTCGAGATTCCCCGTTTCAATTTGTAGTCGAACACCAACTCGGAGCCCGCTACCCTGCTCTCAAAACAGTAGTTCGCGAATCGGCCGGGAAAATCCTGTTCCAGGCGACCGATTGACAGGTCGTGAGTAGCCAGCAGGCTTACACAATTGTAGGTTTCGAGTTTGCGGAAGAATAATAACGTCCCTTCGTGCTTGTCGTCGGAATTGGTTCCTCGCAGGATCTCGTCGAGTAGAACCAGATAAGGAGCACCCGAACCAAGCAGATCCAGTATCGCTTTCAGGCGATCCAGCTCCGCCTTGAAGTAAGAGGCATTGTCTTCCAGTGAATCGGTGATCCTGATGCATGAGGCGATGTGCATGACAGGGCATGAGAATTCTTTTGCACAGACCGGCAGCCCATTAAGTGCGAGAATGACATTGAGCCCTGCTGCGCGGATGAAGGTGCTTTTGCCCGCCATGTTTGAACCTGTGATGATGTGGGACTTTGCCTCCATTCCGATTTCATAGTCGTTCACAATTGCAACCTGCATCGGGATCAGCGGATGCGCCATCGCCTGTGAACGGATGAAGGGTCCGGCCGGCTCGATGGACGGCGTGCAAAATGTTGGATGATTGAACCGGAAGTTTGCACCACTCGCAAGCATGTCAAGATATCCAAGTGCCTGAATCCACGGCATGGTTTCGTCGCGATACTTCAGTCGCCACTTTTCAATCCTGAACACAGTCCAGATATCGAACATGAACAGTCCATTCATAATGAAGCCGACGAACTGGTTGGAGCGTTGCTCGGCCAGATTGTAAAGGCGCGACAAAGCGAGAAACGCCCGGGAGGCATTTCCAAGCCGGCCATTCAGACTGCCACCTAATGCGGATTGGAACTGCTCCTTTATTGTCAGGTCGATCATCTGGGAGAACTTCCTGAACAGCGTGGTGCGGTTTCCGAATTGTATGAAGTATGATTTCAGAGATCCGGCGATGACCTGCAGAACGGCGTGATTGAAGACAAGAAGGCCGACAAAAACTCCAAACATAAACCTGCCGGCCATGACCATCCATGCTGCGGCAGCTAATGAAAGCAGAGAGGCTATTGACGCGATCGCCAGCCAGTATTTTCGGTCATCAAAGAACCATGGCTCAGCCAGCCAGGAAGAAACGTTGGACCTGTCCAACACGCCTTCACCCGACTTGACTCCTGTTGCAAATAGTCGCTGACGCCAGTTGATGCGCTCCGCCATGTCATTGATGGCTTCCCTCCGCTCTGCGATTTGATTCGTATCAATCGAAAGATTGAGTAGAGAATCAATCACAAGCATTCTGCCTTCGAACGTCACTGTTCGGTTGACTGCCTTGAAAAGTGAAGTTGTACCAAAAATATCCAGGTCATTAGCGTAAATGTGGTCTGCATAGACATGCGCCGGTCCCGGATCAAAGACGTGATGATCTCCACTGATGAGTCGTATCTCGTCGCTGCACAACCTCGCCATTGTCGTCAGGGTTTCAATTTCCGCGGAGACGGTGAGGTGCTTCTGAACCAGGCGAAGAAATGCGACGATCAGCGCGATGGTCAGCCAGAGGATATGTAGCGTGCTGATCGCACCAAAATAGACGGTTGCTGCAATCAGCGTTGCAACCAGGAGCCGCAACCACGACAGGCGACTGCTCTCCCTCTCCAGCGTCTTCACCGATGCCTGCAATTCCCGAATGCGGGTGAGATAAAAATCTTTTCGATCAAGCATTGTCAAAACAGATAAATGCGCCCGGGATAAAGTAACGCACTAGATCTTGAAGAATATTCCTTTTTTGTACAGGAACCAGCACATGCCCCACTCGAGCGAGAACACGAACAACGGGGTGACCACGGCGATTGCCGTCGCCGGCAGGGAAAAAATCTGGAGCACGCCGGTGGATATGGCGCTGGCATATCCTGTAAACCAGCGGCCGCCAACGATCTCGATGAAGAGGTAAATAAATAATGAGTTCATACCCACCACTATAAAGAAGGTCAGGTGTTTTGCGTGGCCCTTCACGTCTATCCACCAATATAACAGCGCCAAAGTCCAAAGGACCCAGCCACCGGAAGCCAGGACGAATGAAGTGGTGGCGATCCTTTTTATGATCGGCGTGACAGACCAATCAAGAACATAACCTGATACAAGTGCTACGGCTCCCGAAATCAGAAACACCCTTGTTTTTTGGATTCCGGGCTTATCCGATAGCAGGAGCTTGCCGGCCAGCGCACCCCAGATCGTGTGCGCTGCTGTGGGCAGGCAGTTGATAGCTACCCACCCGCCTTTGTTGATCTTGTTCATAAGAACCAGGTCCATCCAGTTGCCGAAGTTTTGCTGATCCGTGAATGGTTGATCAAATCCGGGAACACCCGTGAAGCGATACAGGATCTCGGTCAGCAGAAGTAGTCCGACACTTGCGGCAATCTGGGCACCGGCGGTCCACCTGAAAATCAGGAATGCAACGAGCGTTGTAAACGAAAGTTGAGTCAATACATCCCACAATTCAAACGACAAGCCTCCGGGGCGCACTGCGTAGTCGAGTACACCCCAGAAGAACAACCACCACGAACGCTTCAATGTCTTTCGCAACGATCGTTGCCACGTCCAGCCAGCGAGTTGCTGTCTGTGCAGCGAGTAAGCCAACGCCGTCCCGGCCATGAACATGAATGCCGGCTGAATGAGATCCCAAAAGCGCAGGCCATTCCAGGGGTGATGAGTGAATTGAATGAAGAAAAATTGGAGGGTCGAACCTTCGGTAATTTCCAGTATGTTGTCGTACAGCCTGCAACTTTCCAGTACGAGCAGGACCATAATGATGCCGCGCATGACATCAAGGGAAAGGAGCCGGTCGGGCTGGAGTTTGCTCTGCAAGCTTGATTTCTTAGAGAAGTGAATTAAGGCAAAATCCCGGGGATCAGGAAAACCTGTTGGGTGTTGAAAGTTGACTTTTCAGTGAAATGACCCTTTCGTACCTTGGCTAATCGAATGGACGCTGATCTGCTTAAAATACTGTCCGAAGAATTGCGCGAGATCAGGATCATGTCAGCCGAAACGAAAAGGTTGGCTGATGCTGCACAGAAAACTGCTGATGCGGCACAGAAAACTGCTGACGCTGCGCAGAAAACTGCTGACGCTGCGCAGAAAACAGCCGATGCAGCAATGAAACAGGCGAATGCCTGCTGGAGCAAAGCCGAGTCTGCCTGGGAATTGGTGATCATGACCAGGAACCAGGTTCAGGAAGATCTTCGCAAGGTGAAACTCCCGTGGTGGAGAAAATTATTGGATGCCGCCTGAAATTCATGAATCCTGAGGCACACGAGGAACTCAAGAAGCAATTGTTAGCCAGTCTCGAAGAGACAAAACGTTTGGCCGCCGAGGCAAGGCAAAGGGCAGACGAGGTGGAGGCTGACCTTCTGCGGGCCCTCGATCCAGGTTCAGCGACCGACGCCGTTTCAGCGTCGAACACGACCGCACCGACCATGGCTGAGCGAGAACAGAGCCTGGCAGAAATGCGCGCTTACATCGACAAAGTGAAGCTTGAAATTGAAGAGCAACGCGCGTACAGGCACCTGCCCTGGTGGAGGCGGCTTTTCAAGACCCCCCCTCCATATAACTAATTGACACTATCGGAGTCTGCTTTCACCGCTTGACCACAAACGTCAACACCGGTCTCTTCGCATGACCCACAACCTCTTCTGCAACACTGCCTGCGATGATATGTGCAAAGCCCGTTCTTCCGTGGGTTGCAATCGCGATCATGTCTGCGTCGATTGTATCTGAAAAGCGGATCACGCCTTCTTCCACCGTAAAATCGTTATACACGTTGATCGTATAGTTCTTAAGCACCAGCTTCTTCGCAAACTTGATCAGGTTCTCCTTGGCGATGTGATCGGGCAGGAATGTTCCCGGAGTGTTTATCGTCACGAGGTGAATGGTCGAATTATAGATCTGTTGTGCCCGCTTGACTACCCTGGAAAAGACCAGCTCCTCATCGGCCATTGCCGTAGCATACACGATGTTGCGAAAATCCGTGCGGGCAGGCTTCTTGTTGACTGCAAGTACCGGGCACTTGGCTATCCTCACAATTTTCTCTGTGTTCGAACCAACAAGCATTTCCTGCAGCTTTGTCTTGCCGGATTTGCCCATGACCACCAGGTCTACTTTTTTCTCCGCCACGATTGTCCTCATGCCATGAAAAGGATTTCCGACGCGCAATTCACCATCAACCCTGATATCGGCGAATCTTGGATCCTGTACGGCCTTCTCAAGTTGCTTCCGAGCCTTGTCGATCATCTTGATGTTAAAGATCCGGTCCGCAAAATTCCCTGATGAAACAATACCCTTCACATTGAAAGAGTCTTCCGTAACTTCTTCCACTACATGAAGGAGGATCAAGGTGGCACCTGAACGCCGCGCAATGTCGGCGGCAACGTCAGCAGAGTCCTGGGCGCTTCTGGAGAAGTCAGTGGGTACAAGGATCTTTTTCATTTTCGGTGCCGCTTTGATGGTTTGCTAAATTTAAGTAATTGGGTAAAATGTCCTACACTTAAGGAGCCATCCAAACAAAATCTATTTTGAAAGGATATAAAATTCTGCCAGCCATGCCCGAAGATGCACCCCGGCTTGCCGAGCTGGTGAATTCGGCATACAGAGGAGACTATGCGCGGCAGGGCTGGACAACCGAAGCCGATCTCATAGACGGAACGCGCACGGACACTGATGCGCTGGTGGACCTGGTCGGCCGGGACGACACGACCCTGCTCACTTATGTGGAGGAAGGATCAATCCACGGCTGCGTCGAACTTGTTGTACAAAGACCAAACCTCTACCTCGGCATGCTCACCGTGGATCCGAAACTGCAGGGAAAAGGCATCGGCAAGATTCTTCTTCAAGCGGCCGAGAATTTTGGAAGAGAAAAACAGTGCTCGGCAGTCAACATGACGGTGATCAGTGTGCGTACCGAATTGATCGACTGGTATAAACGCCACGGCTATTTAGACACTGGCAAGAGGAAACCATTCGCGTTCAACGATCCGCGCTTCGGACTACCAAAGCAGCCATTGGAATTTATTGTAATGGAGAAAAGTCTCCGGATGTAGTTGGCTACCCGCCGGATACTCTCAGTTGGCCAGCAGGCCGATGCCGAAGGTCAACACGAAAAACAGTGTGCTGAGCGCGAGTTGCTTCAGGTATGGGTCGAGTTTATCTGATGGAAGCCTTGCGACGGCGAGCCCGTTTCTCACAAAGGGTACAAGCGTAATCAGGAAAAGCAACTGCCACGGTGACGTAAAATCCATTGTGACGTAGGCTATGGCGGAGCCGAGACCTCCGGCCAGCAACAGCCAATGATAATTTATTGCGGCATCGCGCCCCATGCGGACAGGCAGCGAGAATTTACCAGCCAACCGGTCTGCTTCAATGTCCCTGATGTTGTTCACGTTGAGCACGGCCATTGAGAAAAGGCCGCAACTCAGTGCGGGCAGCACATCGGTGACGGAGACAGAACTAGTGAACATGTAAAGGGATCCCATCACGCCGACGATGCCGAAGAAGACAAGCACCGACAGGTCACCGAGTCCGGCATACCCGTAGGGCCGCCGTCCCACGGTGTAGGCAATGGCGGCCGCTATGCACAAAACCCCAAGCGTGAAAAAAAACAGCAGCGCTTTCAGGTTCCAGCCAAAGGCCAAAAGCAATAGTGTGATCCCGCTCAACAAGCTTAGAATGACAAACAGCACAACGGCGCGTTTCATTTGAGTCATGCTGATTAGTCCGGACTGCACGGCGCGTGCCGGACCCACCCGACCGGCGTGATCCGCTCCATGAACTGAATCGCCATAGTCGTTGGCCAGGTTCGACAGCACCTGCAACAATATGGTGGTGAGGCAGCAGAAGACGAAGATGAGGCCGTCGAACCTGTCGCGGGAAGCAGCGAGAAATGAACCCATTCCAATGCAGGACAGCGCAAGTGGCAGGGTACGCGGCCGGGCCGCGGCGATCCACGCTTGAGTTTTAGACACGTTGGTGTTGTGCTTGACCAAGCCCTATCGTCTCAGGATCTCATCCGCAGAATATTTTCCCGGGCCTGCGAGAAATATCCCGATGTAGGAGAGCAGAAAAAACAACGGCAACTCCCGCTCCTTCCACGGATCGACGCCATGC
>Ga0315912_10004004_pt1 | contig 14207 bp, 14 predicted proteins | sample VfabasoilMG_FD_204469 | JGI IMG/M metagenome (GOLD analysis project Ga0315912, IMG submission 204469) | Garden soil microbial communities collected in Santa Monica, California, United States - V. faba soil | ecosystem: Environmental > Terrestrial > Soil > Garden | place: USA: California... | reverse complement strand
GGAGAAATCATGCCGTTTCCTTGTTTTATTCTTCTTTTTGGCCTTGTGCGCTCTTTGCTTGGCTTTCTTTTGCTTGGCTTTCTTTTGCTTGGCTGTTTCAGGAAACCGCTCTCGGGCCGGAATCGCCGTCGAATCGCGCGCAATGTGTCCGATGAGCCGTTGTTTCTGGGTTATAAAAGCTATTGCACAGCCGTTGCCAATGAGACGTTTCGGAGGCTTAATAACCCTTCCGAGGAAGACTAGTAAGGCTTTAAATGTTTGGTTTTTGCCTACTGAAATAAGATGACAGTCCTCCGACGATAATACTTGTTCCGACAATTCCTAGCAACCATTTCATTAGGTCAAACGTTCTATTCATCTCTTGAATTAAAGATGCCATGGCTGTTGTCTGCGACTCTTTGAGTGCGTCAAGGTCATGTCGCAAAATTGGCAATGCTACACGTTGTGGTAAGTCTGTTCCAAGCGATATTTGAAAGGCATTCACCTGAGCCTTAAGCTGGGTGATTTCGTTATTCATAGCAGCCAGTGCTATCCGTGTCTTGAGGTCAGTTGGACCCGATTGGGCTAGTTTCAGTAATGATTCGACTTGGTCGTGCAAGCCGTCAACTTCCTTTTCGACTCGGTTAAAACTGCTTGCTAGTTTGTCTGTGCTGTTAGCTAGTTGAGAGGTTGGCAAGGATGTAAGGAGTGCAAAAGCAACGGAGACAGCCCCCACCGTGACCGTCATCACCGAGGTAACTTTGTTGAAAAGACGTTCTTGTTTAAGGCGTGACTCCCGGTCTCTTGATTGTTCAGCAGTGTTTTGGTCTTTAGTCGGTGTCGGTTCTTCAGGTGTCATGGCCACCCAGTATCCCACCGTGTGCATAACTTCTGCAACTTCCTTTATTCCCCAATGTTTACAGGGGCTAGACAGCTCCAATAGGCTTGTTAGGGGGAGAATGGGGGGCGAAGGGGGACGTCCTGATCCGTACCTTGTTAGGTTTTTCACAAAAGTTGTCGAGCTTGGTGGACACATCGGTATAGCAAGAAGCGGGACCGGGCAGAGGGGCGGAGCTTTTGGCATTGTGTTTTGCATTTGGTGGAAGTGCCAGATCTATTTGATTCTGTGGGAAATAGGTCGGGATCATCTGATATCGATGCTTGCGCAAGCATCTGCTGCGGCGGCTTCTAGTTGTGGGAAGGGTGGGTTAGTAGCTTGGCGGTACATTCTTGCTTTCGCTCGCGGTAGTTGTTAAGTGGGTAGGTGTGGGGATTGGTTGCTGGCTGGGGGCACCGGGTTCGTGGATGCTAGTTGGGCGGTGGCTTTGGCGGAAGCGAGAGCGGTTCACCAATGAAAAAACTTTCTTCTTTTGAATAGGATCAGGGCAACTTGAAGAGACTGCGGCGAGTTGCGTAGGGTGTGTCTGGGTGGGGAACGGGGCCGAAGGATTGTGCGCGGTTGGACAAAGGTTGGACAATGTGGGTACTCTGTTTTTTGAAGAACCGTCAAGGTACGGATCAGGACGTCCCCAATCTGAAATCTGAAATCCCCAATCTGAAATCATCAGGACGTCCCCAATCTGAAATCATCGAAGAGAAGGCCTCGGACCGGGAAGCAGTGTGGGCCTAGGATGGGTTCGATGAGATTTCGGACGGTGGGTGAGTGGGTGAGGCTTTTTACTTCTGGGATGGTGTTGAGCAAGTTGCGGATGGCGTGTCTGCCTGCGGATGCCTGATTGACGGCTTCTATGATGAGAGACAATTCCACTTTGTTGAGGAATCGGGCGATGATTGCGTATCCGGTTTGCTCGAGTGTCACTCTTTCTGTCTAGTGCGACTTGATTGGCGGGTCGCCGCGTTCTATGGCACCCATGCGCTCTTCGAGTAGGCCGATGCGTTCGTCGAATTCGGAAAGCCTGCGCAGCTTGATGTCAACAGGTCTTGCCCAATTGCCGAAGGCGCGGATCACTTCCGTTTGCGTGGCTCGCATTTTTTCTGTGAGGTTTTCCGTGATGCGAAGTTCCATTTCGGTCTGGCTGGCTAAGAGGCGCTCGGCGAATGCGAGTAGATCTTGTTTAGTGGACGCTTGCAGGTCGAGTAGATCCTGTTTGGTAACGGGTTCGTTGTTTGGCATGTTGACCTTCTTCCCGGGTGCTTACAGGATGGGAAGCTTCTACTGATCCCATCATAAACAAAATCAGTCGGGAAAGGGCCTTTAGGAGAGCGAGCAGCGAGGGCGGAGCTTGTGGTCCTTGGTGTTTTGAATCGAGGTTGTGGTATCCTGTGCATAGGATACCGATGTATGAACTTTCGCGGAACGCTCCCCACGCTGATACTAGAGGCGATTGAACGGGAGCCCGAACACGGCTACCGCATTGCTCAGCGCATCAAGCAACGCTCGAAAGGCGTGCTTGACTTTAAAGAGGGGACGTTGTATCCGGCGCTGCATAAGTTGGAAAACGAAGGTTCCGTGGAATCCTATGAAGCTACCGAGCAGGGACGCATGCGGCGCTATTACCGCATCACCAAAACCGGGCGGGCCATTCTCGCCAAGGACCGCGAGGAATGGCGCGTTCTATCACGGGCTGTGACGTTGATCCTGGAGGAGGCCTGAGATGTTGAACCAATGGTTGAATGAAGCGACCTTCAAACTTTCGACAGAATCTTCGGCTCGTGTTCGGACGGAGATCCAGGAGCATTATGAACTGGCGCGTGAGGAGGCGCTGGCTTCCGGTGTCAGCGAAACGGAGGCGGACATTATTGCGGTGAAGTCTCTGGGTGATGCGCGGACTGCGAACCGCCAATACCGGCGCGTGCTGTTAACGGCAAGCGAAGCCAAGATGCTCAAGCGTCAGCGGGACGATGAGGCGGCGAGTGTGCGGCGGCCTTGGGTAAGGTGGCTGAAACCGGCTTATTTCCTGGTGCCGGCGCTTTTGATAGTTGCCTACGGCCCTGGCTGGGATTGGCAATTGGTTCACTGGCTCGTCTTCGCCGGAGTCCTTGAATTGGCTCAGTTGTTGGTTATGCAGTTTTTACCTGTCTACACGGTTGGGCGGGGACGAGTTTATCGGTGGGTATTGTGGGGCGTCTTTGTTGTGGGGATCTGGTCGACCATTGGGTTGTGGGGACTGGTTTTGATCTTTGTATTGGGTTCTGTCTTGAATGAATGGCAGAGGGCGTGTATCAGAGGAAAACTGCCTGTGGCAGAGTGGCCCAAGCGGCTTTACTTGTAATGGCGTGGCAACGTTGTTGGACCCGCTGGGAGTGAAGCAGGCGCTGGGGGAGTTTATCTGATAGCCTGTAAGTCTCATGACCAAGCGAGCCGTTAGTATCGCTGCCGTGGCCCTGACAATCATGCCTGCCGTGATCTTGCAGGCGTTTCAATATGGTCAGCGGCAGAGACAGTCGCAGGGCTACGAATGGGAGATGCAGGATGCTATCGCTGATCCGGTTGATGTAGATGAGATCGGGGAGTTCAACTTTGGCCGCTTGCGGTTTTCGAACTTTCGTGGCGGAGGATTCGGCGGGGGCGGACGGAGGGGCGGGGGTGCCAAGTGGGCTGTGGACTCCAATCGGGGAGACAGACTTTTCATTATGGCGGCGAGACGGCTGATGAGGCTCCATTCCAGGTCGGTGGAAACGGTGATCAACATTCCAGATGAGACACTTTTTGATCACCCCTGGATGATGGGAACGGAAGTGGGTAGTTGGGATATTTCCGAAAGCGAAGGCAAACGTTTTCGACAGTACTTCGACCGTGGCGGATTCCTGATGGTGGATGATTTCCATGGAACTTACGAATGGGAAGTGTTTCTTTTGGGTTTGCAACGTATCTTCCCGGATCGACCCGTTGTGGATATACCGCCCAACGATGCGATTTTCCACATGCTCAATGATCTGGATGACAAGTTCCAAGTTCCGGGACGCCAGGTGATGGGTTCGGGAAGAACGTACGAACAGGACGGCTACGAGCCCAAATGGCGCGGCATCTATGACGACAAAGGCCGCCTTCAAGTCGCGATCTGTCACAACATGGATCTTGGCGACGCCTGGCAATGGGCGGACGACCCGCGGTATCCGGAGAAATATTCCTCGCTCGCATTCCGCATCGGCACAAACTACATCGCTTATGCGATGACACACTAGGTGTTTTGTGCGACTCCTCTGCTGCTTGCTTGTGGTGGCGCTGGTTCGAGCAGCGGATGATCCCAATACGCTTCGTAGTGCGACCCTGGCGCTCCAAAGGGGTGATTATCCGGCAACCGAACAGATCCTAACTGTGGCGTTAAGGGGAAATCCCAATCAACCAGCCGCACTGAGCCTGCTTGGCGTGACACTAGACTTTCAGCAGCGGATGAGAGAGGCCGCAGAGGCACATTTTAAGGCGGTAAGTCAGGCACCGCGATCACCGGACATTCTGGCAAATTATGGCAATCATCTTTTATCGACAGGAAAAGATGCCGAAGCCAAAGCGATGTTTTTACGCGCGACGGCAGTTGAGCCGGGGCATCCTGGTGCGAACCGGGAACTGACCCGGATTGCGCTGGAAGCCAAGGCTCCGGCGGAGGCGTTGCGATACGTCAATCGAATTTCTCCCGATGTCCTGAGTGGTGATGCGGGGCTGCAATTCTCGAAAGGCCTGGCGCTTGCGGCACTGAAGCAAGCGCCAGAGGCGGAGAAAAGCTTTTCCAGGGCGATGGAACTTGACCCATCCAATGGGAATGTTCTGATGAACCTTGCTTTGGCGGCAATGCAGGCCGGGCACGGGGAGAGGGCTCGGGCCGTGCTGACGGCGGCGAAAAGTCAAAGCCCTGACAACGTGGAGATTCTGTATCGGCTTGCGTGGGTGAATTCGCAACTGGGGCGACATGAGGACGCGGTCACCTTACTGGCTCAGGTGATGCAACTGAATCCGAAACATGTGGAAGGGCTGCACCTGCTTGCGGTGACAACGTCCGAACTGCGGGCTTACGCAGATTCAGCTGACGCATGGGATCGTTATGTTGCGCTGCAGCCTGGGGACGCGGTGGCTCGACGCGAACGTGGCTTTGCGAATTTCTTACGCGGAGAGATTCAACTGGGGCTGGCGGATCTGCGGTGGTATGTAAAACAGCGACCGCAGGATGCTACAGGACTCTACCAATTGGCGTTGGCGGAAGGCTTGGACAATCCTGAGCAAGGTCGTGCGCGGCTGGATGTGGCGCTGCGCATTAAGCCGGATTTTACGGCGGCCCGGTCGGAACGTGGACAGATTCATTATCAGGCGGGACGATTCCAACTGGCTCGGACTGATCTTGAGTTGGCCGCGCAGCAGCAGCCGAACGATGCGTACACGTTAGATCGTCTGGGACAGACCTACGCCAGCCTGGACCGTCCGGCGGATGCTTTGCGAGTGCTTCGGAAAGCGGCACAACTGGCTCCGAACAACTCGACGATTTTTCTACATTTGGGACGGGTGCTGGCGAGTGCGGGGATGACAGAGGAATCGGCGGCGGCGATGGAACGGTTCCGCCAACTTGGCCCGGTGAAGGGTCAGCAAGTTCCTGAGGGTTTGGTTTCCTATCTTGGAATGACACCCGCGCAACGGCGGGCGGATTACCGGATGCGTGTTGAGAAAACAGTTCGCGAGAGTCCGAAAGATCCGGAAGCGCATCTCCGGCATTTGAAGATGCTGTTGGAAGAGGGGTCCGACCCTGCGGTTCCGGCGCAGCACTTGTTGGAGTTGCCGGTGAACGCTGCGGTGCTGTTGCAGGCGGGGACGGCACTGCTGGATACGCAGCAGTTCGCTCTGGCAGAAAAAGTGTTGGAACGGGCGCAGCAGTCACGGCCATCGACAGCAACCGCGTTGCAGTTTGCACGAGCGAAGATTCGGACGGAAGGGGCTTCGGCAGGATTAGCGATCCTGGGCACGGTTCCTGAGCGGGAGCGGAGGGCCGCGTATTTTCTGGCTCGGGCTGAGATGCTGGAGACTGCTAGTCCGGCGGAGGCGAAGACGGCTGTTGAAGTCGGGCTTGGTTTGCTTCCGTTGTTGAGTGATGAATACCGGCAGGCTGCGGGGATATTGGCCCGGATTGGGGATCGGACTGCGCTGGAGGAGGTGGCTTTGATCGCGGCCGCAAACCTCCCGAAGGATCGTGAAATGATGTTGCTCAAGAGCGCAACCTCGCTATGGTTGGGCAAGGTTGCGGAAGCCGAGGCGGGGCTCGCGGCGATTCGGGCAAGCTGGCCGGAATGGCCGGCGGCTTGGGTTGTGGAGGGGTACCTGCGGCGGAGCCAAGGGAAATTCGAGGAGGCAAAGGTGGCTTTCCAGACGGCGGCTCAATTGGGCTCGACGCGGGAAATTGGGGCGGAGTCCACATGGTTCCTCAGGCTGCTGACTTCACCGGTCGCAAATTGGTAATTCTTAGGAACGAAGACGTGGGTGTTTACGTCTTATCAGAAACTCTGCAAGAGTCGAGAGGAAGTATTCTGAAAATCATGTTGAAGCGATGGTTGGTTCTCGCGATGGCAAGCGTCCTAAGTTTGGCTGCGGCCGAGTCCGGCAGCCCGACCTTTACGCCCGCCGACCTTTTCCAGATGAATAAGATCTGGAATATTCACATCTCCCTGACAAGCGATCAGTATGCCGCCATGCAGCCGACTCGTAGCAGAGAGGGAATCAAACTTCCTGGCTCGTCGTGGCTGCAAGGGAGCGAGGGCAAGCGAAACGGCTGGGCGAGCACGATGGGGATTGAATTCCAGTACGTCAAAGGCGCGGTGGATTTCGAAGGAATACACCTTGTAAACGTCGGTGTCCGGTACAAAGGAAATGGGACCTTCGTGGATTCACAGGGTTCCGAGAAACTTCCTCTGAAGCTTCATCTAAACGAATATGTCAAAGGTCAGAAGTTCGCAGGATTAACAACGCTGAACCTGCATAATCAGGTGACCGATCCAGGCTACATGAACGAGGTAATTGCGTATTGGATGTTCCGCAATGCCAAGGCCCCGGCTCCGCGCACGGCGTACGCGAAGGTGTCGATGTCGGTGTCCGGGAAATTTGCGAAGAAATACCTTGGCCTGTATGTACTGACAGAGAATGTTGACGAACATTTTTTCAGCGAACGCACTGGGGACAAGAATGGTGCGATTTTCAAACCGGTGACCAACGATTTGTTTCTGGACCGGGGCACGGATTGGAAGAAATACAATCAGGCGTATGATCCGAAGACAAAACTGACACCTGCCCAGCAGGAACGGGTTTTCGCCTTTGCCAGACTTGTGACGAAAGCCAGTGACGCAGAATTTCGGGCCAAGGTGGGGACGTTCATCGATCTGGATGAATTTGCGCGTTTCCTGGCAGGGCTGGTGATGGTTGTAGATATGGATGGAATCCTGACGAGCGGCCAGAACTATTACGTCTACTTAAACTCCAAGACGAATCTATTTCAATTTGTCACCTGGGACCATGATCATTCGTTCGGGGGGCTGGTGCGCGGGCGGCTTGCTACGCCGACAAACCTTAGCATTCGCCACCCTTGGGAAGGCAGCAACCGGTTTCTGGAGAGAATGTTGGAGGTGCCAGCATTTGAGCAGCTTTATATGGCGCGCCTCAATGAGTTCAGTAAGTCTATTTTTCTTCCAGAGCGGTTTGCCAAGCAGATGGATCTGATTGCGCCGGTGATTCGTCCGGCGATCGGGCAGGAATCGTCGCGAAAACTGGCGGAGTTCGATAGCGCGATGTCGGGACCCTCCTCGTCTCCGGGAGGGTCTTTTATGGGATTCTTCCAGGGGCCGGTGTACGGAATCAAGGCCTTCACAACAGCGCGGCAGAAGTCGATTGTGGACCAGTTAGCGGGCCGGGCGGCGGGAGAGCTGATGCGAGGCGTTCGCCGGTAATTGCGGCCCATAGCAAGCTGATTCTGAGACATGAGTTACCATCCTAGCTATGGGTGTCTCATGAACAACGTACGCCAGCCCCTGCATGACATTAACAACCTGCTCACATCGATCCTTGGGCATGCCTGGCTTGTCGAATCCGACAGCACGGCATCGAAGGAGTCGTTGGCTGCTGCGGCGGCCATTCGCGTGGCGGCACAACAAGCAGGCTTGATTGCACGGCGGTTCGGGGGGCGCGAGGTGGCCAGTGCGGAAGCTGTGGACATGCACGAGTTGATGGAAGACGCTACGGCTGTGATCCAAGGCAGCCTGCCCAAAGGGGTGGTGATTGAGAAGCACACGGGAGCGTCGGTCCATTTTGTAAAGGGTGACCGTTCCGCACTTTTTCAAATGCTGATGAACTTGATGTGGAACGCGGCCGAGGCTATGCCTTCAGGTGGGATTGTGGGCATTGACACCGAGGGAAACGGACCGCTACGTCTGACGGTGTCTGATTGTGGCCACGGTATGGATCCGGCGTTGATTGGGAAAATTTTCGAAGAGTCATTTACTACCAAGAGTATCGATACGCACAGCGGATTGGGCCTTTCCATTGTGAAGTCCGTCGTGGAGGCGCATGGAGGAGAGATTGAGGTGGAAAGTCATGCCGGGCAAGGCACGCAGTTCCGAGTGACGTTGCCGGCGAGCGGACAGGCCGTCAAGACGCCATAATATTACTTGACCCCAATGACCCCTGAACAGCAACTGGAACGCATGCGGTACGACTGGGACCAACGTGCCCGGGAAAATGCCCGCTACTACGTCAACACCGAGCGCTCTGACTGGACTGACAACGAATTCTTCGAATCCGGGCGACGCACCGTGTCGGAGGAAATCCTCACCGATATGATCAACATCTGTCAGGGCAAGGATCCGAAGCAGATGAAAGTTTTGGAGATCGGCTGTGGTGCGGGGCGTGTGACCCGGGCGCTGGCGGAGCTATTTGGCGAGGTACACGCTGTCGATATCAGCGCGGAAATGGTATCCCAGGCGAGGTCAGCTTTGGCGGATTTTCCCAACGCCCACGTTTACCAAAACAGCGGTTGTGATCTGGCTGTAGTGGGGGATGTTCAGGTGGACTTTGCTTTTTCCACGATCGTCTTTCAGCACATACCGAGCCGTGAGGTGATTGAGAACTATGTGCGCGAGGTGAACCGGCTTCTACGGCCCGGTGGGTTGTTTAAGTTTCAGGTCCAGGGCGATGACCGAATTGAGGCGGCGCCAGATGATACGTGGCTGGGCGTATCGTTTTCCGATCAGCAGGCAGTGGAAATGGCGAAGAAATGTGGATTTGAGCCGCGCTACCGCCATGGGGCAGGCGAGCAGTATTTCTGGCTTTGGTATTTCAAGAACTAAGCGTAGGTTACTTGTGAACTTTTTCCTTGGCGGTGCGCCTTTTGTCCCAGTATTCCTTCATGCGTTGTGAGACCACGCGACGCTCTTCGGCGGACATGCTTTTACGGCCCCTTGGACTGCGACGTACGACGCGAGGGTCGATGTCACCGCCCGCGAGCAGTGTCTCTAAAATGCTGATCGCTTTGTCCAAGCGATCTTTTTCGATCCTCAAGTCCTTGATGGACTTTTCCAAATCCATGTGAAAATCCCTCTCCCGGAGCGATGGCCCCGAGAGATTGATCGGCGGATTTGTTGCCGACATTAGGGTAAATTATGAATTTCAAGGTCAGTAATCTCCCTCAAGATCGAGGGCTACTTCACTAAAAACGGGAATCTGCTGATCAGATGATACCCATATTTACTGACAGCAAGCCAGGTACCGATACCTCCGGCAAACAGGGCGACACAGATCAAGATCAGCAATACGAGCATCCATGGGAAGCGTTTCTTCTCGCGACTGAGCCAGAGCAAGTAGCTGGCGAAGACTCCGAGAAAGTACAGCAGCATCATGGGACCGGCCACCAGCATGAGGTTCACGACGTCTGGGGTGGGAGTTACCACAGCTGCGAGCACGGTAATGATGAGGATCGCGTACCGGGAATTGTTCAATAAGAACTGAGGAGTAACGATACGGAGGAGCGAGAGGAAAAAGATCAGGACAGGCAACTCGAATACTAAGCCGAGGCCCAGTAGGATGTTCACCAGCATATCGACGTAGTCGCCGATGGGGAGATTGGGTGTGACACCAGCCTTGATTGAGATTTCAAGAAGGAATGTCAACCCGAACGGGAGCGCGATGAAGTAGGCAAACAACCCGCCACAAATAAACAACCCGGCTGTGGAAAAGACGAAGGGAATAGCCCAGCGCCTTTCATGCTTGTAGAGGCCAGGGGAAATAAAGGCCCAAACCTGATAGAGAAGCCAGGGCGAGGCGAGAAATAAACCGAACAGCAGCGGCACTTTCACCCACATGGTCGAAAAGCCTTCGGAAGCGCCGAGAGTAATGAGCTCTCCGCCTCCGTTGGCCAAGGCGACGTCTGCGGGGCGGCGGACAATGGCCCAGAGTTCCTCGCGGAAATAGAATGCTGCACCAAAAGCCACCAGCAAGCCGAGCAAGCTGCGGATGAGGCGGGAGCGCAGTTCTTCGAGGTGATCCAGGAAGGACATGCGAAGCATGCCGTCGTCGTCTTCCTCCTCAGGGCCGGAGGACGATCCGGGCAACATCTTCCCTAGGCGATCGACGATGGACGCATCTTCATTGAGGGACGAGTCCCGGTTATCTTGGTTCGAATCCATGGGGGTTCCGCTACTCTTTTAGGCCGGTGCTACGCAGGAGATCCTACGAATGCAAAGGCTCCTGTCCGGCCTTGGAATGTTGGTCGTCGGAAACCACTCCCTCGGGAGCAGCCTCCAGCGCCGCGACTTCCGCGACAGAATCAGTTTGTTCGACGCCCTCGGTTGCGGATGCGTCTACTGTGGATGTTTCCTGGTTCAGGCTGGCTTGGTGGTCGGGATCTTCGTGATAGTCGTAATCGGTGCGTTCTTCGATCTGCCCATAGTCATAGGTAGCCGAGGCAATCTCGTTCTGATAGCTGTTGGCTGCTTCTTTAATGGGAGCGGTTTCGCGCTCCAACTCCACCATCTGGCGGTCCCAGGTCGAGCGTAACTCGCTGGAAGCACGCCGGAACTCCGACATGGCCTTGCCGATATTTTTGCCCAATTCGGGCAACTTCTTAGGCCCAAACACAAGGAGGGCAAGTATGAAAATGAAAATCGTTTCTTGCCAGCCCAATGGTCCCATTGGTAACTCCTTACCTCCCACGGGAGATCCCGGGGAGACACCTTCATCATAACGGCCACCTGGAAACCACGTCAACCTGGGGGAAAGGGAGGGGCGAAAGGGATGTGGAAGGCGGGGAGGTGGAGCTTTAGGGAGTGTGGGGGCACCACTCTTTTGTTTTCATGAAGATTCCTTGTGGTTTTCTCACAGACAGCCTAAAGAAGTCTTCCACCTCAGTCGAAGAGCTTAGTAAGGGGAAGAACCCTGAGAGGTCAAGGAGTACCTAAAGGATGTTTGCTACTAGTCGGTATACGATAATTTTGATCGCGGTCTTGGTTGCAACGGCGGCTTGGGGACAAAGCACTGCGGGGAGCATTTCGGGAGTGGTTTTGGATCCTTCCCGTGCGTCGATTGCCAAGGCATCGGTCTCGGTAAAGAACCTCGACACGGGTTTGGCGAAATCGGCTGTCGCGACCTCAGACGGCAGATTCGGCTTTCCCGGACTCATGGTGGGCAATTATGAAATCACGGCCGAGGTCGAGGGGTTTGGCAAGTACTCGCGCGGACCAATTCATTTGGTCCTCAACCAGAACGCGATTGTGGAACTGGAACTCAAGCCCGCCACGGTCCAGCAAACCATTGAGGTAACCACTGATGCGCCGCTGGTCAACACATCTAACGCAGAGGTCGGAGTGAGTTTTGCTTCACAACGGTTAGAGCAGCTTCCGTTGAGCGGCCAGTTCACCTCTGGCGGCGGCTTCCGGGATATTTTTTCCGTGGTGCTCTCGGCACCCGGGGTAAGTCAAACCAATGTCGGTAACAGCAAATTCGCCGACGGCACGGCGTACTCGAGCAATGGCATCCGTACCCGGGGCAACAACTTCATGATTGACGGCCAGGACGTAAACGAGACCACCAATACGGGCCGGTCCCAGTGGATGAACAACCCGGATATGATTCAGGAAATCCGGCTCATCACCAGCCAGTTCCTGCCTGAGTATGGGCGGGCATCGGGATCGGTCGTCAACGCGATTACCAAGGGCGGGTCCAATCAATTCCATGGATCGGCCTTTTGGTTCTACAACGGCAATTCCTTGAACTCGCTCAGCAACACGGAAAAAACCAGCGGGAAAACAGTGACACCTTTCAGCATCGAACATCAATTTGGCGGTACCGCAGGCGGAAAAATCAAGAAGGATCGTACGTTTTTCTTCGGTTCCTATCAACGTTGGACTATGCGCGGCATTGGCACAGGCGTCACAATTCGCGGTGTTCCAACCGAGGCAGGTAAGGCAACGCTGCAACAGTTGGCGGGGGCGCGACCACAGGTGGCGGCGCTGCTCAGGTTTCTGCCAGCCGCACAAACAGCCAGCGGGTCCAGTCTGTCGGTGAACATTGCGGGTCAAAGCGTCCAGATTCCGCAGGGCAATCTCACTGGTTCGGCTTCTCAGCTCAACAACAATACTCAGGCTTCCGGACGGATCGATCACATCTTGAGCACTCGTCATATGCTCGGTGGGCGATATCTGTTAACAGACCAATACGCTGGCGGAACCGGGCAGATTTCTCCGCCGGGGCTAACCACGAAAACACCGATGCGCAACAACGCAGTCTCCGCTTGGCTTACCAGCACAGTCTCGCCGAACGTGGTCAATGAGCTGCGAGTAGCCTACCAGCGCTACGCGGTGACCACAACGGCCTATGATGCTGCATCGGAAAGTATCCCATCGGTGGAAATCCCCGAACTCGGACTATCCGGCTTCAACGCTTCCGGTACCAGAACGGCAATCGGCCTCGCAGCAAACCAGCCCAACTACCGCACCAACAACACCTATCAGCTCCAGGATTCGCTGTCGGCCACGCATGGGGGGCACTCGTTCAAGGCGGGATTCGACGTGCGCCAGACTCGGCTCACCAGTTTCTTTCTCAGTCAGGTTCGGGGCCGTCTGCTTTACGACACGCTCCAAAAGCTGATTGATGATGTGGCAACCGTGTCGAACATCAACAAACCGCTCCCGGGCGGTGAACTTGTCGGACATTTCAATTGGAGCGACTACTACTTCTTCTTCCAGGACTCCTGGAAGCTGCGTCCATCGCTTTCTCTCAGCTATGGCCTACGCTACGAGCTACCTGGCAATTCCATGGCGGGTCTCTATCCTGTTAACGACGGAATACTCGCCCGCAATGCCAATCAACCTGTATACGCACTCACCCACCGCCCGGGTCGCGACACCAACAACCTTCAGCCCAGGCTCGGATTTAGCTGGAATCCCGGCGCACTCGGAAATGGCACGGTCCTGCGCGGAGGCTTCGCCCGTACACATGATTATGCTTTCGCCAATATCAACATCAATGTATTTGCCTCGTTCCCGTTCCTGCTGAGCTCGAATGCTTCCAACGTTTCCAACGCCTGGACAGCGCTCCCGCTGCAACTCCAAAACCTGAGCAACCCGGCCAATCTCAACCTTCAAAACCGAACCATTGTTTCCAAGGATTTCCGCTCACCAGTCGCCGATCAGTTCTCGTTGGAATTTCAACGCGAGATTTACCCCGCCGCGGTTGCCAAACTGGGATATGTCGGCACACGCGGAACGGCACTTTTCCAAACGATTGACTCCAATCCTAGAACCCAATGCAATCCCATTCCGATGCCATCCGGTTGCCCAAGGGTGGATACCTCGGCGGGCGTCATCCGCAGTCGCGACAACGCTGCTTCCTCCACCTACCACTCCCTGCAGGCTGGCTTCGATCAACGCTTCGCTAAAGGGTTTTCAGGAGGTGCGCATTATACCTGGAGTTCTTTCATCGACAATGCATCGGACGTGTTTGTGCCCTCTACCAGCGACGGCGGCATCGCACAGGACTCGTTCAACCGCGCAGCGGACCGCTCCCGCTCCAGCTATGACCGTCCCCACCGCTTCACCACCAACTTTATCTACGAGATCCCGACAGGCTTCCAGAAAGGAAGCTGGGCCGCACACGTAGCTGGCGGTTGGCAGGTCAGTTCTTTCATGACATTCCAAAGCGGATCTCCGTTCACCGTTCTGAACGGCAGCGATCCGGCGCTTGCACTGGGTGGGATCGACGGACTCGCCCCGAGCGGAATCCGGCCAAATTTGAATACTTCTTTGGACCT
>Ga0315912_10004003_pt1 | contig 14210 bp, 11 predicted proteins | sample VfabasoilMG_FD_204469 | JGI IMG/M metagenome (GOLD analysis project Ga0315912, IMG submission 204469) | Garden soil microbial communities collected in Santa Monica, California, United States - V. faba soil | ecosystem: Environmental > Terrestrial > Soil > Garden | place: USA: California... | reverse complement strand
GCAGAACGCCGGCGCCAGGCGCGCGCGTCATCACACAGCGTTCCTTCATGGCGTTGTACAGCTTGGAATAGAACGTGTTGGCGGCAGCCTGCCGCTGGTTCACCGGCACCTTCGCCAGATCGGAACCAGGCGCGGTCCAGATCTCCACCGGGTCAAGGATGATCTTGCCGTAGCGGGCCAGGTTCACGTTGGGATTTACATAGAACAGCGCCGCCCGCCCATCGCCACCCGGCTGCAACAGCCCCGGTTCCGGCAGGAATCCGCCAACCGGCTGTACTTGCGTCATCTGCACCGTGGCACCGCCCACAATCTGCCCGGTTTGCAACTTGCCGCCCAGCAGCGTGCCGTCACCATCACCGCAGGCGGCAAGCCCAAGCATGGTGGACGCGGCAAGGATCGCACGCATACAGGGGAAACGACCGAAAACCGATTTCATCTCACTCCATTTCCTTCATGGCTCGGGAACTCAGGGGTTAAAAACACGCGGCGGATTTTAATGCAATGCGCTTACACTGGCCCCATCAGGGCCAAAGCGTCGCGCATGATGCTTTCGGGTATGCGGAGCAGGCCGGCATATGGGCGGTTCAGTTCCACCATCAGGAATATGGCCCCCGCGACGGCGAGGGCGCCGATCAGCAGAGATATAATTACGGTAGCATTCCTTCGCGCAAACAGCCCGTAGCCGAAGAACAGGCAGATGGTCCAGGAGACGAGGATCGCCAGCAGCGGCAACGATAGCGTCGCCTTGCCCTGCGCCGACATCAGGATGCGCAGTTGCGCCACAACCGTCATGGTCTGCAACGCCTGGGCCTGCAGCAGCTTCTGCACATCGGTATGCGGGCGCAGGTCTTGCAGCGCGTCCATCATCGTTTCCGAGAATTGCTGGGAGGCACGCGGCATGGCGAGGATTTCGTCGCGCGTCGCGCCGGACTCCCATATCCGGCGGATCCCCTCCTCCATCCCGGCGCGCAACAGTCGGCGCGATTGCGTCGTCTCCGGCCCGTATCGCGCCAGGGTACGGTCCAGCAGCACCAGCTTGGTCGCGATCTCCTGCATCTCCGCCTTCTGGGTATCATAGCTGTTCTTGGACGAGGCAATGAGAAGGCTGAGCAGGACCGCCGACATGGTGGACAACAGCCCGAGCACGGATTTGACGACTTCCCGTGAGTCCGGGTCGATATGGTGCGCGGGCAGCCGCAGCCACAGGCCGATCCCCGCGCTCGTCATCAGCAGCACCGATACCGCCAGCGCCGTCAGCGGGCTCATCGCCGCGAGTTCCGTCATGGCCGGCTCGCAAGTCGGCGTGCGCACGGGCATGTGCCACCGGCGCGGCGCAAACGCATCGCGGCAATCGCCAAACCTGCCCCCTCTGCCCAATCACCCCGCATCAGTCGCGTATCGCTCATCCACGCCGAGTCCAGTTGTCCGAATTCGCCACCTGGGTGTCTCAATCGGACATTCTGGTGCCGCCGACGCCACGCCTACCTGCCTGCCAGCTCCGCCAACGTGTCTGCGAGCTGGCCTAGCGCAGCGCTCATCGCCGCCACCTGTGCCTTCGCGTCCTTGCCCGCCATCGGCACGGCGATATCCAGGGACCGCACGCGGCGGTCCGCGGCCCGGTCGCGCGGCAGCACCGAGACCTGCGCAACCAGCCGTACCTGATCATGCGCCGTGGCCGCGAAGTCCAGGATATTCACCTCCGCAACCATATCTCCCGGCCGAGCCCCGATGGCCCCAGTTTCCGCGATCACGGTGCGGCCGGGCAGCCGCGCCGCAAGGTCGGCCACCAGCACCCGCCCGATCATCCGGCCCAGCGGCTCGCCCCACCAATCGTCCTGCGAAACGCCCACTTGGTTGTCGGCCACGGCGCGCACGATCTGCGGCCGGTCCAGGTAGCGCGCCAGGCTTACCTCCCGCAGCACGATCGCCGGCCCGCCACGCGAAGGCGGCGCCGCCACGGCGGCGGCTGGCGCTACCTCCGCCAGCATGAACAGCTTCGGCTCCGGCGAGGAGCAGGCCGCCAGCAGGGCCAGCGCGGCGGTGAGCAGCAGGAACGAACGATGCATCATGGCTTGGTTTCCGCCCCGGTCCGCCCGCGGATCAGCGCCTCCGGATGGCGCGCCAGCAGGTCAGTCAGCACGCGTATGGAGCGTGCGGCATCATTCACCTGCTCCAGTAGGCGATCCATGTCACGACGGAACTTGGAATTATCCCCGTACCCGGTATCGACCGAATTGGACAACCGGCCCACACGCACCACCGCGTCCTGGAACGAAGCCAGGACGGCCGGCAGCCGCTTCAGCGCCGGCCCGACATCCTTCTCCGCCTCTTCGGCGAGATGCTGCACGCTGACCAATGCGCTGGCCAGCGATTCCAGCGCCTTCTTCAGCTCGGCGCCGTTCGCCACCTCGCTCGCACCGCGCAGAGTCTCGTTCAGGTTCCGCCCGATGTCGTCGAACGGCATTCGGTTCACCTTACGCAGGATAGAATCGAGCGACGCGGTGATCGATGCGAGTCCCCCGTCCACGGTCGGGATCACCGGCACGCCATCCTCCACGCCCACCTCGGCTGGGTCCGCGTTGGCCTTGAACTCCAGCGCCAATACCAGTTGCCCGGTCACCAGGTTGGCGGAAGTGAGCTGCGCCCGCAGTCCCTTGCCCACCAGCATGCGCGCGATCGACACGATGTCGGTCGCCGCCTCCTGCCCCTGCCGGTTCAACCTGTCCGGCTCGATCTCAAACGTCACCGGCACGCGCACGTCGCCAGTGACCGGATTGAAGGTCAGGTCGATGCTCGTCACCCTTCCTATGCGGATACCCTGCACCTCCACGGGCGCTCCCACGGCCAGGCCGCTGACATTGCCGGTAAAGTAGGCCTTCAACGTCACGCGCCGGGTGTATCCGGCCGTAATCGCCGCGTCGCGGCTCACAAACAGGCGAAAATCCGTATTCGGTTTGGCCGGCGCCAGATTTTGTGCCTCGTCCGGAGTTTCGAACGCAATGCCGCCCAGCAGCACGGCGCGCAATGACTCCAACTGCAACTGGATACCCTCCGCCCCCAGCTTCACGGACACGCCGGAGGCATCCCAGAAGCGCGAACGGTTGGTCACATACTTATCGAACGGCGCCCGTACGAAGGCATGGATGGTCACCTGCCGCGCCATGTCCTTCAGGTCCCAGCCCAGCACTGTTCCCACGGTCAGGTCGCGATAGAAGATCGGTGCCCCAAGGCTGATGGACCCAAGCTTGTCCGCCTCCAGGCTGAAGATCGTGCCTTGGGAATCAGGTTCCAGCACCGGCGGCTCCTCCCGTCCGGCGAAGTCGCGCCGCGGCTGTCCTTCCTCCGTGGACGGCTGCAGCGAAATGAAGGAGCCGGATACCAGCGTACTCAGGCCCGACACGGTGCCCGCGAACAGGCGGGGACGCACCACCCAGAACATGGTCTTGTCGGTCAGCAGCCGGTCGGCTTCCCGATTCATCTGCGCCGTCACCACCACCTGCCTCAGGTCGGGGCTCAGCGTGATGCTCTGCACCAGGCCCAGATCGACATCCTTGAACCGGACATGGGATTTGCCGGCCTCCAGCCCCTCGGCGGACTGGAAGGTAATGGTGATCACCGGTCCCTTCTGTGAAATCGTCCGATACGCCAGCCAGCCGGCAACAGCGATGGCAATAACGGGAATAAGCCAGATCAGGGAAAACCGGCTGCTCCGCTCGGTACGGGCGCGCACGCTCGCCTGCGGCAATGGCCCCGGGCCAGGCGCGCCGTTGGGCGCAGTCCCACTCATGCCGCCACCGCCCTTTCCTGCGCGTCCGTCTCGCGGGCGCGCGCCGCCGCCGCGTCCCACATCAGGCGCGGATCAAACGCTTCCGCGGCGAACATCGTCAGGATCACGACAGAGGCGAAGGCCACGGCACCAATTCCAGGTTCAATGGTGATCAGCGCGCCGAAGCGTACCAGGGCCACCAGGATGGAGATCATGAACACGTCGATCATGGACCAGCGGCCGACGGCGTCCACGATGCGGTACAGCGTAGTGCGATCACGCAACCGTTCCGCCCGCCCCAGCCGCGTGGTGATCAGCAGCAGCATCAGGCTGATGACCTTCAATACCGGCACCGTGATCGAAGCGAAGAACACCAGTGCCGCCAGCGGCCACATGTTGCTGTCGATCAGTTCCTCCACGCCCTGCAGGATCGTGGACGGCTCCCCGACGCCGAGCGAGACGATGGTCATCACCGGGTAGAAATTCGCCGGCGCGTACATCACGATGGCGCCGATCAGGAAAGCCCAGCTCCGCTGCAGGCTGTGCGGCTTGCGATGCTCCAGCCCGGCACCGCAGCGCGGGCAATGCGCATGCCCGCCGGCAGGCGGAATGCTTACCAGCCCACAGCGCTCGCACCCCACCGCCCCGCGCGCGTCGGCCGTCGCCGCGTCGAGCCGCTCGGCGGAATCGTCGCGATCGGCCAGGCCGCGATGCTCCATCGCCTCCCACACGGCATCGGCGTCCAGCGTGGCATCGGCGGCGGCCATGGCCAGCATCACGCCCACCAGCGCATAAAGGCCGGGGCCGATCTCAACCTGCGCCATGTCCACCATCTTCGTGTAGGCCACGATGATGCCGAGCATGTAAACCTCAACCATCGACCACGGGCGCACGCGCTCCATGAAGCCGAAAACGCGCCGCAAATGGCGCGGCGCCTTGGGCAGCCGCAACCCCGCCAGCACGTAGATCATGCCGGACATCTTCAAAAGCGGCGCCACTACGCTGGTGAACAGGACAACGGCTGCCAGTTCCCACAGCCCGTCCCGCTCCAGGTCATGCGGGCCGGAAAGCAGCCCCGCCTCCAGGTTCTGTCCGCCGCCGTTCAGCGTCATCATCGTCATCGTCACGGCGACGCCGAACAACGCCAGTGCGCCCATGCTGAAGGCCAAAGGCGTGGTCAGCGGGTCCTTGCGCGTGCGTCGCAGCGCGCCATTGCAGCGCAGGCAGCGTGCCACGGCGCCGGGTGGCATGGCGGGAATCACCTGGAACAGCCCGCACCCACGGCATTCCCGCAGATGCGGCTCCGTCATCGGTACCGCCTGCCCGCTTCCGCTCACTCAGTGGCCTGTCGCATCACGCCGGCAACCCCAACCGGCCCTCAGGACCGCTGGAGCATCATGCGATAGGCGCATGCCACGCCCCACGGCTTCAGGTCGCCGACAAATCCCCGCCCGTCGAACTGCCCGACGAGCCAGAGCTGGCCTTCCTGCAATTGCACCGACCCGTCCGGCCCGATGGGATTACCGCCGAACTGGCCGAACCGGACGACATTGTCCTGTACCGAGAAGCCGTAGATCGGCACCTGCTCGGCGCAGGACATGCCACCCGGATCGCTCGTCCGATACATGGCACCGGTATAGACACCATCGAAGCCCGGCCGCATCGCCCCCGGCGCGCCGGCAGCGCCGCCTGGCGCACCGGGTGGCGGCTGCGTCAGGTTGCCGGGCGGGGGCAGGGCGGAGGCATCGAAATACAAGCCCTGCTGCTGCGGCTGGCACGCGCCCACCGCCAGCCCCGCACCAAGCGCCAACATCGCGGCAGCCCGCCGCCCGGGGATCAGGTCACTGCGCACGGGCCGGAACCTCGGCAGCCGGCCCCGGTGCATCCAGCTTCATGCGCTTCGCCTTTCCCGCCCGCGCGGATGTGAAGTGCCCCGCCGTCACCGGCACGCCCAGGCGCCAGTTGGAATACTCGGTCTGGTACAGCGCCTTGCCCGGCTCGTTCGGGTAGACCACCTTGATCATCCGCGGCAGCGAATCCTTCGCCCCGATCCAGAATTCGGCCTGGATGTTCGGCCCGGCAATCGCGATCATGTCCGTGGTCGTGCCACCGACGACGATTGACCGGCCGACATAGAACGCCGATGTCGCCTTGCGGGTGATAGCGTCGCAGGGTTTGGTGTCGATCACGTCCGCGAACGGGAAATACGTCGCGGACTTCTCCCAGATCATCTCCAACAGCGCGTCCACGGTCGGCGGCGCTTCCTCGATCGCCACAAGGTCGGCGGAGGGCACGTAGATCATCATGGTCTTGCCATCAAAGTAGAACTCATCGGCCACGCCGTCGCCCGGCGAGATCACGCGCAGGCCGTCGGGCCGGCGCAGGATTACGTGGTGCAGCTTGGTGTAGAACAGCGGCTGCCCGTTGCGCGCCGCCTTCTGATAGGTGCTCGTGGCCGTGAACGACATGGTCTGCGCCGCCGACAGGCGATCGCAGGCCGCTTGCAGCACGGCCATCGCCTTCGGTTCCATGGCAGGCTGGGCGGCGGGCGCCGCCGGTGCGGTGGCCGCCGGTTGCGGCGCGCAACCGGCACCCAACAGGCTCAACCCGACCGCGAGAGCCGCGGCCGCGCCGCGGGGTGTCTTGAAGATTTTCATAGCGTACTCTCCGAATGCCGAACGTCAGGGCGCCGCGACAACGCGGTAGAAAACACCGTTCGCGCCATAGGCCGGCTGCAGCCACATCCCATTGCAGGCGTAGTAGGACACGCCATTCACCGGTGCATAGGCGCAACCAGCCGGCAACGCCGCATAGGTGGAGCCTGCCGCGTAGCCGGCGGCGTAAGCATTGCTGGTTGCCGCGCTCGTCGCCGCCGCGCCGAGGGCAGCGCCCGCGGCGACGCCGACCGCGGCGCCCGCCGCCGCCGCGCCCCAACCGCCGCAACCGTAGCAACCGCCGCCATAGTAATGGTTCACCACCACCGGTTGGTGCCATCCATACCCGTGGTAACCATAGCCATGATAGCCGACTGCGCCACCGGTGGTACCGTGCCAGCCGTAACCGGCCGTGCCGCCCGCATGGCCCCAACTGCCATTGCCGCCCCAGCTGGCGTGCCAGTGCCCGCCCTCGTTTCCAGCATGGTACCAGGCTGCCGCCGGTGACGCGGTCAGCGTCGCCGCCCCCAGCATGGCCAAAGCCATCATCCGCACGCGCATCCTCGCCTCCTCAACAACCACGGAAATCCAATCAACCCCATCGATACGACGCTGGCAGGTTCGTGCAAAGTGCTTTTTGAGAGCAACTATGTCCGGCCCGGCACATTGGGCCACGTCCTTCCCGTCACGTCCTTCCCCTTTTGATCGTCCCATTCCAAATCAAGACATTACCGACCTGCCCTATAGGATTTCGCGCAGCACAACATGGCCCCATGCCATCTACCGCGTCCGGCCAATCCGGACTTCTATTTGGCATTTCCGGACAATCGCACGGGCTTTCCGCGCAGCGGCAGAGACATGGCCCGGCCAGTCGTGCAGACTCCCGGCCGAAGAGAAACAGACCGACCTGACGAGGAAGCCCACAGCATGAGATTGCGCCATTTGGCTGTATCGCTGGTGCTGTTAGGCATCACGCTCATCGCTCCCGCCCACGCCCAGCGGATCACCGGCACGCCCGGCGCCCCGGACTCCACGGTCACGATCAACGGCGAGCAGATCCCCGCGCCGCCGCAGCCCTTCGGCGGCAAGATCGAGCGCACCACGCAGGGGTCCCGGCCCTTTTGGCCGGCCCGCGTGGCGCCGCCCGCTGGCGCGCCGAACGTGTTGCTGATCCTGCTGGACGACCTCGGCTTCGGCGCCACCAGCACCTTCGGCGGCGTTATACCCACGCCGACGCTGGACAAGGTGGCGGCGGACGGGCTGCGCTACACCAATTTCCACACCACGGCGCTGTGTTCCCCCACCCGCGCGGCGCTGATTACCGGGCGCAACCACCACTCAGTCGGCTACGGCGTTATCGCCGAGCAGGCGACCGGCTATCCCGGCTACAACAGCATCATCAGCAAGGACAAGGCCACCGTCGGCACCATCCTGCGCGACAACGGCTACCGCACGTCCTGGTTCGGCAAGAACCACAACACGCCGTCCTTCCAGGCCTCATCCATCGGCCCGTTCGATCAATGGCCGATCGGCATGGGCTTCGAATATTTCTACGGCTTCATGGGCGGAGACACGAACCAGTGGGAGCCCGCCAACCTTGCCCGCAACACAACCTACATCTACCCGTTCCAGGGCAACCCGCAGTTCAACCTGATCACGGCAATGGCCGACGAAGCCATCGGCTACATGAAACAGATCAACGCCGTGACGCCGGACCAGCCCTTCTTCGTCTACTATGCGCCGGGCGCCACCCACGCGCCGCACCACCCGACACCGGAGTGGATCAAGAAGGCGTCCGACCTGCATCTGTTCGACGAAGGCTGGAACAAGCTGCGGGAACGCATCGTCGAGAACCAGAAAAAGCTGGGCGTGGTCCCGGCGAACGCGCAGCTGACGCCCTGGCCCAAGGATTTGCTGAAGGAATGGGATCAGCTGAACGCGGATGAGAAGAAGATGTTCATCCGACAGGTGGACGTCTACGCCGCCTACCTGATGTACACGGACCATGAGATCGGCCGCGTCATCAAGGCGGTGGAGGAGATGGGCAAGCTCGACAACACGCTCATCATCTACATCGCCGGCGACAATGGCAGCAGCGCCGAAGGCACGCTGGTGGGCACGCCGAACGAGGTGGCGATGTTCAACCAGGTGATCGTGCCGGTCGAGGACCAGCTGAAATACTTCTATGAAGCCTGGGGTTCCAACCGCACCTACAACCACATGGCGGTGCCATGGTCCTGGGCGTTCGATACGCCCTTCTCCTGGACCAAGCAGGTCGCCTCCCATTTCGGCGGCACACGCAACGGCATGGCAATCTCCTGGCCGGCGACGATCAAGGAGAAAGGCGGCATCCGCCACCAATTCCACCATGTAATCGACATCGTCCCGACCATCCTGGAAGCCACCCGCATCCGCGCGCCGAAGATGGTGGATGGCATCCCGCAGAAGCCTATCGAAGGCACGAGCATGCTCTATACCTTTGATCGCAGGAACGCGTCCGTACCTTCAACTCACAAGACGCAGTATTTCGAGATGATGGGCGACCATGCCCTGTATCACGACGGCTGGATCGCCAGCACCAAGGTGATCCGCCCGCCATGGGTCACACTCGCCAGCGGGATCAGCGACCCCACGAAGTTCCCATGGGAACTCTATGACCTGCGCAACGACTGGACGCAGGCGAACGACGTAGCCGCGCGCAATCCGCAGAAGCTGAAGGAGATGCAGGAACTGTTCTGGCGGGAAGCCAAGCGCTACCAGGTGGAACCGCTGGACGCGACGGTGGTGCAGCGGTTGCTGACGCCGCGCCCATCCGTCACCGCCGGGCGTAACGTCTTCTCCTGGACCGCACCGCTGACCGGCACGCCGAACGGCGACGCGCCCAGCATCCTCAACGCCTCTTACAATTTCAAGGCGGAGGTGGAGGTGCCGGACGGCGGCGGCGATGGCGTGCTGATCACCCAGGGCGGCCGTTTCGGCGGCTATGGCTTCTACCTGCTGAAGGGCAAGCCGGTGTTCACCTGGAACCTGGTGGACCTGAAGCGTATCCGCTGGGAAGGCCAGGAAGCGCTCACCCCCGGAAAGCACGTGCTGGAGTTCGACTTCAAATACGACGGCCTCGGCATGGGCACGTTGGTCTACGGTAGCCCCAGCGGCATCGGCCGCGGCGGCACCGGCGTGCTGAAGGTGGACGGCAAGGTGGTGGCCGAACAGAAGATGGAACACACCATCCCGCTGATCCTTCAATGGGACGAAAACCTGGACGTCGGTTCCGACACCGGCACGCCGGTGGACGACCGGGACTACCAGGTGCCGTTCGCCTTCACCGGCAAGATCCAGAAGATCACCCTGTCGATCGACCGGCCCCGCCTGACGCCGGAAGACATCAAGAAACTGCAGGAGGCGACCCGCAACAACCGGGTGAGCGAGTAGACTTATCCGCCGGGGCTGACTACGAAACGGCGGCCGGCGACGGCCGCCGTTCCTGCGCGCCGAATCGCCGTGGCACGCGCCTGATGTCCAGGACCCAAAGATGAGTGATTACGTAATCGGGCTTACTTGTCTCGCGCTGACCGCCGGCGGCGCCCTCGCCGGCAATGCGCTGGCCATTCGCCTTCCCGATCATCACCTCAGTACCGAGTCACGCCAGACGATTTCCGTCTCCATGGCCGTGGTCGGCATGCTCACGGCCATGGTCCTTGGCCTGTCGCTGTCCTCGGCCAACAGTTCGTTCTCCGACCGGCAGGACAAGATCGTGAAGATGGGCACGCAGATCATCCTGGTGCACGATCTGCTCTCACGCTACGGGCTGGAGGCGTCGGACGCCCGTGCCAAGCTGCGCGCCTTCACGCTCGCCAAGCACCAGCAACTCTTCCCCCGATCCGACTCTTCCGCCAGCAATGAGGTCGATGCGTTCCGACGTCTGGAACTCACGCAAGAAGCGGTCCTCGCCCTGAAACCCAAGGACGACCGCCAGCGCTGGCTTCAGCACCAGGCGGCGGACCTGACCAGCAAGATTTTCGAAACCCGCTGGCTGCTGGAGGAGAGGCCGGAAGGCAACATCCCGAACGTGTTCGTGTTCCTGGTGATGACATGGCTGACACTGGTGTTCTTCAGCTTCGGCCTGTGCGCGCCGGCCAACGCGACCACCATGTCCGTCATCCTTGTCGGCGCCGCGGCGGTTTCCCTCGCCATCATGATGATCCTGGAACTGGACACACCCCTCGCCGGCGTCATCGCCGTCTCCGACCGGCCATTCAGGGACGCCATCGCCCATATGGGCATCTAGGGGCCCCACCCCCATGGTAGCCATGCGCCTTGTGCTGGCCGTACTGTTCCTCATGCTGGTGGACCACGCCGGCGCGCAGCAGGAACCGTCCACCTATGTCGGCGGCGCGGCCTGCGCCGGCTGCCACGCGGCGCAGACAGCGCAATGGCAAAAATCCCACCACGCCCACGCGATGGAAAAGCCAACACAGCAAAGAGTGCTGGGCGACTTCGACAACGCGGAGATCACGCATTTCGGCGTCACCACCCGCTTTTTCCGCAAGGGCGACGCCTTCATGATCCGCACCGATGGTCCCGGCGGCGCCATGGCGGAATACGAAATCGCCTACACGCTCGGCATCGCTCCGCTGCAGCAATATCTCATCGCCATGCCTGGCGGCCGGCTGCAGGCCCTCGGCATCGCCTGGGACGCACGGCCCAAAACGGAAGGTGGCCAGCGCTGGTACCACCTCTACCCGGACCGCAAACTGCAGGCCGGCGACCGCCTGCACTGGACCGGGCGCGACCAGACCGTGAACTTCATGTGCGCGGACTGCCACACCACCAACCTGCGTAAGAACTACGACCTCGCGACGGACAGCTACGCCACCACCTGGACCGATGCCGGCGTCACCTGCGAGGCCTGCCACGGCCCCGGCTCCCGCCACATCGCCTGGGCGCAGACGCAGAAATCACCCCGCGCGCCCGGCCTGAGCGACGACCAGCGCAAGGGCATCGTCAACTGGCTGGCGGCCGGTGGCGACGCTCGATGGGAAATGGAGCCCGAGACCGGCATCGCCCGGCGAAACCCGCCGCTCGCCTCCCAGGGGGTGCTGGACACCTGTGCCGGCTGCCACGCCCTGCGTACCACCGTCACCCCGCCCGCCCCGGCCGGCACGCCCTTCGCCCAATCCTTCACCGCCCGCCTGCTGGATCCCGGCCAGTTCCATGCCGATGGCCAGATCGACGGCGAGACCTTCGAATACGCCGCCTTCGTGCAAAGCCGCATGCACCGCGCCGGTGTGACGTGCACGGATTGCCACGACCCGCACGCCGGCCGCACCCGCGCCGTCGGCAACGCCATCTGCGCCGCCTGCCACATGCCGGAAAAATTCGACACGGCCACGCACCACCACCACGTGCCAGGCACCGCGGGCGCCCAATGCGCCGCCTGCCACATGCCCGCGAAAACCTACATGGGCGTGGATGTCCGGCACGACCACAGCTTTCGCGTCCCGCGCCCGGACCTGACGGCGACGATCGGCGCACCCAACGCCTGCACTGCCTGCCACGCGGACAAGCCCGCCAACTGGGCCGCACAGGCCATCGCCGCCTGGTTCCCCGCCGGCCAACACACAAGGCCGCACTACGGCCATGCCCTGCACGCCGCCCGCAACGCGGCCGTGAACGCGGAGCGCTTGCTAAACGCTGTGATCGCCGACCCCGCCCAACCCGCCATCGCCCGCGCCAGCGCCCTCACCTTCCTGCCTGGCCTCGCCACCAGCGCATCCCTGCCCGCCTGGCGCACGGCGATAACGGACCCCGATCCGCTGGTCCGCCTCGGCGCCGCGCGCGCCGTGCCCCCCGCGCCATCCGCCTCGATGCTCCAGGCCGTCGCCCCGCTACTCGCGGACCCCGCCCGCTCCGTCCGCGTCGAAGCCGCCCGCGCCCTGGCCGGGTCGGCCGCCACCTTGCCACCGGACCGTCGCGCCGCGTTCGAAGCCGCCTGGCAGGAACTCCTCGCCGCCGAGATGACGGCCGCGGACCGGCCGGAAGCCCAGATCAATCTCGGCCTGCTCTACGCCAGGCGCGGCCAGCCGGCGGCGGCGGAGGCCGCCTACCGCACCGCGCTCCGCCTGGACCCCGGCTTCATCCAGGCCATGGTCAACCTGGCGGACCTGGACCGCGCACGCAGCAACCAGGCATCGGCCCTGGAATGGCTGCGCAAAGCCGCTTCCGTGGAACCGGATAACGCCGATGTCCGTCACGCCATCGGCCTCGCCCTGGTTCGGGAACGCCGCACCTCTGAAGCCATGGCCGAACTCCGCCGCGCCGTGGAACTGGCGCCGGACAATGCGCGCTACGCTTATGTCCTGGCCATCGCGCTCAACAGCACCGGCGCCCCACGCGAAGCCCTCGCCCTGCTGGAACGCACACGTGCCCGCGCGCCCGGCAACCGCGACGTCCTCATCGCGCTCGCCACCATTTCGCGCGACAGCGGCGACCTGCCGGGCGCGCTGCGCTACGCCCGGATGCTCATCGCCGCCAATCCGAATGATCCCGCCGCGGTGTCGCTGCTCCGCAGCCTGGGTGGGCAGTAGCCGCCTCAGCCCGGCGGCGCGACGGACAGCCGGCCCACCACGCCGTGCTTCTCGATCAGGCCCTTCACGAAACCGCTGGCCTTCATCTCCTCGACGAACGCCTTAAGGAACACCGCGGCTTCCGGGTTCTTCTTCGATGTCCCCACCGCCTGCTGCACGGCGGCGAACTGCCCGTCCAGGATGCGCGCGCCCGGCAGCTTCTGCACATCCTCCAGCAGGCGCGGCCGCAGCCCGGCCAGGGCGTCCAGCTTCTCCGCGACGAACTTGTTGAATGACCCGTCCAGCCCCTCGGCCAGTATCAGCGTCGCCTGCTTGATGTTGTTCTCCAGCCACAGCCCATAGGCGCTGCGCGCGCTGGTGCAGATGCGCACGCCGGGCTTGTCCACGTCCGCGATGGTCTGCAGCGGCGAGCCCGCCGGCACCAGGTAGGTGGACTCGATCTCCACATAGGCGGCCGTGAAGGCGATCTTCTCCGCCCGCTGCGGCTCCGCGCCGATCAGGCCGATGTCCCAGGCATTGGTGTCCACCGCGTCGCCCAGCTCGCCAGGGGTTTTGTACGGCACCAGCTTCACCGGCACGCCCAGACGGGCCGCAATGGCGCGCGCCATGTCCGGCGAGCAGCCATCCGGGTCACCTTCCGGCGTCCGCCCGGTCACGAGCAGGAAATTGCCCATGTTCACACCGGCACGCAGCACCCCGGTCGGCGCGAGTTGGGCCCTGGCTTTATCAAGCATGGGAACGTTTCCTAATTGTTGCAGTTGGGCTGTTGGAAGTTGCCACCAGTCTATGAGCGGTTCCCCGGTCCCGGCAACCCGGCCAGCTTGTCTGCCCGCCGCGGATCAGCTTGAGTGCCGCATCACCAACACCACGAGGAAACGCGCCATGGGCCTTTTGTTCAACCACGTCCACATCAAAACGCCGGATGTCGCGGCGACCCGGAAATTCTACGAGGACAACTACGGCGCCACCTTCAAGGCTGAAATGAACGGCGGCGTTCAGCTGGACTTGCACGGCACGCAGATCAACATCACCATCATCCAGCCGACGCAGAACCACGCGCAGTACCACGGCATCGAGCACCTCGCGCTGACGACAGACGACTACCCGGGCACCATGGCCAAGCTGCGCGCCAACGGCGTGAAGGTGCTGGAGGAACTCGTCTCCAACGGCCGCCGCGTCGCCTTCCTGGAAAGCCCCGATAAG
>Ga0315912_10004002_pt1 | contig 14211 bp, 13 predicted proteins | sample VfabasoilMG_FD_204469 | JGI IMG/M metagenome (GOLD analysis project Ga0315912, IMG submission 204469) | Garden soil microbial communities collected in Santa Monica, California, United States - V. faba soil | ecosystem: Environmental > Terrestrial > Soil > Garden | place: USA: California... | reverse complement strand
TCGATGCCGAGGATGCCGAGGCCAACCGGGATGACCACGAACGCGGGCCCGGGAAGCGCGATCATCGCAATGCCGATGATGAGCACCGAGCCGCCCACGATGCCGATGGCGATGCGCTTGGCCATTCGATAGGGCACATAAAGCGGGTGTTTTGAGTCGAACACCAATAGAGACCTGATGACCGCGGCCGGAGGCATTCTACACAGACCGGTGTTGCCGGCCCGTGTTCCCCGGAATCCTCAGGAGCCGAGAAAAATCCGGTAGGCCGGATTGTTAGTCTCTTCGCTGTAGGAGTAGTGCAGCACGTTCAGGTGATCGAGGAAATCGGCCGTGTCGGACGCCGGCACGTCGATTCCCGCCAATACTCGCCCGTAATCCGATCCGTGATTGCGATAGTGGAACATCGTGATGTTCCAGCGCGTGCCGACCGCCTGCAGGAATTTCAGCAACGCGCCCTTTCGTTCCGGAAATTCGAATCGATAGAGTCGTTCGTTGGCGACGCTGCCATTCGCGTGGCCGCCGACCATGTAGCGCACGTGCAGCTTCGCGATCTCGTTGTCGGTCATGTCGGTCACGCCGTAGCCGCCCGCGCGCAACTTCGCGACGACTTCATCCCGCTCTTCCTTTCCGCGCGACAACGCGATGCCGACGAAGATCTGCGCACGATCTTTCGTGCCGAAGCGGTAGTTGAATTCGGTAACCCCGCGCTGGCCGAGGACTTCGCAAAATTTGAGGAAGCTGCCGGGCTGTTCCGGAATCTCCACCGCGAACAGCGCTTCGCGTGCCTGGCCGAGATCGGAGCGCTCGGCCACGTAACGCAGCTGGTCGAAGTTCATGTTGGCGCCGCTGTTCACGGCGACGATGTTTTTTTCCTTCCAGTTGTTCAGCGAACAATATTTCTTGATGCCCGCGACGGCGAGCGCGCCCGCCGGTTCGACGATGGATCGCGTGTCTTCGAAGATGTCCTGGATGCCGGCGCAGATTTCATCGGTGTCGACCAGCACGATCTCGTCGACATGCTCGCGACACAGGCGGAAGGTTTCCTCGCCGACCCGACGGACCGCGACGCCATCGGCGAACACGCCGACGCGATCGAGCACCACGCGCTTCTTCGCGCGCATCGAATCGTGCATGGCCGCCGCGTCCACGGGTTCGACGCCGACGATGCGAATGCGCGGGTTCAGGTACTTGGCATACACCGCGATTCCCGCGATGAGCCCGCCGCCGCCGACCGGCACGAAGATCGCGTCCACTTCACCGCGCGACTGACGCAGGATCTCGACCGCCACGGTGCCCTGCCCCGCGATCACATCCGGATCGTCGAAGGGATGCACGAACGCCAGGTTGCGTTCGCGCACGATGGACTGCGCGTGTTCGTAGGCGCTGTCGTAGTCGTCCCCGTGCAGGACCACCTCGCCGCCGAGGTCGCGCACCGCGTTCACCTTGATGTTAGGAGTGGTCTGCGGCATCACGATGATGGCCGGAATGCCGCGACGCTTCGCCGCCAATGCCACGCCCTGCGCGTGATTGCCCGCCGAGGCGCAGATGACGCCGCGCTTGGCGACCGAATCCGACAGGTGCGCGATCTTGTTGTACGCGCCCCGCAACTTGAAGGAGAACACCGGCTGCAGGTCCTCGCGTTTGAGCAGCACGGTGTTGCCGAGCCGGCGCGACAGGCGCGGCGCGGCTTCCAGCGGTGATTCCATGGCGACGTCGTAGACGCGGGCCCGGAGAATGCGTTCGATGTAGGTGTCAGGCATATAAAGTGAGACTAGCTTAACCGGCACGCCCGTCGCGGCACAGTAGACTAGTATTGTCGCGCAGGGAGTCATCGACACACATGGCAATCATTGTCCGCAGGCCCGATCGCTGGAAAACATGCGTGCTGGCGCTCCTCGGCGTCGTGTTCCTGTCCCCGGCGTTCGCGGCCAAGAGCACCCTTCCGAAGGGGCTGAAGCTCCCCAAGGACGTCAAGGTCCCGAACGACACACCCGTCGCTATCTATCTACCGGCCAACGACCTCGGCACCCGTTTCTACGTCAACACCATCGGCGCCTGGGCCTACCCGGGCAAGTCCCTGGATGACGCGCGCAGCGCCCTGGGCGGGCAATTCTTCCCCCAGATGAAGCCGGTGGCGCTCACCGACGCGGGCGCTTTCGCCGACGGTACCTACGGCCTCCTGCTCGCCATCAACCCGACCTGGAACATTGCCTCCGGCATGCTGACGCTGACCCTGGACTACAAGGTCTATGACGGCTCCGCGAAGAAGTTGCTCGAAGGCAGCCGGATGGAGAGCGTCGGGCTGAATACCTCGGGCCCGATGGGCGGTTTCCCGAATGCCGCGAATCGCGCCATGCAGCTCGTCATGGTCGACGTCCTGGTGAAGCTCAAGCCGAACGCCGGCCTGTATCCGGCCACGGCGCAGATCCCGGCCATCGACCGCGAGCTGCTGATCGACCGAAAGAAGGCGGTCAATACCGGCACCGCGTTCTACATCAACAAGAAGGGCCAGATGATGACGGCGGCCCACGTGCTGCGCGACTGCCTGGTGCTCGAAGCCACGAAGGACGGGGTCACCCTGCCCGTGAAGCTCAATGCCAGCAGCAACCTGCTCGACCTCGCGGTGGTGGATAGTGGCAAGCCCACGGACAAGGCGCTGCCGTTGCGCATCGGCCAGACGATCACGCTCGGCGAAGGCGTCACCAACGTCGGATATCCGCTGCAGGGATTGCTCGCGGACTCGCCGAACCTCACGCGCGGCAACGTCAGTGCACGTGCGGGCATGAAAGGCTCGGTCGGTCTGTTCCAGTTCTCCGCGCCGATCCAGCCGGGCTCGAGCGGCGGTCCCGTGGTGTCCGATGGCGGTGAACTGCTGGGCGTCACCGTGAGTTCGCTGAATGCCGCCGCGCTCATCAAGGATGGCCTGCTGCCGCAGAACGTCAACTTCGCGCTCGAAGCCAAGTACGCCGCGATGTTCCTGCGCGATTCGCACGTCGACTTCAGCGAAGTGAAACCCAAGGCCAACGGCAACATGACCATCGCCAATGAAGCCGCGATCGGGTCGGTGCTGCAGCTGAGCTGTTATCAATGAGGGTCGCGGTCATGAAATGCTTCCTGCTCTGCCTGGGCGTCTCTCTCGGTTCGGTGGTGGTCGCGGCCGAGCCGGCCAAGACGCCGCCCGTGACACCCGCCCCGACGTCAGTCACGACTCCGGCTCCCTCTGCGACCGCCGCCGCGCCGTCCGTGCCCGCCAGCGCACTGCCGGCCATGAGCTTCTACGGCTCGATCGCCGACGATGAGCTGTTCGATCTCATCAAGAAGAGTGATCAGTTCACGCGCCTCGACAAGGGCCTGTTTGGCAGCCCGCTGAACCTGCGCGTCATGCACACCTTGCAACCCACCGCGGGCGGCAAGGCCACCGGCTTGCTCTCGGCCATATTCACGGGTGGCACGCTCGGCCTGATTCCGGCGGTGACCAACAACAGCCTCATGGTCACCTACGAAGTGCGCGTACACGGCCGCGAACTCGTGTCGTATTCGTACCAGCGCACGTTCACGCGCGCCGTGAACATCTGGGCGAAGGACGAGACGCACGGTCTCGGCAAGGAAGGCCTGGATTGGCTCAGGGGTACGGCCGCGGAATTCACCGCCGCCGCGGCGACCGACGCCAAGCTTGCGTCACTCAAGAAAGAGTACGAGCGCTACTTCGGCGTTCCGCCAACTAACTAGTCCCTGACGTTGTAGCGGAACTGGGTACGGCCGACCGTCACGCGGTCGCCATCCTTCAGCGCCTGGCGCGAAACGCGCTTGCCATTCACGAAGACACCGTTCGTGCTGTTCAGGTCTTCGATGGTCGTGTGCACCGGGCCCGCCAGCAGAACCGCGTGATAGCGGCTCACGTGCTTGGTATCGAGCACCAGCTCGTTGTCGGACCCGCGCCCGATGCGCGTGCGCCGGCCGAGCACGTGCACGAAGTCCGTGTTGCCGTCGGTGCGGATGAGCACGCGCGCCGGACCTTCGAGCGCAATCTCCTCGCCGGTCTGCGCCGCGGAATCCGGCGTGGTGGCATTCTTTTCCAGGTCTGACTCGAGCTGCTGGATACGGCCGTCGCGCTGAAGGATCGAGCGCTGGCTCTCGGCGATCACCGCGCGCCATTCCTCGACGGTGAGGTTGGCCTCTTCGAGCTTGCCGGTCTTGTCGCGCACCTCGATCTCGAGATTGCGGATGCTTTCTTCGGCCACCTGCAGGTCCTGGTCTTTCTCCGAGACGTGGAGGCGGGCCTGCTCGAGCTCGGCCTTGAGTTTCTGTATCTGCTCGTCGCGCGCAGTGAGTTCACCGCGCAGTCGCGGTACGTGCGGATCGGTCGATGCGAGCGCGTCTGCGAGCCGCGCGTTGAGGCTGGCTTCACGCTGCTGGCGGGCCTGGAGGTCCGCTTCGATCGTGGCGATCTGGTCGTTGCGCCTCGCCACCGTGGCCCGCAGGTTCATGGTGTCGCAATCGAGCGTTTCACAACGATGCTGACTCTTGAGGAGCAGCGCGTTCTTGTCGGCGAGCGCCGCCGCGAGGTCCGAGACCTGCTTCTCGAGCGCGGCGATACGATCGGCCTGCGCAAACAACCGGTCTTCGAGTTCGGGGAAGTCCGCGTCATGGACGCCGAGTCGTTCGCGTGCGGTGTGCAGCGACTCCAGGTGTCCGGCCAGCTGCTCTCGCAACTGCGCGTTCTCGGAGTTCACGCGCGCGATGGCCACGTGGCGCTCCGCATCGGCGATGCGCGCGCGTTCGTTGAGTTCCTCGACGCGGCTCTTGGCGGCCGCGAGCGCATGCCGCAACTCTTCGATGAGCGGCGGCGACGGCGGCACTTCGACCGGCGCGGCAACGTGCGGCGTGGGGCGCGCGGGCGCAGTGGCGCTTTCTCCAGCCGGATCACTCGCCGATTTCCGTGCAGCCGCGGCGGACTTGCGTGATGCCTTCGAGTGCCCCTTGTTCTTGGAGCGCGGCATCGGCGGCATTTCGTGCGTGCCACTGTGATCGAGATCGTACGCCGGGGTGACTGCCTGCAGCGTCGGGATCGAGTCGCCCTGGATCGCGGGCATTTCCATCGTGGCTTCGACGGTGTTGTTCGTCACCGGGGTCAGTGCGCCGTTCGGAACCGACCAACTATCGGTGCGTTCGCCGAGCGTCGATTCGTACGCAGCCACGTCCAACACGGGCAATTCGGCAGTCGCCTCATTGTCCACGTCCGGGGAGGACGCATTGGTGTTGACGGGTGACATCTCGGGTTTATCCCCAAATATTCTTCTGCGCGGATTCTAGCCCGCGTGTGCCTGCGGTTGGATGCGGAGTTTTCATGCCAATCAGGAAATGCGAACGCGCCTCTCACTTCTGTCAAATCCCCCTAAGGAGCCCGCAGACCGATGTTGAGTTAAGGTTGCGCTCCATGAATACAGCCTCACCGCGCCTGCGCCGGGCCTATTTCGAGTGCCGGCACGGCCAACTGCACGTCCACAACGCCATCCCCAACGGGGGCGGCTTCGACGAACTCACGACGGTCATCTGCCTGCACGGCGCCTCGGGCTCCGGGCGGCAGTTCCTGGAGTTGTCGAAACGCCTCGGAACCAGCCGATCCGTGTATAGCCCGGACCTGCCGGGATGCGGCGAATCGGACAGCGCCGCGGGCCCCCTGTCGGCCGCCGCCTACGCCGAAGCCATTGGCGACTTCCTGGATTCGATGCGCTTCCGGCAGGTGGACTTGTTAGGCGCCGGTGCCGGCGCCGCCGTGGCCGTGGAGCTGGCGGCGAGTCGGCCCAACGTCGTGAGGAAGGTTTGCCTCGTGGGGCTCGGCGGCAAGGACGCAGGACCCGGGGTCGCGCTGGAAGCCGCCGCCAGGTCGTGGCCGCAGGATCGCGTGAAGGCGCTCAAGCAACCCGTGTCGCGCATCGATTCGGGTTCGTTGGAGACCGCGACCGACGCCCTGCCGAAGCAGATCGAAGCGTTCTTCGCGGCGTAGAGCGCGCAGCGACGCGTCAGCTCGATCTTGCGTGCACGAATGGCGCGGTCAGGTCCGACAGCCGCAGCTTCTGTTCGCCGCGTTCATCGAAGTTGTCTTCGGCGAGCCAGCGCTGGAACGCATCCTTCAGACCACCATTCCAGTCGACGTCGATGATGGAGAACCAGCTGGTGTCGCGATTGCGACCCTTGTTGACGATGGCCTGACGGAACAACCCTTCGTACGTGAAACCGAAGCGCGTCGCCGCGGCGCGCGAAGGCAGATTGCAGCTGTCGCATTTCCACTCGTAGCGTCGATAGCCGAGCTCGAATGCGTTCGCCATCAGCAGGAACATGGCTTCGGTCGCGGCGCGCGTGCGCGACAGCCTCGGTGAAAGATAAATGTTGCCGATCTCGATGACGCCATGCCGCGGCTCGATGCGCATGTAGGCGCAAGTGCCGGCGGCGCGGCCGCTGACGGCGTCGATGATGGCGTAGAACTGCGGATCGCGTGACGCTTCCGAACCAGCGCACCATGCCTCGTAGTCCGTGAATTTGTCGTACGGACCGTGGAACAGGTACGTCCAGCGTGTGCCATCCGTGTCCTCCCGCTGCGCTGCGTAGACGTCGCGCGCGTGGACTGCCGCGCGAAGCGGCTCCAGTCGCGAATAGCGACCTAGCAAAGGCACATGCGGCGGTGATGGAGGTGGTTTCCAGTCAGGCAGCGCAAAGCCGATCGGCTGACCCCATTCGTTGATGCGAGTTTTCGAATCCGTTTCTTTCATGCGCTTCGATTCTCGCATCGGGGGAGAGACGAAGCGAAGGTACAGTACGACTGAAAGAGCGTGAAAAGCTTGCCTCGACAGATCGTTGAATCACAATGGGCGATCGAAGCGCATTACAACCCTCGGGGATTCCATGTACCGACTCCTGCTTCTGTTGAGCACCTTGTTGCTGGCGTCCGCCGCCCACGCGCAAACGCCGGCGCCGGCGAATTCGCGCCAGCTCACCGCCGAAAAAATGTGGACGCTCAAACGTCTCGGCGATCCATCGATCACTCCGAATGGCGCAACCGCCGTGGTGCCGGTCACCACTTACGACATCGGCGAGAACAAGGGCCTGACCGACCTGTGGTTGCTTCCGGTCGCCGGCGGTCCGGCCCGCCAGCTCACCAGCGACAAGGCCAGCGATTCGCAGCCCACGGTGAGCCCTGATGGCAAATGGGTCGCCTTCGTGTCCAAGCGCGGCGACGACACGGAGAACCAGATCTACGTGATCGCGATCGACGGCGGCGAAGCGCGCCGCGTCACCAACATCCCCACCGGCGCGTCCATTCCGAAATGGTTTCCCGACAGTACCCGGATCGCATTCGTCACCGACGTGTGGCCGGATCTCGTGCGCTGGGAAGACCAGGCCGCGCGCAAGAAGGAGCGCGCGGACTCCAAGATGAGCGCGCGGACTTTCACGAAGTCGCCGATCTCCTACTTCGATCACTACCTCGACGATCGCGAGCCGCACCTGTTCTCGATCGCGCTGGAAGGTGGCGAGCCGACTGCCATTACCCGCATGTCCGGTTATCACCTCTCGAAGCTGGAAACGGACTCCACTTCTTTCGACATTTCGCCCGACGGCCTCGAAGTCGCGTTCGCTGCCGACGTCGACGAGTCCGGCATCGACAGCAACTACGATCTCATCCTGCTGCCGGCCTGCGGCTGCAAGCCTCCGAAGAACATCTCGGCGGCTAACAAGGCCGACGAAGGCTCGCCGCGCTACAGCCCGGATGGTCGTCGTCTCGCTTTCGTGCAGCAGCGCACGTTGAGGTGGTACGCCGACCGCGCGCGCCTCATGATCTATGACCGCACTGCCGGCACCACCGTGGGCGTGACGGAGAAGTGGGATCGTTCCGCGAGCGGGCTCCTCTGGGAGCGCGACTCGCGCAGCTTGTTAGGCTCCATCGATGACGCGGGTACGCGTCGCGTGTATCGCTTCAAGCTCGATGGCGGTGTCCCCTCCGCGCTCACCGGCGCCTCGTCTTTCACTTCGCTCTCGCTGGCCGGCAACGGCAAGGCGCTGGTGGCGATTCGCCAGAGCTTCGCCGAACCGCCCACGCTGGTGTCCGTCGGCTTGCGCAACGGCGCCGCCACCAAGCTTTCGACGTTCAACGACGAGGCGCTCGCGGGTCTCGACCAGGGCAAGGTCGAGAGCGTCACCTACAAGGGCGCGAAGAACGACGACATCCAGATGTGGGTCGTCTATCCACCCGGCTTCGATGCGACGAAGAAATATCCGGCCGTGATGCTGCTGCACGGCGGCCCCCATAGCGCGATCATCGATGCGGTGCAGTGGCGCTGGAATGCGCAGGTGTTCGCGAGCTGGGGTTACATCGTGACGTGGCACAACTTCCACGGCTCGGGCGGATTTGGCAACGACTTCACCGATTCGATCAACCCGGACTGGATCACGCTGCCTTACGAAGACACCATCAAGGCGGCCGACTGGCTCAAGTCGAAACCGTTCGTCGACGGGGATCGCATGGTCGCGGCGGGCGGCAGTTATGGCGGATTCCTCGCCACCACGTTGTTAGGACGTCCGCATCCGTTCAAGGCGCTCATCGCGCACGCCGCGGTCTACAACCTCTTCACGCAGATCGGAGCGGACTACGGCGCCCAGGCCGAACGCTTCTTCAATTACTGGGACAAGCCCGAGGAGTTCGCCAAATATTCGCCGCACACCGCCGCCGCGAATTTCAACACGCCGACACTCGTGATCCACGGACAACTCGACCTGCGCGTGCCGCTGAACCATGGCGTCGAGCTGTTCAACACGCTGCAGAAGCGCGGCGTGCCCTCGAAGCTCGTGTATTTTCCGGACGAGAACCACTGGGTATTGAAGCCGCAGAACTCTTTGTACTGGTATCAGGTCGTGCGCGACTGGATCGCCACCTATGCCAAGCCCGGCGCGAAATAGTCGTGGAGTTGCTCATGAAACGCCGCACCCTGCTTTCCCTCGCCGCGTCAGGCGCGCTGGCGTCCGTGGCACCGGCCTGGGCCGCCAGGAGGCCGAAGCCCCTCAAGATCCTGATCCTCGGTGGCACGCGATTCATCGGCTTGCACATGACGGCACTGGCCCTCGAGCGCGGTCACACGCTCACCTACTTCAATCGCGACAAGACCAAGACCGATCGTTACCGCGAAGTTGAACGCATCAAGGGCGACCGCAACGGCCAGATCGACGGGCTCAAGGATCGCGAGTGGGATGTCGTCATCGACAATTCCGGCTATGTGCCGCGGCACGTGCGGCTCTCGGCGGAAATGCTGGCACCGAAGGTCAAGCAGTACGTGTTCGTGTCGACTGTTTCCGTGTATCCCAACTTCAGCGTACCCCGCGACGAGTCCGCGCCGGTCGGGAAATTGCCCGACGAGACCGTGGAGAAGGTCGACGGTGAAACGTATGGCCCGTTGAAAGCACTCTGCGAGCAGGCGGTGCTGGCCGCACTACCCGGCCGCACCACCATCATCCGTCCGGGCCTGATCGTGGGACCGGACGACAACACCGATCGATTCACCTATTGGCCGGCGCGGGCGGCGCGAGGCGGAGAATTCGTGGCGCCTGGCGCGGCGAATGATCCATTCCAGATCATCGATGCGCGCGACCTCGCGGCATTCACGCTCGATGCCATCGAGAACAATGTCACCGGCACCTACAACCTCGTCTCCGACGTCAACGACTTCAAGTTCGGTGAGCTCACCGGTGCGTGCATCCACTCGGCACGCAAGCGGGTGAAGCCCGCGCAGGCACCGAAGGCCACCTTCATTCCAGCGGATTTCCTGGAGGCGCACGAGGTCGCTCCCTGGAGCGAGATGCCCGTGTGGCTGCCAGCGAAAGGTGATGAAGCCGCGTTCGCCGGCACCAGCAACAAGGCGGCGCGCGCGAAGGGCCTGAAGATCACGCCGCTCAAGAAGACGGTGGACGACACGCTCGCCTGGCATCTCACGCGACCCGCCGAGGAACGCGAAAAACTCAAGGCCGGGCTCGCGCCGGAGAAGGAAGCGGCCGTGCTCGCGGCGTGGAAAACGAAGAAGGCCTGATCAGCGCGAGAGCGGCCCGAACGATTGCGCGTCGCTCGCGTCGTAGATTTCCAACTGCTTGCCGGTACGCACCATGCGTTTGCCGAGCTTCGGAAAGTCCGCGACTTCGAACTCGCGATTCTCGCCGCCGCACAGATAGACCAGGTCTTCCGGCCCGGGGTTCTTCATGTGATGCGCCACCGACGGCGCCGGAAAGCCGATGAAATCTCCGGCTTCCACGGAGTACTCCGTGTCGTCGATCAACGCGATCGCACGGCCCGACAGCACGTAGATCCATTCCTCTTCGAACTGATGCGAATGGTAGACGTAGGACTCCTTGCCCGCCGGCACACGGATGAAATTCACGCCGGTACGTTTGAGGCCCACGCTGCGCGCCAGCTGCGTGCCGCGCATGTCGGATTGGGGATTCCAGGGATGTGAAAATTCCTGGGCGTGCGCGGCGATGTCCGCGGCGCGCACGATGTTGAGGCTGGGTTTGTCCATGCCTCAACCTTAACGCTTTCTGGGGAACGCGCCGGCCGGAAATTCACTTCCGGCCGGCACGATCGATTCAGGCGGGAGGCGATTCGTTCTTGCCCGCGGCTTGCTTGCCGAGTAACCAGAGGATGCCACCGACCACGATCAACCCGATCCGGATGCCATTGCCGACACCTGTACCCCAGTTGTCGACCCAGCTCAGGAGCGTGAACTCCATGTTCATGAAGTGCAGCACGAAAGACCCGGCGCCCATGAGCACCATAAAACCACCAAGACCTTGCATTGCTTCTCCCCTCGTCGTTTGTTGTTGTTATCGACGGCCGAACACTACGCCCGGCATCTAGCTAGGGCAAGCCGATCTACAGGTACACCCTCGCGAGCGAGTACGCGGCCATTCCCAGCGCCAGGCAACCGATGATGTTCCGCGACCAGCAGAGCCAGAGTCCCGCGGCCAATGCGCCGATCAGGCGTGGATTCAACAGGGACAAATCGAGCACATGCGCCGGCGGATGCATGAGGATGTCCGGCACGATGATGGCCGCGAGCGTGCAGACGGGTGCGTATCGAAGCGCGACCTCGACGCGATGCCCGAGACGCAGTCTCGCTCCGGCCAGCAGGAATGAGGTCCGGGTCACGAACGTCGACAACGCGAGCCCGACGATCACCACGCCGAGGGCAATGCCGGAGACGGGCTCGTTCACGGTTCCCCCGCGCTCTGAAGTGGCGTTGGCTGCTCGAAGGAATCCGTGAGCGTCGCCGCCACGATGCCGGCGATGGCGCCGCAAAACAGACCGAGTTTGAACGGGAGCGGATAGGCGACGAGTGCGACCACGGCAGCCGCGGCCGCACCGACGACGGCGGGCCGTGCATTCAGGCTCGGCCCCACCAGTGCGATCAACGCCAGGGTTCCGGTGAACTCGAGTCCCCACTCCGTGGGTACGTAACTCGCGCCAATGATCCCGGTCATCGCCGACAACTGCCACGTGATCCAGTTGCTCGAACAGACGCCGGCGAACCACGCATCGCTGTGCGACGTGGGCAAAGTGCCTTCCTGCACCGAACGCATGAAGCGCGTGAAGGTGAAGTCGGTCATGAAGAAGCCGAGTGCGGCACGCGTCGCCGCGGAACGATCGGCGAAGTAGGGCCGCAGCGCGGCGCTGTAGATCACGAAGCGCAGGTTGGTGATGAGTCCGGTGGCGACGATCACCCACAACGGCGCGCCGGCGACGATGAGTGGCAACGCGGCGAGCTGTGCGGAGCCCGCGTACACCAGGAGCGACATCATGATGGCCCACGGCACCGTGAGCCCGCCCTTCACCATGGCGACGCCGCTGATCATTCCCCAGGCAAATGCGCCCGGCAGCGAAGGAAGAATGGCGATTTGCCCGAGTCGGAACGCGACCCGACGCCCGGACGGCTGCGCGGTTACCACGCCCCGGTATTGGCCATCGACACCCACGGCTCGCGCGGCGGCAACGAGCCGTTCTTCTGGAGTAGTTCGATGGAAATGTTGTCGGGCGAGCGCACGAAGGCCATGCGGCCGTCGCGCGGCGGGCGATTGATGGTGACGCCGTGCTTCTGGAGTCGCTCGCAGGCGGCATAGATGTCGTCGACCGCGTACGCGAGATGGCCGAAGTTGCGGCCGCCGCCGTACTGCTCCGGCTCCCAGTTGTGCGTGAGCTCCACCTGCGCTTCGCCGTCGCCGGGCGCCGCGAGGAAGATCAGCGTGAACTTGCCTTGCGGATAGTCGTTGCGCTTGATCACTTCGAGCCCGAGCGCGTCGCAATAGAACCTGAGCGACGCATCGACGTCCGTGACGCGCACCATCGTGTGCAGGTATTTCATGGGCCGATCCGACTAACTAGAACATCTCGCTCGCGCCCGGCGGCTTCACGTCCACCTTCTTGCGCGAGGGAATCCAGTCACCCGTGATCATCGCTTCGTACGGCTGGCCGGGGCCGACCATCGGGTACACGCCCGCATCCGGATCGATGATGACCTCGAGGAAGGCCGCGCCCTTGAACGCCAGGAACTCGGCAATCACGCGAGGCACATCGGCCTTCTTGTCGAGGCGCACGGCGTATTTGTAGCCGTCGGCCTGCGCAGCCCTGATGAAGTCCTTGGTGTGCAGTGTCTTCTCGGAGGCCGAGAGACGGCCCTTGTGGAACAGCTTCTGCCACTGCTTCACCATGCCGTCGCCGTTGTTGTTGAGCACGACGATCTTGACGGGCAGGTTGTACGTGGTCGCGGTTTCCATCTCGCCGATGTTCATGCGCACGGAGGCGTCGCCATCGATATCGATGACGAGTTTCTCGGGATTCGCGAACTGCGCGCCGATGGCCGCCGGCAGACCGAAGCCCATGGTGCCCATCGAGCCCGACGTGAGCCACAGCCGCGGCTGCTTGAAGTCGAAATATTGCGCGGACCACATCTGGTGCTGGCCGACGCCCGTCGAGATGATGGCGTCGCCCTTCGTGATGCGGTTGATCTCTTCCAGCACGTAGTAAGGCTGGATCTTCTCGCTGGCGCGGTCGTAGTTGAACGCGTGTTTCGTGCGCAGTTCGTCGACATGCGCGAGCCACTTCGAACGGTCGCGCTGAAAGCCCATGCGCTTGCCGTGTGCGGTGAGCATGGTGAGCGCCTCGGGCAGTTCGCCCACGTGGCTCCACTGCACGCGCTTCACCTTGTTGATCTCGGCGCGGTCGATGTCGAAGTGCGCGATCGCTTTCGCATTCGGCGCGAACTTGGCCGGATTGCCCGCGACGCGATCGTCGAAACGCGCACCGATGGCAATGAGGAAATCGCAATCGTCGACCGCGTAGTTGGCGAAGGCCGCGCCGTGCATGCCCAACATGCGCATGGAAAGCTTGTCCGTGGTATCCACGGCGCCGATGCCCATGAGAGTGGTGACCACCGGGATGTCGAATGCGCGCGCGAACTCGCGCAGTTCTTCCGACGCGTCACCGTTGACGACGCCGCCACCCGCGTAGATCAGCGGACGTTGCGACTCGCCGAGCATCTCGAAGAAGTGGTTGGCCTCGGTGCCGTCGATGATGTCGGTCGTCAGCGTCTCGAGCCGGCGCCTGTAGCCTGGCATTGGCAGCGTGCCCGAGCCCTTGAACTCGACCGACGTGTTCTGCACGTCCTTCGGGATGTCGATGACCACGGGGCCGGGGCGGCCGGTGCGCGCGATCTCGAACGCGGTGCGCACCGTGGCCTCTAACTTCTCCGGATCCGTCACGAGGAAGATGTGCTTCGCGACCGAGCCCATGATCGAGGACACCGGCGCTTCCTGGAACGCGTCGCTGCCGATGGCGCTGCGCGGCACCTGGCCGCAGATCACGACCATGGGAATCGAATCGGCCATCGAATCGCGGATGGGCGTGACCGTGTTGGTGGCACCGGGGCCCGAGGTGACGACGGCGACGCCGACGCGACCGCTCGCGCGTGCGTAACCCGCGGCCATGAAGCCCGCGCCCTGCTCGTTCGCCGGCACGATCAGCGGAATCTGCTTCTCGCCCTTCTTCGCGCGGTCCTCGTTGAAGCAGAACACCGCGTCGTAGGTAGGCAGGATGGCGCCGCCCGAGTACCCGAAAATCGTGGTTACACCCTCATCCGCCAATACCTGCACGATCATCTCGGCGCCGGTCATCTTCTGGCC
>Ga0315912_10004001_pt1 | contig 14212 bp, 8 predicted proteins | sample VfabasoilMG_FD_204469 | JGI IMG/M metagenome (GOLD analysis project Ga0315912, IMG submission 204469) | Garden soil microbial communities collected in Santa Monica, California, United States - V. faba soil | ecosystem: Environmental > Terrestrial > Soil > Garden | place: USA: California... | reverse complement strand
AGCGTTGGACACTTGGCCGAGTTCGGCGTCGTGCTCCTGCTGTTCGTGATCGGGCTGGAACTGCAGCCGAGCCGCCTGCGCGCGCTGCGCCGCCCGGTGTTCGGCATGGGCAGCGCTCAAATGGCGGCGACCGGCATCCTGCTGGCGCTCGCCGCGCTGGCGCTCGGACTCGATGCCGGCCCGGCGTCGGTCGTCGGCTTCGGGCTCGCCATGTCGTCCACGGCCTTCGTCCTGCAGCTGCTCGCCGAGAAGCGTGAACTCGGCTCGGGCCACGGCCGCGCGGCTTTCTCGATCCTCCTGTTCCAGGACCTCGCGGTGATCCCGATGCTGGCGATCGTGCCGCTGCTCGCCACCGGCACGGAACTGGACGGGCTGGATCCCCTGCTCGGCCTGCTGCGCGTCGCCGCGATCGCGGGCTTCCTCATCCTGTTCAGCCGCTTCGTGCTGCGGCCCGTGTTCCACACGGTGGCCGGCACCGGCGTGCCGGAACTGTTCACCGCCACCGCGCTGCTGGTCGTCGTCGCGACGACGCTGCTCATGCAGGTCATGGGGATCTCCGCCACGCTCGGCGCCTTCCTCGCCGGCGTGCTGCTGGCCGACTCGGAATACCGGCACGAGATCGAGGCGCGGGTCGCGCCGTTCGAGGGACTGCTGCTCGGACTGTTCTTCATCTCCGTCGGCATGATGGCGAATCTCGGCCTGCTCGCGCGCGAGCCGCTGCTGGTCGCCGGGATCGTCGCGGGATTCATGGCCGTCAAGTTCGGCGCGATGTACGCGCTGGCGCTCGCCTTCCGCCTGCCGCGCGACCATTCGCTGAAGCTCGCGGCGGCGCTCTGCCAGGGCGGCGAGTTCGCCTACATCCTGTTCGGCCTCGCCCGGGCGCAGGGCCTGATGTCCGCCGACCACGCCGACCTGCTGGTGCTCGCGGTCACGATCTCCATGGCGGCGACGCCCTTCGTCTACGCGCTCGCGGAACGCATTACGCGCCGGAGCGCCGCCGGGACACCGGCGTACGAATCCGTTCCCGACAACGAGCACCGCGTCGTGATCGCCGGCTTCGGCCGCTTCGGCCAGATCTGCGGCCGCATCCTGCGCGCGCTCCGCGTCCCCTTCACGGCGCTCGACATCAGCGCGGACCAGATCGCGTTCGTGCGCCGTTTCGGTTCGCAGGCCTATTACGGCGACGCTTCCAGCCTCGAGCTGCTGGAGGCGGCGCGGGTCGACAGGGCCCAGGTGTTCATCCTGGCCATCGACGAGCCTGCCGCCTCGGTGCGCACGGCCGAGGTCGTGCGACGGCACTTCCCGCATGTCCGCGTGCTGGCACGCGCCCGCAACCGGCAGCATGCCTTTGCCCTGATGAACCTGGACGTGCAGCTCATCGAGCGCGAGCTCTATCACTCCAGCCTGCGCATGGCTGAACATCTGCTGACCATGCTGGGATTCACTCCACGGCAGGCGAAGCGCGCCGTGATTTCGTTCCGCAATCTCGACGAGGCGGCGCTGAAGCGCCAGCACGAGATCCAGGGCGACGAGGCGAAGCTCGTGCAGAGCACGAAGGAAGTCGCGGCCGAGCTTCAGGCCCTGTTCGAATCCGACAGCCGCCTGAGTCCCGGCGCCCGCTAGTCCGGACCGCTCCGGCAGAGGATGAACCGGGTCTCGCCGGACGCGGCCGCTGGAGAAACGGACGGCCCGCGAGCAGCCCCGGCCCGCTCGATGCGCTCCGTGGGACAGGAAACGAACCCGTAACATGATCGCAACACGCACCAACAGGATGCGTCCGCGTGGAACGGAATTGCCGCGAGATGAATACCTGATGCACCGCCGGCGCATCCATTTGCTTCTGTTGTCTCACAGTACATGCGGAGTATCCGGGAATCGCCTAAGCTAACCGGCATGCTGCTGGACGGAACCGGTTGCGAAGCCGGCGAACGGGGACACGGGGCAACCCGAACAGGCGGGAACGAAAATGGCGACCTACACGATCCTCCACGTGGCAATCAGCCTCGTCGGGATATTCTCCGGGCTGATCGTACTCCATGGGCTGCTGACGGCACGCCGGCTGGAAGGCTGGACGATCGTGTTTCTGTCCAGCACCGTGCTGACCAGCGCGACGGGCTTCGGCTTCCCCGCAGACAAGCTGCTGCCGTCGCACATCGTCGGCGTCCTTTCACTGGCCATCCTGGCAGTCGCAATCTTCGCCCGCTACGGGCGGCACCTCGCCGGGCGCTGGCGCCCGACCTATGTCCTGACGGCGATGGCCGCCCTGTATCTCAATGTCTTCGTGCTCGTCGTGCAACTTTTCCTGAAGGTGCCGGCGCTGAAGGCGCTGGCACCCGCGCAGACGGAACCGCCCTTCGTGGTCACCCAGGCGGTCGTGCTGGCCGCGTTCGCGGCGCTGAGCATCACCGCCGCCATCCGGTTCCGCGATTCGAAGATTCAGTAATCATGGCAAAGAGGCTCACATGCCCAACTACCACAAGCTGTACACCCCGAAAGACAGCGCCGTCGTGTTCATCGACCATCAGCCGCAGATGCTGTTCGGCGTCGCAAATATCGATCGCGCGACCCTGATCAACAACGTCGTGCTGCTCGGCAAGTGCGCGAAGGAATTCGGAGTCCCCGCCGTACTCACCGCCGTGGAAACCGAGGGGTTCAGCGGCTACACCTGGCCGCAGTTGCTGGACGTGTTCCCCGGCCAGCCGGTCGTCGAGCGCACTTCCATGAACTCGTGGGACGACCAGGGATTCCGCAAGGCTGTCGAGGCAACCGGGCGGAAGAACATCCTGATCTGCGGACTCTGGACGGAGGTCTGCATAGCCTGGCCGACCATCGAGATGCTCGGCGCCGGCTATAACATGTACGTCGTCGAGGACTGTTGCGGCGCGACGTCCGAGGCTGCGCACGAAGCGGCGCTGTCACGCATGGTGCAGGCCGGCGCGGTACGGTTGACAACGATCGCGGCGCTGCTGGAATGGCAACGCGACTGGGCGGATCACACGCATTACGACAAGCTCATGATGATCCTCCGGCAGCACGCTGGCGCCTACGGCAGCGGCGTCGAATATGCCTACACAATGGTGCACAAGGCGCCGCAGACCGCGCAGAAGCCGCAGATCGTTCCGAACAAGCAGAAATGAGCGCCCGGCGCCCAGGAACCATGAGCGGCATTCGCGCATGTCTTCTAGCCTGGCTGCTGCTGGTCTGCACGCCACTGCATGCCGCGACCGGCGAGCTTCCGGCAGGGTTCACGTCGCGCTTCGCCGAGGTCAACGGCACACGACTGCACTATCTTGTCGGAGGCACCGGCAGCCCGGTGGTCCTGCTGCACGGCTACGCGCAGACGGGCCACATGTGGCTGCCGATCCTGCCCCTGCTCGCACGGAACCATACGGTCATTGTTCCCGACCTGCGTGGCGCCGGGGACTCTTCCAGGCCGGAGTCCGGTTACGACAAGAAGAACATGGCCGTGGATATCCATGAACTCACTTCGTCGCTCGGATTCGACCGCGTGGGCATCGCCGGCCACGACATCGGCCTGATGGTGGCCTACGCCTATGCCGCGCAATTCCCGCAGGGCACGGAGCGGATGCTGCTGCTGGACGCCTTCCTGCCGGGCATCGGCGACTGGCAGGACGTGTGGCTGTTGCGCGACCTGTGGCATTTTCACTTTTATGGGGAAGTCCCGCTGGCGCTGGTCAAAGGCCGGGAGCGGATTTACTTCGAACATTTCTGGAATGATTTCGCTGCCGATCCGAAGCACTCGGTACCGGAGGCCGACCGCCGCCTGTACGCGAAGGCCTATGCCCGACCCGGCGGCATGCGCGCCGGATTCGAGTATTTTCGCAATTTCGAACAGGACGCGAAGGACTTCGCCGAACTGGGCGCAACGCCACTGGAGATGCCGGTCATGGTATTGACCGGAGAAAAGGGCAGCGGCACTTTTCTCGTGCAACAGGCGCGGCTCGTGGCCACTCATGTCAATGGACAGGTTGTGGCGGGGTCGGGACACTGGCTGATGGAGGAATCTCCGCAGGTGGTGATTCCCGCGATCGTGGACTTCTTCAACGCCGCGCAATGAGGCACGGAACAGGATCGCGGTGAGCGTGCCCGTTCACGTCGCCATTACGCGCCGCGTCCGGCCCGGCTGCGAAGCGGAATTCGAGCGGGAACTGATGGAATTCATCCGGGCCTCCTTCGCGCAGCATGGTGTGCTCGGTGCAAGCATGCTGGCGCCGCTGCCCGGCTCCGGCTCCCGCGAGTACGGCGTCCTGCGCACCTTCGCCAGCGAGGCCGAATGCGCCGCCTTCCGCGAATCGCCCGTCTTCAAGGCCTGGGACGAACGGGCCGCCGAACTGACCGAGGGCGCGCCGGAATACCGCAGGCTGCACGGACTGGAGGCTTGGTTCCGTGCGCCGCAGGGCCCGCCCCCGCGCTGGAAGATGGCGCTCCTGATATTCGCGGCAGTGTACTCGGTGACGTCGCTGCTGATCCCCGTCATCGGAGCGACGATCCGGTCGCTGCCTTTTCTGCTTGGCAACGCGATCTTCAACCTCATCGTGGTCGGCCTGCTGACCTGGCTGGTGATGCCCGTCCTGACGCGAGCCTTCGCGCGCTGGCTGTCACCGTCGAACGGGTTGCGGGGACGTCGCGGGCAATGAGGCGCGTACCGTCGCGACGTGAATTCGTGAAAATCAGCGCCGCCGCACTGGCGGGGTCAATCGGGGCGCGAGCCGTGCAGGCCACAGACGACGGTCCCGTCGATGCGATCTTCGAGAATGGCCGCATCACCACGCTCGACCGCGGACATCCCGAGGCGAGCAGGATCGCCGTCCGGAACGGGAACATCGTCGGCGTGGATCGCGCGGGGGAATTCCGGCGCGGCGCCGCGACGAAGCTGCTCGATCTCAATGGCCGCCGCGTCGTGCCCGGGCTCAACGACTCCCACCTGCATGTGATCCGTGGCGGCCTGAACTACAACATGGAATTGCGCTGGGACGGCGTGCCGTCGCTGGCGGACGCGCTCCGCATGCTGAAGGCGCAGGCGCAGCGGACGCCCGCGGGCCAGTGGGTGCGCGTCGTCGGCGGCTGGTCGGAGTTCCAGTTCGCGGAACGGCGCATGCCGACACTGGAGGAGATCAACTCGGCTGCACCCGATACGCCGGTATTCATCCTGCACCTGTATTGCCGAGCACTGCTGAACCGCGCGGCCCTGCGCGCCGTCGGCTATACGAAGGACACGCCGGACCCGCCCGGCGGAGAAATCCAGCGTGACCGCAACGGCAACCCGACCGGACTGCTGGTGGCCCGGCCGAACGCCACCATCCTCTACGCAACGCTGGCGAAGGGGCCGAAACTTCCGCGGGAACAGCAGATGAATTCCACGCGGCACTTCATGCGGGAACTCAACCGGCTCGGCGTCACCAGTGTCATCGATGCAGGCGGCGGCTACCAGAACTATCCCGACGATTACGCCGTGATCGAGGAGTTGCACCAGCGCGGCGAACTGACCCTGCGCATTGCCTACAACCTTTTCACACAGAAACCGAAGGAAGAGAAGCAGGACTTTGCCCGCTGGATCGGCATGACCGGCCCGGGACGCGGCGACAATTTCCTGCGCTGCAACGGCGCTGGCGAGATGCTGGTGTTCTCTGCCGCGGACTTCGAGGATTTCCTGGAGCCTCGTCCGGATCTTCCGGAGACGCTCGAGGATGAGCTGAGGGGCGTCGTATCGCTGCTTGCCGCGAACAGGTGGCCGTTCCGCCTGCACGCCACCTACGACGAGAGCATCACGCGCTTCCTCGACGTGTTCGAGGATGTGAACCGCGAGGTTCCCCTGAATGGACTGAACTGGTTCTTCGATCACTGCGAGACGATCTCGGATCGGAATCTGGAGCGCGTGAGAGCGCTCGGCGGCGGTATCGCGATCCAGCACCGGATGGCGTTCCAGGGCGAGTATTTCGTGGAGCGCTACGGGGCGGAAGCAGCGGCGCGAACGCCCCCGGTCCGGAGAATGCTCGAACTCGGGCTGCCGGTCGGCGCGGGCACGGATGCGACGCGCGTCGCAAGCTTCAATCCCTGGACATCGCTCTACTGGCTGGTCAGCGGCCGGACGGTTGGCGGCACCACGCTGTACCCGGAAACCAACCGACTGGAACGCGAAGCAGCCCTGCGTCTCTACACGGAGGGCAGCGCCTGGTTCTCCGGGGATCGTGCAAGGAAGGGCGTTCTCGCTCCGGGCAGGTTCGCGGACTTCATCGCACTGAGCGAGGATTACTTCTCGGTGCCGGAACGGGAGATCCGGGACATCACCTCGGTGCTCACGGTCGTCGATGGCCGGATCGTGCACGCGGTAGATGAGTTCTCCGCGCATGCGCCGCCGCCCCTGCCCGTGCTGCCGGACTGGTCGCCGCAGGCCGCGGCGTCCGCGCCGCCAGCGAGCCGTACACAACTGTCCGCCCCATGCGGTCTTGTCCCCCACCTGGAGTATGCCGCGGGCTGCACCTGCTTTGCGTTCTGATCGCTGAAGTCCGAAAATCGCCGGGACATCCCGGGAAGGTTTACAAATGACAACCCGCGCAGGACTCAGGTCGTGGATCGCCGGCATTCTGTTCGCTGCCGGCCTGATCCCCGTCACCGCCGCGGCGGAATGCAAGATGATCCAGCTGGGCACGCTGCCGGTGACGACGGCCGGCAACAGTCTGACCATCCGCGGCAAGGTGAACGGACACGAGGCGGTGTTTCTGGCCGACACCGGCGCCGAGGGCACCGTGCTGTCGCTCGAGGCCGCCGAGCAGGCCGGGGCGCACATGAAGGAACAACCCGGCTGGAAGATGGTTGGGTTCTCCGGCACCGCGCAGATGTACCGCGGCAAGGTCGAGGACCTGCAGTTCGGCGATTTCCACTTCCGCAACCAGATGTGGTCGGCCGTGAGCGCCGATGCGCTCGGCGACGGACTCGGTGGAGTACTCGGGGCCGACTTCTGGTCGCAGACGGACTTCGAAGTCGATCTCGCGCAATCGCGGATCATCCTCTGGCACACCGAGGGCTGCGAGCGATCGTCGCTCGCCTACTGGAGCGAGAACTTCATGCTGGCGAAGCTCGCGCGCGGCGGCGACCTCGTGCGGGCGGACGTCAAGATCAACGGCGTCCGGTTGCGCGCTACGCTCGACACCGGCGCAACGTCGACGATGATCAATTCCAGCCTCGCGCGCCGCATCGGCTTCCGCACCGACAGCGGCGCCGGGAACACCGAGGTGGCGGGCATGGGATCGCGCGGCGGCATCGACGCCTTCGTCGCCGTGTTCGACACCTTCGAACTCGGCGATCTCTCCATCAAGAATGCGCGCATGCTCGCCTTCGACATGGACCGGCACACGAAGGATTTCCGGAACACCCGTTTCGGCGATTCCGGCCCGGATTTGAGCGATCTCCTGATCGGCACGGACTTCCTGCGCGCGAACCGGGTGCTGGTCTCGAACGACCAGGGGAACCTTTACATGACCTACAACGGGGGCAAGGTGTTCCAGACCGAGCCGCCCGAGGCCGACGAGGCCGTGAACCTTCCGGTCGCCGCGCAGGAGCCGTTCCGCGCGGCCACGCGCGCGGAAGTCGCCGGGAAATTCGACGAGGCCGAGAACCTCTACCGGCAGGCGATCGACGCATCGGGCGCGAATGCCGATGCCGGGACCCGGCTCATTGTGCTCTGGCCGCTGGCGGGCGTGCTGGAGCGCCAGAAGAAGTTCGCGGAAGCGGAGTCCGTGCACCTGCAACTGGTGCCGGCGGCCCAGCAGGTCTTCGGCGAGGAAGGCCTGACGGTCGCGCTGTACCTCATGCAGCTCGGATCGGTGTACGACCTCGAGGAGAAGCGCGCCGAGGCCACCGCCACGTTCCAGTGGGCGCTGGCGATCATCGAGAAGAACACGGCGACGAACGCAGAGGGCGCGGCGGCGGCTTCCACGGAACTGGGCTCGCACCTCAGCGACTCGGGGCGTCACGCGGAAGCCGAGGCCGTGTACCGGCGCGCCCAGACACTTTATGAACAGACCTCCGGCGCCTACGATCCGGACACGGCGGTGGCGATGCTCAACCTGGGCGGTGTGATCGAGGAGCAGGGCCGCAAGGCGGACGCGGCGGAACTCTACAAGCGCGCCCGGAAGATCCTGAAGACGAAACTGGGCAGCGATCACGAACTGACGCGCTACAGCGAGGAGGCGCTCGCCCGGGTCGAGGGCGGCCGCTCCGACTGAGCGGCGGCCGGCGACGAAACGCGATGCGCATCCACTGCGCCGTCACGGACAGCGGCCTCGAGCTCGGGGTCGACGATCGGCGCTTCGGCCTCCGGTTCCCCGGCGATACCTGGCGCACGTTTCCGCACCGGGAGGCGTTCGCGGACAACTATGCCTACCTGAAGGCACTGCACCTGCCGTGGATGCTGGACCGCCAGGAACCGATCGAGTATTCGACGGCCTATCCCCTGCTCCGGCACGCATTCCACTCGGCGATGCTGAACAACATCGCCTTCTGCGCCGACGTCGACGGGCTCTCCACCGCCGAGTGCATCCGGCGGTTCCTGTCGCTGGAGCTGCGCTTCGGCGCCGGCGCGACGCGCGTGCCGGCGGTCGGCGCGGCGTTGTCGGAGCGCGCGGTCATCAACATGTCGTTCGGCAAGGACAGCCTGCTGACCTGGGCGGTGGCGAAGGAACTCGGTCTCGACCCGGTCCTGATGATCTCCGTGGAGAACGACGGCCCGCGCGAGTACGCCTACAAGCGCGCGCTGGCGGAACGGTTCTGCCGGGAATTCAGCGAGACCGTGCACGCCGTCGAGAATGACACGGGCGTGATCCACCGCTACGAGTACTGGGGCACGCCCGCCACCGAGTGGGGCTTCGGCCACCTGATCACGGAATACTGCATGGTTGCCCTGCCGCTCGCCGTCTCCGCCGGCGCCCGCTATGTGATCCTCGGCAACGAGAAGAGCTGCGACGACCACTACGTCAACCGCGACGGCTACCGCGCCTGGCCGGTGTACGACCAGTCGAGCGAGTGGGTGCTGGAGCTCACCAACGTCGCGCGCGCGCTGACCGCGGGCCCGATGACCGTGATGAGCCTCATCGAGCCGCTGCACGATCTCGCGATCATCCGCATCCTGCACACTCGCTACCCGGACGTCGCGAAGTACCAGATGTCGTGTTTTCCCGACGAGAACGACCACGGCAAGACCGCGCACTGGTGCGGTCACTGCACCAAGTGCGCGCGCAACTTCGCCTTCATGAAGGCGAACGGAGTGGACCCGGCGCGCACCGGTTTCACGACCGACATGTTCGGCGAGGGTTTTGCGCAGTACTTCGCGCTGTTGCGGGAACGCAAGGGTCCGGCGGTGGGCTATGACGCGACGCCCTGCGGGCGCGACGAGCAGTTGTACGCGCTGTACCTGGCACTCAGGCGCGGCGCCCGCGGCGGCGTCATCGACCTGTTCCGCTCGCGGTTCCTCGCGGAAGCGGAACGGCGCGAGGCGGAGCTGCACGAACGTTTCTTCACGGTACAGCCGTCGCGGACCATTCCCGCACACCTGCGCGAAGCGGCGGTCCGCCTGTACGCCGCCGCGCTCGCTGAACCCCAGGGAATTGCCCCATCACGTGGAAGTTTTGACTCCCGCACAGGGAGGTGCGGCGTTCCTCAATCGCGCCAGCGATTGAGGAACGAAGGAACACAAAAACCACGCTTTTTGTGTTTCGTGTCTGAAAAAGGCCATGGACGGCCTTTTTCAGAGAAGCTTAGTCCCTAGCTGCTGCGGCGGCGGTGGGAGTCCTGGAGGATCGTCGGATTGCCGATGCGGCGTTCGACGGATTTCATGATCCGCGCGATGAGTTCGGTGTAGGGAATGCCGCTCAGCCGGCAGAGGATGGACAGGTCGGAGCGCTGTGCGTTCAGCCCCGCCAGCGGGTTCACCTCGATGAACTGGACGCGCCCGGAATCATCCTCGCGCAGATCGACGCGGCCGGCGTCGCGGCAACCGAGCGCGCGCCATGCCGGCAGCGCGGCCGCGGCGCAGTCGCGCAGCAACTTCCCGTCGATCGGCCGGTACTCCACCAGCGTCTCCCACTCGCGCTTGTTCAGGTACGAATAGATTCCCGCCTCCGCGCCTTCCTTCAGCAGGATCTCCATGCCGCCGATGCACTCGCACTCCCGCCCGGAGCCGATGACACCGACGGTATATTCGCGGCCCGGCAGGTAGCGTTCGACCAGCACCGGCTGCTGGAACTCGCGGAGCAGCCTGCTGCCGGTCTGCTCGAGGTCTTCCATCGTGCGGACGATGCTGCTCGCGTCGATGCCCTTGCTCGACCCCTCCGCGACCGGCTTCGCGAATATCGGGAACGGCAGGGACACCGCGGCCAGGTCCTCGGGCCGATCGATCACCTCGAAGTCCGGCGTCGGCACGCCCGCCTCGCGGACGATGTGCTTGGCCACGCCCTTGTGCAGGGCGAGCGACAGCGACAGCGGATCGGAGAACGTGTAAGGGATCTCGTGATTGTCCAGCAGCGCCGGCACCAGCGCCTCGCGGCCGAACCCGCTCAGGCCCTCGCAGATGTTGAACACGAGATCCCAGCGCCGCCCTTCCACCAGCATCTGCATCAGGTGCCTGGCGTTGCCGATGCGCTCTGTCCCGTGGCCCAGCGCGCGCAGGGCGGACTCGATGTTCTCGATGGTGTCCTCGCTGTCGAATTCGGCGGCGGCGATTTCGTCGTAGCCGAGCGCGAGATATTCCGTATCGAGATCGAAGGTGATGCCTATTTTCATCATGTCTCCCCGCGACCGGATCACGCGGCGGGCCGCTGCACGGTCATCATCATCCGGAGCCGCGACACCAGCACCTGGATCAGGTTGCGCGTCACCTGCGGATGATCCCACATCAGCTCGGACAGTGCGCCCTGCGTGATCTTGAGCAGCCGCACCGGCGTGTTCGCCGTGACGTTCGTGCTCCGGACCTCCGAGGTCAGCAGCCCGAGTTCTCCCACGATCTCGCCGTGCCGCAGCGTCGCGACCAGCCTCTCGCCGTCGTGCACGGCCAGCTCGCCCTCCGCGATCACGAACATCGCGGTGCCGAAATCCCCCCTCTCGAACAGCGGTTCTCCCGCGTCGAGGTACTGCTCCGCCGCCAGCCGCGCGAGGTGCAGCAGCACCGGGTCGGACAGTGTCGAGAAGATCTCGGCCTTTTTCAGCAGCACGGCCTTCTCCACGTCCTGCAGCATCCTGACGGTGATGTCGGACGGCCGGGACGCGATGACGGGTATCGTGAAGCTCCCGGAATCCTCGAAGGTCCGCTCGCGGAGCATGGACTGGATGCGCTGGCTGAGGACGCGGATCACGCCCTCGGCCGCCTCGCCGCGCTCGGCGAGCATGCGGTTGATTGCGTCCGCGTCGAGTTCCAGAACGCGCGTATCCTCCAGCGTTTCCACGCTCGCCGTCCGCACCTCGGGGCTGAGCGCGGCGAGTTCCCCGAACACCTCGCCGGCGCCGAGGGTGGCGAGCGTCTGCCCGGCGCGCACGACGCGCACTGAACCGGAAACTATGATGCAGAGCGTCGATCCGCTCTCCCCGGCGCGGAGGATCGGCGCCCCCGCGGCGAAAACGTGGAGCTTCGCCCGCGGCGCGTAAGCCGACAGGATCTCCTCCGGCACGCGCGCGAAAATTCCGGCACGGTACAGCGCGCCGACCTTGTCGAGCACCGACATGCCGCCCTCGTCCGCCACCGGCAATATCCACTCCCTCGCCGCATCAAGCTCCGGGTCGGCGGGCGCCGTGCCAAGAGCGGGATCCTGCTCCAGCAACCGCAGCGTCACGGCGTTCAGCCAGCGGTTGCGGCACCCGCAGCGCCCTTCCAGGATCCCCTTCACGCAGGCAGCGAGATTGGCCGCACCGGTCGGGAACGCGATCTCCAGCTCCGCAAGCCGCCGATCCAGCGAAGTGTCCTCGAAGATCGGCAGGATGACGTGGTGCGGGCCGCGCTGGAGCAGCGTGTCGAGCAATTCCACGGCGGAAGCGATCTTGTCCTCCGAACCCGAATACAGGCAGGCGAAGCGGATGAACTGCAGCATGTCTCCGGGATGCAGGAAGCCGAGCAGCAGGAACAGCAGTTCGCGCTTCTTGTGCAGCTGCCGTTCGAGCGCGCGGCGCAGCGCTTCACCGTGCGCGTGCCGCCCCGCCTCGGCGATGCAACGCAACAGCCACGCGGCGCAGCCGGCCTGCGCCAGGATCAGCCTGCCGACCCGCTCGCGGGCAATGTCGTCCTCGGCACGGTAATGGCCGCGAGCGAGCGCGAGGATCGCTTCGCGCAACAGCTCGGGCTCCAGCTCGTCCAGCCGCCGCTCCAGCAGGCGGAGTCCGGCGGTGCTGCGGATGCGGCCGAAGATGCGCAGGATCATCACCTTGAGATCGATCGCGGAGCCGGACTGCCCGTACAGCTCGTCGATGGCGGGCAACCTGACGTCGGCACCCTGCACCAGCGTTTCCACGACGCCGGGGCGCAGCGACGGCACGTCCAGGTTCTGAAGCACGGCCGGACCGAGCAGCGGGTTGCGCACGTGGCGCGCCGCCAGGATGGCCTGCCGCCGCACATCCAGGTCCGCGTCCGCGAGCAGCGGCGCCAGCAGCGCATCCAGTGAAGAAGGTCCGGCGCGGCCCAGCGTCTCGGCGGCGAAACGGCGCTCGCCGGCATCCGCCGACTCCGCGAGCACGGTCAATTTCCGGGCGGCGACGTCCCGGCCGCCGGGTCCGCCGTGCTTCAGCAGGCCCACCATCGCGCCCTGCCGGACACCCGCTCCCTCGTGGTCGAGGCGCCGGCGCAGCGTGTCATCGCTGTCCGCACCCGCGGCGCGGGCAAAGGCCGGGAGCAGTTCGGCGAGCGTGGCGGAATCGGTCTCGGCCGCGACTGCTTTTGCCAGCGCGGTCACGTCGTCCGCATCGCAGACATCGTGCAGCAGCCGCGCCGCGCGGGCGCGCACACCGGCATTCGGATGTTCCAGGGCATCGAACAGCGCGGGCCGCATTTCCGGAGCGGGTTTGCGCGCCATCATCTCCAGGCTGTTCAGCGCCGTCCCCGGATCGGGACTGCGCAACAGCGAGTGCAGCACCGCGATCGTGCCGGCGTCGGCGAGCGGCAGCTCGATACCGGTCAGCGCCCGATCGTTCAGCGTCTGCCTGAGGTTCTCGCGGTAGGCGTGCGCCGCGCGCCGGGCGATCACGATGATGATCGCGAGGATCACGATCGACACGGTCGCGATGTTCACCGACTGCGCGCCGAACAGGTGGATCATGACCAGCAGGGACAGGCCCGACACGCCACCCAGCACGGGCGCGAGCACGGTGCCGGACAGCGCCAGCACCCGGTCCTGCATCGCCGGCGACAGCGAGCGCACCAGCGTGAACTGCGCGACGTCGTTGACGTTGATCATGACCGTGTACTGCACGAACTTGGCGCCCGCCATGCAGGCGAACACGAATCCGGCCGGGAAGCCGAACACGTTGCCGGCAACGAAGGCGAGCAGCATCAGCACCAGGGCCGAGGGCCCCAGCATCAGGCAGCCACCCACGCCGAGCGTGCGCATCAGGCGCGAGGAAGCGAGCATCTGCACGCAGGCGGAGACCACGGAGGCGATGGCGAAGAACCGGCCGAGAAACGCGGCCATTTCCTCCGGCTGCGACATGAAGCGCTCGGTCTCCGCGTAGAACGCGTTGTTCAGGAACTCGAGGTTGAATTCGGCGAGCGCCTCGATGCCGAGGATGCAGAGCACCAGCGGGTTGCGGAGCAGCGCCCGGATGGAAATCGCCGGACCGGTGTACTCTTCCTCGTCCGCTTCGGACACGTCGGCTGCCTGCAGGCGCGTGCCGTAGCTCCGCGCGGTGACGTGGAACAGCACGAGCACGATCGCGCTGACGCCCGCGGAGAACAGCAGCAGGTTCTCGACGCCGGTCCGGGCGACGATCACGCCGACCAGCAGCCCGGAAGGCACGCCCGCCAGGTCCGAGCCGGTGGAGATCGGTCCGAACACGCGCTTCGACTGGCGGAGGTTGAACATCCGGTTCACGAAGGCGTCGATGATCAGGGCGGCGAACGCCACTTCGAGGTAGTACCAGACCGCGAAGGCGAGGCTCGGCCAGCGCAGCGCGTCGCCCGCGAGCAGGAACCGGAACGCGAGGGGCGCGATGACGAACA
>Ga0315912_10004000_pt1 | contig 14219 bp, 15 predicted proteins | sample VfabasoilMG_FD_204469 | JGI IMG/M metagenome (GOLD analysis project Ga0315912, IMG submission 204469) | Garden soil microbial communities collected in Santa Monica, California, United States - V. faba soil | ecosystem: Environmental > Terrestrial > Soil > Garden | place: USA: California... | reverse complement strand
ATCTGCGCCGCACTCAGATGTGATTCAATCCGGTCAGGCAGCAACAACACTGGACGAAACACACCAAACACTCCAGGCTCCACCGCAGTCTCAGAAGTGATCAAACGCGCTAGGCTGCGGAGCTTGTCAAAGATCTCCCCGCTCGTTATCGGATCGCCATCCAAAACAACGCGACGAACCCGCAACCATCGCACGAGCCAGACACCCCAAACGAGGCACACTCCAACACCCCAAGCCGTCGCCAAGATCGGAGTCCAATCCAACTCCGCCGGAGCCGCGACAGCCGTTGGCAGTTCTACAGCACCCGAAAAGGGTTCAAAGCCGATACTCAATGCAATCGGGACAGCAGGTTCTACAACGGGTCCCACTGCGCGACCGGCCAAAACAAATAGCGAAAACGGAACCAGGAACTTTAGCGAAGCAGCAACCCAAATCCAGTGCCGCACCCGCGCACCATGCTTGCGCAACGCCTGTGCTACCAACCAGGCCACCGCCCCAAACACGGTGGATTGCCAAAGATGATCCGCAAGAAGCCGTAGGATGTTATCGTTCACCGAATTTCTCCTTCAACATTTTTTGCGCTTCCTTTACGTCGGCTTGGGTTAGCTTACCTGTCTCAACCAAATGTGCCATTACGGGTTGCATGTGTCCTCCAAAGAATCCCAGTAAGTCGTCGATCAGTCTTCCTTGCGCATCTTTGCGGGTGACCACGGCCTCAAAGATATGAGCGTTTCCGATTTTTTTTGCCCGGCGCAAAGCTTTCTTGGTCTCCAAGCGATATACCGTTGTTTGAATCGTCGTGTAGGCGGGCCGATTCTTTAGCGGGAAGGTCTCCTGAATCTCGCGAATGGGCAACGGTCCGTGTGTCCACAAAGCATTCATGATTTGCATTTCAAGTTTCGCCAGTTTGATTTGAGCCATAGATTTCTTCCTACTACTTATGTTTGATATACTACTACTAAATTGTTATTTCTGCAACGCTGTTCGGTACGGGCTGCCAGCGTGCTAGATTTGACCTGATGCCCGCACAGAATGTGTACGGACTGGTCCGGGACGCGTCCGCACGGTATGGCAAGGCTCCTGCCTTGTATACTTCCGCTTCCCGTCAAGCCGATAAATGGAATTCGCTGAACTGGGAAGAATACCGTCAAGCGGTGGAAGAAATTGCTGGCGGTTTGCACGAGCTTGGGATTGGCTTGGGTGACGTCGTCGCTCTGCTTTCGGAAACCCGTCTGGAATTTTATTTCGCTGACCTTGGGATTATGTCTTGCGGCGCTGTTGCTGCTGCGATGTATTGTGCCTACCCTGCTGCTGAGTCGCTCAAGACTTTGGCGCGATGTGGCGCAAAAGCGTTGTTTGTTGAAAATCCTAAGATGTTGGTGGCACTGCAGACTGCCGCTGGTGGGACGCTTCCCATACCCGCAGTGTTGATGACTGGTGAGTTTGAGGGTGTGATCACGCTGGAGCAGTTGCGTGCGCGCGGGCGGGCGCTCTTGGCAAAAGATACATCTTTGCTTGATGCTCTTCATCAGCAGGTGAAGCCGGAACATAACGCGATTCTGTATCTTACTTCGGGTGCCACTGGCGAACCCAAGATGGGTCTGGTCACACACGCGGCGATCATCGCGAATGTGGAATTGACCCCGATGGCGGCTCCGCTTGGTCCGGATCACCGGACCATTGCATTTCTTCCTTCTGCCCATATTACACAGCGTATGGCGATGCAGTTTATGCCTCTCGGCGTTGGCATGGCTGTGCATTTTTCTGAGGGTTTAAGCCGGTTGCCGCACGAGTTCAAGAATGTGCGGCCGACGTTTTTTGTTGCTCCGCCTCGCGTGTGGGAACGTTTCTATTCGAACATCTGTACGGAGATTCGGAAGAAAGACAAGTTCACGCAGAAACTCTTTCATGGAGCTTTGGGAATTGGCTTAGATATTTCCGAGCGCCGACAGCAGGGTCGGCCTGTTCCTGCGTGGATGAACATCGTGTGGAAGGCTGCGGACGCGACTATTTTTAAGAAGATCCGCGCGCGGATGGGGGGGGCGTTATGGCTGGCGATTAGTGGTGCGGCTCCGCTAGGTAAGGACTTGGCGAATTTTTTCGCGGCCATCGGAATGCCGATTCACGAAGGCTATGGACTCACTGAAGGCGGGATTGTCGCGCTGAATCCGATTGGCAAGGCGAAGTCCGGATCGATTGGAAAGCCCTTTCCGGGCGTGGAGTTTAAGATTGCTGACGATGGTGAATTATTGATCCGCTCGGAAACACTGTTCCTTGCATATTTCAACGACCCCATTGCGACTGCGGCTGTTCTGCGGGATGGATGGCTGCACACCGGAGACGTCGGTCAACTGGATGCGGACGGTTACTACTACATCACCGGGCGCAAGAAGGAAGTCATTGTTTCTTCTAACGGAAAGAAGATCTATCCGGCCATGGTGGAAGGCTTGTTGAAGATGGAAGCCCTCATCAACCAAGTGCTGCTGGTGGGTGACAAACTTCCCTATGTGGCCGCGCTTTTCACGCTGAACCCCGCTGTCGCCGAAGCCTTGCCGGGGATGGAGGAATTCAAGGGCAAGCCGCTCGAAGAGCTGGTGAAAGCTCCGCCCTTGCTCGCGGAAGTCAAGAAGCTGATTGCGCGGGTAAATAAACAGCTAGCGCCGTTCGAACAAATCCGCCGTCACGTGATTATCCCGAGAGATTTCACCATCGAAGCGGGCGAGTTGACACCAACCATGAAAGTGCGGCGGGGCAAAGTGCTGGAGAACCACCGCGATGCCATTCAAGAGCTTTACTTGAATCGCGAAGATAGCTTGTAGCGCAAGGGCAGGTGCGTGTCTTGCCGGATGCCAATCCGCGGTGTCACTTCCACGATTTCGTCGTTGTGTATGTATCCGGTGTGAATCGTTATTGGACCCCTTGTAAGATCGGCGCCGTAATGGCTCCGATCAATTTCCATTGCGCGGGTCAACTTTCCTGGCCCGTCATGGTTTTCAATAGCGCGGATCAGGACGCAGCCGGCGGTGCCTTCCGGCTCAGCAACTACGTTAAAGCACTCGTGGATTCCGTAGATCAGATACACGTAAGCATGCCCCGGAGGTCCGAAGATGACCTGTGTCCTTGGAGTCCGCCCCCGGCTGGAATGCGCTGCGCGATCACCTGTTCCCAGGTACGCCTCCACTTCCAAAATGCGGGCGGACTTTCCTTTGTGGACGAGAATCTTACCCAGTAACTCTCGCGCAACGGTAACTGTCGGGCGTGCGTAGAAGTCCCGGTTCAGCACTTCGTTAGAATGTATTTTCGGCACTATGCGTCTGTTTACCGGCATTGCTCTACCTTCGGAAATCTCCGTACCGCTGGGCGAGACCATCAACCGCTTGCGGCCGTTTGCCCCGCTGCGCTGGTCGAAGCCCGAGAACTTGCACATTACCACGAAGTTCATTGGGGATTGGCAAACGGATCGCTTGTCCGAACTGATCGCAACACTACGCGAAATTCCGAAACCGCCCTCATTCGAGATTGAGACCGGCGGCTTCGGCTGGTTCCCGAATCCGCATCAGCCACGCATTTTTTGGGTTGGCGTAAACGGGGGAGAGGCTTTGAGAGCGTTAGCTGCCTCCACCGATCAGGCGTTGGTGCCCGAAGGCAAACCGTATCGTCCGCACCTGACGCTTGCTCGTAGCGACCCTCAGGCAAAGGTCAATCTCGCAGAACTCCGCCAAGCTGTCGCGGCGGAATCCACCGTTATGCGCCGCTTCCGGTGTGTTTCTTTTGAACTGTATTTGAGCGAGCCGCAGGCTGGTGGTTCGCGGTACTCCATACTGGAGTCGTTTCCGTTAGAGAATGTATAGATGCTCTACGGTATTGTTTCGCTGGTCGCCGCTTATCTGCTTGGGGCGATCCCATTTGGAAAGCTGCTGGTTAAATGGTTCATGGGAGCCGATATTCAACAGATGGGTAGCGGCAATATCGGCGCGGCCAATGTCGCTCGGCAGGCGGGTTCTGGAATGGGTGTGGCGGTGTTATTGCTGGATGCTGGCAAGGGGTTCTTGGCTGCGTGGCTGGCGTGTCGGTTGACGGAGGGTTCGCCTGAGTGGACATGCGCGGCTGCTTTGTTGGCGATGATCGGGCATATTTTCCCGGTTTTCCTGGGCTTCAAGGGTGGCAAGGCGGTGGCGACCTTCTTTGGCGCTTTTCTGGTGATCGTTCCATTGCCGGTTGCTGCCATCGCGATTGTCTATGCCGGGGGCACTTTGCTAAGTGGCTACTCTTCAATGGGTTCCACGATGGCTGCGGCGGCTTTTCCGCTGGCGGTTTGGATGATTGAGCATCCTCCGATGATTATCACAGCCTCGGCTTTGATCGCCGCAGGGCTGATTGTGTGGCGTCACGTGGGCAATTTCCAGCGCATCCACGATGGCACCGAGCCGACACTTCGTAAGAAGAAGTAAACATGGCGCAACATTCCATCGCAACCGGGGTTAGAGTAGATGTGGCTGCGGTTGCCTTGGAACAAGACGCTGAATTGATGGTTCGGGTCCGGGAGGGTGATACCCAGAGTTTCACCTTGCTGCTGAACCGTCATCGGACTCCGGTGGTTCACTTTCTAACGCGCATGGTTCGTGTTCAGCCGGTGGCAGAGGAGTTGGCGCAGGAGGTTTTTCTGCGTGTGTACAAGAGCCGTGCCAGTTACGAACCGAGCGCGAAGTTTACTACATGGCTGTTCCGTATTGCGACACATCTGGCGTTGAACCACATTCGCGATTCGAAGAATGAGCGGGGCCAGGAGAGTCTGGATCAGGAAGTCGGCGAAGGGATGCTGCGTCAGGTTAGCGATGGGCATCTGAGCGTGGAACAGGACATGGTGCGGCGGGAGCGGCTTCGGGAAGTTCGTGATGTGATTCAAGCGCTGCCGGATAAGCAGCGGGCGGCGGTGCTGATGCACAAGTATGAAGAGATGGACTATGCGCAGATCGCCAAGGTGTTGGAGTGTTCGGAATCGGCTGTGAAGTCGCTGTTATTTCGGGCTTATGAAGCGTTGCGCGCCCGGCTCGCGCATATGAGTTAACAGGAGGTTCGCTATGGCATGCACATTGGAAAATCGGGAAGAGATGCTCATCGATTATGTCGATGGAAGCCTGCCAGCGGATCGTTTGGCCCAGATGATGTCGCACATGAAGGGCTGCGCGGAGTGCCGTGTGGCGGCGGATGCACAGTTACGTGTGTGGACTGCGTTGGAAGAGTGGACGCCGGCACCTGTGTCGGCGGATTTCAACCGGACGCTTTATCAGAAGATTGACGTGGAGCAGTCCAAGGGCTGGTGGCAACGGCTTGCGTGGCCTCCCCTGGGGCTAGCTGCGGCGTGTATGGTGTTGGTGGTTGCTATGTTGTTTAGGGTGCCGGGTGGTCCTGTCAATGAGCCGGAGAAGAAGGCAGATGTGACGATTGACGTCAATCAGGTGGACCGGACTTTGGAAGACATCGAGATGTTCAAGCAGCTCGGTGTTGGAAATGATGTTAATGAGGCGGAAGGCGTTCTCTAGTCGAACTATGTTGCGTTGGATTTCAGTTGCGTGTATGTTGGTGGCGTTGGCGGCCTCCGGGGGCGCACAGGGGCTGCCGCCGGCGCGTATTTTCAAGCAAAATCCGAAGGTTGTGATTCAGGAGCAGCGGCAGTTAGAGCGCCTGAGCAAGATGAATCCGGAGCAGCGCAAGAAGGCGTTGAACAACTTTCCTCCGCAGCGGCGTGCGTTGTTGGAGCAGCGGTTGGAGCGCTATGAGCGGATGACGCCAGAAGAACGGCGTCGCATCAACCAGCAGGTGGAGCAGTTCCAGCAAATGCCGGAGGATCGGCGTGCGAAGGTTCGGCAGCTCTACGAAAAGTTTGAGACCTTTGCGCAGGATCGAAAGCCGTTTCTGCGCCAGGAACTCCAGCGCCTAAGGACCATGGAGCCTGCCAGACGCGAGTTCCGCATGGGGAATCCACGTTTCCGCGCCATGTTCTCAGAGTCCGAACGGGAGTGGCTTGGCGCGATGGTAGAGGCGTTGCCTTCCGGTCCGGAATAACTTCTCTCATAACCTTGGAATCCCTGCCGATACGCTTTTCTGCGGAGGATTGCAGTGAAGAAGTTAGACTATCGACAGGTGCTATCTCACAGACGCAGCGAGTTGCTTGGCAGTCTGGATGAGATGCGATTCGACACGATTGCCCAGATGGGGCGCGTCGCGGAAGAAGATCAGGCGCAGTTGTCTCACGATGAGCATATCTCGTTAAGCAGGAACGTAATGGATTACGAGAATCTGCGGATGGTGAATGAAGCTCTGGATCGTCTGGGTACTGGCGAGTATGGCATTTGCCAGGCGTGCGATCAGCCGATTTCCGAGAAACGTCTGAAGGCCGTTCCGTGGACACGTTACTGTATTGTTTGTCAGGATCAGGTGTCGGCAGACGGAACTCACTCCTCGCGGTATGCGTAATAGCCTCCATGCGATTGATGTTGTGTGTGGTGGCGCTTTGTGGTGTGCTGCAGGCGCAACCGCAGTACGATCTGCGTGCCGACGGGCGTGAATTCATCCTTGCGGAATCGAAACGGGCTTCGTATTTACTGCTCGGCGAACTGCATGGAGAAAATGAGATCCCGGCGCTGATCGCGTCCCTGTGGCCGTCGTTGCGGGCTGGCGGGTACAGGCATGTCGCGGCGGAGGTCAGCCCCTGGGTGGCTGATAAACTCTTTTCGAACCCGACTTGGCGCGGACCTGGCTTGTGGCGGGCGGAAGAAGCAGCGGGGCTGCCTCGACTTTGGGGATGTGACATTGAGGAGAGTGATCCGGGTGGATGGATTCACGATCTGGCAAGGCAGTTCCCTTCCAACCGCCCCATGCGCCAATTGGAGGAAAGGATTCGCACCGGGTATAACCGCTCCATGGCCGCCGAGTTACTCGCCATAGCTCGGACCACAAGGCACAAGGACTTGATCGCGACGCTGGAGGTGGAAGCCTCCCGGGCGAATCCTGTCACAAGGTATGACGCCTCTGTACGCCGTGAAGCCTACATGAAAGAGAAATTCACGGCCTACTTTCGAGGGGCCGGAGCGCGGCCAGGAAAGGTGTTCGCTCGTTTTGGTCGGAACCATCTTCATCGGGGACTTGATCGGCGTGGGGTTTCGACGCTTGGGAATTTTTTAGCGGAGTTTGCAGCTTCGCGTGGGGAGTCCACGTTTCATTTGGCGGCGTTTGGTGCGGACGGGCAGATTCGCCTGAACGGAGTGCTGGAGGATTGGGACGAGAGGCCAGATGATCCGGCGTTTGCTTTCCTAGCGGCGGCGGCAAAGTACCCGGAGACGGTTTTTGATCTCCGTCCGCTGCGAGCGGAACTGCGGAGGATTCCGGCGGACAAGCGGACCGCAGCAGAAGTTAGTTTGCTGTATTGGGCTGATTCCTATGATGCGATGATCTGCTATCGCACGGTCACGCCGTTGCCAGATGGGGACTGAGGCGCGGTGGATGCAATCTCCACTTTGACAGACGGGAGACAGGTTCAGGATGGTATATTTGGGTTGTGAAGACCAAGGCATTAGTTTCAGCTGGAGCAACGGATTTGAGTTCGCCTCAAGCGGTGGAACGTTTCCGCAAAGCCGCCAAGGCTTTTACGGCCCGTGCAACTCGGACTCAGGCGAATGCTCGTCAAGTTCTGGTTGATGAAGGTATTTATACTAAAGCCGGGAAGCTGACCAAACGGTATAGCTGAGTTGCTTGCATCGTTTAACTTCAAGCTTTGTTCTGGGATATCACGGTTGTGATCTAGCTGTCGGTGAGAGATTGCTGAGTGGGGCTGCTTTCAAGCCTAGTAAGAACAACTATGATTGGCTCGGCCCTGGAATCTATTTTTGGGAAGCCAATCCTGAGCGTGGCCTCGACTTCGCTCGGGAGTCGCGATTTTCAAAGCCTTTTGTAATTGGAGCAGTTATTGAGTTGGGACTTTGCCTTGACTTGACGACATCAGCAGGATTGGAGCAAGTGCAGATCGCCTATGAGAGCCTGGTGGAGGTGAGCCAAGCGGCGAACTTAGCATTGCCTTCGAATAGCAAGGATCAACTCAGACGGAACCTGGACTGTGCGGTTATTCGACGGCTTCATAAAGTGTTAGAGGCACAGAATCTGCCTGCAATTGATACCGTGAAGGGCGTGTTCACGGAAGGTTTGCCGCTATATGCTGGTTCAGGGTTTAGGGAGAAGACCCACGTGCAGATCGCAGTTTGCAATCCGGACTGCATCAAGGGTGTGTTTCGTGTGCCCTAAATACTCAGCGCACCCGTACTATCAGAAAACGCTTCGACGTGGTTGCCGGTTGTATCCAGCATGGTTCGGAACAGGTTGGTAACCGGGGTGTTTGGCTCTACCTTGACGTGCTGGCCGCCTTTTCTTCCTCCGGCGTGCCCGGCCAGGATCAGTGGCAGGTCGCGGTGGTTGTGGCTGTTGCCTTCGCTGAGGGCGCTTCCGTAGAGGATGGCTGAGTGGTCCAGCAGGTTTCCGTCACCGTCTTTGGTTTCTTTGAGCCGTTTGAGGAAATAGGTGAACAGCTCGGCGTGATACATGTTGATTTGGGCTACCTTTTCGATGAAGTCCGGGTTGCCTCTGTGGTGTGTGAGCGGGTGGTGCGGATCTCTGACGCCGATTTCCGGGTAAGTTCGGACGCTGCCTTCGCGGCCTACCAGCATGGTGGTGATTCGGGTTACGTCTGCCTGGAACGCGATGACTTGCAGGTCGTACATCAGCTTGATGTAGTCGACAAATTCCAGCGGGATGCCGGCTGGTTTTTCGATGGATGGCGTGAAGGCCGCGTTGTTTTTCTCAGCAGCCTGGATTCTGGACTCAATCTCGCGAAGAGAAGTCAGGTACTCGTCGATCTTGCGTTTGTCATTGGTGCCGAGATTCGTCTGAATCTGTTTGGCGCTATCCATGGTGAGATCGAGAATGCTGCGACGGTAGAGTTCACGGCGACGGCGTGTTTCCGGGTCCAGCCCTGGATCCATGGAACCGAACATGCGCTCGAATACCGAGCGGGGATTCACTTCGGGCGACATCGGAGTGAATTCATCTTTCCAGGAAAGGCAGTTGGTGTAGGCGCACGCAAACCCTGTGTCGCAGTTGCCGACCATGCGGGTGTCTTCGCAACTCATCTGGAGCGACGCGAGTGCCGTTTTGCCGGCGAGTTTCTGCGCAGCGATCTGGTCGAAGCTGACTCCGGAGTGTACGTCGGCGCCGATGGTTCGCTTGGGAGATGCACCCGACAAGAAGCTACCCGCAGCCTTGGCATGGTCGCCGCCGCCGGTGACTTTGATGGCACCAAAGTTGGCGAGTCCGGATACGACGGTCACGTCGGATCGGTATGCTTCCAGCGGTTTCAGAATGCGTGGAAATTCGAAGGCGGTTCCGGTGGCCGTTGGTGTCCAATCCTTCATGACGATTCCGTTGGGCACGTAGACGACAGCGATCCGCGAGACGGCGGGCGCGGCGGCGGCCATTGCCGGACGCATGGCGTCAAGGAATGGAAGTGCCACAGCGGCACCTGCGCCTCTCAAAATGGTTCTTCTGGAAATGCTTTTCTTGGTTAGGAACGTCATTGCTTTACTCCTTGGCGGAAGCCAGTAGCGGCTTGTCTGTAACGCTGCGCATACGGAAGGGCACGCTTTTTACGATACCAGTGATCAGCGCCGAAAACCGGTAGTTCTGTTTTGTGAGAGAGGCGTGGATAGATTTCAAGACCGGGGTGTCATAGGTTTCAATGCCTCGACCCATGGCATAGGTGAACATCTTTTCGGTGACGGCTTTGGCAAATGGTTCAGGGTCTTTGGTTAGAAGGGCTTTGAACTCTTTGGGTCCGTTGAAGGACCGGCCGCCGACCAATGTACCAGCGGCGTTGACCGGGGACTTGCCATCCATTTCACGCCATGCGCCGATGCCGTTGAAATTCTCGAGGCCGAAACCGATGGGGTCCATGCGGGAATGGCAGGAAGCACATACTGCGTTCTTGCGATGCTCTTCCATTTGCTCGCGAAGGCTGGCACCTACTCCGATTTTGGACTCGTCGAGTAGGGGGACGGCCGGTGGCGGAGGAGGCGGTGGTGTATTGAGAAGGTTTTCCAGCACCCACTTGCCGCGGAGTACCGGGGAGGTGCGGGTGGCATAAGAAGAGATGGTCAGGATTCCGGCTTGGGCGAGAAGTCCGCCGCCGCGTTTGGTGTTGGTGACGTCGACCTTTTGAAAGTTATTGCCGGTTACGCCATCCATGCCATAGAAGCGTGCGAGGCGCTCATTGACGAAGGTGTAGTTGGCGTCGAGGAAGTCGGAAATGGGGCGGTCCATGCGGATGATGTTTTCGAAGAACATCTCCATTTCGGTTCGCATGGAGCGGCGGAGATGTTCATCCCAATCCGGGAATTTCTGAACGTCTGGTGTGGAGACTTCGATGTTGCGGAGTTGGAGCCATTGTCCGCCGAAGTTGGCGACAAGAGCTTTTGCTTTAGGGTCAACAAGCATACGCTTCACCTGAGCTTCCAGCACTGCGGGTTGCGATAACGTTTTCGAAGCAGCCAATCGCAGCAGGGTGCTGTCCGGTGTGCTGCTCCACAGGAAATACGAGAGTCGCGAAGCAAGTTCGTAGTCGCTTACGGGAACCGAATCGGCCTTGGCAACGGGGGTGCGCTCGACACGGAACAGGAACTGCGGGGACACCAGGATTGCCTGGAGGGCGGTGGCGATGCCTTCTTCAAAGGAGTCGCCTTGCTGTTTGGCCAGCGCAACGAGCGGAAGGTATTTGGCGATTTCTGCCGGTGTTGCGGGTCTGCGGAAGGCTTTGTTCGCAAACGACGAGACGATGGTACGAGCGCAGGCGTTGGTGTGTTTCCCTGCCGCGTGTCCGCAGACGAATACCTTGCGGAGGCTTGCGGCAGAGGGTCCGGCGGATTGTTCAAACGGGCCGCCGATGTCTATGGACTCGAAGCGATTGTCTACACGGGTTTCAATACGATCCGTTTTGATAGATGTTCCGAGTTTGCGGAAGGTCTCGCGATCTTTTTCGGTGAGTGCTCCGCGCACGGTAACCAGGGCGACCGGGTCACGCTTGGATGGTTCCGGTCCCTTGTAGCTGGGTGGAAGGCCGTGATACTGGTTGATATAAGATGCCGAAACGATGTGCTCTCCGGCTTCGACTTTGGCTTTGTATTCGACGAATTGTCCTTCCAGATCGGTGGCATCGAGCGGAAGTTCCTGAATCATTTTCCCGTCGATCCAGAGCGCGATGCGGGCGGGTTCGGATTGGTTGGGACGGTGACCGTTGGTGATGAACTTGAAGCTGTACGTGCCGGTGACAGGGAAGCGATGCACCATGTGTGTGGAGCTCGGCGAGCTGAGACCGGTGAGGTCGTACGGTTTCATCAGGTCCGTGGGGCGGACATGTTCGCGAAACGGCGCGCTGAAGTGCGTAAAGGAGGGTTTGAGTTTTTCGGGTCCGAAGATGGCGGTACGAACCACGTTTTGTGCGGCGTCGAGGTAGCGTTCCAGCAGAATGGGCGACACCTTGAGTGCGTCGCTGATATTGTCAAAACCAAAAGCTGCTGAATCGGGGGGGAAGTTTTCCGAGGCATGGATGTCAACCCCAAGCAGATCGCGGACAGTATTGTCGTACTCAACACGGTTGAGACGGCGGGCGGAGACGGATCCGGCGAAGGGCTTGGCGGCTGCGTCTTGGCGGTCGAATTCGGCTTTGATCCAATTTTTGATACCGTCGATTTCGGCGGCAGGCGGTTGTACTTTGGCGTCCCCTGGCGGCATGAGGCCGGAGTCGAGCATGTCATAGACTTTTTGCCAAATGACGCGATCTTGGGTAAATGTTTTAGTATGCTGAACACCAGCAAGACTGATTCCGCCCTGCATGTCTTTGGCGTTGTGGCACTCCATGCAGGTTTTCTGAACGAATGCTAAGGTTTCTCGCTCTGCTCCAGTCGCGCTTGCCACGACCAGGATGCTCATTGCGACATACTTGTTACTTCTCATTTGGAGATCCAACCTCTAGCCTAACTAAAGTAAGGGTCCTGTGCCCTACCTCATAGTAAGTCCTTTAGATATAAAGCGTCAAATACGGGGATGGCTACTCCGTCCCGTAGTTGATTTCCAGCTTCTTCACGGCTCTGGACGCAGCCCAGAGTACGAATGCAGTCAACGCCAGAAGCCCTGCGACTGCGACCAGTGTGGACGGCGGGTCGGCTGGCGAGAACAGCAATCTTATGAGCACCGGGGCGTTTTCGTCCATTGGTGGCGGTACTGGTGAGAGCGACTGCACGTAATAGAGCACGCTCAGTTTCTGAATCGCGCTGGGGAGAATTCCGTTGATGCCTTCCCAGAGCGAGATTGTGATGGCCGGGATGATTGGATTCCTTAGTAGGAGTCCTGCTGCCAGGAAGACGCTTCCGTAACCTACGCAGCCTAGCGCTGCTGTTGCGGCGTACCAAAACATATTGCTTGCACCTTGTTCCTGCCAGAAGGCGCTTGCGGCGGCTGGGTCTTGCGGCCAGAGCATCATTGCGTAGCAGAGGGCTGCGCCTAGACCGAAGATGGTTACTGAGGCGATCAGTCCTGCTACGTATTTGCCTAGTAGAAGCACTTCTCTTCTGGCTGGGACAAGGAACCAGAAATGGAGTGTTTTGTCGAGCATTTCTCCGCGGAACAGGTTCATGAAGATTCCCAGGCATCCGAAGAAGATAGCCAGACGAAGATAGAAAAACTGAAAAACGCCGGCATAGATGCGGCGATCCTCGTCAAAGTTGATGATGTTGCGAATGTTCTTGGATTGCAGAAAGCCACCTTCAAAATTCAGGCTGAATTCGCGGTTGCCGTCGAAGTACTGCATGTATCGGCTTTGTACCTCTTCGCGCTTTTCCTCAATCTTGACGCCGCCCTTGCCGATCTTGCTGCGGACTCGGCGGTTGAAGCTGAAGGTCTGGTCCCTGGCCGGTGTTCCGGCAGCTTTGAGCACCTCCTCGGGAGTGTCACCTTGGCGAATGGCATCTAACGCTGCAGGATCGGATTTGTGTGAGATCGCGTTGGCACGGCGGTACTTCACTTCCACTCCATGCCCAAAGAAAATGAGGGACGGAAATAGCGCGAGTCCATAAACCCAGAAGCTGCGCTTGGAGAAGAAGACTCGGCTGAGTTGGAGTCTGGCGATGGTCCAGATTTGAGAGAGTTCCTGCATGATCAGCGACCGCCTCCGATCAGGTATTCGTATAATGCGTCGACATTGTCGTCGGCGGCTACTACTTTTTCCACGGTGTGCCCGGATAGCGAGATGCGTGTGAGAGCCTTGGAAAACTCTGCGCGATTTCTCGTCATCACCAGAAGTCCGCCGCGGTCTTCGTGCATTTGCACCTGGGTGATGTGCTCCATTTCGAACAGCAACGACGCTACCTGTGATGCATTGTGGCATCGAATCAGATATTGACTCGGATGGTCGTGCATTTCTTCGCGCACGTTTTTGACTTGGCCCTCGGCGACAATCATTCCGTTCGCGATGAGGATGACTTGATCAGAGATGACGTCTACTTCCTGAAGTACGTGGCTGGAGAGAATCACGTGGCGACCTCTTGCAGCGAACTCGCGAAAGAGCGCGATGGTTTCGGCGCGTACCAGCGGGTCAAGTCCGTTAAGCGGTTCGTCGAGGATGAGAATTTCCGGATCGTTGGCGATCGCCTGTGCAAGTCGCACGCGCTGCCGCATTCCTTTTGAATAGGCCGCAACTTTGCGATGCGCAGCGGAGGAGAGGCTGACACGCTCCAGGGCTTCACTGGCCTTTCTCTCGGCCACCGACTTGGGATGTCCGGCAAGAATCAGACTCGTCGCGACGAAGTCGAATCCGGTGGTCCCGCGCGGAGCCGAATCGTATTGTGTCGCGTAGCCGGTAACACGCATGAGTCTTGCAGGATCACGCGGAGAGAGTCCGCGCATTGAGACCGAACCGCGGTCGGGATGGATCAGCCCAGCCATCAGATTCATCAGGGTTGTTTTGCCAGAGCCGTTCGGTCCAACAAGGCTTGTGGTGCCCGGTGGAATGCGAAGAGTGACTTTGCTGACTCCCAGCACTTCGCCGTAAAACTTAGATACTTCGTCGAAGATGATTTCCGGTGTGCTCATCGGATCACCTCCACCGGGCGAAGCTTGCGTTC
>Ga0315912_10003999_pt1 | contig 14220 bp, 6 predicted proteins | sample VfabasoilMG_FD_204469 | JGI IMG/M metagenome (GOLD analysis project Ga0315912, IMG submission 204469) | Garden soil microbial communities collected in Santa Monica, California, United States - V. faba soil | ecosystem: Environmental > Terrestrial > Soil > Garden | place: USA: California... | reverse complement strand
GCCGTTCCTTCGGGCGACCAGTACGGGGCGCCCGTCCCGAGGGCAGGGCTCTCCCGGTCGTCCGCGACGTGCGTGAGCTGCACCGGGTGTGAGCCGTCGATATCGGTCAGCCAGATCTCCTTGGCCGTCGTGCCCGCGCGCCAGGACTCGACGACGATTCGGCGCCCGTCCGGGGAGATGCGGGGGCCGTAGTCGACGGACGACGATGCCATCACCGGCTCCGGCGAGCCCGAGGCCGAGAAGCGATAGACGTCGAGGTCGGATCGGTCGTGTACGAACAGGAGACGATCCCGCGCGAGCGTAGTCGCGGGCGCGTAGGCGCCGGGAGGAGTCGCGGTGAGACGCTGCGGGGGCGCCGCCGCGTCGACGGGCGCCCGCCACAGCGACGCGGTCATGCCGCGGCCAGCGAGCTGCATCCCGCTGACCGCATACACGATCGAACCCCCGTCGCGCGTCCACGCGATCCCATGTACCGGGCCCTGCTGTCTCGTGAGGCGCCGGGGATCGCCACGCGGCCGAAGCGCCGCGTCCAACTCCTGCACGAAGACCTGGCAGGGGGGCGTGATGAGCCCCTCGCACGCGGCGTAGGCGAGCGCGCGGCCGTCCGGGGCGAACGCCGGCGAGCGTGCGACCCCGGGTTGCGGGGGAAGGATCAAGGGACGAGGCTCGCCGCCGTCGACGGGCAGCAGGTAGATGCCGCTGGCCTCGGGGGCCGTCTCCTCGGACCGGCGCACCCGGCTGGCCGCGATGAACCGGCCGTCGGGGGACCACGACAACTGCGACACGGGGGCCGGGAAATCGGCGAGCGGTCTCTCCGACCCGCCCAGGGCCGACACCAGGTAGACGGTGCCCACTCGGGCCTCCGGACGCCCGACCCGCCCCTCGATGCGAGTGAAGGCAATGCGGCTGCCGTCGGGCGACCACGCCGGCGCCCAGTCGTCATCGGCGGCCGAGGTGACCTGGCGCACCTCCATGCCGGCGACGAGCTTGATCCATATGTGCTTCGTGGCCTGGGCGTCCCGGCGCGACCCTTCGCCTTCCCAGCCGAAGGCCACCTGGGTCGCGTCGGGAGAGAACGACGCGTACGACTCGTTGCCGGACATGGTGGTCACGGTGACGAGCGACTCCGGCGGGGGCGAGCGCCTCGTGGAGGCCCACCAACCTCCGAGCGCGGCAACCACCGCGATCAATCCGAACCCTCCGAGGATCCCCGCACGGCTTCCCCGAGCCTGGGCGGGGGGCCGGGCCACGGCGAGGTCCTCCAGGACGTCCTGGAGCAGGACCTTCACGTCCGAGACGTGCTGGAATCGGCGCTCGGGGTCCTTGCGCAGGCAACGCAGGATCAGCTTGTCGAGCTCGGCGGGCAGGTTCTTGGCGATCGAGCCCGCGGGCCGAGGTTCGGCCGCAGACACGGCGTTCAGCACAGCCTGGCGAGTGACTCCGCTGAAGGGCCGCTGCCCCGTCACCATCTCGTAGAGCATCGTGCCGAAGCTGAACACGTCGCTTCGTGCATCGACCGGCCGGCCCGTGGCTTGCTCGGGCGACATGTAGGCCGGCGTCCCCGAGATGGCACCCGTGGCGCTGAGCGGCTCCGCGCCCGTCTCTTCGGTCGCGGTCATCTGCTCGCCCACGTCCTCGCTGGCGAGCAGCTTGGCGAGCCCGAAGTCGAGCACCTTCGGCACCCCGGCGTCGCTCACCACCACGTTTGCGGGCTTGAGGTCGCGGTGAACGATCCCCGCGTCGTGGGCGCGGGCCAGGGCGTCCGCGATCGGGATGGCGAGGCGAAGGGCCTGGTCGACGGACATCCCGCCGCGCGGGATCCGCTTGTCCAGGCCACGGCCGGGGACGAGCTCCATCACGATGAAGTCGTGGTCGCCGTCACGCTCGATCTCGTGGATGGTGACGATGTTCGGGTGGTTGAGCTGGGAAGCCGCGCGGGCCTCCTGGATAAAGCGGCGCCGGCGGGTTTCGTCTGCGAGCCGGTCCGGGGGAAGCACTTTGATCGCCACCTCGCGCCCCAGGCGCGGGTCGTTCGCCCGATACACCTCGCCCATGCCTCCCGCCCCGAGCGGCGAGAGGATCTCGTACGGCCCGAGGTGCTTGCCGGCGGCAAGGGCCATGGGTGATGGTCGCCGGATCTTACGGGATCGGCGAGGTACCGTCGATTCGTCTGCGGCCTTCCTGGCCGTGGCGCATTCGGCAACCACATTGGCGCGTCCTGCCCATGCCCGCCGGAGGGCCATGGCGTAGGCTTGTGGGGTCATGAACACGCGCTTCCGCCTCACCGCCCAGTTCCCGCGGAAGCTCGAGGAGCTGGGGGTGCGGACAGCGGACGTGCTTCGGCTCGCCGGCTTGCCCACGGGCCTGTTTGCGCAGGACCGGATCCTGGTGAGCACCGAGGAGCTGTTCGCGCTCTACCGAGGGCTCGCGGAGGCCACCCGCGATCCCGCGATCGCGCTCAAGCTGGGAACGGAGCACCGCATCGAACGCTACGATCCGGTCGCGATCGCCGCCGTCTGTGCGCGGACCTTCCGGGATGCGCTCGCGCGGCTGGGGCGGTTCAAGCAGCTCCACTGCCCCGAGGATCTGCGGGTGACGGAGCGCGGCGCCGAGGCTCGCGTCGAGTTCAAGTACCTGCTGGCCCGGGAGACGGAGCCGCCGCTTCTCGTCGACATCGCCTTGTCCTGGGTCGCGGGCATCGCGCACCGCGGAAGCGACGGCGCGATCCTTCCGCGACGGATCGAGCTCATGGCCAAGGCCGGTGATCGCGCGATGTACGAGACGCATCTCGGCTGCCCGGTGACGTTCGGGGCTCGCCAGAACGCCCTCGTGTTCCGCCGCGAGGACCTCGACCGCCCCTTCCTCACGCACAACGCGGACCTCCTCGCGATGCTTGCGCCCCAGCTCGAAGCCGAGCTGAAGCAAACCCTGGCCGCGGGCTCGCTCCGCACGCAGGTCAGGGCCGTTCTGAAGCCGCTCCTGGCCGGTCGACGGCCGGGGATCGCCGACGTCGCCAGGGAGCTCGGCCTTTCCGCGCGCACGCTGCAGCGCCGGCTGGCCGAGGACGGCACATCGTTCCAGCAGCTCGTGCAGGAGGCGCGGCGCGAGCTGGCCCGGCACTACCTGCAGCACTCGGCTCTGGAGCTGACCGAGACCGCGTACCTGCTGGGCTACGAGGACTCCCATTCGTTCTTCCGCGCCTTCCAGCAATGGGAAGGGCAGACCCCGGGCGAATGGCGCGCGCGGCGCGCCCGCCAGGCCGACGCCCGAATCGTCGCGCGGACCGTGTGACCGACTCGATGACGCAGGAGGAAGACGCGATGAAGACACGCACGCTCGGACGCAGCGGCCTCGAGGTCTCGGCCCTCGGCTTCGGCTGCATGGGGCTGAGCTTCGGCTACGGGCCGGCCCAGGACAAAGGCCATGCGATCGCGCTGATCCGCGAGGCCTTCGCGAGCGGGGCGACGTTCTTCGACACCGCCGAGGCGTACGGACCCTTTGTGAATGAAGAGGTCGTGGGCGAGGCCCTCCAGCCGATGCGCGACCAGGTGGTCATCGCGACCAAGTTCGGCTTCATGGACGGCGACCCCAAGGCCGGGATGGACAGCCGGCCGGAGCGGATCCGCGCGGTGGCCGACGCCGCGCTCCTGCGGCTCCGGACCGACCGCATCGACCTCTTCTACCAGCACCGCGTCGACCCGAACGTGCCGATCGAGGACGTGGCAGGCACGGTGAAGGACCTGATCGCCGCGGGCAAGGTCCGTCACTTCGGCCTCTCGGAGGCGGGGGTTTCGACGATCCGCCGGGCGCACGTCATCCAGCAGGTGGCCGCGCTCCAGAGCGAGTACTCGCTGTGGTGGCGCGAGCCCGAGGCGGAGGTGCTTCCGACCTGCGAGGAGCTGGGCATCGGCTACGTGGCGTTCAGCCCCCTCGGGAAGGGCTTCCTGACTGGCACGATCGACGCGAGCACCTCGTTCGCGAAGGACGACTTCCGCAACGTGGTTCCCCGCTTCGCGTCCGAGGCCCGCATGGCCAACCAGGCCCTCGTCGATCGCATCACGGCAGTCGCTGCGGGGAAGGGTGTCACGCCGGCCCAGATCGCCCTCTCCTGGCTCCTCGCGCAGAAGCCCTGGATCGTGCCGATTCCCGGCACCACCAAGTCGCATCGCCTGAATGAAAACCTCGGCGCTGCGGCGGTCACGCTGACGGCGGACGATCTCGGCCGGATCGCGGCAGCGCTCGCCGAGATCAAGGTGCAGGGCGACCGTTATCCTGCGCACCTCCAGGCGCGGGTGGGCCGGTGAGCGAACGAAACCGTCGGGGCTTTCTGAAAGCGGGCGCGGCGATGGGAACGACCCTTCTGGCGCCACCCATCGGGCACGCCTCCGCGGCAACCTCCGATGGCAACCGAGCCCAGGGACGACTCCGGCAGCGCACGCTGGGAACGGGGAAGCACAGCCTGACGGTGTCGGCGCTCGGCCTCGGCTGCATGGGCATGAGCTATCACCGCAGCTTCATTCCCGACCGCAAGGTCTCGGTCGCCCTGATCCGCAAGGCGGTGGAGCTGGGAGTCACGCTCATCGATACGGCCGAGGCCTACGGGCCCCACACGAACGAGGGCGTGGTGGGCGAAGCCCTCGGGCCCGTGCGGAAGGACGTCGTCCTGTGCACGAAGTTCGGGTTCAACATCCAGGACGGCCAGCTCGCCGGGCTCAACAGCAAGCCCGAGCAGATCCGGAAGGTGGTCGACGAGTCGCTGGGCCGCCTCAAGACCGACCATATCGACCTGCTCTACCAGCACCGCGTGGACCCGGCCGTCCCCATGGAAGACGTCGCGGGGACGGTGAAGGATCTGATCGCGGCCGGGAAGGTCGGGCACTTCGGCCTCAGCGAGGCGAACGCGCAGTCGATCCGGAAGGCGCACGCCGTTCAGCCGGTCACCGCCCTCCAGAGCGAGTACTCCCTGATGACGCGGCAGCCCGAGAACGACGTGATCAAGGTCTGCGAGGAGCTCGGGATCGGGTTCGTGCCCTACAGCCCCCTGAGCCGCGCCTTCCTGAGCGGGTTCCTGAACCAGAACACGAAGTACGACCCCAGGAACGACAATCGGCCCACGCTGCCGCGCTACCAGCCCGACGCGATCAAGGCCAACTGGGTGATGATCGAGGCGCTGACCGCGTTCGGAAACCCGAGAGGCCTGACCGCTGCCCAAGTGGCGCTGGCGTGGCTGCTCGCCCAGAAGCCGTGGATCGTCCCGATCCCCGGCACCACCAAGCTCGCGCACCTGGCGGAGAACCTGGCGGCCGCGGACTTCGAGTTCACGGCCGAGGACCTGCGGGCCTTCACCGAGGTCGTCTCGAAGATCGCGATCGTGGGCGAGCGCTACGTGGGCACCCAGGCCCAGCAGACGAACCGATAGACCCGTCCGGACCGTCCGATCCTCAGTACTCTGGCAGCGCCTTGGCGGCCTGGCGGCAAGGCAGCGAGGCGAGCACCCGCGTGCCCCGGCCCGGTCCGCTCTGTAGCTCGAACTCCCCGCCGTGCCTTTCGATCCGCTCCCGCATGCCGATCAGGCCGTAGTGGTGGGTGTCGTCCGTCAGGCGGGTCTCGGCGTCGAAGCCGCGGCCGTCGTCCTCGACCCGCAGGTCGACCTGGTTCGTCCCGAAGGCGAGCTCCGCCTGGATCCGGCTGGCCCCGGAGTGGCGGAGGGCGTTTTGAATGGCCTCGCGCAGCACCAGGGTCAGGCTGCGCTGCACGTCGGCCGAGAGGAGAAGGGGCGTGCCACTGACCCCGAACTGCACGGGTACACCGCTCTCGGCGGCGGCACGTTCCGTGAGCCGACAGAGGCTCTGCGTGAGGGTCTGATCCTGCTCGGGGGCGTGCCGCAGGTTCCAGATCGCGAGGCGTGCCTCGTCGACCGTGTTGCGCACCTCGCTCCGCGCCCGGTCGACCAGCTCGGCGTTCAGTTTCGGAGAGACCTCCTTGGCCTGTGAGGCCGCCTCGAGCAGGGTGGAGACGCCGACGCAGCCCTGGATCAGGGTGTCATGCATCTCTCGCGCCAGACGCGTGCGCTCGTGGAGGACCGCCTCGAAGCGCCGTCGGATGTTGCGCAGGTGCAGCCGATACGAACCCCAGGCCGTCGCGGTCAGGGCGATGCCACAGACGGCCAGGAACCAGGCCCGGCGGAAGAAGGGGGGTTCGAGCTCGAGCTCGACCACGCGCTCCGATGCGTTCTGCGGGGCGTTCAGCTCGTAGGCGACGACGTGGAAGCGGTACCGTCCCGGGGGAAGGTTGGTGTAGTAGGCGACCCGACGCTGGCCGGCGGCGGTCCAGTCGTCGTCGAAGTTCTCCATCCAGTACCGGAAGCGGATGCGCTCCGGAGAGCGCAGCCGAATGGCGGAGTACTGGACCTCGAGCTTGCCGTTTCCGGGAGGGAGCCGCAGCTCCGGCGCCAGGCCCACCGGACGGTCGTCGACCAGGATCCGCTCGATGACGACGGGTGGGGCCGCGCCCCGCTCCGGCGGCTCGGGGACCACGCGGACCGCCCCCTTGGTCGAGGGAAACCACAGCTCGCCGCTCGCGCGCAGGACGCCGGCCGGCTGAACGCCCCCGTTCATCTGGTTGGTCCGCAGGCCCTCGGCGGTGGTGTACAGGCGCACGGCGAGCTGCCGCGAGCCATCCCGAGGCAGGCCGAGGAGATCGCTGCGCGCGATGGAGGCGATGCCGGCGGGGCCGCTGAGCCAGAGGTTGCCCCGCCCGTCCTCGGTGATGAAGTGGACCTTGTCGCTGGGCAGCCCCTCCGCGGTCGTGTACTGGCGGAGCCCTCCCTCCTCGTAGCTGAAGAGGCCGGCCCCCTGGGTGCCGATCCACAGCATCCCCGCCGAGTCCTCGTGCAGGGCCCAGACCTTCTCGCCACGCAGTCGGTCGAGCGCGGGATCGAGCACGAAGCCCGTCCCGTCGAAGCGCCGGAGCCCGTTCTCGGTGGCCACCCAGAGTTGGCCTCCGCGGTCGCGCAGCAGCATGCGGATGCTGTCGTTGCTGAGGCCGGCCCCGGCCCCGTAGTTCTCGAAGCGGCCTCCGTGCCAGTGGCTCACGCCCCCGTCGGTCCCGATCCAGATGCTGCCGTCCCCGTCCTCCCAGAAGGCGCGGATGAACTCGTTGACCAGGCCCTGGCGCAGGGTGTAGCGGGTGACCTCGTTGCCGCGAATACGGTAGGCACCCTGGCCGTCGGTACCGATCCACAGCGCCCCCGAGGACTCGCGGAACACGTTGCGGATCCGGAGACCGCGGGTGGAGAAGGGCAGATCCGCCGGGACGAGGACGTCGTCCGCGGCGCGGAACAGGCCGCCGTCGAGGCCCGTGACGAACAGCCCGCCGTTCCTGTCCTCGTAGATGGTGTTGATGCTGAGGGGCGCCCCGTCGGCGGTGGTGATGGTGGTGGCGGCGCTGGGGCTGAGGCGGAGCAGGCCCCCCTGCGTCCCGACCCAGATGTTGTCCTCGCGATCCTCGAAGATCGTGAGGACGTTGTCGTGAGGCAGCGCCACCGGGGCCGCGAAGCGCAAGGGCCGTTCGAGCGGACCCCCGCGGTGGCTGAACATGCCCCGGCCGTAGCTGCCGATCCAGATCTCGCCGCCGCGGCCCACCATCAGGTAGCTGACGTTCGTGTTCGAGATGAGCTTGGGCGTCTGGAAGGGATCGCCATTGAAGCCTCGAGGGACTCGTCGCAGGCCCGCGATGGTCCCGATCCAGAGCGCCCCGTCGGGGGTCTGACGGAGGGTCCTTATGCTGTTGTCGGCGGGGCTCTCGCCCGAGGTGAAGTGTTCGTGGCGCGCGAGATCGTGACGGAGCACCAGAAGGCCGGTTCCGCCCCCGATCAGGATCCGTCGCTGATCGTCCTCGAAGATGGAGTGCACCGCTATGCTGGGAAGTCCGGAGCGGCCGTCGACCCGCAGCAGCGCCTCGCCCTCCTTGCGAAAGAGACCCGAGTCGGTGCCGACCCACAGGCGCGCGCTGCTGTCCTCGTAGATCGCCCGTACGAAGCCGTTGGAGAGGCCCTCCGCGGCGCCGAAGCGGCGGAAGCTGCCGTCCGCCCGTCGGCAGATCAGGCCGCCCCCCTCGCTGCCGGCCCAGAGGGTGCCGTCCCTGGCCGCGTACAGCGAATAGATGCTGTCGTCGCGGAAGGCCTCGGAGCTGCGATGGTCGAAGACCGTGAAGCGGAAGCCATCGAAGCGCACCAGCCCGCCGCTGGTCCCGATCCAGAGGTGGCCGTCGGGGGTCTCGGCCAGGGCCTGGGCCAGGTCCTCCGGGAGCCCGTCGGTGCTCTGCCAGACGTGACGGCTGAACGAAACGGTGCCCGGCGGGCTGGGCCCCGGTTTGCCGTCGGCGGCCGCGAACGCGACGCGGTCCGGCAGCGGCGCCACTAGTCGGAGAAGTCCGACGAGGATGATCAGCGCGCTACGACGACGGACCGGGTGCGGCTCAGGGGAGGTGGAGGATCCCACGCTGAAGGGCCTCGACCATGGCCTCGGTGCGGTCCGCGACGCCGAGCCTCGAGAGAATGATGTTGACGTGCCACTTGACCGTCGCCTCGGTGATGCCGAGCACGGAACCGATCTCGCGATTGCTGAGGCCCTTGGCGATCAGCTCGAGGACCTCGATCTCGCGAGGGCTCAGCTCGGAGTGCGGAGGGCGGTCGGCCAGCTTGCGGGAGACGGGCTCGGGGATGAAGCGCAGCCCCGCATAGACCTTTCGGATCGCCCCCGTGACGTCCTCGTGAGACATCCCCTTCAGCAGGTAGGCCTGCGCGCCCGCCTCGAGCGCCTTGCGAATGTCCTCGTCCCCGTCGTAGGTGGTGAGCACGATGAAGCGCAGGGTGGGATGGTCGGCATGGAGCCGCCGGATCGCCTCCGCGCCGCCGATGCCGGGGAGACGCAGATCCATGAGCACCACGTCGGCGGGCCTGCGGGCGCACAGCAAGCTGGCCTCTTCGCCGGAAGCGGCCTCTCCGACCACGTCCATGTCGGACTGGAGGTTGATGATGGCGGCCAGGCCGAAGCGGACCACCGGGTGGTCGTCGACCAGGATCACCCGGATCACCGGCGGTCGGCTGTCGTTCACGGGAAACCGCTCCCGCGGGCTGGTGATCTCACGCCGAGTCTGCACCATGCTGACCGCCGCAGGCCGGTCGCCCTCGCCGCCGCAGCAGCAGTCACGACCCGGCCCCGAGTGCCGCAAGTCTCTCTCGAATCACGTTCGGGGTCCACGCGCGGGGACGCGCGGTCGTCCGGCCTTGCCCCGGGTCAGGCGAGATCGAAAGCGGCATGGTGGCGCTCGACGACCTCGACCGCGTCGAGACGCGCGAGGCTTGGCGCTCCGCCGAAGTCGCCTCGCACGCCGTCGCTCGAGTAGATCGGGGCCTCCCGCTGCAGAGGCAGGATCTGCAGCAGCAGCTCTTCCCGGTAGATCTCCGGGGCATACCGGACGACGCCGAGGTCGAACGGGCTGCCGTCGAAGAAGTCGTCGCTCAGAAGGCGCCCGCCGAGCGTGAGGCGGGCGACGTCACCGGCGTAGCGCAGGCGCAGCAGCAGGTCGCGGCGGCCGATTCCCTCGGGCAGGCGCAGCCGCCAGACCGCGGCCCCGATCGCGAATTCGTCGTCGGAGGGTGCCTCGGCCACGCCCTGGCTGCCCTTCCGGATCTCGCGCAGCGCACCCGCCGGCCGGACCAGCTCGACCGACACCCGCGGGACGTCGGCGGCGGTGGTCACGGCCGTGAAAGTCGTGAAGGCCCCGTTTGCCTTCCCCTCGAGGCGCCGGCCCCCGACGCTCACGGCCGCCGGGGCCGGGAGGATCGAGAACGACAGCTCGCCGGGGTCGCCGGAACACAGGCGGAGCTGGTTCTTGTCGACGACGAGGCCGGCCGCGCTCAGCAACAGCCGGGGCCGTCCGAGAATCTCGTCCTTCCAGCAGCGCAGCGAATCTTCCTGGGACAGCAGGAGGATCGACAGCACGCCAGACGAGGTCCGCAGACGGATCGCGGGTGTCGTCCCTGGTCGCGGTCGCTGGATGCGAAGGGTCTTGGCCTCCGTGGTGGCGATGCCGGTGGTGTCCAGGAGCGAAGCCCCGCTCGCCTCGAACACGAACTCGCTGGCGATGCCCGGGAGCTCCGCGAACACGGCATGGCGTGTCCGACCCTCCTGCAGCTCGCAGATCGGCTGCGCGGTCGCGTAGCGAAGCGTGGCGCCGGCCAGGACCTGGCGGAAGGGCCAGAAGAAACGGCTGCCCGCGGGGATCTCGATCGGGGCGGCGGGCACGCGGAGCGGGCCGTCGGCCAGGCGCAGCTCGAACTGGACGTTCCTCTTCGCGGGCATCGCCTGGAGCCGGTGGTGGTTGTTGACGAAGAGAAGGCCACCGCGTCCGTCGCTGCGCGCGCTCCAGCGCAGGGTGGACGAGTCACGGGCCGACTCGGGCCGACGCCGCGGCAAGTGGGCGGGCCAGGTCGCGAGCTCGGACCCCCGGTCGCGCAGGAACAGATGCATGCGGCGGAGCAGGTCGTAGTGAGGTCGGCGCTGGCCGAACTCGCCCAAGGGGGCGCGAAAGTCGTAACCCATGACCGGGACGTCGTTCCAGTAGTTGGTGGCCTGCGATTCGTGCAGGGTGGTCAGGCGGCCCTCGGGGTTCGTGCCGCCGTGGTACATGTAGTAGCCCTGCAGGTTGTTTCCGGAGCCGAGCTTGACCAGGGCCATCGCCTCGATGTCCGCGGGGTCGGTGCGGATGCGACGGTGATAGCTCGAGACCATCCCGCCGCCGATCTCGCAGCAGAAATACGGGTGCCCCGCCACGTCGTCGCCGTCGCGCGCCTCACGCGACCCGAGCTGATCGCTGCCAATCGCGGCGTCGGTGCGGGCCAGCTTGAAGACGAAGTTCTCGCCGTACTCGTGGGGCATGGGGGTCAGGACCCGGTCCCAGAATCCTTCGGCGTAGCCCCCGAACAGGGGCAGGATCTGCCCGACGGGGACGGGCTTCGCCAGGGCGGGCCAACCGGTCCTCGTGTAGAGAGGAAGGTCGAGGCCCGCCTGCCGGGCGATGCCCTTGAGCGTGAGCAGGTGATCGCCCGGGCCACCGTACTCATTCTCCAGCTGGATGCCGATCACGGGGCCGCCCTGCTTCCACAGCAGGCCATCGAGCTGACGGGCGATCTCGGCATAGAGGCGGCGCACGCTGTCCAGATATCGAGGATCGTCGCTGCGGACCTGCAGCTCGCGCCGCACGATCCAGTCCGGCAACCCGCCGTTGCGCGCCTCGCCGTGGCACCAGGGCCCGCAGCGGACCACGGCGTAAAGCCCCACCTCGCGGCAGCGCTCGACGAACGCGCGCAGGTTGCGGCGCCCCGTCCAGTCGAAGCGGCCCTCGACCTCCTCGTGATGGATCCAGAAGACGTAGCTGGCGGCGATGTCGATGCCGCCGGCCTTCATCTTGAGCAGCTCCTCGTGCCACTCCGCCTCCGGGTAGCGGGCGTAGTGGAACTCACCCATCACCGGAAGCCAGGGCCGCCCGTCCAGCAGCAGGCTCCGCGGGTCGACCTGGAGCTGCCGCCCGTCGGGCCTGTGCGCGGTTCCCAGTCGGAACGGCTCGGCCTGCGCGTCGGGCTTCGGGGCGTGGACGTCCAGGATCAGGGGGGACCGGGCCGCGTCGATCGCGGCGTGGGCATCCACGGAATTGTCCCGGATCAGGACCGCGGCGGTGGCGGTGGCCAAGCCGGACTTGATGAAGTCGCGCCGATTCGGGTGCATTTGTCGGCGGCATTCTAGGGTGAGGGCCGCGCGTTGCGACCCTACTTCCGATGGGGGTCCGGGGCCGCTTTGGCCTCCACCGCCCAACTTTAGGTGGGTGACAGGATCGAGCCGGATTCCTTAGACTCCGGCCGCCTCGACGGCATCGAACTGGCGAAGTGGCCTCCCAGGGGAAGATCGAACGAAAGGACGGTCAAGGGCGATGAGGAACCTCGTAAGGATGACGTTGGCGCTACTCCTCACTGCGGCCTTCGGTGGGTTTGCGGTCGCCCAGACGACCGACGCCGCGCCCCAGGAAAAGGACGTGCCCAAGAAGGCCGAGCCGCCCGATGCCGAGAAGTCAGGCGACAAGGCCGCGGACGCCGTTCACCTGACGGAAGAGGTCGAGGTCGTGGGCCTCCGGCAAGGCCTCGAGAACTCCCTCGAGATGAAGCAGGCGTCCGAGCACGTGGTCGAGACGCTCGATCTCAGCGACATCGACTCCACTCCAGACGTGACGATCGCCGATGCGATCATCCGCCTGCCCGGGGTCAACGGGGCGCGGGATCGCGGCAACCAGAGCCAGGCCGCGATTCGCGGCCTGGGGCCGCGCATGGTGTTCGGCACGGTCAACGGCCGCGAGGTGGCCAGCTCCGAGCCGGGCCGCTCGATCCGTTTCGAGCAGTACCCCTCCGAGCTGATGTCCGCCGTGCAGGTCTATAAGACCCAGTCCGCCGACCTCGTCGCCGGTGGGATCGCGGGCTCGGTGAACCTGGAGACGGTATCCCCGCTTTCGTACAGCGGTCCCGAGTTCAGCCTCCGGGGAGGGGCGATCTCCTACGACAGCGGGCAGGACATCCCGGACTACGGCACCCTGGGCAACCGTTTCAGCGGATCCTGGACCAAGAAGGTCAACGACCGCTTCGGGTTCGCCCTGGGCCTCGCGACCCAAAGGCAGAAAAACGCCTATCCGTCCCTGCAGGCCTGGGGATTCAATACGGGTGGGCTGGGACAGAACAACCTGCCCGCGGGCGGCGGGGACCTCACGGGAAGGGGCGACTTCGGCTACGTCCCCTGGGGCGCCCAGTCGGAGGTCAAGAAGCTGACCACGGACCGGTATGCGGGGCTGGGAGTGCTGGAGTTCTGGCCGAGCAAGACTGTCCGGATCAAGTACGACGGGCTCTACACCGAGTACAAGATCGACGAGCAGCAGAACCAGACCTGGTACCAGGGCATCGGGAACTGGGACAACGGCCAGGCGGGCGGGTACTCGAACGCGACCATCGTCGACTCGCGGGCCGTCGCCGTGAGCGCCAACGAGTGGACGGGCGGCATCCGCAACGTGCTGGCCGCCTACAACCAGGAGAACTCCGTCTTCTCCAATGGACTCCGGATGGACTACTCGGGACTCGCGTCCTGGTTCGTGTCCGCGGATCTCGCCTACTCCAAGGCCAAGCGCGACAACTACTGGAATGCCCTCTACCTGGACGACTTCGGCAACCCCTTCAGCTACGACCTGCGGGGTGAGCCTTTGGTCACCGTTCCCACCGGTTCCTCGGCGGCGTCCCCGCAGACGGCGGAGCTCGGCATCGGCGACTGGAACGAGGGTTCGGTTCTGGACGACGAGCTTCTTTCGGGGGGTCTCGTCCTCTCGAAGCAGCTGAAGGGAACGGTGTCCGGAATCGACTTCGGCGTCAGGGCCTCCACTCGAGACAAGAAGACGCTCTGGGAGGCGTACTCGTGGACGGGGGCCGCAGGCCTCGCGTGGGACTGGAACAATCCGAACCCGGCTCGGTTCCCCGCCGGTTTCCTGAGCTCCTACACGCTGGGGTCCCTCCGGACCAGCCCCTTCCTCAATGCGTCGTCGTACCAGGACGCCGTGGCGGCGCTGACCGGAGGCCGGACCGACTTCTCGGACATGGCGACGATCGGCGCGGCCGAGGGCTCCTGGCCGTCCTGGCAGGTGAAGGAGCGGGATCTCGCGAGCTTCCTCAAGTTCAACTTCGACGGCAGCTTCGGCAGCGTCAAATACAACGCCAACGCCGGCGTTCGCCTGGAGAACATCCGGACCGAGAGCTTCGAGATTCTCGCGAATGGCTCGGCGGGCGGCTCCGTCGTCAACGACTACACGCAGCTCCTGCCGAGCGCCTCCATCAACTTCATCTTCGACAAGGGGCGCATCCTCCGAGTGGGTGCGGCGCGGGCGATCTCCCGTCCACCGCTGGACGAGCTGCGTGCCGGCCAGTACATCAGCGCCGTGGAGGACGCGCGCGAGGGGAATACGGGAAACCCCTTCCTGGAGCCCTTCACCTCGGATCAGATCGACGTGGCCTACGAGTGGTACTTTGCCAAGGAGTCCCTGGTGGCCGCGGCCGTCTACTACAAGCACATCGAGAACTACGTCGGCTACACCAGCTTCACAGTCGAGAGCGCGGCCGGCAACCAGGTGGCC
>Ga0315912_10003998_pt1 | contig 14220 bp, 17 predicted proteins | sample VfabasoilMG_FD_204469 | JGI IMG/M metagenome (GOLD analysis project Ga0315912, IMG submission 204469) | Garden soil microbial communities collected in Santa Monica, California, United States - V. faba soil | ecosystem: Environmental > Terrestrial > Soil > Garden | place: USA: California... | reverse complement strand
CGGACTCACGCGGAATTCGCCCTGCAATCCCTGTGCCAGCCTATCGAAATCGCGGCAGTTGCGCGTGAGTCCGTGCACGCATATCACCACGCGCGGATTGGCGGAATCGCCCCAATCGGTATAGTGCATGCGGTGAAAGCCGCGCGGGTTGAGGCACTGGACTGTTTTGCTTTGCATCATGTCTGAGCGCTCAACCGCACTAAGAGGAACAACTCACTTCCAGCCTGGATGCCCAATCGGGCGGCGGCGCAGCGTAGGCCTCCATCTCCGGCTGTTCGTCGTACGGATGCTGTAATAGCGCGAGCAGCCGGTCCACTTCGGAATAATCCCTGTGTTGGCTCGCGCGTTCGATCGCAACTTGTGCGAGATGATTGCGCAAAACATATTTTGGATTGGCGCGGTTCATGCGCTCGCGGCGTTCGGCATCAACGCTAGATTCTTTCGTCAGGCGTGCGCGGTAACGTGCGGTCCACGCGTCGAATGCTTCGCGATTGACTATCAGGTCGCGCACGGAGGCGTTGTCCGCACCGGGCTCGCTATTGAACCTGCCGAGCGCACGGAAAAATATCGTGTAGTCGGTGCGGTGCCCTGCGAGCAGATTCATCAGATCGACGATCAGCTCGGAATCCTCGTCCATCGGCCGCGTGAGCCCGAGTTTCGCGCGCATGCGCATCGAGTACTCTTCGACGTATGCGGGTTCGTAGCGCGCCAGCGCGGCATTGCAGGCATCGACTTCGATCAGCGGTGTCAGTGCCTGCGCCAGGCATTTGCAGTTCCACAAACCGATGTGCGGCTGGTTCACATATGAATATCTGCCCTGCGTGTCGGAGTGATTGCAAATGTGGTTGAAATCGAATCCGTCCATGAAGCCGAACGGGCCGTAGTCGAGCGTCAAGCCGAGTATCGACATATTGTCGGTGTTCATCACGCCATGACAAAAACCAACCGCCTGCCACTGAGCGATCAGGCGTGCGGTGCGCTCGACGACTTCGATCAGGAATTTTTCGTGAGCATCAGCCGTGTCGGCAAATTGGGGAAAGTGTTCGCCGATTACGTAATCCGCCAATTGTTTAACGTAGTGATGCTCGCGCCGATAGTAAAACACCTCGAACGAACCGAAGCGCACATGCGAAGGTGCCAGCCGCAGCAGCACGGCCGCGGTTTCCACGGTCTCGCGATAGACTGGCTCATCGGCGCCGGCAATCGCAAGCGCGCGCGTGGTTGGAATGCCGAGGCCGTGCATCGCTTCCGAACACAGATATTCGCGTATGCTGGAACGCAGTACCGCACGACCATCCGCGCTGCGTGAAAACGGCGTTTCGCCCGCGCCCTTGAGTTGCAGCGTCCAGCGTTCGCGCCGTTCGTTGATGATTTCGCCGAGGAGAATCGCGCGGCCGTCGCCGAGTTGCGGCACATAGGTGCCGAACTGGTGGCCCGAGTAGAGCATCGCCAGCGGTTCAGCACCGTCGGGCACGACATTGCCGGCGATGGTTGCGATAAAACGTTCGCTGCGCGCTATGTCAGCATCGAGATCGATCAGGTTCGCGGCATCACGATTGAAACTCACCAGGTACGGTGCAGCGAGCGGCGTCGGGTCGATCTTGCGATAAAAAGCCTCCGGCAACTTTGCGTAGCTGTTCTGAAAGTTGAGCGTGTCCAATGTGCGCGGCGCGAGCATGAGCGTGATTATAGGCGGTGCTGGACGCCGACATTACGGTTTGCTACCGAGTCAGCGCAAGGCACTCTTCGTCGTCCTGGTGTTGACGCTCGAACTTCAGAAACTCGTAATAGCCGCAAGTCGTGCCATAGGGATAGGTGCGACAGGGGTGCGGACGACCTTCATACACCGTGCAGCGCCGGGCGTCGCGGTCGAAGAACACGCATACGGATCCGAATGTTTCATCCTTGTGGTGGCGCAGCACCACTTTGCCTTCGTCGATTTTGGTGTAGCGCGTTTTCACCGTCGCCGGAGTCGAATCGAGATGTTTCGCGAGGCGCTTGATGTCGTTCGAGGACACTTCGATTTGATCATAGCTGCAACAATATCCAGGACACTTGCTGCAATCGTAGCGATTTTTTTTCATGATACCTGTGAACAGTGGAACGGGATCCGTGTCAGTTAAAGTAGAAGCGCGCGATTCTACTGCGGATCAGGGCGCACGGCGGTGGTGAATACTTTCGGGGGAAGGCATGCGCGGCGTATGACAAACATCAAGCGGCGCGGCATGTGCGTGTAGTATCATTTTCATAAGTATTTGATTAGAAACAATTTTTATAAAAATGGAATGGTTGCGCCTATGTCCGATGAATTTGACCCCGGCATCGGCGGCCTGAGTGAGGCAGAAGCTGCGGCGCGTTTGGCGGCCGACGGGCCGAACGAGTTGCCGTCAGTGCACCGCCGCGGTCTGCTCAACATCGCGCTCGAAGTGATACGCGAACCGATGTTTCTGTTGCTCATCGCCGGAGCTGCGATCTACGCGTTGCTTGGCGATATGCAGGAGGCGCTCGTGCTGCTCGCGTCCGTGCTGGTCGTGTTTGCCATCACCACGTATCAGGAGCGCAAGACCGAGCGGGCGCTTGAAGCACTGCGCGACCTGTCGAGTCCACGCGCGCTGGTGATGCGCGGCGGACGCAAGTTGCGCATCGCCGGCCGCGAGGTCGTGCGCGGCGATATCCTGATGCTGAAAGAAGGCGACCGTGTTCCTGCCGATGCGGTGCTGCTCGATTGTCACGATCTCAAGGCTGATGAATCGCTGCTCACCGGCGAGTCCGTGCCCGTGACTAAAACCCCATGGGATCGGCATATGCCGTTTGAGCGTCCCGGCGGCGACGATCAGCCGTTTATTTATTCAGGCAGCTTGCTCACGCAAGGCAATGGCATGGCGGAGGTGGCAGCTATTGGTGCGCATACCGAGATCGGGCGCATCGGCCATGCGTTGCAGAGCATAGAATCCGAGTCTACGCCGCTACAGCGCGAAACACGCATCGTGGTGCGGCGTCTTGCGTCGATGGGCGTCGCGCTCGCGGTGCTGGTGGCGTTGTTGCATACGTGGCTGCGTGGAAGCTGGCTCGACGGCCTGCTGGCTGGCGTCACGCTGGCGATGGCGATACTGCCGGAAGAATTTCCCGTTGTGCTCACGGTGTTTCTTGCGCTTGGCGCATGGCGAATCTCGCAGAACCGTGTGCTGACGCGCCGTGTACCGGCAATAGAAACGCTGGGCGCCGCAACCGTGTTATGCGTCGACAAAACCGGCACGCTCACGATGAATCGCATGAAGGTGGCGGAACTCGCGGCAGGCGGTGCATCGTGTATTGTGGATTCACCCGATACGCCGTTGGCTAAGCCGTATCACGACCTGCTCGAATATGCCGTACTCGCGAGCGAGATCAACCCGTTTGATCCGATGGAGCGCGCGTTTCTTGAACTCGGCGATCAACAAATTTGCGCGCGGCGTAATGAGCACGCTGCGTGGCAGTTGGTGAAAGAGTATCCGCTGTCGCCACAGCTGCTCGCGCACACGCATGTGTGGCGCAGGGACACAGGTGACGAGCACGTAGTGGCGATAAAAGGCGCACCGGAAGCAGTCGCGCAACTATGCCGGCTCGATGTACAACGCTGGACTACAGAGGAAGCACAAGTGCAGCGCATGGCGGCCTCGGGTCTCAGAGTGCTTGGCGTAGCGAAAGCGCGGTATGCCGGCGTAACCGGTACGCTTTGGCCGCAAGCACAATCGGATTTCGATTTTGAATGGCTGGGCCTCGTCGGACTCGCCGACCCGGTGCGTCCGACGGTGAAAGCGGCGCTTGCCGATTGTTACAGTGCAGGTATACGCGTGGTGATGATCACCGGAGATTATCCGGTTACCGCGCAAGCCATTGCGCGCGCAATTGGCCTGGCATCGCACGAAGCTGTAATCACCGGCACAGCGCTCGCGCGTATGAGCGACGAAGAATTGCGCGAGCACATAGGCGGCGTGAACATTTTCGCGCGTGTCGCGCCGGAACAGAAACTACGCATCGTGCAAGCACTGAAAGCGCGCGGTGAAGTCGTCGCGATGACGGGCGACGGCGTGAATGATGCGCCGGCGCTCAAAGCTGCGCACATCGGCATCGCAATGGGTAAACGTGGCACCGACGTCGCGCGCGAGGCGTCGTCGCTGGTGCTGCTGGAAGACGATTTCGATTCCATCGTTGCCGCCGTGCGGATGGGGCGGCGTATCTATCGCAATATCCGCAACGCGATGTCGTATTTGCTGGCGGTGCATGTGCCGATTGCCGGCATGGCGTTCGTCCCATTGTTGTTTGGCTGGCCGGTGGTGTTCTTCCCGGTGCACATCGTGTTTTTCGAGTTTGTGATCGACCCCGCGTGCTCCATTGCATTCGAGGCCGATCCGGTTGATGATGACGTGATGCGGCGTCCGCCGCGTGCACCGGATGAGCATTTGTTCGACTTTGGCACGGTCGCGCTGGCGCTGCTGCAAGGCGCCGCCATGCTGGCGATGGTGGCGGCGGTTTATGGCTGGGTGCTCGCGCGTGGCATGGGCGAAACCGAGGCGCGGGCAATGGCGTTTACCACCATAGTGCTCGGCAATTTGGGTTTGATACTCGCCAATCGCTCGCATCGGCGTACGATCCTTGAGACGCTGGTGACGCCCAACCCGGCGCTGTGGTGGGTGATCGCGGTAGCGTTGGCCGGGCTTGTGTCGTCGTTATTCGTCCCTTATTTCCAGGGGCTATTCCGTTTTGCACCGCTGGGCATGATGGATTTGGCCCTGTGTGCGCTGGCTGCCCTGACGGGGCTGGTGTGGTTCGAGGTTTACAAGTTTACGCGTCACGCCGTTCGTCGGAGATAGTCGCGATTACATCGGCAAAACCATTGATTTCAACTGGGAAAGTCAGTAGTGTACGATTTGTAAATTCCCTTTCCAGAAAGCCAACAGACCAACGGAGTTCCCCATGAATACAGAAACAACGGTTCCAACATCAAAATTCAAGCAGGACATGAAGAACCTGGCTTCCGATCTTGACGAGACGGTGCGCGCGATGGCGAGCCAGACCGGAGAAAAAATGGCGGCTTTGCGCGAAAAATTGTCGCAGCATGCGCATCACGCGCGCGAGCACCTTGCCGATGCCAAGGAAGTCGTGGTCGACAAAACACGCATCGCTGCGCGTGCCACCGACGATTATGTGCATGAGAATCCGTGGCATGCAGTAGGCATTGCTGCTGGAGTCGGGCTCGTGATCGGCATGTTGATTGGCCGCCGCTAGAAATCCGGCGGCGTGATGGAAGACCCGTCGCCTGACGTATCAGCAGATTCGGCCTCCGGCAACGCCGGCCTGTTACGCGCCCTGCGCAGCCGCTTCGCCGCGTACATTGAGCCGCTGCAAACGCGGCTGCAATTGCTTGCGGTTGAGTTGCAGGAAGAAAAACTGCGCGTGGCAGAAATCGGTGTGCTGGCTGCGGCTGCGGGGTTTTTTCTGGCACTCGCGGTGGTGGTGTTCACGTTCTTTCTGATTGTGTTGTTTTGGGACACGCATCGTGTGCTGGTCACCGGATTGATCGCGGGCGCGCATTTTGTGGTGGGCGTTGGCTTCGCAGTAGTCGCACGTAGTCGAGCGAAAGCGCCGTCGCGTTTGTTCGCGGACAGCATTGCGCAGCTGGCCAAAGACCGCGAGCACCTGGAAAAAACCTGATCCATGTTTACCGAACAACACGTCGAACTGGCGCGGCGCAAGGAATATTTGATCGCACAAGTTGGGCGAGATCGCGAAACCATCGTAGCGCTGGGCGCGCGGCTTGAACGACCCTTCGCGCTTGCTGACAAGGCGGTGGAAGCGGGGCATTACGTAAAAGCGCATCCGTGGATTGCTGTCGCTACAGCGGCATCTGCGGGCATCTTGGGGCGGCGTCATTTATGGCGCGCGGTGGGCTGGAGTTGGGCATTGTTCCGCACGTGGCGCGTAGTGAGTCCTTGGCTGCGTGCGGGTTTAAAATAGAATAGTATTTAAAAACAATAACTTATGTCAAGATTGGGGGATTTTAATCGTGCCACGGCACGCGCCTTTGGCACCGCGCGCCAGTTGTCGACGCGCGAACGCCAGCGCATTGTTTCGGAAATGGGCCAGGTGCGCGGACTGATGCCGTTGTTGATGAAGCCGCGCAACAAGCAAAAATGGACCCGCGAAGACAAGGCGCTGCTCGTCGCGCACCTGAAGCGTTTGTCGGCGCTCAGTCCGTATCTGATGGTGCTGGTGATGCCGGGCGGTTTGCTTGCGCTGCCCGCGCTTGCGTGGTGGCTGGATCGGCGACGCGTGCGCGATCGTGCGCCGCAAGCTGGCGCATAGCAGTTACTGTAAAGGGGGAGCCGGCATGGCCGACGAAACGCTGGGTTGTTACAATATTTTCGATCTGTGCGCGAGCATCTGGCTGGTGGAGTCCGCAAAAGTGGCTGTGCTGTAGGACTGCAGAATGCTGACGTGGCTACTGATACTCGCGCCGATCGTCGCGGTCATTGTCATTTACCGGGTCTACCAGAAGAAAACTGCCGAACGCGAAGCTGCCAGCAGCAAGCGCTTTGATGAGATTTTTGGTGGTGCCGCGAAATCGTCAACATCAGTACTGGCATCAGCGGCGGCGCAAGCTACGCCAGCGCCGATGCCGGTTGTGCCGCAATCTGCTTGGATCGCGAAAGAAAAATTTCTCGAACCTCAGGCGAAGCTGCTGTACTACCTGCTCAAAAGCGGATTACCCGATCATGAAGTTTTCGCGCAAGTTTCTCTCGACGCGGTAATCGTCGCTGCTCAGCCGCTACGCAAACCGGTTGCCGGCATCATCGATTTCGTGGTGTGCGACAAACAGATGAAACCGGTTGCGGCGGTAGGAATTGCAAGTACGAACGGTGTGGACGGCATCGGTGACTTGGTGAAAACATCGGGCGTACGCTGGGTGCGCATTGCGCCCGATGCGCTGCCTGCGCGCGGCGATGTGCGCGCACTGATGCTGGGCAGCTAGTCCTTCACAATTTCTTCACAGTTTGGTTTCTAAAATTAGCGCCATGTTTCCGGCGCCACTCGCACTCGTATGGCCCGGTTTTTATTCATCCAGGCCATCATAGGGAAACAATGCCGATGACGACTCCCTCCGCGCGCACGCTGGCGCCACCCGTAGCAATTCCGCGCTATCTACAAGAGACTTATTGGTGGGCCTATGTACATCCGGGTGCCATCCGCGTGTTCGAGCGTCAGTGGCTGGTTAATCTAATTCTGTGGGGCAACTTCAACCGGCTGCGGGATGCAGCGCTGGATGAATTGGGCGCGAGCATCAGTGGCAGGACGTTACAGTTGGCTTGCGTGTACGGGGATCTGACCACACGGCTTGCGCGGCGCATCGCACTTGGAGGCCGCCTTGATGTTGCCGATGTACTGTTGGACCAACTGCGCAACTTGCGTACAAAACTTTTCGATGACGCGCCGGTTACAATGCTACACAGGGACGCTACCGACCTGAAAATCGAGGATGCTTGCTACGATCAGGTTTTGCTGTTTTTTTGCTGCACGAGCAACCCGAGACGGTGCGGCGTGCCACGCTAGCCGAAGCTGTGCGCGTGTTAAAGCCTGGAGGCAAACTTGTCATCGTCGATTACCATCGTCCGCACCCGCTCAATCTGCTCTCGCACATGCACAGGCCACTGCTGTATGCACTGGAGCCGTTTGCGAAAGACCTGCTGCGCCACGAAATTATCACCTGGCTGCCGCCTTTGTCCCCTTCGGCGATCATTGTCAAGCAATGCTATTTTGGCGGCATGTATCAAAAACTCGTGTTGACCGTATGATGCGATGCTGCGTTCTTGTATGTCTGCTGGCATTTAGCATGATGACAGTGGCGGGCGACAATATAACCATTACCGCTGAAAGGAGCGGCAGCGCGGTCGCTATTGACGCGCGCGCTGAAATTCGCGCGCCGCTCAAGCTGATCTGGGAAACGCTCACCGACTACAACGAACTGGCGCGCTTCATTCCCGGCATGAAATCAAGCCGAGTGATCGAACGCAAGGGCACGGCGGCTATCGTGCGGCAAACCGGCGAAGCGGGATTTCTGTTTCTGGGATTTCCGCTCGATGTCGTGGTTGAGTCGCTCGAACGTCCGCCGCATGTCATCGAGATACGCGTGTTGTCGGGAAATCTGCGCCAGCTTGATGGACGTTACCAGATCGAACCCGTCAAATCCGAACCGGGCAGTTTTGTGCTGCGCTGGTTTGGCCTTATCGAGCCGGATATGACGTTGCCGCCGCTGATCGGCGTGCCAATCCTGCGTTCCAATATCGGCGGCCAGTTTCGCGGCATGGTGCACGAGATCGAGCGCCGCGCGTTGCTGCAACGCGCAGCGGACACGCGCGGCAAATGATACGAATTTCCAACGCTGCGGCACGCAGTATGCCGTGTGCCGCGATTCTCGTTTCCATTTTTCTGTCGGGCTGCGCAACGCTGGAGGAGCCACTGCGCACAAATCTCGCGTCCGGCCCGCCGGCAGTGCGCGAGTGCGCCAACTGGTTTCAAACTCTGGACGCGGTCATAGACCGTGCCGGCGTGCGCGATGCGGGTAGTTTTCGTATTCGCGGCTTTCCCTACCTGCGAGTGGACCGGTTCAGCTCGTCGTTTCGCGACGAAGCGGTGGACTCACCGCAAAAAGTCGCACAATGGATAGACCGCATGCGCGCGCTCGATGCCGATGCACGGACGTCGGAGTTGCGCAATCTGCCGCGCGGCGCGATTGATGATTCGCTTGGCCTGGAGCAGGCGGCGGACAGAACACAACGCTGCGCCGCACGGTTGCGCGAGTATGATTTTTCGTTGCCCGACAGCACACGCACATTGGCTGCACGCGCGCAAGTACCGGACGATTATCAGGACTGGCAGCGCGCATTGGGCCTGTATGCTTTGACGCGAATCCCGTTTGCCACAGGAGTTGCACGCTGGCATGAAGAAACGCTTGCCGATTTCAAACGCTCGGCAGACGGCGTGCCGCCGCGTGCACCGGTGACGCGGCATGCGCTATCGCAGCGGCCTTCACTGCCACCAGCGCAGCTTGCGTCCATCATCGCGCACGCGAGCGCGAATCCGCTGGGCATACCTGAGTTTTCTCCCGAAGATGGCAATTTGCTGGCAGCCGCATTCGCGCCAGTGTTTGAAATCGAAACTGCAAGCGAGTATGACCGCTTCGGAGCCTTGGCCTGGGGCGATGCACCCTCGCCGGTGGTGCAATCCGCGCGTCCGCTGGTTTACTTCCGTATATCGCATACGCGATACGGCGGGCAAGTGTTGCCGCAGCTTGTGTATACCATCTGGTTTTCGGAGCGCCCGTCGCAGCATGCGTTCGATATTCTGGGCGGCCGACTCGATGGGGTAGTGCTGCGCGTGACGCTATCTGCGTTGGGTGAGCCCTTGTTGTACGACAGCATTCATCCCTGCGGATGTTTTCATATGTTTTTTCCAACGCCACGTGTGCAGCCTGTGCCGTCGCCCGATGGCTACGGCGAATGGGCGTTCATCCCGAAAAAACTGCCGGCGCACCATCCCGGTACACGTGCGGTGTTGCGCATAGCGACGGCTACGCATTATGTGCTCGATATTTCACCGGACAGCGGCGGCGCGGCGACGCAAGCATATGAACTGGCGCCGGAAGCTGAATTGCAGGTGTTGGTGGCACCACAGGGCACGCGCAGCGCCTACGGGCCGGATGGTTTAGTGCCCGGAACCGAACGTGGCGAACGCCTGCTGTTCTGGCCGATGGGCATATCCAGTGCGGGCGCGATGCGCCAGTGGGGCCGTCACGCCACTGCGTTTCTGGGACGGCGGCATTTTGACGACCACGATTTAGTGGAAAAGCGCTTCAGGATTCTTGCGCCTTGAGTAGCGTGCTCGCGCGCGGCGACGCATAATGCGGCGTTCAGTTTCAAGTCCGGGCGATGACGATCCACAGTTGGGATATTTTCTGCCGTATCGTCGATAACTTCGGGGATATCGGCGTAAGTTGGCGACTGGCGCATCAACTGGCAATGGAACGTGCGGCTCACGTGCGGCTGTGGGTTGATGATCTATTGAGCTTGCACGCGATATGGCCGGAAATTGATCCATCGATGCATACACAGGTGGTCGCCCTGGTAGAAGTTCGGTTGTGGAAAGATGATTTCGCCGGCATAAAGCCCGCCGCCGTAGCGATAGAAGCCTTTGGCTGCGGGCTGCCGGACGACTATGTTGCGCGCATCGTCGATGCAAATACGAATACGCTGTGGATCACGCTTGAATATTTAAGTGCCGAGCCGTGGGTGGCGAGCCACCACGGCTTGCCGTCTCCCCACCCGTGCTGGCCGGTGCGGCGTTACTTTTTCTTTCCCGGATTCACCGCAGGCACGGGCGGCGTGTTGCGCGAAGCCGACTTGCTCGAGCGGCGCGATGCCTTCGATGTCGAAGGACGCGCGAATTTCTGGCGTTCGCTGGGTTTTCAGCCACCTGCTCAAAGCAGCACGGTGGTTTCACTGTTTGCCTATGAGTACGCGCCGTTGCAAGAGCTAGAGTTCGCTTGGGCTGCGGGCAAAGATCCTATGGTAGCGGTGATTCCCCAAAGCGGGCTTGTCACGCCAGTCACACGCGTTGACGGCGCGCTGGAGACGCGATTTGTGCCATTCCTGTCGCAGCTTGAATACGACAAATTGCTGTGGACGTGTGATTATAATTTCGTGCGTGGCGAAGATTCATTCGTGCGCGCGCAATGGGCTGGCCAGCCCTTTGTGTGGAACGTTTATCCACAGGCGGCGCAGGCGCATTGGGCGAAGCTCGACGCGTTTCTCAAGCGATATTGCGAATATTTGCCACCGGATGCGGCGCGCGCGACAGCCGATTTATGGCGTGCCTGGAGTAAGGTGGGTACTGCACATGCTTCAATAGCCGAACTCTGGTGCGCATTTCGCGAGCAAGGCGGCAACCAACGGCAAGGGTTGGCGAGTTGGAGTCGCCAGTTGGCTGACGTGGGAGACCTAGCTTCCAATTTGGCGCGCTTTTGCGAAAATAAGATATAATTTACGGTTTTTATTCAGTCCCTTAGACAATTCCCAGGCAAGGTGTGTCATGAAAATAGCGCAAGAAATCAGGGCCGGAAACGTCATCATGGTTGGCAAAGACCCGCTGGTGGTGCAGAAAGCCGAGTTCAGCAAGTCCGGACGCAATGCGTCCGTGGTCAAAATGAAGTTAAAGAATCTGTTATCGGGCAGTGCCACGGAAACCGTGTATCGCGCCGACGAGAAGTTCGAGATGGTCATGCTTGAACGCAAGGAGGTGAAGTATTCGTACTTCGCCGAGCCGTCGTATGTGTTCATGGACACTGAGTTCAACCAGTACGAGGTTGACAAGGAAAATATGGGCGACGCGCTCAATTATCTCGAAGAAGAGATGCCAGTCGAGGTCATAATCTACAATGGCTTGCCGATCTCGGTGGAAATCCCGCAGACGCTGGTGCGAGAGATTATTTACACGGAACCCGCGGTGCGTGGTGATACGTCGGGCAAGGTGATGAAACCGGCCAAGCTCAAGACCGGCTACGAAATTCCAGTGCCGTTGTTTTGCAGCACCGGAGACAAAATTGAAATCGACACCCGCACCGGCGAATATCGCAGCCGTACCAAGGGTTGAACTTGCGGAAATAGAGTGCCTGCGGGTGGATTTTTCGCCCTCTTGCACAGCCCGCGCAAAAAGTTGTATAAAGCCGCTACGAGTTTAGTTTCAAGTTGTTGATAGTTGGGATGTTTCGTCCTGAATACTGCCTTGAGATTCAAACCTCGGTCGGGCGCGGCCCGTTTTGTTCAACTGAAAAAGGAGCGCTACATGCCAACTGGGAAGGTGAAATGGTTCAATGATTCAAAGGGTTACGGCTTCATCACGCCGGACGGCGGCGGTGAAGACCTGTTCGCGCATTTCTCCGCGATCAACATGGCGGGGTTCAAGACCCTCAAGGAAGGGCAGAAAGTTTCCTTCGAAATCACCGAAGGCAACAAGGGCAAAAAGCAGGCGAGCAATATTCAGGCGGCATGATCACGCTGCCGCGATGAAAAGCCGGACGCTGTCCGGCTTTTTTTATGGTGGCGCGGCCTCAAGTGCCGTAGGCCGCGTGCGCTGTATTTTTGTTCAGTTGGGTCTTTCTTGCGTACGCCATATCGCTAAATTCGCTTGCGTAGCTGCTTGTCCTGCACGACCTTGCCAGCTGGTCTGGCGATGCGCACGCCGGTGCGTGGAGCAGTCGCGGGTCTTGCCTGCAAATGCTTGGTCACCGCTTCATCGAGTTTGCCGATGGATTCGACAAGTTGGATGGCTTCTTCGCGCACAATCCCGGGGAGGCTCAGTTCGCCGATGCGTTTGAGGCGCGCCGCGTTGTTGGGCATGTCAAGCAGACCTAGCAGGTAAAGCAACAAGTCATCGGTAGTAAGGCTATCACCCGAAGCGGAGTGGCCAAAGTCCCGTGGCAGCGCCGGGGTTATTCCTGTGCGCCCCGGAAACAGGATGTGCAAAACGAAGTCGCCACAATTCAGGCAAAGCCGTTCGGCAGGTGTGCGAAAAATGCAATACGGTGTTTCAGAATCGATGAACAGTGCCACCCGTGCCGCGAGTTCTTTCCGTAAAGCCCGCATTCTGGCCGAATCCGGAAACGGACGTATACCGAACAAATGCCTGATGCCGAAGGTTTGGCCGTCTACCTCCAGAGAACCCGACGCAATAAATGGCGCAACAGTAACGCCAACACCCGGAAAAGACCACGCGACTCGAATGTCCTCCATTTCGATTCCCACGTGGTACTCCAGAGTGCCATCGGGATGCGTGATCAGGAAGTAATGGACGTATCCCTCTTGCCCGGCATTTGCCGACGTGGTCGTTAGCACCGGCAGCGTTGCGCGCGACGGTTCGGCCGGGGTAGATGCCAGCTTGGAGATCGGGGGGCTTCGTGGAGCCTTTTTTTGATTGACTGCGTAAACGGGATTTAAACTGACAACAAAACCCACAACCAAACATATGCCCGATTTCAAAATACCGCGTAAAACCGTCCGGCATTGGCAGGGATTGGCACGAGACAATACACTCATGACAATAAATTTCTGGCGGAAGCAGCCTTGCACAGGTTTTTCATCATGGAACGCATCGTGCCAGAAAACCGTATCGTCGCACCAGCACGATTTCAGATAGTGAACAATATGTCACAAGCAATCAAGGAACCGGCAAGGACGATCGCGGTAACATTTCTGTGCTTTGCTCTTGCCTGTATGGCCATTGGCGGTACAGCGCACGCACAGGTGTTTCCATCAAAAATAATTCGTTTGATAGTGCCAACGCCGGCGGGTAGTTCAGTGGACGTAGCCGCACGCGTGATCGCGGAAGGATTGCGGGAGCGCATTGGACAACCGGTCGTTGTCGAGAACAAGGCGGGGGCCGGCGGAACTATTGCCGCAGCGGAGGTGGCACGCGCGACCCCAGACGGGCTTACGCTGTTCGCGGGCTTCAACGGGCCGCTCGCCACTGCACCGTTTTTATTTACACGACTGACCTATAAGCCGCTGGAGAGCTTCGCTCCGGTGGTTGCCACGGTGTCGCAGCCGCATGTTCTGGTTGTGAGCGTTAACTCTCCGGCGCGCACGCTTGCGGAGTTTGTAGCGGATGTCAGGATGAAGTCCGGCCAGTACAACTATGCGTCTGTCGGCAATGCAAGCGCATCGCACCTGACGATGGAACTCTTCAAGATGCAAGCCGGCCTGGCCATTTCGCATATTCCCTACAATGGAGGCCCTGCCGCGACGCAGGCGCTGATCGCAGGTGACGTGCAGGCATTGTTCGTGGCCTATGCGAACGTCAGGGAATTAGCAGCAGCCGGCAGGCTGAAGGTGCTAGGACTTGCAGAAACCGCGCGTTCACCGGGATTGAGCGATGTGCCCACATTTGCAGAGCAGGGTGTGCATGGTGTCGATGCTCCGTTGTTTAACGCCATTGTGGCACCTGCAGGAACTCCGAAAAACATCATTGACTTGCTAAATCGCGAAATACGGGCCGTGCTTGGTGCGCCAGAGGTACGCAGCCGTCTTGCTGGCGCCGGCATGGATGTCATAGGCGGATCGCCGGAACAGCTTGCCGCGTTAATGCGTGCTGAAGCGCAGAAATGGGAGCCGATAATCCGGAGGTTCTGTT
>Ga0315912_10003997_pt1 | contig 14237 bp, 10 predicted proteins | sample VfabasoilMG_FD_204469 | JGI IMG/M metagenome (GOLD analysis project Ga0315912, IMG submission 204469) | Garden soil microbial communities collected in Santa Monica, California, United States - V. faba soil | ecosystem: Environmental > Terrestrial > Soil > Garden | place: USA: California... | reverse complement strand
GCCGCAGCGGCCTCCGGCTCGCTCAGCGCAATGCGCTTGGCCTGGTTGGCCAGCAGTGTGAACAGCGCGGCGTGCTCCTTGCTCGCCTGCAGGATCTGCTCGAGCGCATCGATCGAGGGCGCATGCCCGGGGCTCTCTTCGACGTTCTTCTGCAGCGCCAGGATGCGCTGTTCGTTGCCTTCCCCGAGCCGCTCCAGGATGCGGGCCTCTTCCAGGCGCAACTCCAGCCGCCGTTCGAGCGGGGGCGAGAGCTGCAGCTCGCGGCGGCGCAGTCCGAGCAGATCCGCGTAGCGCTCCCCGCTCTCGTAGATCCCGCCCAAGAGAGCGATGGTTCCCTTGTGGTCGGGAGCCTTCTCGAGCAGGCTGCGGCAGATCTCCGCTCCCTGCTCCGGGTCGCCGAGAGCGTCGACCGCAATCTGTGCGGCCTGGAAGCGCAGGGAGATCGAACGCTCTGCGTCGAACGGCAGGGCGGCGCCATCCACGAGCAGGCGCAGCGCCTGCGTGAAGCCGCTGCGCTGGCGTTCGAGCTTGACCAGCTCTTCGATCGACCACCACGCCACTCGTTCGGCCAGGCTGCCCGCCACGCTCTCGGGCGAGGCCGTCGCGAGCTCACCGAGCGCGGTCCCCGCACTCTTCCGGCAGCGCTCGAGGATCGGCCGTGCCAGCGCGTTGTCGTGCACCGTCTCGAGGGCGACGGTGGCGGCCTCGTGCAAGACGGACAGGTCGTCCGGGGTGACGGCGTCGGCGAGCGCGAGCAACGTCTCCACCAGCGGGCGACCCGGCTCACGGCGCCGCAGCTCCGCGAGCAAGCGCAGGGTGTCCGGATCGCGCTGGCTCTGGACCGCGAGGCTGAGTAAGGTCTCGGCCATGCGCGGATCGTTGCGGTGGTCGCGGTACCAGACGCCGATCTCGCGCCGCAGATCGTGGGCGACCTGGGGCGCCAGCTGCGGGGTAGAGTCGACGCGTTCCAGGATCGCGTGGCTCGTGTGCTCCCAGGAGCGCGCCGCCTCCGACGCCGACTCCACGGTATCGGCCAGCTTGCGATCCAGGTGGCCGAGGGCGACGGAGTTCTGCACCAGGACCCAGGCCACCTCGTGCCAGGCGCGCACCCGCGTCGCCACGCGGGCGACTGCACACGCGGCCTCGAGATGCGAGGGATCGCTCTCCACGATTTGCCGGTAGCAGGTGAGCGCCGCCTCGCGGTCCTCCATGCGCTCTTCCAGGATCTGACCGCGGGAGAAGCGCAGTTGCCGGCCGCGCTCCGGGTCACGGCAGCGATCGATCGCGCGCTGGTAGCCGGTGACCGCCAGGCCCCATTCACCGCTGGTGCGCGCCAGCCGCCGCAGCTCCGCTTCCAGCTGCTCGCTCGGGTCGAGCTCGAAAGCGCGGCACAGATAGGTGAGGGCGCCGCTCGGGTCCTGGGCGCGTTGTTCCAGAATGTTGGCAGCCTCGAGCAGGATGGCGCGCGACGCCAGGCCCCCTGCGCTGGCTCGCACTCGCAGCTCGACGAGCTCGAGCACGCCAGGCCACTCGTCGGCGGAGATCAGCGCGGTGGCCAGCGTCTCGACGGCGGAGTGGGCGTGAGCCTCGGAACCGATCAGGGCGCGGAGCCCGGAGCGCGCGGCTTCGTGCAGCGCGTTCAGCTCGAGCGCCTGCCGGTAGTAGTCGATGGCCCGCGTGGGATTCTTCTCGTGCTCCCGGTACACGTCGCCGAGGCGCGCCAGTTGATCGGTGCGCCGGCGGTCATCGGGCTCTGACTCCACCGCGGTCCCGAGCAAGGAAATCACGTCGTTGAAGCGGTTGGCGGCCGTGCACAGGTCGACCAGCGCGTCCACCGTCTGAGCGTCCGAGCCGAACTGCTGCTCGATGTCGCGCCAGACGTCGATCGCGTTCTCCAGCCGGAACAGCTTGGTTTCGTAGATGCGCGCGACGTAGGCGAGATCATTGCGGCGCGCCCCGGTTTTCTTGTTGGCCAGCGCGCGGCGGCGCAGATCCTCGATCAGGGCGTCCCAGCGTTCGGTGCGCTCCAGAATGCTGATGCGCGCGTCGAGAGCGGCCAGGTCCCCCTCGCTGGCCTCGAAGCAGCGCTGCCAGAGCTCGAGCGACAGATCGATGTCCCCCAGATCGTCGGCGAGCTGGGCGGCTTCACCCAGCACGTGCCGCTGGCCGCGCAGGTTGGGCTCCAGCGTGGCGAGACGTTGCAGCACGCCGATCAGGCGTTGGCTGTCCCCTTCCTCGGCGAGCAGCTGGCGCAGACGCCGCGCCACGAACAGCCGCGGCGCCTCACCCGCGTGCGGGTCATCCAGCACGCTGTGGTAGAGCTCCGTGGCTGCTGCGCGGTCGCCGACCTTGAGCTCCGAGACCTTGCCGGCCTCGACCAAGATCTCGATCCGGCGCTCGTCGTCCGAGCAGGTCTCTGCGGCGTTCACCAGCGCGCTCGCATACAGATCCTGCCGCCCCGTGCGGTCCGCCAGAAGGCGCAGCTGCGTGTGCACCTCGTTCGATTCGGGAGCGAGCCGGAACAGTGCGGCCGAGTGCGAGAGCGCTTCTTCGTGCCGCTCGCTCTTGATCAACCAGGAGGCGCAGGCCTCATGCAGCTCGCGCTGCTGGCCGACCGTTTCCGCGACCGTGAGCGACAGCTCCAGCACGCGGATCACGTCTTCCGGGCGCTGCGCCGCCGCGTGACGCTCGCGCAGGATCTCGAGCGCGCGCCGGCGCGGCTCGACCGGCGCCGTCTGGCGCACCGCGATTTGCTCGAGCAGGCGGCAGGCGTCCGCCTCGCCGTCCTCGCGCTGGATGATCTCCTCCGCCATGTGCAGCGCGGCCGCGGCATCGCCCAGCTCGTTGAGCTGCCGATCGGCGATCTGTACGCGCGTGCTGAGCGCCTCCGCGGGCGGCAGATTGCTCAGGCGCGCGCCCCAGATCTCGATCAGATCCTGATGCCGGTTCTGGCGCTCCAGGCGCCGCTCGAGCGACTCCGCGAGCTGGTCGTTGGTGGGAGAGGTGAGCAGCAGCTCCTTCAGGTAGTCGCTGGCGCGTTCCCCCTGTCCGGCAAAGTCCTTGGCGATGCGCGCCGCTTCCTCGAGCAGCGGCCGGCGCCGCTCGGGGTCGGCCGTACGCGCCAGCTTCAGGTCGTATTCGGCCAGCAGCTCGTCCCAGCGCTCGGCGATGGTGAGCAGGAGGCTCAGCTTCTCGAAGGCCCAATCTGCGCCGGCTTCGAGCTGCGTGAGCCGCTTCAAGATTTCGATGACGTGGACCGAATCGTCGTACCACTCGTCATGGAAGGCGACGGCGCGCTCGCCGATGCGGAGCAGCGTGGCTGCGTCCAGCTCTCGGTCGAGCACTTCGCGATACAACGCGGAGGCCTCCTCGGGCTCGTCGCAGTCTCTGGCAGCATCGTCTAGGGCTGCCCAGAGATCATCATTTTCGGGTTCCGCCGCGGCCTCGGCGAGGGCTCTCTCGAGGGAGTCACGGAGGGCCTGGGGAGCTTTGGAAGGGGATGGTTGCATGCGTCTTCTGAAGAACTGCGTCTTCTGCCGGTGGACGGGACCGAGCTCCGAAATTCCGGCAGCCGCCCGTCCCTCTCTCTAGCGATCGGTCAGACCCTGACAGTGTATAACACTCCGCGCGCTCGAGGCCTCGGAACCCGCACCGAAGTCGCCGGTCCCGAGGACGGCCCCCGGGGGGGTGAGCGACGCGGGCGACGCGGATCGCTCGCGGCCGAGTGGCTCTCCGGCAAGCGGTTGCGGGCCCTCGCCTATCGATGTACGACCGACCGCGGAGGTGACCCATGGCCGCTACGCCATCCACGATGAGACAGCTGGGCTCTGCCCTACCCACGTTCGAGCTGACCGATACCCGCAACGGGGAGACCGTCACGGACGCTTACCTACGCGGCCGAGGGCCGGCCGTCGTAGCCTTCATCTGTAACCACTGCCCTTTCGTGGTGCATATCCGCAGCGGCCTGGTCGAGTTTGGCCACTACTGCCAGGAGGCGGGGGTGCCCTTTGTGGCGATTTCCTCGAACGACGCCGTCAGCCACCCGCAGGACGGCCCGAAGCCGATGGCGGCCGAGGCCGAGCGTTACGGGTTTACCTTTCCCTACCTGTACGACGAGACGCAGTCGGTGGCGCGCGCGTTCGACGCCGCCTGCACCCCCGATTTTTTCGCTTTCGACGCGGCGGGTAAACTGGCCTACCGGGGACAGTTCGACGGCTCGCGGCCGAGCAACGCCGTGGCCGTGACCGGCACTGACCTGCGGGCGGCGGTGGCCAGCCTGCTCGCCGGCAAGACGCCGAGCCCGGAACAGAAGCCGAGCATCGGTTGCAACATCAAATGGAAGCGCGCCTGATGTCCACGAGTGACGATACGAGCGCAGCGGCGCCCCTCTCCTTGTTCGCCGCGTGGCTGCACGGGCTCGGGGACGAGACTCGGGCCCTCTGCCTCGTGCTGGAGCGCGAGGACGCGCCCGAGTCGCTGCGGCGCGTGGCCGCCCACGCACTGAACCAGTTATTACACGTCGCGGACCTGGTCCCGGAAGGGATCGAGGCGCTCGGCTATCTGGAGGCGGCGTTCGCATTTCGGCTCCTGGCGGCGCAGGCCTGTGAGGAGCAGCCGGGGTTGGCCGCGGAGGATGCGAGCGGGACCATCGCTCGGTGGGCAGCGGACGCGGCCCCGCTGGCGGAGTTTCTGGGGGAAGACTACGCTCGGCTGGCCGCGCGGGTGGACGCGCAGCGTCAGCGTGCCGCCCGGGGTCGCTCGGTGAGCGATCTCCTGGACGTGCCCGAAACGCGCGCCGAAGCTCTGGAGGAAGCTCGGATCTGGGCGCAGGGGTACCGTGACCCGGCGTTCGGCGAGGGGCCTCACGACCTGGTCAAGCTGCGCGCGTTCGTGCGCACGCGCGTGCGCAGCGCTGCTGCCTGAGTGCCGGAGCAGGGCGAGCTGCCGGAGGGCTGCCCGCTGGCTCCCCCCACTCGGCGGGTCCGGCGCCGGGCTATTCCAGGGACGGCTTGGGCTCGGGGCGCTCTTCGCTCGTCCGCTGCGCGTGTTGGCCGCCCGAGGCCACGAATTCGTTCAGCAAGTCCCGGCACTCGGGTTTGCCGCGCAGATGTCGCACGATGAAGTTCGACGTCTCCTTGAAGGCTTCCTCGTAGCTGAGCCCGTCGCGCGCGCGCTTGGCGACCTTCTCGCGGCCCTGCGCCAGGTCCTCTTCCAGCGCCTCCGCGTAGCGCGCCAGCTGTGCCCGTAGCTGCTCGATCTGAGCGCGCAGGTCCTTGGCGGTGGCGGTGCGTGCGGCGCGCTTGGCCTCGCGCGATTTGGCGTACTGGCGCTTGAGCTCGACGATGGCCTGCGCCGCACCGCACTGCTCGTACAGTTCGCGCGTGCCGTCGTTGCCGACGCTGTCGGCCTTGCCCTTGAGGTCGCGCGCGTGTTCTTCGGCCTTTTCCAGCTCCAGCCGCGCGGCCGTCTCCTCTTCCTGGAAGGCGCTCACGTCGCGCAGGGTCCGCGACTCTTCCTGGGCCAGCTCCTCCACTTTGCGGCCGATTTCCGCGCGCAGCGCCCGGCCGCGTCGTTCCAGCGCCTCGAGGCGCCGGGTGTGACTGGCGATCTCGCCCTCCAGGCCGTTGGCCTTGGCCGCCAGCTCCCAGGCGCGCTGCATGGCCCGCATCACTTCCGGGTCGGCGTTGGCGCTCGGGTAGGCGCGGGCGATCATCCGGGAGAAGAGCCCGGCGCGGCTGGCCCACTCGGTGACGTCCGCCGAGCGCGGCGGCGGCGGAGGCGGCGGGATGCCGGGCGCCTGTTGCGGGTCTGCCGTCTTGTCCCAGGCCTGGGAGGGCAGGGAGCGCTGCAGGGCCTTGAGCTCTTCGAGCAGGTGATGGCCGTCCCGGTAGCGCCGGCGCTGCTCCTTCTCGAGCAGGCGCAGGATGATGCGCTCCGCGACCGGATGGCAGTCCTTGCGAATCGTGCTGGGGCGCGGGGTGGCCCCCGTCCGCTGCAGCTCCAGCAGGGTGTCCCGATCGCTCGAGCGGAAGGGCAGCTGGCCCGTGATCATCTCGAAGAACAGGATGCCGAGCGCATACAGATCCGACTGCGGACCGGCGGTCTCCCCGCGCGCCTGCTCGGGGGACATGTACTCGGGCGTGCCAAACACGGCGCCCTTGGGCGCGAGGCGCGGGTCGTGCGCCAGCGCGGCCAGGCCAAAATCGAGGATCTTGACGAAGTCTTTGCGGCCACCCCGCGTGGTGAGCAAGATATTGTCGCTCTTCAGGTCCCGGTGCACGACCCCGAGGTCGTGCGCACGAGCGAGCGCGGCACCCATCTGCTCGAGCACGTCCACGGCGCGCTGGATCGGCATCGGCCCGCGCGCGATCTCGGTCGAAAGCGGCGTGCCGACGAGGTATTCCATGACCAGGTACAGCTCGCCGTCGTCGGTCTCGCCGATGTCATGGATGTCGATGATGTGCGCGTGATCGACCCGGTTGGCGGCGCGCGCTTCGCGCAACATCCACGCTCGCAGATGCGTCTCGCCGCGCAGATCCGGACGGATCAATTTGACCGCTACCACTCGGTCGATGAGCACGTGGCGGGCTCGATAGACGATGCCCATCCCGCCCTCACCGATCCGCTGCTCGAGCCGGTAGCGGCCCGCGATGACCTTGTTGAGGGAAAGGTCGTCGCGCTGGCGACTGTTACGACTGGACTTGTTAGCCGCTGCTTGAACCATGTCTACGCTTCTACGCTCACTGCGAAAGGAACCTGGTGGCTCACCAATGCGTCGCTAGATGTTACGGGCGGTGCATCACCAGAGCCAAGGCCTGCCCGGCGAATTGTCTGCTCGAGGGTGAGGCGCCGTGTCCCTCGTGGACGAGTGCAGCAGCTTTCCTCACCTCTCAGAACACCCCGCGCAAGAGCGAGAATTGGATCTCGGTGGCCTGCGGGAGCTGGTGCTCGTGTCGCTCTTCGGCGCTGTACACCTCGCCGAGTTCGACTCGAGGCAGCTCCAGGTGCGCGTCGAGCGGCGCTTCGTCCTCGGGAGCCAGCTCCTGCTTATAGGTCTCCGGGGGCTGGAAACTCGTGGCACTGATCACCCCGATCAGCGCGGGGATGACCAGGGCGATGCCCCCGGCGAGCAGGAAAGACGCGGGCTTGGGGCTGACCGACTTGCCAATGTAGTAGCCGGCCACGGCGCCGCCTCCGGCGCCCGCCACGCCGCCGACCACGTACAGCCAGGCGGGCTCGACGCCGAGCGCGGCCTCGGTGATCAGCACCACCTCCGCACCCACGAGCACTCCGCCGGTGATGCCCTTGGCCATGTTCTTGGAGTCGGCGCGCGCCTCCCCCGCGCCTGCCCAAAGCGCCAGGAGCGTTGCCAGGCCGAGCGATATCCTCGGGAACACGTTCATGTTTTTGCCTGCCCCTGTGCTGTCCTGGCGCTTGCCGCGCCGTATCCGATCCAAGCTCACGGGATGCAGCGCGAGTGGCGCCGCCCCGACTCTACAGCGGACGAGGCTCTCGGGATCTTTAATGTGTTTCGCCGGGCTGGGGCTTGCCGCCCCTCGGCCGCAGGCGCTAGGGAGAGAGGTCGGCCCTGCGCCCGTGGCCCCGCCGCCATGTTTCGTGGGCTCGCTTCCGGCTAGCCTGGTGTCCCCGGGCGGCCGTTTCCATCCGACATCCACCTTCCGCGCCGTTGCCATTCGGCGCGATTTCGAGCACATCGATAAAACTCTCGCATGAGTACCCGCGCTTCCCCGACCCTCGACGTTCCGCTCTCCGGCCTCGCGTCTCCGACGTTCGGGCGCGTGCTGCTCGCGCGGCTCGAACCCTGGGTGGCGCTGGCCAAGCCGGGCGTGACGCGTCTCGTCCTCGTCACGACTCTCTTCGGGGGCCTGGTGGCTCCGGGGCACCTGGGGCTCGGCGCGTGGCTGATCACGCTCTTCGGTACCGCGCTGGTCGTCGCGGCCGCCAATGCGCTGAACATGGCGCAGGAGGCGGACCTCGACGCGCTCATGCCGCGCACGTCGCAGCGGCCGTTGCCGCAAGGTCGCTTGACGTCCCCGCCCGTGGTGCGCGCGGCGCTGATCGCGGCCGTGCTCGGCACCGCGGCGCTGTGTACCGTGCAGCTCGTGAGCGCCGCGCTCGCGCTCCTGGCGCTCGTCAGTTACGTCTGGGTGTACACGCCGCTCAAGCGCATCACGCCGCACGCTCTGTACGTGGGGGCCGTGCCGGGCGCGATTCCGCCGCTGATCGGTTACGCGAGCGTGAGCGGTGGGCAGCTGGATGCGCGCGCGCTGACGTTGTTCACGCTGCTGGCGGTGTGGCAGGTGCCGCACTTCCTCGCCATCGCCACCTTCCGCCAGGCGGAGTATGCGCGAGCAGGCTTGCCGGTGTTCACGGTCTGTCGTTCGCAGTCGGACGTGCGCCGGCTGATGCTCGGTTGGAGCGCCGGGCTGTTTGCCGTCAGCCTACTGCCGATCTGGTTGGGCATGGGCGGTACGCTGTACGCGGCCCTGGCCGTGGGATTTGGCCTGCCCTTCCTGCTTGGCGCAGCCTACGGGCTGCGCGCGCAGGCGGACGTGCGCTGGGCCCGCTCGCTATTTTTTGCATCGATGCCGCATCTGGTCGTGCTGTTCGTGGGCCTGGCGCTCTAGCGCTGCCTAGCCGGTGACCGGTCCCCGCTCGGTCGAGCCTGCTTCCCGGCTGGCGTCGGGGGCTCGATCTGGCGCATGCTGCCGGGCAATGAGCCTTTCGATGCCGAGCCACCCGCAGCGCAGCGCCACGCGCTCGGCGCTCTTCGGGACGGCGGGGTTGGGCATCGCGCTGGCGGCGCTCGCGTGTTCGACCAACTCGCGGAACCTGACGCGCTCTGAGCCGAGCGAGCTCGAAGCGCCGGAGGCGTGTGGCGTTGCCAACCCGGCCCCGGCGGGGCGCAGCGAACAGACGATCGACTCCGGCGGAGTGTCGCGCCGTTCCCTCCTGTATGTGCCGCGCAGCGCAGTCAGTGGCGCCCGTCCGCTCGTGTTCACCCTGCACGGCTCGGGCGGGTCGCCGGAGGGCCAGCTGGAGCTGAGCGGGCTCGAGGCGCTGGCGGAAGAACACGGGTTCGTGGTGCTCGCGCCCGAAGGCGTGGACCAGCGCTGGAACGTCCCGGTGGACGCGGCCAAGCCGGACGACGTGCGTTTCATTGCCGACGCGATCGACCGCGCCGGGGCGCTGGCGTGCATCGATCGACAGCGCGTGTTTGCCACGGGCTTCTCCGGGGGTGGCCGCATGGTGTCGCAGCTCGCGTGTGACCTCTCGGGTCGCATCGCCGCCGTCGCCGCGGTGGGCGGGATTCGCTTTCCCGGCCCGTGTGCCGCCGCGCGGCCCTTTCCGATCCTGGCCTTTCACGGCACGGCCGATGACGTCAACCCCTACGACGGCGGCGGCCAGCCCTACTGGGGCAGCGGCGTCGAACCCGCCGTCCTCGGCTGGGCCCAGCACAACGCCTGCGCTGCGCGCAGCGACACCCCGTTTTCACCTTCCGTACTCGAGATCGCTTACGGCGGCGCCGGCTGTGGCAACGAGGTCTTGCTCTACCGCATCGACGGCTTCGGCCACACCTGGCCCGGTTCGCTCGGGACGGGGCCCGCGGCAGCCAGCGGCGCGCCGAGCGACGTCACCGCCAACCGGCTGCTCTGGAACTTCTTCGAACGACATCCTCTAGCGCCCTGAGCGCGACGCCGCTATGGGAGCACACCGCTTCGGCTTTCTACCGGGAGACCGTCATGCCCTCGCAGCGCACCAGGCCTTGGATCCTCGGACTGACCTCGACTCTGATCGCGGGCTGCGCGACGAAGCAGCCCGAGCAGAGCGCGACCTCGCCCGCAGCGACCTCGCCGGCAGCCGCCTCGCCCGCAACGCCGTCCACGCCAGCCGCCCCGGCGGGCCCGGCCTATCCGATGCGCCCCTTGTTCGGCGACACGCACCTGCACACCGCGCTCTCGCTGGATGCCGGTGCGGCAGGCACCAAGATCCTGCCGGCCGAAGCGTATCGCTTCGCCAAGGGTCAGGAAGTCACCAGCGCCACCGGGCAGAAGGCAAAGCTGTCGCGCGCGCTCGACTTCCTCGTCGTCGCCGACCATTCGGATCAGATGGGACTGATCACCGATCTGATCGCGGGCAAGCCCGAGCTGCTGGCGAACCCCATGGGCAAGCAGTGGTACGATCTGATCCAGGCGGGCAAAAAAGGCCAGGCCGCGATGAGCATCATCACCACCTTTGCGCAAGGCAAGTTCCCCAAGGAGATGATGTATAACCCGGGCACGCCGGGCTACACGGCCACCTGGCACGGCATCATCCAGGCGGCGGAAGAGGCGAACCAACCGGGCACGTTCACCGCCTTCATCGGCTACGAGTGGACCTCGCTCGTGAACGGCGCCAACATGCACCGCAACATCCTGTTCCGGGACAACGGCGACAAGGCCACCCAGGTCGAGCCGTTCACCAACTACCCGCCGGGCAGCTCCGACCCGCGCGATCTGTGGAAGTGGATGACGGCCTACGAGCAGAAGACCGGCGGCCAGGTGCTGGCGATCGCGCACAACGGCAACCTGAGCAACGGCATCATGTTCCCGCTGATCGAGTCGTTCAACGGCAAGCCCGTCGATCGCGAGTACGCCGAGACGCGCGCCAAACGCGAGCGCCTCTACGAAGTCACGCAGATGAAGGGCGACGGCGAGACGCACCCGTACCTGTCGCCGAACGACGAATTTGCGGACTTCGAACGCTGGGACAAGGGCAACCTCGATCTGACCGAGAAGAAGAAGCCCGCGATGCTCGAGTTCGAGTACGCGCGCTCGGCCTTGAAGAACGGCCTCGCACTGGAAAGCAAACTGGGCACCAATCCGTACAAGTTCGGCCTGATCGGCAGCACGGATTCGCATACCGGGCTCACGACGCCGGATGACAACAACTTCTGGGGCAAGCTGCCCACGAGCGAGCCCAGCCCCGAGCGCACGAAGCATCCGTTCATGAAGGCGCCGCAGGGCACGATCATGGGCTGGGAGGAGACGGCGTCCGGCTACGCCGCGGTGTGGGCGAAGGAGAACACGCGCGAGTCGCTGTTCGACGCCATGCAGCGCAAGGAAGTCTATGCCACGACCGGCCCGCGCATCACCGTGCGCTTCTTCGGCGGTTGGGACTTTGCCGCGACGGATGCCAAGGGTGACGTCGCCGCAGTGGGGTACGGCAAGGGCGTGCCCATGGGCGGAGATCTGAAGCACGCGCCCGCCGGCAAATCGCCGACGTTCCTCCTGGCGGCCATGAAGGATCCAGAGGGCGGCAACCTCGATCGCATCCAGGTCATCAAGGGCTGGCTGGACGCCAAGGGTGCAGTGCAGGAGAGGGTCATCGACGTGGTGTGGTCCGGGGATCGCACGCCGGACGCCAAGGGCAAGCTGCCGCCGGTCGGCAACACCGTCGATCTGGCCACCGCCACCTGGAAGGATACCATCGGTGCTCCGCAGCTGGTGCAGACCTGGACCGACCCGGAGTTTGATCCCGCCCAGCGTGCGTTCTACTACGCGCGCGTGCTCGAGATCCCGACGCCCCGCTGGACGGCGTACGACGCCAAGAACTACCAGCTGAAGCTGCCCAAAGAGGTGCCGATGACGACGCAAGAGCGCGCGTACACCTCGCCCATCTGGTACACGCCGGCCGGGTGACGCCCAGACGCGCGATGCTGAAGCGGCCGATGCCCGAGGCGGCGCCTGTTCTCCCGCAGGGCCCGGAGCCCGCGCCTGTTCTCCCGCGGGGCCCGGAGCCCGCTCCCGTTCTCCCGCGGGGGCAATGGTCGCGCGAGCCGCTGCTGCACTTCTTGCTGCTCGGGCTCGGGCTGTTCCTGCTGCACGGCTGGGTGGGGCGTTCCGCCAGCGCTGAAGGCGGCACTATCGTGATCAGCCGAGGCCGCATCGAACAGCTGAGCATTGGCTTTCAGCGCATGCATCAGCGCGCGCCGGACAGCGGCGAGCTGGGCGCCCTGATCGACGATGCGATCCAGGAAGAGATCTACTCCCGTGAGGCGAAGGCACTGGGGCTCGATCGGGATGACACGATCATCCGCCGGCGCCTGCGCCAGAAGCTCGAATTCGTGTCGCAGGATCTGACTCCGATCGCGGAACCGACGGACGCCGAGCTGGAGGCCTACTTGCAGGCCCAGCCGCAGAAATTTCGCACGGAGCGTCGCTACGGTCTCCGCCACGTCTATCTCGACCCGAGCGTGCACGGCTCGCGTTTGGTGGAGGATGCAGAGAGGCTGCTGACGGAGCTGCGCCGCAGCGGGCCCGCTGCGGATCTGAGCGGACGCGGTGAAGCGTCGCTCTTGCCGCAGAAGGTCGAACAGATGGCGGCCAGCGAACTGTCGCGCCTGTTCGGCGCCCAGTTCGAAAGCGCGCTGCCGGCGCTGCCGCTCGGCCAGTGGTCGGGGCCGGTGCCTTCGGGCTACGGCCTGCATCTGGTGCTCTTGCAGCAGCGCGACGAGGAGCGCGCTCGAGCCCTCGCGGAGGTGCGCGCGGAGCTGCGTCGCGAATGGATCGATGCCCGGCACGAAGAGGCCAACGCGCGCTCGTACGCGCAGTTGCGAGCGCGCTACGCCGTGAGCGTAGAGCGGCCGGCGAGCAGCGACGAGTCCCCCGGCGTGGCCACTGGACCGCAGCCGTGAAGAGGCGGCCGTGAAGAGCTGGGTCTGGCTGCGCCTCGCGCTCGTGCTGAGCCTGCTCGCGGCGCCGCTCGTGGCGCACGAGGCGCGTCCCGCCTACCTCGAGCTGCGACAGGCGGCCGAGGGCACGTACGACGTGCTGTGGAAGGTGCCCGTTCAGGGCGAAGAGCGGCGGCTGGCGCTCGATGTCCGCTTCGCACCCGATGTCGCCATGCTCAGCCGTATCCACACGACGTTCGCGGGCAACGCCCTCGCGCAACGCTGGCAGGTGCGGCGCGAGGGTGGCCTGGACGGTACGAGGGTCCGCATCGAAGGCCTGGAAGCGACGCTGACGGACGTGCTCGTGCGTCTGCAGCGGCTCGACGGAAGCACACGGACGCTGCGCGTCGTGCCGTCGTCGCCGTCGTTCGTGGTCGAGCCGCAGGCGGGCGGCTGGGAGGTGGCGCGCACGTATCTCGCGCTCGGCGTCGAACACATCCTGCTCGGCGTGGATCACCTGCTGTTCGTGTTAGCGCTCCTGCTGCTGGTGAAAGGCGCGCGCCGCTTGCTGGCGACGATCACCGCGTTCACCGTTGCGCACAGTCTGACGTTGGCCGCGGCCACGCTCGGCTGGGTGCATGTACCGACGCCCCCCGTGGAAGCCAGCATCGCGCTCTCCATCGTATTTCTCGCCCGCGAGGTGCTGCAGGCCAACGCGGGGCGCAGCGGGCTCACCGCTCGGCAGCCGTGGTTGGTCGCGTTTTCGTTCGGGCTCTTGCATGGGCTCGGCTTCGCCAGTGCCCTGCGCGAGGTGGGCTTGCCGGCGCAGGCGATCCCGATCGCGCTCTTGTTCTTCAACCTCGGCGTCGAGCTCGGGCAACTGGCGTTCGTCGCCGTCGCGTTGGCAGCTCTCGCTGCGGCCCAGCGCCTGCCGTCGCCGCGCCGCACGTGGCTCTCTCCCGTGCCGGCCTACGCGATAGGCACGCTCGCTGCGTACTGGACGATCGAGCGTGTGGTCGGGTTCTGGGTCTAGGTGACCTTGGCCCCGGGGACTCCGGGCGTGGGTCGCTGGGCGGCGAGCCACGCCTGCGCGGGTGGGGCCGCGTCGAAGAGCTTGCCGTAGTCCGGGGCGAAGGTCGCAATGATGCGCCGCAGTTGCAGCTGTTGCATGGAGTGGGCGCCGGTGACCACGGCCACGTGTTTCCCGGTGTCCTGCCAGGCCTTCAACATCGCCCCCAGTGACTCCTGGGTCTTGGTGCCGGTCACCCGAGGGGCTCGCGACAGATCCAGGAGCAGCCCCTGCACCGCGCTGGCCGCCAGGCGCCGAAACAGCCCGATCTTCTCCTTGGCCAGCTCGGCTCCCTGCGTCGAATCGAGATCCGGCCGGCTCCAGACGCGACAGGTCGCCAGCGCGCCCTCCACGTCGATCTGGTAGTTCATGCCCTCGGCGAAGCGCTGCATCATGCGCGCTCCCGCCGTGCCGCGTGCGTTCCGGAGGCCACGCTCGAGAGTACGGTCGCAGCGCCGGTTCCCAAGAGGCCGTCAGCGTGTGGGCAAGGGTGTG
>Ga0315912_10003996_pt1 | contig 14238 bp, 13 predicted proteins | sample VfabasoilMG_FD_204469 | JGI IMG/M metagenome (GOLD analysis project Ga0315912, IMG submission 204469) | Garden soil microbial communities collected in Santa Monica, California, United States - V. faba soil | ecosystem: Environmental > Terrestrial > Soil > Garden | place: USA: California... | reverse complement strand
GAAGAGAGTCCAGATAGTGAATCGAATGAAATAACACTTCCAGCCTTGGCTGGCTGGCAATCCAGGGCCACATATCCCAAGGCGTATGGATGCTTACTTGTACTTGCACATCCAGAATATCTCCAAGCCAGCCTTCCGCCATGATCGCTCGGGTCGCTTGAATGATCGAACTCCAGCGAAATTGTTGATGCACAGCCATTTTGATTCCCGCTTTTTGCGCGAGAGAGGTCATTTTTACTGCGTTGGCATAATCAATGGAAAAGGGCTTTTGACAAAGCAATGGTTTGCCCACGGCAATCACTTTGGTAACAACATTCCATTGCTCTTCCGGCACCACGGCAACATCCACGATCTCTACCATCGGGTCTGAAAGTAGTTCATCCAGTGATCGATATACTTTCTTCAACTCATGGGTTTGCACTGTCTTTTCAGCGGCTTGTTGATCGATGTCATATCCGCCAATCAGATGAAAGCCATTGGCTTTGTAAGAGGGAATATGTCCATAGTTGACGATTCCGCCACATCCCACAAAAGCGATACCATAATCTGTTTTTGGAGGAAGTTTTCGTGTCAGCGCAGATTCAACGAAGTACGGAATGGTGTCAACCGCCATACATTAACCTTTGACCGCACCGATCAACAAACCGCGCGTAATATAGCGTTCAAGGATGATGGCAATCACGATCACCGGTACAATCATGATCAAAATCAATACCGACATGTTCCACCACTGGGGACCGCGGGTGGCATTTTGAGCAACAATGGTCAGCGGCAAAGTTTGTACCTTCGCGCTTGAGAGGAACAACGCCAACAAATACTCATTCCAGGTGAAAACCAGGACAAATAGAAAAGTGGCAACCAAACCTGGTACTGCAAGCGGCAGAACAATGGACCAGAAGATACGATAGCGTGAAGCGCCGTCGATTGAAGCACATTCTTCCAATTCAATTGGGATGTTGTTTATGTAATCGCGCATCAACCAGATCACAATCGGCAGATTACTCGTTACATAGGTAATGATCAAAGCCGCATAGGTATCCAATAGATGCAGGCGCTGAAATAGGATATAGATCGGGATGACAACCGCTACCGGGGGCAACATGCGCTGGGAAATCATCCAAAAAGCAATATCATTATTGCCCAAAGCACGCTTGAAGCGACGTCCTATCGTTTGCAACAGAATAAAAAACACTGTAACAGAAACAACAAGCGCAACCTGCCAGGATACACCTAAAGAAATAGTAACAATGGTTAATGCCATGCAACCAATGAAGGTCCAGATGGCACCTACACGCGGGCGGTATTCAAACCGAACGAGAGCATAGGCGGCGGTGGTACCCAGTACCAGAGCTATCAAAGCGCTAGTGGGAGCAACGATCAGAGTATTGCTAAAATTTCGAATGGTATCGTTGCTGAGATCGCCAACTAAAATATACTTCCAGGCATCGAGGGATGGTTGAAAATCAACAAAGGGAATATAGAAAGGACCTTCAGCGACCTGGCTCGAAATCTTAAAAGAAGTTACCACCAACCAGTAGAGTGGAAACAAGATCAGCAACGCCCAGAAACCCAGCGCCAGGTAAGATAAAACTGCGCCAACAGGCGAGGGTGTATTGATTGATTTGCTTTGAAACCAGCGCTTCATAATTCCTGCTCCAGAATTGAGTAATAACGCGTTCGGTCACACTTCTAGAGTGTTTCCACAGTACGTTGGCGAATCAAATTAACAAAAATCATGGCAAAAAATGTCACGAGAAAGAGAAGCATGTAGGCTACTGCGGCCGAACCGCCTATATTCAATGCTCGCCAATTAATGAAGGCGTGATAGGTCAAGGACTGGGTGGCAGTACCGGGACCGCCATTGGTCATTACGTTAGGCAAATCAACAATTTTGAAAGCCTCGATCAAGCGGATCAGAATCAAGGTCATACTGACGGGCAAAATTGCGGGCCAGGTGATGTGCTGGAAAATTTGCCAGGAATTTGCACCATCTACTGTGGCGGCTTCGATAGGCTCGACAGGCTGACTCTCTAGTGCGGCAACAAGCACAATAAACATGAAAGGTGTCCACTGCCAAACATCTCCAATTAAAATCGCCGTTCGCGCACCCCAGGCATTATTCACCCAGGAAAAATCGCTCAGACCCATTGCCTGCCAGATGGGGGTAAACGGTCCTTTGCTGGTATCTGTAAGCATCCGAAACATGTAGGCAATGCCTACTGGTGTGATCATCATAGGCAGTAAAAATATCACTCGGAAGAAGCGCCGTCCCGGGAGACGTTGTACCGTAAGCATTGCCAGACTTAAACCCAGGATAAATTGAAAAAAGATTCCGACAAAAACATAGACAAGCGTGGTACTTGCAGTTCCTAATCGACCCTCATTCCACAAGGTATAAACCAACATCCAGGTTATTAATCCCAAGCCGAGGCTTAACAGCACCCGGCCCATTAAGCCGCTAATGGAAACTCGCACATTCAACAAATACCGGGCCATGAAAATGGCTAAAGCAATAACAACTACACCAAATACTACCCAAGTTAAGGGAGTACTGGGTGCGAATTTCCCAAGAAAGTGAATCCCTTCAGAACCTTCGAACAACTTTTTGTAATTATCCAATCCAACAAAGGTAAGCTTAAAGCCGCCCGGGGCAATATCGAATTTTGCCAGCGAAACATACAACGATGCAATCAAAGGGAAGATAGACAAAAACAACAAAGCCAGGACCGTCGGCAAAATAAAGACAGACCCAGCCATACGATCGGCAAAGGTTGAAATTACTGAGTGGAGACGAAATGGTTGTGGTTCTTCGGTTTGAGTCTTCATAATTTTATAAGAATGAGGCTCAAGGCCCAACCCAATTTGAGTTGGGCCTTGAGGGTTTGTATTCAACCTATACGATAGGTCTACTTGGCTCCGATAGTCCCTTTATAGAAAGTCAGTTGCGCTTCACGGCCTTCTGTCTCCGTGATGGCTTCCCAAGAGTCATATAACTGTTGTGAGGCTTCATCTGTGGTGAGATCCCCGGCGATATAGAGAGAGAGGATGCGGTCAAGCTCAACCTGAATATATTGCTGGCTCTTCGGAATACGCAAGTCTGCCGCCATGTTCGGGCTGTCAAAGCTCTCTTTGATACCGTTAAGGTATTGCTCTGCGGCGGACTGACTAAAGCCTGCATCGATCCAGGGTTGGATATTTTCGAATTGCGAAATACGGAATGGATTGTAGCCAGTCGCGCCAACAACCACATCCGCGTTGGATTGCGCTGGTTGAGCCATATAAGAGAAGAAGGCATAAGCGGCATCTTTCTCTTTCTGATCAACCGCTGCATTGACTGCACCAGCCCATCCACCGAAGGAAGCGAATGGAGCATGGTTCACACCATCAACTGCATAAGGGCAGGTTGTGGCATCGCAAGGAACAAGCTTGCCCGTCGCCCAATCCAGAACTTCTGTAGAACCGGGATTCGAGATTGCGCCCGTCTTGTCGATTACCTTTGAGTTTGCAGGATCAATCGCAAGCGGACCAATATCGCCCCAATCCATAGTAAGGGCGCAACGACCCTGGAGGAACAAACCACGGGAATCGCCAACACCCTGATTGGTTTCATCAGGCGGGCCATACAAACCGGTTTCCTTGTATACTTCCAAAGCGCGCTTGAAGGCATCATTGTTAACCAGCGGGGTCATATCCGCGGTATTGAAGAAAGGTCCCTGGCTGCTCCCCTGGCTTTGAATATAGGGGGCCGCAATGGACCAAATCCACCAGTAGGATTGTTGTGCTGGGGCTTTGGAAATACAAGAACCATAGTCACCTTCGCCGTCACCATTAAGGTCTTTGCCGTTAAGGGCTTTTGCGACTGCCAGGTAGTCATCCCAAGTCTTGGGAGGTTCAAGTCCAGCTTCTTCTAGTGAGTCGATGCGATAATAGACCATGTGCATGTCGCCATCCAATGGAATACTGTAGACCTTGCCATCGTAAGAGTTAAAGTCGCGGAAGAACGGTGCAACATCGTCCCACTCAAGGGCTGCATCTGCCTCGACATATGGGGTGAGGTCTTCGATTAAACCAGCCGGAGCAAAGTCCACAACCCAGGCTGGAGCGAAGAGGTAACCATCATACGCATTTGTGCCGGACACGGCATCGGTCAGAACCTTTTGATATAACTCGCTATTGGGTACCGTGATGATGTTGACGGTTGCACCAGTGAGTTCCGTGAAATCGGGGCCGCGTCGCTGGAGTGGTTCAGCGACTTGGGGTCCTACAAAGGTGAGGATGTCGATGGTAACGCCATCATATATCTTGCCCACCGGCGCTTCAGTCTCTGCTGGAGCGGCAGTAGCCGCAGGCGCTTCAGTCTCCTCTGCTGGAGCCTGGGTTGCGGGGGCTTCGGTTGCAGTTGCGGGAGCGCCGCAAGCTGTGAGTAGCACACTGAAGACCATCATCACACTCACTATCTTGACAAGCATGTTCTTGCTGTTCATGAAGTCTCTCCTTCTTTCTAAGTACGATCAATAGAGTTTGTTACTGCTGAAATAGTTTACAATTGGAAATGAAGCGGTACATACCATCACGTCAATAGGCTACTTCCTTTCTAAACAGAAATGATCACCTGCGTGCAGCGGGTTCGTATCTGCGGCGAGGAGTAGAGACATAGCTCGTGAATTTGCTCGCCGCCAGGTTATAAGTTATCTTTTCATAACTTGGCTTATAGCACTGGTATGTGCCGCTTTTTCGTTCATGTAAGTGGGGGAGTGAAGAAGGTCAGCAGTTCTACCAGTGCCTGTCCTTCATTGCGCAAAGCGTGCTTCAGTCCGATTGGTATGGCGATGATTTGTCCATTTCTCAACGGCACATCTGTTTGATCTAAGGTGAGTATGGCTTCTCCTTGAATGATCCAAATCGTTTCAAGTTGCCGATCATGGTGGTGGCGGCCAATATTTCCGCCGGGCGGTACTTGTACGGCATTAATATTTGCCAGTGGATTATCCGCTGTGGTCAACAAACTCTTCATATAAATACCTGGAAATCTGGCATGTTCCTGCCATTCTCCAGTCATCAGGTCTGCAACACGCGGTAGGACCATTAATTCATTTCCATTCCGCCGCACACATTGAGCGATTGTCCGGTGATATAAGCGGCATCAGGTGAACACAGAAATGAAACTGCGCCTGCGACATCTTCAGTCTTTTCAAGCCTGCCAAGTGGGATTTTGGCGATCATGCGCGCCAATGATTCTTCCGGTGTGATGCCAAGGGCGCCTGCTCTAATTTCATGAATTCCAGTTGTCATGGGTGTGTCAACCACACCTGGGCAGACAGCATTGACAGTAATACCCTTGGGTGCAAACGACAGTGCCGCTGATTGTGTAATGCTAATCACTGCACATTTCGCAGCAGCATAATGAGCCTGATCCGAACGACCTGAGCGACCCGATATGGAAGATAGATTCACGATGTGACCTCCATTTTGCATATATTTGGCCGCAAATTGGGTTGCAAAGAAAACGGTCTTAAGATTAAGCGTCATGATCGTGTCCCACTCTTTTTCGGTAATTTCAAGAAATGGACTTATGAGTACGCGGCCCGCATTGTTGACCAGTACACTCAATTCACCCCATTCAGCTGACTGAGTGATTACGCTTTGAATATCTTCAAGTTTAGTTAGGTCTGCCTTTAAAGCCAGGGCGTGTCCACCCCGTTCTTCGATCTCTTTTTTAACCCCATCCAATGCATCTGCGTTTATATCTACGAGTGCAATCGCAAAGCCGTCATGAGCCAGTCGGTGCGCAATCGCTCTGCCGATTCCTTGTGCGGCGCCTGTAACAACGGCAACTTTCAATGTGGATGAGGCGCTCTTCACGAGTCTTTTTCCTTATGCGATTTCGAAATATCTTCCAAAACTTCACGTGAGAAGGCTAAATGCTTGATCATCGCCTGGCGTGCGGCTTCAGCATCCCCGCTCTCCACAGCCGCGACAATGGCTTCATGCTGGTCAAATACCAAATTCACAGGGCGCGGGAAATCCTCCCATGTCAAAATGATCTGGTCACGCAACTGATTGATCAGGGGCGCCAGCAACACTTTAAATAATTCATTTTGGGTCGCTTCAGCCAGGGTAACATGCAATCGAAAATCCAATTCAGCCATCTGCTTGGCAGTATTGCCGCTAACTCGCATTTGCTGACAGATCTCATGAAGCCGCGCACGTTGTTCAGGTGTGATTCGACCTGCCGCTAGCGCAACCATCTCCACTTCCAACACCCGCCGTACTTCGTTAAGGCGAATCTCAAAGTCGACCTGATTGGACAATTGCATATAGGTTTGCAAGGAGCGAGATACCATGTTGAAGTCAGCTAGTCGAACCGATACCCCACTGCCAGTTGTCGACTCAAGTACACCCCGCGCCTCCAAAGCCTTGACAGCCTCACGAACCACAGTGCGGCTAACACCAAAGGCTTCTGATAGCTCTCGCTCAGGCGGCAAACGATACCCAGGCTTCCACGCCCCAGAAGAAATCAACTCCATCACTTTTTCCACCACCCGCTCATAAAGCCGCTGTTCACGCTCTAAAGGCTCAATCGTCGCGCCTTCGAGCATGGAGTTGTTGTTGATGATATCGTCTGACATCTTAATCCTTGTTATTTGCCTAATTTCTATAATATATGACGGAATTCTGTAATATGGTATACTGTACTACCGTAAGTTTGATTTGTCAATAGGAGTATTCTTGGGAAATTTATCCTTATAAGCATATAATGGAACAAATTGAGCCGATTTATTAAAAGACATAAGGAAGCAAGCCATGTCACCATATCAAATTCCTCATATCCTCCCCGCTTTGACTGCCAGCCCAAACGAAGTATTTCTTATCGCCAGCGGGGATTTGCGGTTATCTGCAAATCAAACCTGTTGGCCCGCCCAGGCTGATATGGAGCAACATATTATCGGGGCATTTGTGAGCGAGGGCATAACTGTTAAACGCGCGCACCCCTATGACGAAACCCTGAAACATGGCTTTATTTGGAATCAACGCATGGGCATGGATGTATTCAAATCGATTCCATCGGATGCTCCATTGATTGTGGCGGTAGCTGTCTGGCAATATAGTTATCACGTACTGGCTGGTTTGCGAGATCATCAAGGTCCAATATTAACCATCGCCAACTGGAGTGGACAGTGGCCCGGGTTGGTTGGCTTGCTGAATCTAAACGGTTCCTTAACCAAGATGGGTGTTAAATACAGCACAATCTGGAGCGAGGACTTCAAGGATGAATTTTTCCTCGAAGGGATCCGTCAGTGGCTGAAGGAGGGGATGATCATACACGACACGCGTCACATTCGGGACCTCGATCTGGCTCGCCTGCCGAAAGATGAATCTCAACTAGGAATTGTCCTTGCCAAACAACTCAAAAGAGACAAAGCCATTTTCGGAATCTTTGATGAAGGCAGTATGGGCATGTACAATGCCATCATCGATGATGAATTGCTAAATCCATGCGGCATCTACAAGGAACGTTTGAGTCAGTCTGCTTTGGTAGCTGAAATGCGCCTTGTTTCGGACAAGGAAGCGCACAGCATCCGTGCCTGGCTTGATAAAAAAGGGATGACCTTTCATGTTGGAAGTGATGAGGCAACCGAACTAACGAATGCTCAAATCCTGGAACAGATCAAAATGTATATCGCCGCCATACGTATGGCAGATGCTTTTGGATGTGACGCCATCGGCATTCAGTATCAGCTTGGGCTGAAGGATATGACCGCCGCTTCTGATCTTGCCGAAGGATTATTGAATAATGTCGAGCACCCACCTGTCTACCACAAAGAAACTGGCAGGGAACTTTTTCCCGGAAAAGCATTGCCTCACTTCAACGAGGTGGATGAAGGGGCAGGGCTCGACGCCCTCGTCACAAACCGTGTGTGGACAGCTATGGGCTTGGATCCGGCCACTACATTGCATGATGTTCGCTGGGGTCGGCATTATAAAGATAATCATATTGACGAATTCGTCTGGGTGTTTGAAATTTCCGGTGCTGTGCCCCCCTCCCACTTTGTTGATGGCTATGCCGGGGCGGTGAGTGAACGTCAGCCTTCCATGTATTTTCCAAAAGGTGGTGGCTCAATCAAGGGGGAGAGCAAACCCGGTGAAATTGTCTGGAGCCGGGTTTATATTCAAGGCGGTGCTCTTCACGCAGATATTGGCCGGGGAACAGTTGTAGCATTACCCGCTGATGAAATACAGTTCCGCTGGAAATCCACTACGCCGCAATGGCCGATCATGAGCGCAGTCTTGCACGGTGTCAGCCGCGATCAATTGATGGCACGTCATAAAGCCAATCATATTCAGGTCGTGTATGCTCCATCGGCAGAGGTGGCTGACAAAGCCCTTGCCGCAAAGGTGTCTATGCTCGCTGAAATGGGTATTGCTGTTCATCTATGCGGTAATGTGGAGTTGGGCTAGTCGTTTGCAGATATTGCCCGTCATAGTTCAGGAAGCATTCCATCAAGCCCCCGTAATTGTCGATAACGAGGCAAATATTGTAGATCTGGAGGAACATTACTTTGGTGTGGCGCAAGATCATGAGGAAGTGCTATATATCAGCGCAGGTGTGGGTTTGGGTGGCGAAATTATCCTAATGATGAGCTTTGTAGTTGCAGGGGTTACGACTGCCGGAAAACTCAGGTAAGCCAACGGGCATTATTATTTCATCATAGCCATATCTAAAGGAATATTGTTCCAACTGACAAGCGGCACCGCAGAACACTTGACGGTACTGTTGCTCGTCGATGTAGCTCTTAATAGCGATACTGTGGCACTATCGGGACTTGAAAAAAAGAAGTCGAACAACGCGCATTGCGCCAGCAAGCTGTTGCACGTCACATTTGGCTCGGCCCTGACTCGGTTTGGTTCGGCGCCGAAGGATGCGCTCATCAAACACGAAGGCGCGTAGTAAGGTCAGTTTTCTTAGGGTCAACATGCCAGGTCACGGGAATGTTCGCGGGATACGCTGGACATTGATCCAACGTAATTCGGTGAATTCATCCAGCGCGGCCTGTCCGCCGAAACGTCCATAGCCACTGCCTTTGACTCCGCCAAAAGGCACCTGCGGTTCATCATTGACGGTCTGGTCACCGATATGCACCATGCCGGTTTCGAGGCGCATGGCAATATCCAATGCTCGGGTGAAATCTTTCGTAATGATTCCCGATGAGAGTCCATATTTGGAGTTGTTGGCAACTGCCAGCGCTTCCTCTGCGTCGTTGACGACAATGATCGGCGCGACCGGACCAAACGTCTGGTCGGTAAAGAGGCGCATGTTCGGTTTGACGTCCGTAACGATAGTGGGATGATAGACCAGATTGTCGTACCGCCCGCCTGTGACAAGTTCCGCTCCACCAGCCACCGCCTCCTGCACATGAGAGTGAACGAGATCAACTGCCCGCTGGTTAATCAATGGTCCAATTGCTGTGGCAGGGTTGGTGGGATCGCCCATGGGGAGCGCAAGCGCGCGCGCCTTGAGTTTCTCGGTGAATTTATCCGCGATATTCTTTTCGATGATGATACGTTCTGTAGACATACAGATCTGACCCTGGTGAAGGAATGCCCCCCATGCGGCGGCGTCAACCGCGTAATCGATATTCGCGTCGTCGAGAACGATTAAGGGGTCTTTCCCTCCCAATTCGAGGACGGCGCGCTTGAGGTGCCGTCCTGCTTTTTCTGCGATGATGCGCCCAACCTCGGTGGAGCCGGTGAAGGAAATCCGCCTCACTGCCGGGTTCGAGATCATTTCGTCGCCAACCTCCACAGCATCTTCGCGGGAGGAAGTAATTACATTGAGCACACCGGGAGGTAAGCCCGCCTCTTCGAAAATTTCGGCAAGCAAAATACCGCCGGTTACTGACGCTTCCTCCGACGGCTTCAAGACGGCAGTATTGCCATAAGCAATTGGTAACGCAAACGAGCGACTGCAGAGTATATAAGGCACGTTGAAGGGACCGAAGCAGGAGACAACCCCAGCAGGTTGGCGGATCGCCATAAAGAAGGAGTTGGCATGGTCAGCGGGAATGATCTCGCCCTTTACGTCATATGCCGCGCCAGCCGCCATGCGGTATAGCCCAGGAACGAAGAACATTTGGAACATTGAAATACCGATTGTGCCGCCAACTTCCTCCATCATCGCTTTGACAAGTTCATCCTGACGCCTTTCCATAATGTCTGCGGCTTTGAGGAATATCTTGCGGCGTACGCTGGGTGGTGTGTTTGACCATTCCGGGAATGCGGCCTTGGCGGCTTCGATTGCACGGGTCGCATCCTCGCGTTTTCCTGCTGGCAGGTGTCCGTACACTTCCCCAGTATAAGGATTCATGTCATCGAAAGTCTTTCCGCTGGCGGCGTCCACCCATTTTCCACCGATGTACATCTTGTATTTTTTAGCGGCCATCATATTCTCCTTGTTTGGTTATGACAGTTATTTCAAGCTTGTTTTTGATACGCCAGTTGCGTAAAAAACTGTGCAAAGCAAACGAGTACGAATACATTATATGCACTAATAATTTTCATTCAACAGCTGTGTTCGGCATAGTCGGACAAGATGCTTGTCCATCCATTCAGTCTATGCCATACTTATATGGATAAACAACCGACTCATACAGTTCTTGGAACAGGCTTACTTTTTGAGCAGAACAGGAATGGCACAGTAAATTAAAATATAATCGGATAAGAATTTCAGACAGAAGCGGTTCTTTCTCAGGGACGTCTGCTTCGAGTGGAATCAACTTGATCCCATCAAATCAAGCGAAGAGTATTCTCAAAAAGGAGCGGCAGATGAAACAGGAACTTGTCAGCGACTGGATGACGAAGGACGTGACCACGATCACGCCCGAGACTTCCTTGAAGGAAGCGCACGACATCATGAACAGCAAGAATATTCGCAGGCTTCCTGTGGTGACTCATGGCAAGGTGGTCGGCATCGTCACGCTGGGGGATATTCGCGGGGCGGAACCATCGAAGGCTTCGTCGTTGAGCGTGTGGGAGATGAACGACCTGCTTGCCAAACTCAAGGTCAGCGAGATCATGACCCATAACCCAGCGACCATTCACGAAAACGTAAGCATTGGTGATGCGGCGAAGGTCATGCTTGAGAAGAAGTTCAGCAGTCTGCCCGTCGTGGACGATGCGGAGCACCTCGTTGGCATCATCACGGAATCAGATATCTTCCGTCTGGTTGTGAATGAGTGGCATAAGGATTAATTCTGGCTCTACTTTTTTAACCACAAAGGAGACAAAGGATCACGAAGGAAAGCCCAAAAGAGGTAATGGGTTGAAATAAATGATGGTGTCCGTAAAGCGAGATAGTATCTCGCTCTACATCATTTACCTAAACCAACTACCCCAAAAGATAATCCTTTGTGACACTTCGTGGTGAGGACTTTTCCGCTTACCGAAATACGATCAGCCCGACTCCCACAACGGTCATTATCAAACCCAGCAAATAACGCCACGTGAATGGCTCGTTTAATAGCAGGATGCCAAACGTGCTGGCAATGAGAATGCTCATTACTCGGATGGTTGGGGAACCAAGCGAGACGTTTACACGAGCGAACGTGAGATAGAGCAGGATGGTTACTGTGCTGAACGCCAGACCGACTGCGAGGGAATACCACAAACCTTGCTGGGTGATGAGAAGCGGTTGGTTTGTGATTTTCACATAACCGACCCACAGCGCACCAACGACAAATGTAGTTGCGCCGTAAACGAACATTCCCATGCTCGACGAGATCTTGTTCGAAGCCAGCTTGATGAAGAAGTCAGCGCTTGCGAGGAAGACGGCACAGAGCAGGGCATAGGGGAGCCAACGCATAATAAACACCTCACTTTCAAGAATTTAACAACATCCATCCGAGTCTGGATGGATGTTGTTTTTGGAAAACCATAACCGTCTACTTTTATTCAAACTTCTCGTACGGTAACCCCACATAATTTTCAGAAAGTGTCGTGAGTGCTGCATCTGAGTTAACGAGGTAATCAAGTTCGGCGATCTGCAGGCGGCTGGTCATCATGTCATCGTCGAATTTATGCATCAGCGATGTGTACCACCATGAGAAACGGATCGCCTTCCATACGCGACGAAGCGCGGTTTCAGAATATCTATCGAGCAGGTCAGTCCGCTTTTCTTTGTAATAGGCAATGAACGCACGGGAGAGATAATAAATATCCGACGCGGCGAGGTTGAGTCCCTTTGCGCCAGTGGGTGGGACGATGTGAGCGGAGTCACCTGCCAGAAAGAGTCGTCCGAAGCGCATCGGTTCCGCAACAAAGCTGCGGAGCGGGGCAATGCTCATTTCGAGGCGTGGACCTGTTTTCATTGAATCAGCCACACGCGGCGGAAGGCGGCGGCGCAGTTCATCCCAAAAAGCATCGTCCGTCCAATTCTCCACTTTGTCATCCAACTCGCACTGCACGTAATAGCGGCTTCTCGTGTGCGAACGCATACTGCACAAGGCAAAGCCGCGCGGGTGGTTGGCATAGATGAGCTCTTCATTGACAGGGGGAACATCGGAGAGAATTCCCAGCCAGCCAAACGGATACGTGCGCTCGAAGAGGGAGATCTTATCAGCAGGGATACTCTTACGGGAAACACCATGATAGCCATCACAGCCAGCAACAAAATCACAGACGAGTTCCTGACGTTGACCGTTCTGTTCATAAATGATCTTTGGACTATCTGTATCGTATCCTTCCACGCCGATAACTGGCGTGTCGTAATAGACCTTTCCTCCCGCCTCATCTATGTGCGCCTTCATCAGATCGTACGTGATCTCCGTCTGCCCATAGACCATGACCACTTTGCCATCCGTGTGTTTTGGAAAATCGATTCGCTCAAGTCGGTCATCGAACGCGATGTTGATACCTTCGTGGATAAGCCCTTCTTTGTCCATGCGTTCGCCCGCTTTTGCCTCACGAAGCAGGTCTGCCATACCCTGTTCGATCACACCTGCACGGATGCGTCCCAGCACGTAATCACGGCTGTGACTCTCCAAAATGACAGTATCAATTCCTTGAAGATGTAATAACCGTGCCAGCAAAAGTCCTGAAGGACCTGATCCGATGATACCGACCTGTGTTCTCATATGATTCTCCGTATGGAATCAAACAGCTTGCTGTTTGATTTTCAAGAAGCAAGCTTCTTGATTCCAAAATCATTTCCGTACGACTGGATTTCGCAATGTGCCTATCTTTTCAACTTCCACTTCAACGACATCACCATCTTTTAGGAAAATGGGTGGTGTACGTTTAAAGCCCACGCCTTCGGGTGTACCTGTGGCAATGATGTCGCCAGGTTCCAAAGTCATCAGGGAACTGATGTAGGCAATACTCTCTGCAACAGAAAATATCATGTCCTTCGTGTTGCTATTTTGTACCGTTTCACCGTTGAGGCGTGTGGAGATATTGAGATTTTGCGGATCGCTGATCTCATTGATAACCAATGCTGGTCCACAAGGGGCAAAGGTATCGAGCGTTTTCCCTGAAAGCCACTGGCTTGTCCGCATTTGGATATCACGCGCACTGACATCGTGGAATGCCATGTAGCCTGCAACATGCTCCAGAGCAGATCCAACAGGAATATCCTTGCCGCGTTTGCCGATCACAACTGCCAACTCGGCTTCATAATCAACTTCTTTACTGACAGCGGGGAGAACAATCGGGCTGGTCGGTCCGTTCAGTGTGTTACGGTATTTTGCGAAGAGCATGGGCACTTCAGGAATCTTCAGTTGTGCTTCTTCTGCATGACGTTTATAGTTGAGTCCAAGACAAATGATCTTGTCAGGGTCAGGGATGGGTGGACCGAGAAGTACACCAACCATCCCATTTGATTTTGCGAGTTCCTGGGCGGCAGTTTCAAATTGGGACTGCTCTGTCTGACTCAGTTGAATAATAGCTCGGTTCGATATCTCACCATTGGCAAAGTTGACGCCCGCAGTTTTTGCAACTGACGCGGCGTCAACAACTTTATCTCCAACCATGACCCCCGCACGCCAAACCCCATTCAAGTCGTATGTGACTAATCGCATTTATATTGAATCCTATCATCGCGAGTTCGGAAGTCTTGCAGACTTTCGAACTCGCGATCTCAACTCAGCCCCACACTTCCTTTGCAGTTTCGACGACTAATTTCAGTTTCGCATCCTGGTCTGCTTCCGTGAGCAGGTTGCCTTCCTCAGTGGAGGCGAACCCACA
>Ga0315912_10003995_pt1 | contig 14241 bp, 15 predicted proteins | sample VfabasoilMG_FD_204469 | JGI IMG/M metagenome (GOLD analysis project Ga0315912, IMG submission 204469) | Garden soil microbial communities collected in Santa Monica, California, United States - V. faba soil | ecosystem: Environmental > Terrestrial > Soil > Garden | place: USA: California... | reverse complement strand
CTCTCTCGCTCGACTCGCCTCAAGTGAAAGGCGCTCAGGCAAGTCTCGCTGCGTTCGCCAGGCTTACTCGCTATCGCTCGTTCGCCTAAATCGGGCGCGGCGAGCGCTCGCCGGCCGCTTAATCCCTGTAGGTCGGTAGCACCAGTCGGCCTGCGTGGTGGTCGAGCGCCAGCCGCACGGCACCAGACGCGGGTTCCGCCGTCAGTAACGTGGGCACGATCGTCGGCAGCCTGCGGGTGATTTCGGCGATGACCGCGGATCGCAGACGTTCAAAACCCACCAGGATTCCACCCGACAGCAGTAGCGGCGCGCGGGCGAGGTCCAGGCGTCGCACCACCGATTCGGCTGCGCTCGCCAGCTGCCGCGCCGCATCGCTGACCAGCCGCTGTGCGACGGCGTCGCGATCATCCGCGGCCGCTTCGACTTCCCGCGCGAGCGTCGCGATGGCTGCCGGCCGGGCTCCCCCACCGGACATCAGGCGCACCAGATCCTGCGGGCTTTGGACGCCGTAGTGCGCGAGCACGCGCGGCGTCAGCGCTGTTCCCGGTCCGCGGCCGTCAGCGGCTCGCACGACGGCGCGCAAGGCCTGACGCCCCAGCCAGTAGCCGCTGCCTTCGTCGCCGAGCACGTAGCCCCATCCGCCGGCACGCGCGGCTCGTCCGGTGGCATCACGACCGTAAGCGATCGATCCCGTGCCGGCGATCAGCACGGTTCCGGGGCCTCCCGGCACGCCGGCTTCGAGCGCGATCAACGCGTCGTTGACGATGACGGCGCTGGCGTTTCGCGCCACACGGGCCAGCACGCCGTTCATCACCGCGAGGTCCTCGGGGCGATCGACTCCGGCCATACCCACGCAAATCGCGGCGACCGGCGTCCGACCGTCGACTACCTTGGCGATCGACTCGGCGAGCACGCGTTCGACGCCATGCTCCCCGTCCGACTGCAGATTGGCGCCGGGGGCCTGGGCTTCCTTGATCACGCGACCGTCCGCGTCAGCCAGATAGGTAACCGTCGCGGTCCCGCCCGCGTCGATACCGATAACCGGAGCACTCACGCGCGACAGAGTACCTCAGCCACTTGTCGTTTCACACGGAGGCACAGAGGTCCACGGAGGCACGGAGAACTATTTTGGAATTGCTCTTGTCAGGCGGTCACTCCAAAGAACGACTCCGTGAAACGACGAGCGTCCGAAGCGAGAAGCAGTACGCAGTTTCTTGAGGTCAATAGCTGTCGCGGCCGTGTTTCACCGATTGGCCATCTGGCCCACCCTTTGCAATTGACACAGCATGGCTCTCATCACCACCGGCTCGGCTTCCGTCGTGATCGGCTGTGCAATCAAGGTTCATCGCCAAGTAGGTCCGGGTCTGTTTGAGTCCGTCTATGAGCCATGCCTCGCTCACGAGATGACAAAGGCCGGTCTGCAGTTCGAGCGGCAGGTCGCTCTGCGGCTCACCTACGACGGCCTCGAATTCGACCGGGCATTCCGGGTGGATTTCGTTGTGGAACGGGAACTCGTCGTGGAACTCAAAAGCGTCGAGAGGCTGATTCCCGTGCATCAGGCGCAGTTGCTGACGTATATGAGACTGTCCGGTCTGCGAAAGGGGTTGCTGCTCAATTTCAATGAGGCGCTCTTGAAAAATGGCATCAAGAGCGTCGTTCTTTGAGCTGACGCCGGTCCAGGTCGCTTGTCGTTTCCCACGGAGGCACGGAGCAACGCACGGAGACGCTGAGAACTCTTGGCAGAGGCTCTTCTCACGCGGTCACTCCCAAGAATTACTCCGTGCCTCCGTGGACCTCCGTAACTCCGTGTGAAACGACAAGCGTTTGAGACGACAAGCGTTTGAGTTCTCCTGACATTTACTCCCGCTTTTGGTACGCTCGGCTGCCTTATGAACGAATATGACGCGGCGCGCGCGGTCATTCAGCGCGGCCTGGCTAGCCGTGCCTTCCCGGCGGCCTCAGTCAATGTCGGCGATCGGCGCGGAGCGCGCTGGCAAGCGGCGTTCGGCCGTCTGACATACGCGGAAGCCGCGCCGCCATGCGACCTCAACACAATCTTCGATCTCGCGTCACTCACCAAAGTGGTCGCGACCGCGTCCATCGCGATGCAGGCAATCGCTCACGGACGGATTGCGCTTGAGACGCGGGTCGCAGACGTCACGCCCGGTTGGAGTGGCGCCGACCGTGACGTCGTCACCATCCGGCACCTGCTCGAGCATTCGTCGGGGTTGCCGGCGCACCTTCGCGTGTGGACGGAGACGAGCGGCCGCGCGGGCTACGAATCATTGATCCTTCGTACGCCGCTCGAGCGTCCGGCGGGACAGGCGGCCGTCTATTCCGACGTCGGCTTCATCCTGCTCGGACTGATCCTCGAACGTCTCGGGGGCGCGACGTTGGATCGGCAACTGGCGAGCGTCTTCGGGCGAACGCTCGACCCCATTCAATACCGGCCGATGGCCAGCCTGTATGAACGTATTGCGCCGACCGAGTTCGACCCGTGGCGCGGGCGCGTATTGTGCGGCGAAGTCCACGACGAGAATGCCGCCGCGCTCGGCGGTGTCGCCGCGCATGCCGGACTATTTGGCACGGCAGACGCCGTCGGTACATTTGCGCGAATGGTATTGGCGACGTTCGACGGCCCGACACCGCTGGGCACACCGGAGTTGATGCGCACGTTCGCCACGCGGTCGGTCGTGGCCGGAAGTTCGCGAGCACTGGCGTGGGACACAGCGCTGCCGACGTCATCGTGCGGACGACTGATGAGCCCGGGCGCCATTGGCCACACGGGATTTACGGGAACGTCGATCTGGATTGATCCGGAGAACGATTTCTACGCGGTGCTGCTGACGAACCGCGTGCATCCGTCACGCGCGAACGAGCAGCTCTTGCCGCTGCGCGCGGAGTTTCACGACGCGCTACCGAGGTAGCTAATTTCCTCCGCGGCCGCCGCGGCCGCCAGTCGCGCCGCCAGGTGGCGGCACGGGCCGTGCGGTGCCGGCGTCGCCACCTCGTCCTCCGCCGGCGCCACCAGGTACACCGCGAGCCCCGCCAGGTCCGCCTTGTCCAGGCGCGCCCTGCCCAGGCTGACCCTGACGGCCTCCGCCCGGCTGCTGTTGCTGAATCTGGCGCCCGTAGGCCTGCCGGTACGTGGCGGCATCGAACTGCCACAGGTTGTATTGCTGCTGTTGCTGATAGACCTTGATGGAGGTCGCCGTGCTCTTGCTGCGCACACCGGTGATACCCGGCGACTGGTTTCCGCCCGTGTTGATCGGCGCGGCGCCACCGCCGGCGCGGCCTTGCGATCCGCCGGCGGCACCCGCCGGTGACGTCGGGCTCGTACTGGTCTGCGACACGAGGCCAATCCCCACGAGCGTGAACTCGTCGTTGGTCACCGGGTCTTTCCACTTCTTCCGCAGGTAGTGCTGCGACACCAGGACGTCAATGCTGGGCGGCGGCAGGTTTCGATTCTTGTCCTGGTACAGCACGATCGCGCGCGCGTACTGTTCGCCGCGGAAGATCAGATCTTCTTCGCGGCCGCGCTGCACCTGCTGGCGCCACGACGGCAGCGCCGCCGTCATCCAGATCGCGCCGATGGCCATCGCGATGAGCAGCGCGACCATGATGAAGCCGCGCTCGTCCTGACGTGGGGTCTGGGCCATGGCTCGTTACCAGTCGCTATAGCGACTACCGTCAATCGAGTTGCCGTCGAATCCACTTTTCACGTCGAAGATGCCCGCGGCCGCCGTCACACTCCCCGGCTCGGGCTCGGCGGGCACCGTCTGCCACGTGTCGCGCGACTCCGTGAACGGATCCAGCGGCACCTGCCGCAGGTACTGCTCCGACACGAGCGTCTGCAGCGAGTCCGGATACTTCGCCTTGTCCGCGTAATACTGATCGATCGCGTCGCGCATGATGAACAGTTGCGCCCGCAACGTGCCTTCCTTGGCTCGCGTGATCGAGTTGCGGTACTGGACCAGCGACAGCGAGGCCAGCAGCATGATCAACGTGACCACGATCATCAACTCGATCAGGGTCCAACCCTGATCGCTGCCTCGTCGCAACGTCAGGCTCCGAGTGAGGTGCGCACGCATGGTCGTCACCAGTCCTTATACTTCGAGCCGTCGAGGGCCTTGCCCTCGTACTTCGTGTAGATGTCGAAGACGCACCCGCCGCCCCACACCTTCGAATCCGGCGCGTCCGCGTAGGAACGCTTGCCCCAGTCCGTGCCCCCCGTCATGGGATCCAGCGGTATGCGGCGCAGAAACTTCTTCTTCTTGCCGGTCGCGTCGTTGGCCAGCATCGCCCCGTCAACGAGGATCTCGAGCGACGGTGGATAGTTTTCGCACCCGCTGGACAGCTCCGTGGAGGCGAGTCTCTGGAGATCCGCGTAGTCCTTGAAGAGATCAATGGCTTTCCGGATCTCGCGCATGTTGTACCGCAGGTCGGCTTCGCGCTGCCGCTTCATCGAGACGCGCGCGATCGGCAGCGCCGCGGAGGCGAGAATCATCATGATCGCGGTGACCACGATGAGTTCGAGGAAGGTGAACCCCTCGGCTGCCGATTGGCGGAATCTCCGCATGTGCGTTTACCCCCTTGCGCTGGCTGCTACTTCACCGTGACTTTGCCCGCGGGCGGCATCTGGATCGGAATCACCTGGCCAGCCGGTGTCAGCGCGGTACCCGTCACTGTTATGGACGACGTGCCGGCTCCGACGGCTTGGAACATGATGCCGACGAGCATATTGGTGCCAGACGCGCCGGGGTTTGTCCCGCCGCGACTGATGGCGATGTCAATCCGCCCGGTGGCCGTGTCGATCTTCGGCACGAACGTCGGTGTGATGCCCCCTTGCGACATGAACGGCCCCATCGAGACGTTGGTCGCCTTGAGCACCTTCGGATCGTAAGTGATCGTGAGCGTGAGCGCACCCAACTGGGACACACCTGTGACACTCACCGGCACCGTGTAGGGTTGCCCGCCCGCCTGCATCTCGGCCGCAGGGACGGTAATCAGAATCTGGGCGGGTGGTGCCTGCGGAGGCCCACTTGGCGCGGCCTCGACCGGCACGACGCCCGGCGCCCTCGCTGGGGGTGGCGGCGGCGTGGCAGTCGCGGGTGGCGGTGCGGCCGCAGTCGTCGCCGCTCCTGCTGCCCCGACCGGTGGCTGACCTGGCTGGGTGGTTGGCGGCAGCAGCACGGCACCGGTCGTGGCACCTGCCACCGGCGCCGGCACTTGGGACATCAGGCCCGGGCCGGACGCGGCGCCCAGGTTGTTGGACGTGCCCACATAGAAGGGTTTCAGATCCTCCGCCGTGATTTCACGCGAGCGGATGATGTGCGGCGTGACCACCATCACGATGTCGTTCTGATCGTGCTGGCCGTTCACGTTGCCAAAAATTGAACGCAGGATCGGAACGCGCTCGACAAACGGAATGCTCCGTCCGATTTCCTTATCCGTATCCTGAACGAGGCCGGCCAGCAGGTTCGATTCGCCATCGCGCAGCCGCATGCCGGTCTGCGCGGTGCGCTTCAGGAATGTCGGCAGCGCCTGGCCAGCGACGATGATGTCCGGACCCAACGCGCTCTTATCGACCGTGATCGGGGCCAGGATGATCTCGTCGTTATAGGTCACGCGCGGTGTCATCGACACGTTCACACCGACCGAGCGATACGCAAACTGCACCTGCGGCTGCGTCGCCACGCCTCCGGTCGCGACCGGAAGGAAGGTGGTCTGCGGCACCGGAATATCTTCGCCCAGGTTCAGTGTCAGCACGTCGCCTTCACGCCCACGCAACTGCGGCTTCGCGAGCAGTTTGGTCTGCTGATCCTGTTCGAGGAAATTGATGATCATGCTGGGGACCGTCGCGTAGAAACTCTGCCGGCCCGGGTTGCTGTTGAAGCTCCCGACATTGATCGGCGGCGCCGACTGCCCCGACGGGATCGCCGCGGTGAGCGGTGCGTCCGGCGAGAACGTCAGGCTGACGGAATACTGACTCAGGTCGATGCCCAGGTTCTTCAGCCGCGTCCGCGACACTTCCATGATCGTGACTTCGATCAGGACTTCCGCTTTCGGCTTGTCCGCCGCGTCGATGATGTTCTTGATCAGGCCGAGCATCGGTGCGGACGCCCGCACCACAATGGCGCTCGCGCTCTTGTTCTGCGTGACGATGGGCCGATTGCCCGTGTTGGTCGTCGTCAGCATCTGGTTCAGGATCGTGGTGACTTCCTGAATGTCCCCGTGCGAGAGGTAGAACGTCTGCTGATACTGGTCCTCGTACTTCGCGCGATTACCCGTGTTGTCCAGATACACGAAGATCGTGCGGCCGTCGAGAATCTTGTAGGTGAGCGTGTTCTGCGACAGCACCATGTTGAACGCACTCTCGAGCGAGTGCCCGGCGAGGTTCGCCGAAAACGGCTTCGACAAGGTGCTTTCGAGGCCCTGGTCGTACTGGATCATGATGCCCGTGGCGGTGCCGATCGTGTTCATCACGTCACGGATGGCGATGCTCGTGAAATTCAACGCCGGGAGTGGCGCGCGGGGATCCAGGCGCGGAATCGGCGACGACTGCGCAGCCTGGCTGCGCATGTCATCCATCCGCGATCGGGGCCGCGACGCTTCGATCAGGTCCCGGATCTTCCGCTCGATCTCCAGCGCCTTCGTCAGCGCCAGCGCATTGCTGGGATCGAACTCGACGGCCTGCCGGTATTCGGCGGCGGCGCCGGCCAACTGGTCCTGCGCTTCGAGTTCTTTCGCGCGGGCGACGTGCTGGTTCGAGGACATCCGCGTCGCCCGTTCCAGGGCAATCTGCACCTCAACCTTCTTCGGGTCTTCGCCGAGCGCTTCGCGGTAATACGCGACGGCGTTGTCCCACTCGCCCCGCTTGGCGGCGGCTTCGCCCTGCTTGAAGGCACTGCCCGTGGCACAGCCGGCCAGCGTCAGCCCTAACAGCACGATTGCTCCCCACCGAAGTGTCGACGCACTTGTTGTCATGTTCATCTCTTCTGTCTATGTCTAACGGCGCTCCAAGCGCCCTGCCAATTGCGTGTTACCTGCCGCCCACCGTGAGCGTGCGCTGGCCCGTACCATCGAGGTAGCTCATCACGACAGAGGTCTGGCCGACAGCGAGTAACTTGTATTTGCCGTCCACGATCTGGCCCTGCATGGCCTCGAACACCACGCCGGAGTTCTTCTCCGCGAGATACGCCCGCAGCCGGCCCGGGACCACGGGATCCGGAATCACCTGCGTCAGCACCAACGGAATCGGCGGAATTGGCGGTGGCGGCGGTGGTCCCTGAGGCACGGGCGGCGGCGCTGGCGGCAACGGCGTGAACTTGGGTTGCGGCGGTGGCGGCGGTACACCGAAGCGGAAAAGATTGCGCCCCGCTTCGGGCTCGGCCGGCACTTCTTCAATCTGCTTCAGCTTGAGCGCCACGGGCTTCACCGCGTCGGCTCTCTTCTGCGCGTTCGTCCGTGTGTTCGGCCCGCTCGCTCGCACTGCAGGTTTGGACGTCGGCGCCGGTCCAGTTGTCTGCGGGATCGGCAGCGGTTCCGTGCCGGCAAACTTCGACAGGACGACATAGATGACGACGAGCGCGCCAACCATCAGGAAGAGGCGGCGCCGTTGCGGTCCGGGATCCGGCAGCAGTTTCATTTCGCCACCACGCCGGCCTGCGGCTCAGAGAGAAAGTACGTCACGATCGAGAGCTGCACTTCCAGTTGGGTGTTGGCTTGGATCGCGCTCGACTGCGACAGGGCGACCTTCTCGATGATGACGAACTCCTGCGCCGTCTCCACTTCGTAGAGGAACCGGCGGATGTCCGCGTAATCTCCGAGGAGCGTGATCTCGCCGGTCACGCGCGACAGCCGGCTGTCGCGCACGGGTTCCATGTCGTACTGGCCAGCCCGATAGTTCACTTGCGCCGCGCGAGCCGTCTTGCCCAGCCAGAAGTTGGTGATCTTGACGGCGCTGGCGTAGTCCCGCGGAAGAATCTCTTCGTAGAACTTGCGCAGTTCCTTTTCAGCCAGGTCCTTGCTGGCGAGATCGCCTTTGGCCGAGCGCTCATCCAGTTGCGCCTTGCCGAGGCTCAGAATCGCTTCGTCAGCCTGGCTCTTGACGCTCTCCATCTCGCCCTGGAGATAGAACACCGCGCCCAGCGCAAGGACGTTCAGGATCAGGAACGCCACGACCGGCAGAACGACCGATCGGCGTTCGGAAAATACGCGCCCCAGTACGCTCATGGCCGGCCTCCTGGGCCGTCCACCGGCGTGGTCGATTTACCCGACTTGGGTTTTCCGGCGCCTGGCGCGACGTAGCCGCCCTGCACCGTGGCACTCCACGTCCCATCGTCCATCGGTTCCTGCCGCGTGGGCAGCAGCTCGTAAAACGATCCGGTCGCCTGCAGCGCGTCCAGGAACGTCGAGAGATCGTCGGGCGTCTTGGCGTTGACGATCATGTTGATGCGGAAGACGCCCTTCTCTTCGCGTGGCGCGACCGCCATCAGGCGCACGTCCCGCGGCAACGTGTTTTCCATCAGGCCGAAGAATACGGTCCACGAGAAGGTGCGTCCGTCAATCAGCGAATTGGCTTCCTGGGTCGCCGCGCCGAGGCTCAGCAACGTGAAGTTGTCCACGCTCTTCTTTTCACGTTCAGTCGCGGCCTTGACGGACACGGTCATCGCCTTGGCTTCGTCGCGCTTTGAGGCCAGCGTCGCGCGCTGACTCCACAAGGTGGTCAGGCGCGTGACGCTGAACGCGGCCAGCGCCGCGCCGGCGACGAGCGCCAGCACAATCACCAGATTGACGAGCCGCTCGTTGTAGAACGGTCGCGTTGAAAGGTTGCCCCTCAGCATCATGCCGCCTTGCGGTCTCTTAGTAAGACGCCGAGCGGCGCCGCGATGGCGTCGAGTACGTCCGTCGAGGCGCCGATGCGCCCGGCCATCTCCGCGGCGGCCCGCACGTCGACGGCTTCCACCGGCACGTCCAGTCGCTTGTGGATCTCCATCCGCACCTGCTCCGCGTCGCGGCCGATTCCCCCACCGCACAACCAGACACGGCTGAACTTGGTGCCGCCGAGGCGATCTTCGTGATACATCGCCGTCTGGTGCACGAGAGCGCTCAGCGGCTCCTCATCGACCGCCGCGCGATGGCGATAAAACATCAGGTCCGATCCGCGGCCGATTGCCAGCGTCGTCCCCTCGGGCGCCATCGTCACGAGCAGCCAGTCGGCGGTCGTGGCCGCGTTGGCGGCAATCAGGGCGTTCATGACGTTGAGGCTCGCCAGGTCCACGAGACCGGCGTGCACCCCGGCCGCGTTCACAATGCCCTCATATTCGGCGACGACGTCGCGACGTGCGACCACGGCGGCCACGATGCTCCCGGTCTCGGCCTGATGGGCCCGGCACCAGGTGACCTGCGCTTCTTCTATCGGGTACGGCGTGGATTTCTTTACCTGCCACCGAATTAGTTGCTCCAAATCAGCGGGCTTGGCCGGCAGTTGTTCAAATGGGAGGAGGGTGACGCGCGCGACCCCGTCGGGCACGATCAGCGCCGCCCGCCTGGCGGATTTGACGCCGGCACGACCCAAAGCACGCCCAAGCGCTTCGGACACCACCGCGGGATTGGGGATGTTCGGTGTGTCAATTCCTGGGACGATGGCGCCGGCGGGCAGCGGCTCGCTGGCATAGCCAATGACCGAAACGCCTTTGGCGCTGCGTCCGACTTCGACGACCGTCACGCGACGGTTCGCCAGTTCAATGGCGACCGACGGCGGCTCGGGAGCAAATAACGAAGACAGCACAGACACGTCGATACCTACTCCACAAACGTGACTTTGTTGATCTCGCGCAGGGTCGTCGTGCCGTCGAGAACCCGGCCCACTGCGCACTCGCGAAGGAACGTCATGCCATCCGCTTTCGCGGCCTTCTTGATTTCAGATGTCGGACGGCGCTCGAGAATCATGTCGCGGATGCGATCCGTGAGATCCATCAGTTCACAGATGGCCGTGCGGCCCTTGAAACCGGTGCCGCCACACTCCATGCATCCGGCGCCCTCATAGAACTGCGCGGTCGAGGCCAGGTTCGGATCGAGCGCGGACTCAATCAGGTATTCGCGCGTCACCGTCGCGGGCTGTTTGCAGTCCTTGCAGATGCGACGGACGAGCCGCTGCGCAAGCACGCAGTTCAACGCCGAAACGAACTGATAGGCCTCGACGCCCATGTTCAGGAACCGGCCCAGCACGTCGATGACGTTGTTCGCGTGGACGGTGGTGAAGACCAAGTGGCCCGTCAGCGCCGACTGAATCGCGATCTGCGCGGTTTCGGGGTCGCGGATTTCGCCGACCATGATCTTGTCGGGGTCGTGGCGCAAAATCGATCGAAGGCCGCGCGCGAACGTGAGGCCCTTCTTTTCGTTAATCGGAATCTGCGTAATGCCGGCCAGCTGATATTCGACCGGGTCTTCAATCGTGATGATCTTGTCCTCGATCGACTTGATCTCCGACAGCGCGGCATAGAGCGTCGTCGTCTTACCGCTACCGGTCGGCCCCGTGACGAGCACCATGCCGTACGGCTCGCGGATGAACTTCCGGAACCGCTTCATCTCGATCTCGGGCCAGCCGAGGATGTCGAGCCGCAGGTCCGTGAACTGCTCGCTCATCGACTCTTTGTCGAGGATGCGGATGACCGCGTCTTCGCCGTGCACGCTGGGCATGATGGACACGCGGAAGTCGATCGTCTTGCCCCGCAGGCGCATCTTGAAACGACCGTCCTGCGGCACGCGCTTCTCGGCAATGTCCAGCTCGGCCATGACCTTGATACGCGAAATGATCGTGCTGTGGTGCCGCTTGTCGATCGGGCTCATCGCCTTCTGCAGCACGCCGTCGATGCGGTACTTGAAGTGCACCGAGTTGTCTTGCGTCTCAATATGGATGTCAGAGGCGCGACGCTGGAGCGCGGTGAACAGCGTCGAGTCCACGAGCCGGATGACCGGGCTCGCGTCCGAGGTGAGCTTGTCGACGCTCAGGTTCTCGTCGCTGAAATCCTCTTCGCGGAGGATCTGCATCTGGAAGCCTTCGGTGGCTTCCTCGAGCACGCGCTGGGAGCTTTCGCTCTTCTTGAGAATGGACTGGATGGCCGACGGCGAGCCCACGCACACGCGGATCGGCATGTGGAGCTGGACGCCCACTTCATCGATGGTCTGCAGATCGCTCGGATCGGACACGACGATCATCAGCGTCTGACCGTCGCGCCGGTACGGCACAAAGCCGTATCGCAGCATCATGTCGGCCGGGATGCTCCGAAACAGCTCCTGATCCGGGTGAAAGTGATCGAGATCGACGAATTCGAGCTGGTAGCGCGATGCCAGAAAGCGCGCCCGGACCTCTTCAGCCGCCCGATCGACGGGCAGATTCTCGGGCTCGACATACAGGGCTTCAGGCTGCGGAGTCGGATTGGCCATGACTAGGTTCTCAGCGACGACAGGTTGAACAGCGGCATGTAAAGCGACATCAGCAGGAACGCGATCACCACACCCATGACGATGAGCAGGACGGGCTGGATCAAATTGGAGAAGCGCGTCAGCGTGGTGCCGTTCTCTTCATCATAAAAATCCGCGACGGAGTTCAGCATGTCGGCAAGCGCGCCGGTCGACTCGCCCACTTCGACCATTTCCACCGCCACGTGCGGGAAAATCTTCTGCTTGGCCAGCGCGGTGCCGAGACTCCCGCCTTCGCGGACGTCTTTGGCCACGACCGCGAGGCCCGCCGCGATCGATTTGTTGCCGACGGATTTCGCGGCAATATCCAGGGCGTTGACCAGCGGGATGCCGCCGGCCAGCAGCGTCGCCAGGGTGCGCGAGACCTGCGCGGTCGCCAGTTTGCGGGCCAGCGGGCCGAAGAACGGCAGCTTCAACAACCCCGCATGAAACCGCTGGCGTTCGGCCGGCTGCTTGAACCACATCACGCTGCCGACCACGAGCGCCGCCAGCCCGGCCAGGATGAATGGCCCCGATTCGAGAAGCGTCGTGGAAATCGCCACGACCACGCGCGTCGAGGCCGGCAACTGGGCGCCCTCGCCGTACTGCGCGTAGAACTCGGCGAACTGGGGCACGACCTTGAAGACGATCATGCTGACCACGCCGACTGACAGAAGGATCAGGACGGCGGGATAGATGAGCGCAGAGATCACCTGTGACCGCACGCCGAGCATCACTTTGATATGTGTGACGTACCGGCGAAGCACCTGCTCGAGGCTGCCGCTCTTCTCGCCGGCCATCAGCGAAGCCGTATAAACGCCTGAGAACAATTGCTGCGCTTCGAAGGCCTCGGAGAGCGCGCTGCCGGAGCGCACCTTGTCATAGATGTCGTCGAGGGCCGCCTTGAACGTGGGGTTCGGCGCGCGACGCCGGAGAATGTCGAGCGATTGCACCAGTGGCAAACCGGCGCGCAGTAGAGTGGCCAGCTCCTGGTTGAACACCAGGAACTCGGTCATCGGGATCTTGCGGCGGCGCGGAATGCGGAATTGGATGCCCCCGACCTTGAGCCCGCTGCGGCCCTGGACGGAAAGCAAATAGAGTCCCTTCTCCTCCAGCTCAGTGCGGAGGCGGGATTCGTTTTCGGCAACGTAGGTGGCCTCGGAGATCTGGCCGCTGGCCGTCGCAACCCGACAATGGAACTCCACGAGCGCAGGCGCCTCCTGATTGATCGTCGGGGACCCCTGCGCCCCGACTTCATTTATCGTCGGGGTCCCCGGCACCCCGGCTTCAACATGTATCGTCAGAGTCCCCGGAACTCCGACATCACCCCATTAGACCCCTTCGGGGTCCGCAAGGCCGGGTTGCCACAGATATTTAACAAGTACGCCAGGCCCGGTACCGGCGCTTACGGACGGTTATCGTCCGGCCGGGTCCCTGACGTTAAGCTCGCGCGGGCTAGCGCGGCTCTACATGAAGGTGAAATACGCGGATGCCCAGTTCGCGGATGTCGACCCCGGCGTTGGGTATTTTGGCGGGGACGAAGGTACGGTCGACCTCAATCCGGAGTTGGACCATCTCCGCAGTCCCCAGCTGGTCAGCGGTGATCGGAATCCGTTCGATGGTGGCGTCCTTGCTGGCCGCCACAAAGCCGCCGACGCGCACGTTGCCCGCAAAAACACTCACCTGCTGGGGCTGGCCGCTGAAGAAGTCGGGCCGCGAGTCGTATTCCAGAAACAGCGTCGAGTCGTGCTTGGGATTCTGCAAACTGACCGTGGCGGCCTTCTCCGTCCATTGCCACTCGAACGCCGGATCCGCCGCGTTGAACTCCGGCAGGTACCAGCCGCTCAGCCGGATGATCTGGATGCTCTGCGAACGTGGCAGCAGTTCGATCGTCGCGACCTTATAGGAGCGGGCCGGCGACTCCCGGTCGGCCGCTTCGGGCCCCGACAACGGCAACCGTTCATCATCTTTGAACAGCCCCATCTCGATGGTGGCGGGCCCGACGTACGAGAACAGGGGAATGAACCGCGTGCGGGTGTACTCGATGACCTGTCCTGGCTTCCACGTTGACGTGCGCGCGTCTGCCGGCAAGGCGTGGTCGTCGTTCCAAATCATCGTGCCGTCTTCTCGGTTCAGATGCACGAACACGCGGTAGTCGCCCGAGAGCTTGGCGTCAGGTGCGACTTGAAATCGATACGCCAGGTCGATGGTGCTGCCCACGGCGACCGAAGCCTTGCTTGGCGTCAGCGACACCGACGCGACCGGCGGCGCCGAATCAGTCTTTCCGCACCCGGCGCCCAGACTGAGGGCCAAGGCCACCGGCGCGAACCAAGCAAACCGCGAAGATGAGGTCATGAGCGGGCATGGTAGCCGTATTGCCGCATGCTATTCAATATGTTAGCCTTGCGGCGTTTCTGAAATAGCCCATCCATGAGTACAGACGCCCTCGGCATGATCGAAACGCGCGGCCTTATCGGAGCCATCGAAGCGGCAGATGCGATGGTGAAAACCGCCAACGTCATTCTGATCGGCAAAGAGTACATCGGCGCGGGATACGTGACGGTGCTCGCGCGTGGCGACGTCGGTGCCGTGAAAGCCGCGACCGATGCCGGCGCCGCAGCCGCGCGCCGGGTCGGCGAGTTGATCTCCGTGCACGTCATCCCCCGCCCGCACGCTGACGTGGATCGCGTGTTGCCGCGGTCAACGGGTCCGAATAAGAGCTAGTTAGCCCGGGTCTCCCATGAAGGTCAGTCCATCCGCTGCCGACAGCGCGAT
>Ga0315912_10003994_pt1 | contig 14242 bp, 14 predicted proteins | sample VfabasoilMG_FD_204469 | JGI IMG/M metagenome (GOLD analysis project Ga0315912, IMG submission 204469) | Garden soil microbial communities collected in Santa Monica, California, United States - V. faba soil | ecosystem: Environmental > Terrestrial > Soil > Garden | place: USA: California... | reverse complement strand
TGACCGCGACGGAACGAATCGGCACCCACGACCTGCGTCGCTCTGGCTACCGCGCGCTGCGTCGCCTCGGTCGCGGCGAGCTTCGCCATCGACGCATCAGCGAGCGACAGAGTCGATGCGGCCGCCGCCTTCCATGTGAGCAGCATCGCTGCATCGAGCTCCGTTGCGGCGTCCGCGAGTAGTCCTTGAACCGTCTGTTCCCCGCCGGCGCCATGGCCCGTGCGGCCGTGTGCGGCAATCAGCGATTCATGCAACGCGCGTCGCCCCATTCCGAGACCCGCCGCTGACAGCAGCACCCGCACGCGCGACATGAACGGCATCGTCGCACCGACCGCCGTGAACGGCGCGCCATCGAGGCGCACGTAGCCACACACCAGTCCACCGAGCGCTGCGGTATCGACCGGTTCCTGCACGACACCCGGCGCGTTGAGCATCACCGCGGCTGCCGACAGGCCGTCGCTACCGCGCACACCGATCACCGCGACACCGAGCGGCGTCAGTGGCGTGACCCACGCGGCGCGCCCGGACAGTCGGCCGTCGTGCTCCGTCGGCACATCGTCTGACGACAACGCGATGGCGCCCACGACCTCGCCGCGCGCGAGCACAGAGAATAGGTTGTCGCCATCGAGTCCTGCGGTGACCCCGGTATGAAGCGCCAGTGACACACCGGCCGACGACGACTCGTACGCCAGCGCTTCGACGGCCACCGCCGCCGAGAGCAAGTCCGCTCGCGCGTCGAGAATGCCTGCCGTCACGACTGCGCGAATCACGTCACCGGCAGACGCATCCGCGGCGAGCGATTGCCCGAGATCGTGCGCTTTCGATTGCGATGCGAGCTGGACGTCTGAAAGATTGAAGTCCACGTTTCAACTCCCAACTCCCAACATACCAACTCCCAACGAAGATCGCATTTGGGATTTGGGAGTTGGAGGTTGGGAATTGACTAAAGAGAAAGTTTTTCGAAGATCGGCGCGATACGTGACGCGGTGGTTGGGAGATCCTCCGGCAGCACCCGCGTGTCGCCGAAGACGGTCATGAAGTTCGTGTCTCCAGTCCACCGGGGCACGAGATGCACGTGCAGGTGACCGGGGATTCCACCGCCGGCAGGCTTGCCGAGATTGATCCCGACGTTGATGCCTTCGAGCGGGTATGCCTCGCGCAACACCGCTTCCGATCGCTGCGTCAGCCGTGCGATCTCGTTGAGCTCGTCAACGGACAAGTCCACGAGCGCAGGCAGATGCCGGTTCGGCACCACCATGAGATGGCCGTTGTTGTAGGGATACCGGTTGAGGATGACGTAGGCGAGCGTGCCTTCGAAGACGACCAGTGGATCGCGCTCGACGCCGTTTGCCGGATCGGCGCGGCGATGGCAGAACACACACCCTGTGGGTTTCTCAGACGTCACGTAGTCAAGACGCCAGGGGGACCAGAGGTGGTCCAACCTATGCCTGCGAAGCGACGCCTGGTAGCTGAGCGATCGACGCCTCGGCCGACGCGGCCCCCGCCTCGTCCTCTCGATTGATCAGCTCTTTGAGCTCCTTGCCCGGCTTGAAGTACGGCACCTTCTTCGGTGGAACGTCCACCTTGTCGCCGGTCTTCGGATTGCGCCCTTTCCGCGGCTCGCGCTTGCGGAGTCTGAAGCTGCCAAACCCACGCAACTCGATCTTCTCTCCGCGATGGAGCGCGTCGATGATGCTTTTGAATACGGTGTCGACGATGACTTCCGAGTGTTTCTTGGTGAGGTCGGAGACTCGGGAGACTTCCTCCACGAGCTCCGCTTTGGTCATGCTGCCGCCAGGCGTATTCAAGCTTCGCTCCTTGGCTGCGGGACTCCGGGCTGCCGGCGTCGCGTGACGCCCAGCCCGGAGCGCTCCCAGTTACCGGTTCCTGAAGTGATCCCCGAGCGTCGCCGTGCCAGTCCCTTCGCTCTCCTGGTAGGTCTCCCAGTCGGCGCGGTACTCGTCGCTCTTCAGAGCCCGGATGCTCAGCCCAATCTTTCGCTCCGCCGGACTGAGCTTGATGATCTTCATCTGGTAGGTGTTACCCACCACCAGCTCGATCTTCTCGCCGCCATGCGAATCGTCGAACTCGGAGACGTGAATCAGTCCCTCGATTCCTTCATCGAGCTCGACGAAGGCACCGAAGTTCGTCATCCGCGTCACCTTGCCCGCGATGATGTCGTTGACGTTGTGTCGAGAGAAGAAGTCGTCCCAGATGTCGGTCGCAAGCTGCTTGAGGCCCAGCGACAGCCGCTGGTTCTCGGCATCGATGCTGAGCACCATCGCATCCACCACGTCGCCCTTCTTGAGCACTTCGGAGGGATGCTTGACGCGCTTGCTCCACGACATGTCGGAGATGTGGATCAAGCCATCGATGTCCTCTTCGACTTCGACGAACGCGCCGAACTCGGTGAGGTTGCGCACCTTGCCCTTGATCTTGGTCCCGACCGGGTACTTCTCCGTCAGCTCGTGCCACGGATTGCTCTCGACCTGCTTGAGGCCGAGCGAGATCCGGCGAGCCGTCGGATCGACGCCGAGGACCATTGCCTCGACGGAGTCACCGACGTTCAGGATCTTCGACGGATGCTTGACGCGCTTGCTCCACGACATCTCGCTGACGTGAATCAAGCCTTCGACACCCGGCTCCAGCTCGATGAACGCGCCGTAGTCGGTCAGGCTGACAACCTTGCCGCTCATGCGCGCGCCAACTGGATAGCGATCCTGCACGGTTGCCCACGGGTCCTGCACGAGCTGCTTGTGCCCGAGCGAGACGCGCTCTGTCGCGGCGTCGTACTTGAGGACGATCACATCGACTTCGTCGTTGACCTTGAAGATCTCCGACGGATGGCCGACGCGGCCCCACGACATATCGGTGATGTGCAGCAGGCCGTCGATGCCACCGAGGTCGATGAACGCGCCGTAGTCGGTGATGTTCTTCACCGTGCCGCGCAGCACCTTGCCCTCTGCGAGCGTCTCGAGCGTCGTCTTCTTCTTCTCGGCGTTCTCTTCTTCGAGCAGCGCCTTACGCGACAGCACGATGTTGCCGCGCTTCTTGTTGACCTTGATCACGCGCATCCGGAGCTCCTGCCCCTTCAGCGCATCCAGATTCCGCACCGGTCGCACATCGATCTGTGAGCCGGGAAGGAATGCGCGGACGCCGATGTCGACTGCGAGACCGCCTTTGATGCGTTCGATCACGCGGCCGATGACGACCTTGCGGTCGGCATAAGCCTTTTCGACTTCGTCCCAGATCTTCATCTTCTCGGCCTTCTCGCGCGAGAGCACGATGTGGCCTTCACGATCCTCAGTTCTCTCCAGCAACACGTCGACCGTGTCGCCGCCTTGAACGGTCACGTTGCCGTTCTCGTCGAGGAACTCGTGAATTGGGATGAGACCTTCGGACTTGTAACCGACGTCGACGACGACGGCGGCCTCGGTCACTTTCAGCACTGTGCCCTTGACGACCTCCCCCTCCGCCATGTTGCGGAAGCTGTCGTCGTAGGCCTCGAGCATGGACGAGAACTCTTTCGGGTCCATGTCATCGTGGTGCATTGGTTTGAAAGCGGGGCCCGCCGGTTTGCCTGAGCGTGTTCGCCCAGGCGCTACGGGCTGACCGCCAGCGGATTCGGGCGATACCAACCCGTTGTCTACGTTCGCCATTACGTGCGCGTCCTCCTCATCGTAGGATGCCCTTCGTTCGTCCTGTGTATGGGGCTCGCTCAGGGCTCTCCGCCGGTTTATATTGCGGGGACCGGCCCCCCGCGGCTATAACGGCGATGGAGAAAGTGTGGAGGGTGCTGCACGCGCAGGTGGGACAGCCCATGGGTTACGTCCCACGCCCCTGCAGAGAATCTTCCTTCGCCGATAAGCAATAGAGCTTACGTCACTTACCGGCAACTGTCAAGGTTGCCCGCCTCCGCGCCGCGGCGCTTTGGCGAGGCAAGGAGGGACCACGCAATGGCCAAACGGAAGGCCGTACGAGCCTCAGGTCGAAAGTCGGCTGCCAAGGGTCGCAGCACCGGCCGACGACGGGCCACGGCAAAGAAAACCGCCTCGTCGCGGAAGATTGCGCGCAAAGCCGCCAAGAAGCCGGCTTCGAAGGCTGCGAGGAAATCAGTATCAAAGGCGAAGGCCAGCGCTCGCAAGACTTCCAAGGCCGCGGTTCGACGAGCGAAGCCAGCCGCGCGCCCACGCGTGGTTGCTAAGAAGAAAGCGTCGGCAGCTCGTAAGAGCACCCCGGTCAGGGCGGTCAAGGCAAAGGCCAAGACCACCTCGGCTGCCCCGGCAGCGAAGCGTGCGGCAGCCAAGCCCGCCGTTCGTCCCGTGGTACGCACAGCCCCTGGCCTGAATCGCGAACGGCGGACGATCACCGACGACGAGCGCGTGCCGTCGCCGCCCTCCTCGCTCGATCTGGATCGCACAGCATCCGCCGCGCGCTCGGGACGCCGCGAGCTGCTCGAGAAGTTCGCCGAGCACACCGAGACGAGCCCGGCACTCACTGGCGGCGATGTCGATGCCGATTGGGAATCGGCGTATAGCGTCGGCGACGAAGCGCCGGGCGGCGACAACCCCACCCCCGACCAGGACATCGTGGACGACATCGGCCGCGCCGTTGGCGTGCAGTACAACGACAACGAAGAGCTCAAGGGTGAGAAGAAGCTCCTCGAGCGCGACAAACATCGCTGGGAGCTCGATCCGGCTTCGTCGGACGACTGGGAAGACCGCTGACGCGGAACTCCCAACTTCCAATTCCCAACTTCCAACTGGACTCTTGGGAGTTGGCGGTTGGGAGTTGGGAGTTAACTGATGCCCGACTTCAAGAAGGTCCAGCCCAGATCTCGAGATGCGTGGCGTGTGTGGCTCGACAAGAACCACGCCGCGTCGCAGGGCATCTGGCTCGTGTTCGCCAAGAAGCACACGGGCCTGCCCACTCTCTCCTACGAAGAGGCCGTGCTGGAAGCACTGTGCTTCGGATGGATCGACAGTCTCATGAAGTCGATCGACGATCGCTTCCACATGCAGATGTTCACGCCGCGCAAGCCGAAAAGCGCATGGTCGGCGACGAACAAAGCGCGGCTCGCAAAGCTAGTGAAGGCTGGCGCGATGGCGCCTGCTGGTCTCGCGGCGGTGAAACTGGCGAAGAAGTCAGGCTCGTGGGATACGTACGCCGTCGTCGACGCTTTGACGATTCCGCCGGAGCTGCAGCGCGCGTTCGACGCCAACCCCGAAGCGAAAAACAACTGGCCCTCCTACACGCCGAGCGCGCAGCGTTCGTTCCTCCACATGATCAACGGGGCAAAACGTCCAGAGACGCGCGAGAAATACGTCAAGCGAGTCATCGATTACGTCGCGAAGAAGGTATCGATGTCCGCGTTACGCGAGCAGGCGATGACAGTCAGAAAGAAGACGAAGTAGCGGACCGCTACCGCAGTCTTTCTCTTACAAGCGATAGCACTTGCTCGACAACCGTCTCGATCGACATGTCGGTCGTGTCGATATGCACTGCGCCTGGCGCGAGCGCGAGGGGTGACGCGGCGCGAGTCTTGTCGGAGAGATCGCGCGCCTGGATCGCTGCCGCAACTGCCGCCTGCCCTGCCTGGCTTCCTGCATGCGCCGCATCGTGTGAGCGGCGGCGTGCACGTTCCTCGGCTGACGCATCGAGGTAGATCTTCACGTCGGCATCCGGGAACACGACGCTACCGATGTCACGACCTTCCATCACAACGCCGCGCTGCTCCCCTATCGCGCGCTGACGTGAGACAAGGACTTCACGGACCTGCGGGAGCCGCGCGACGGTGGACGCGAGCTTGTCGACTTCAGGTGTCCTGATCGCCGCCGTCACGTCATGGCCGTCGATGTTCACCACTCCGCCTTCGACGATGAGAGTCGCGGAGCGCGCAAGTGCGGTGACAGCCGCTTCGTCGTTCAACGGAATGCCGTCGTGATCCGCTTTCCATCCCACCGCTCGATACATCGCTCCTGTGTCGATGTGCCTGTAACCGAGCGTCTGCGCCAGCGCCCGTGACACGGTGCCCTTGCCGGCTCCGGATGGTCCGTCGATGGCGATGATCAGTCTCTTCATGCGAAGGGTTCGAGAATAGCACCAGTGTAAGATGCACTGCGATGACACGACGACGAGTAGTCGTACTGGCTGCGGTGTTGATCGCCCTCGCACTGATCGTGTATGTGGGCGCGCCGTACGCACGCGCGACGATGTTCATCATCCGCGCGGCGAGCCTTGGCGGCCGCGCCGAAGCGTTCGCCGATCGCGAAGCACGCGCGGTCGTCGTCCAGCCGCGTCACCAGGTCACGACTCGATACGGAGACGTGCAGGCACAGTTGTATGTGCCCGAAGGAACGTCGCGGCGCACCGTTCTGCTCGTGCCTGGCATCCACTCGATGGGCATCGAGGAGCCTCGCTTGACCGCGCTCGCCAACGACCTCGCCGGTGCCGGCGTCAAGGTCATGGCCATGGCGCTTCCCGATTTGCAGGCGTACCGGATCACCCTGCGCGGGACCGATGTCATCGAGGACGCCGTCACGTGGATGTCGAAGCGGCCGGATCTGGCACCCGATGGCCGTGTCGGCATCGTCGGCATCAGTTTCGCCGGAGGGCTGTCGATCTCCGCGGCCAGCCGTCCCTCGATCCGCGACAAGGTCGCATTCGTGCTCTCGTTTGGCGGGCATGGCGATCTCGATCGCGTGATGCATTACCTCACGACAGGCGAAGCGCCTCAGGTACCGGGCCTCGAGACACATCCACCGCATGACTACGGCGTTGCGGTCATCCTGTTTTCGCTTGCCGATCGAGGAGTGGTGCCCGCCGATCAGGTCGTCGCGCTGCGCGCAGGCATCGAAACGTTTCTGCTCGCGTCGCAGTTGACGCTCGTGAGCATGGACCAGGCGAACGCGACGTTCGCCAAGGCGCGAGAGATGGCGACGATGCTGCCGGAGCCGTCGAAGACGTACCTGAACTACGTCAACGATCGGGCGGTCAACAAGCTTGGACCCGCGCTCGTGCCCTATCTCAAGCAACTCGGATCCGATAACCCGGCAGTCTCGCCGGAGCACGTGTCCCGTCCCGCGTCCGCTCCGATATTCCTGCTGCATGGCAGTGGAGACACGGTCATTCCTGCCGCGGAGACTGCCCTGTTCAGCGAGGACTTGCGCCGCAAAGGCGCCGACGTGCATGTGCTCCTCAGCGAGCTCATCACGCATGCCGAAGTGAACAAAGCGGCCACGTACATCGACGTTTTGAAACTGGTTCACCTGTGGGCGCAGGTACTAGGGAAGTAGATAGACGCGTGAGCGACAGCACAGAGTCAGTTCGTCTTCAGAAAGTTCTCTCCCAGGCAGGCGTCGCGTCGCGGCGTGCTGCAGAGAAGCTCATTGCCGACGGCCGCGTGAGCGTCAACGGCAAGACCATCCTCACAATGGGCGTGAAAGTCGATCCGCACAAGGACGACGTTCGCGTCGATGGACGCCGAATCAAGGCTGCAGCGAAACTCCGCTACATCCTCCTCTACAAGCCAACTGGTTTCGTGACGACTCGCTCGGATCCGCAGCGACGCCGCACCGTGATGGACCTGCTCGTGGGTGTGCGTGACTACGTCTACCCGGTCGGCCGGCTCGACTACGACACCGAGGGCCTCTTGCTCCTCACCAACGACGGCGAGCTCGCGGCCAGGCTTACGCATCCGCGCCATGGGGTGGCGCGCACATACGAAGCGAAGGTGGCAGGCATGCCGGACCGCGAGGCGATCGATCGCCTCCGAGCGGGGATTCCGCTCGACGGACATCGAACGCTTCCCGCAGAGGTGATGCTACTGAACGAGGGGCGACGGGACGGCGTCGGCGTGCTTCGGCTGACGATTCGTGAAGGCCGCAACCGGCAAGTCAGGCGGATGTGTGAAGCCGTCGGTCATCCGGTTCAACACCTGAAGAGAACCAAATTCGGCTCGCTGTCCGATCGGCGACTTCGGCCGGGAGAATGGCGGGAGCTCAAGCCTGAGGAGATCGCTGCGCTGAAAGTTCAAAGCTCAAAGGTCAAAGAGCGGAAGTAAGTTCGAACTTACTTATTCACTCTGACCTTCGAACTTCGCACTTTCTTCCTCGTCAAGCGGCAGCATGTCTTCCCGCGGAGAGGTTTCCATCAGCCCCGCCGGCGGGTCGAAGCCAAGCGCCTCTGCCATGTCTTCAATCTTGGGCAGATCGTGCAGATCCTTCAGCCCGAACCGAATCAGGAACTCCTTCGTCGTCGCGTAGAGGAACGGACGGCCGACGACGTTCTTGCGGCCGACGATCTTGATCAGATGCCGCTCGAGCAGAGTGGAGAGCACGCCTGACGTGTTCACGCCGCGAATCTCGGTGATCTCGAGCGCCGTGATCGGCTGCTTGTATGCGATCACCGCGAGCGTCTCGAGCCCTTGCACCGTGAGCTTCGACGATGAGCGCTCGTGAAAGAGCCGCCTCACCCACTCGTGCAGATCAGGACGAGTGACGATCTGATAGCCGCCGGCGACTTCCACCATCTGCAGGCCGGGCCGGTTCTCGTAGTCGGCCTTCAGCGCCTCGATAGCCGCGAGCACGTCTTCTTTGGGCTCTTCAGCGAGCAGCTTGAAGAGCATCTTCGGCGTCATCGGATCCGGCGACGCGAAGATCAAAGCCTCGACAACCGCTTTGACTTCGGCCGCGGCGACGACGACTGCCCCGGGCTCTTCGTTGAGTGTTTCGTTCGACATGATTTCCTTTTGTAAGGGGGTCGGGAGTCATTTAACGATGACAGTGTCCACAACAAATGACTCCCGACCCCATTACGTTACCGGATCATCGATCGGGTGCGGGGCGTCCGCAGGGCGCGCGCGTTTATAGACGCGAATGGGGCCTGCTCCGCCCGACTGGAACACGCGAATCAATTTCAACCTGATCATCTCGAGCAGCGCGAGGAACGTGACGATCAAGAACGGACGCGAGCCGTCTCCGTCGCTGAACAGATCCTCGAAGCCGCACGCCTCGGTCTCGGAGAGACGCCCGAGCACCTGCTTGATGCGATCCTCGATCGACATCTGCGATGGCGGCAGAATGACCATCGGCCGCCGGTTCGCGCGCTCGAGCACGCCCTTGAATGCGCTCAGGAGGCTGAACAGATCCACTTCGAGCTCAGGCTCGTACTCATCGCCCGCCGCCTCGGCAACGCGCTCGTCGGGTCGCATGTACTGCGCGCTGCGCACCGTCTCTCGATCGTGCAGAAGCTCCGCCGCCGCCTTGTACTTCTGATGCTCGAGCAGCCGCCTGACCAGCGCCTCACGCGGATCCTCTTCGGGCCCGGCGTCTTCCTGCGTGGGGTCTGGCCGCGGCAGCAGCGTGCGCGACTTGATGTGAATGAGCGTGGACGCCATCACCAGGAACTCTCCCGCCACGTCGAGATTGAGGTCCTGCATCAGCGTGATGTAGCCGAGATACTGCTCGGTGATGAGGGCGATTGGGATGTCGTAGATGTTCAGCTCGCTCTTGCGAATCAGGTGAAGAAGCAGATCGAGCGGTCCCTCGAAGGCGTCGAGCTTGACCTGGTAGGCGTCTGGAGACGATTCGAAATCGATGTTCTCGTTCACGTGGCCGCCTAGTATCTCAATTTCATCGCGTCCCTGACCCGGTCCATCGTCACCTGTGCGATGGCTCGCGCCCGGCGCGATCCTTCGACGAGAATCTCGCGGATGTGGTCGGGCCTGGCCATGACCTCGCGACGCCGCGCACGCACCGGCTCGAGCGCTGCGTTCATCGCCGCGGCAAGCTTCGTCTTCACCTCGACGTCGCCGACCTTTCCAGCGCGGTAGCGCGCCTTCAGATCGTCAACCTCGGCGATGTTCGTGTTGAAGGCATCATGGTACATGAAGACCGGATTGCCTTCGACCGTACCCGGAATGTCGGCGCGCACGCGCTTCGGATCCGTGTACATCTGCCGCACCTTTTTCGTCAGGGTTTCGGCGTCGTCAGTGAGGTCGATGGTGTTGCCGTAGCTCTTGCTCATCTTGCGGTTGTCGAGGCCCGGCAGCCGCGACACCGGCGTCAGCAGCGGTTGGGGCTCGACGAGCACTTCTCCGTAGAACTGATGAAAGCGGCGAATCGCCTCGCGCGATAGCTCGAGATGCGCAACCTGGTCGTCACCGACGGGCACGAACCGGCCGTCGTAAATGGCGATGTCCGCCGTCTGCAACAGGGGATAGCCGAGGAACCCGAGCGTGGACAGGTCCTTGTCTGTGAGTTGCTCCTGCTGTTCCTTGTAGGTGGGCACGCGCTCGAGCCACGGAATCGGAACAACCATGGAGAGCAGCAACGCCAGCTCGGCGTGCTCCGGCACCAGCGATTGGATGAACAACGTGCTGCGCTCGGGATCGACACCAGCCGAGATCCAGTCTGCGACGTTATCGATGGCGTTCGACGTAATCGACTTCGTGTTCGCGTAATCACTCGTCAGCGCGTGCCAATCGGCCACGAAATAGAAGCAGTCGTACTTCTCCTGCAGCGGTGCCCAGTTCTTCAACGCGCCGACGAGGTGTCCGAGGTGAAGCTTGCCGGTCGGGCGCATCCCCGACACGACACGCGATCTCTGAGCCGTGGTGTTCACGCTTCTCGCTTCCCCACTTTTCTTAGAGTAACCATCCAATCACGACGTCGTAGATTGGAAAGATGACGGCGTCAAATACGCCCGTCAGGAGAAACCCGTACAGAATCAGGAAGCCATAGGGGCGCAGCCTGTCGTACATCTCCGCGACCTGGCCCTTCAGCAGACCTGCGAGGACATTGCCGCCATCGAGCATCGGCACGGGGAGCATGTTGAAAATCGCCAGGAGCACGTTCAGCTGCACGACACGATTGGCGAAGGCAACGGCTGAATATCGACTTGTCATCGCCTCGTGCCCGCCAAGCGCCTGGAAGACAAGGGCACCGGCAACAGCAATGACGAGATTGCTCGCGGGGCCGGCGGCCGCAATGAGCATGAATTTCCGTCTCCAATCCTCACCGAGATTGCGAGGATTGACCGGCACCGGCTTCGCGTACCCGATGATCGGGAAGTTTGAAAAGATGGCAATCAGCGGCAACACGATCGTGCCGAAGACATCGACGTGTGCCGCAGGGTTGATGGTGAGCCGGCCAAGCAGGCGCGCGGTGTTGTCGCCGAGCCGATTCGCGGACCACGCGTGCGCCGCCTCGTGAATCGAAAGGGACCCGATCATCACCACGAACTGCATCAGGAGCAGTACTGGATCGATATTGAGCAAGCCGGACTCAGCGTACCACAGCGATTGCGCCTTCGCGCCGACGCGGCCGGGAAGATTTCGCGGGCTCGCGAAATTGTTCGCAGCCGCGCGGCCATTCAGCCGATCTTCCGAAGACTGATGCATGCGCCGTCCGGCACGATCGGTGCTCACTCCCGGGGTGAACTATTCACGGGAGGGTGCCATGACACGCGGATTCACCCGCATTCTCGTACCGACTGATTTCAGCGCTCCATCGGAGGCAGCGCTCGCTACAGCGAAGGACCTCGCGACGCGATTCGGAGCCTCGCTTAACCTAGTTCACGTGCTCGAAGACCCGTACGCGGTCGCGGCTTACTCTGCCGACGCTCTCGGCTATCTACCGCCGGGGATCAAAGAAACGTGGCAACGTGAGGCGGAGAAACATCTGAATGCGCTGTTGACCCCCGCCGAGCGCGTCCACTACAAGGCCACGACGGCGGTGCTCTTCAGCGGAAATGCAGCGCGGGAGATCGTCGAGTACGCCCAGGACAAGCGCATCGATCTGATCGTGATGGGCACGCACGGCCGTGGAGGGTTTGCGCATTTCCTGCTCGGCAGCGTTGCCGAACGCGTCGTTCGAACCGCAGAGTGCCCAGTGCTGACGATGCGAGGGGCGGCGGTGGCGCGCGTATCCGCACCGGCGCGGGAGGTCACCGTGCCTGTGGGGATCTGATTATTCGACTTTCGCCAGCCCGAACTTCTCGATGCGGTAGCGGACCTGATCGCGATTGATGCCGAGCAACTGCGCCGCCTGCGTCTGATTGCCGCCCGCTCGTTCGAGGGCCTGCACGAGGAGTTGCCGTTCGACCTCTTCGAGCTTCACCCCGTCGGGCGGCAACGTGAACTCGACCGGCGACACGCTTCGCGTCAACGTGAAGTCTTCCGGCTCGAGATAGCTGCGATCGACGAGCAGCATGGCTCGTTCGATCGCGTTTCGGAGCTCGCGAACGTTACCCGGCCACTGGTAGTGCTCGAGGAGTGACACTGCCGCCGCCGACAACCCGCGAATCTTCTTGCGGAACTCGCGGTTGAACTGATCGATGTAGAAGTTCGCCAGCAGCGCGACGTCACCTCGGCGCTCGCGCAGCGGCGGTAACGTGATAGGCATCACCTGGAGGCGATAGAACAGGTCCTCGCGGAATTTGCCCGTCTTCACGTCCTTCTCGAGATCGCGGTTGGTCGCGGCGACCACGCGTACGTCAACGCGCACATCGTTGAGTCCACCGACACGCTTGAACGTCTTTTCCTCGAGGAAGCGTAAAAGCTTTGACTGCAACCCCGGCGTCATCTCGCCGATCTCGTCAAGGAACACGGTGCCGCCATCGGCGGTCTCGAGGAGGCCGCGCTTCTGCTGCCGGGCATCGGTGAAGGCGCCACGCTCGTGACCGAATAATTCGCTCTCGAGCAGATGCTCAGGAAGCGCCGAGCACGTAATGTTCACGAACGCGTGTGAGGCTCGATCGCTGTTGTAGTGGAGCGCTTTGGCCGCCAGATCTTTTCCGGTCCCGGTCTCCCCTGTCAGCAGAACCGTGGACGCGGGGCTCTTCGCCACGCGGCCAATCAGGCTCTTGACGGTCGTCATCGCCGGCGAGGCGCCGATGATGGCGTCAATGCTGTAGTCACGACCCTGGCTGCTGCGGAGCGCACGCACCTCTCGGCGCAGGCTGCTCGTCTCCAGCGCCTTCTCCACGAGCAGCGCCACTTCGTCGAGATTGAACGGCTTGTTGACGTAGTGGTACGCGCCGAGTTTCATCGCCTCGACGGCGTTCTCGACAGTCGAAAACGCCGTCATCAGGATGACCAGCGTCTCGGGTGTCTGCTCTTTGACCTGCCGCAGGATCGTCAGCCCGTCGCCATCCGGCAGCTTGAAGTCGAGCAGAATCAGGTCAACGCCTTCGCCGGCCTGGGCCAGCGCCTCAGCGGCGGTTCCGGCTTCGAGAATCGTGTATCCCTCGCTCGACAGGCGCTCCCGAAGCGACCACCTGAGAAGCGATTCATCGTCAACGACCAGTATTGTGGCGGCAGGCACAGCGTCAGTATATAAACAGGTTCAGATATCCGTGCCCACAGACCCTCACGCTCACACCGACCACAGCGCGACTCGTAACCAGCTCGAAGACTTCAAACGCGCGCTCGATCACGCGGCTATCGTCGCGATCACCGATGTCGCCGGTCGTATTACTTACGTGAACGACACCTTTTGCGAAATCTCCGGCTACGCGCGCGAAGAGCTCCTCGGCCAGGATCACCGCATCGTCAATTCGAGCCATCACTCGAAGGACTTTATTCGCGACCTGTGGCGGACGATTGCGTCGGGACAGGTCTGGCACGGGGAGCTTCGCAACCAGGCGAAAGACGGGCACATCTACTGGGTCGATACGACGATCGTGCCCTTTCTGAACGAGCGCGGAAAACCGTATCAGTACATCGCGATTCGGTCGGATATCACGGGGCGCAAGCAGGCGGAGGAGAAGCTGGCGCAGCAGGCTGCTCTGGCTCGAGTGGGTCAATTGGCTGCCGTCGTCGCGCATGAAGTGCGCAACCCGCTGGCCGGCATCAAGGGCGCAGTGCAGGTGTTGATGTCCCGCCGTGCGCCTGGTGATACGGAATTGCCGGTCATGCGAGACATCGTCGGCCGGATCGACTCGCTGAGTGAGTTGATCAACGACCTGATGCTCTACGCGCGGCCACGTCCGCCTCGCCTGAGTCATGTCGAACTGCGTTCTCTCATCGCCGACGCGGTGACTATCGTCCGGCGTGATCCATCGGCGCACTCCGTCGAGATTTTCGTTGAAGGCGAGGACGTTTCTGCGTTGGCAGACGATGAACTGATCAGGGCAACGGTGTTGAACCTGCTGATCAACGCCGCGCAAGCGATGGCTGGTCACGGCCGGATCGTGGTGACACTCCGGAACGCCGGTGAGTTCGCCACGATCGAGGTGAGCG
>Ga0315912_10003993_pt1 | contig 14244 bp, 12 predicted proteins | sample VfabasoilMG_FD_204469 | JGI IMG/M metagenome (GOLD analysis project Ga0315912, IMG submission 204469) | Garden soil microbial communities collected in Santa Monica, California, United States - V. faba soil | ecosystem: Environmental > Terrestrial > Soil > Garden | place: USA: California... | reverse complement strand
CGCACGCCCACGCCCTGCTCGATGCTGGCGCTGCCTTCCTTGACGATGCCGTCCTCGAGCGCCCAGCTCTCCTCGCGCGACAACTGGAAATAGAGGTCGGCCGCGTCGACCGAACTGGACATCACCTGTGACAGGGCCGTGTCGAGGCGTGCGTCGTCGAGTCCCGAGGGACGCAGGATGAGGTCACGGGCGATGGCGAGCGGTTCGTTTGTCAGGTCCAATTTTTCACCGTTTCCAGGGCAATGTAGTCGTTGCGCCAGAGAGTAATGTACAGCAGCGCGAGCAGCGGTATGCCCCGGGGCCGGCATTCCATTCGCAAAATCTGACCCGGTTCGATGCTGAAGGGCACCTCGCGCGAGCCACACCATTTGACCCGCAGCCGCAACCGGTGTTCTCCGGGTGTCAGCCCAATCTGCACCGTCGCATCGTCACCGACTTCCGCGCGCTGTGCGCCGTCGACGAATACGCGGTAGACATATTCGCGGTCCTGTTTCGGGCGCGGCAGGCGGCGGATCACGAGTACCGTCAAGCGTCGCGCCTCCGCATCAGGTGTTGTAGATCACCCGATGCTCGAGCGACGGGAACCGGGTGCGGGCATCCATGCGGCCCGCCGCATCGATGTCCGCGACCACGCAGCCGGTTCCGCCCGGCATGCGCGCCAGCACCTTGCCCCAGTGGTCGATGATCATCGAGTCGCCGAAGGTCTCGCGACCGCTCGGGTGCACTCCCCACTGTGCGGGCGCAATCAGGCCACACAAGTTCTCGATGGCCCGTGCGCGCAGCAGCGACTCCCAGTGCGCCCGTCCCGTGGGCACGGTGAAGGCCGACGGCACCACGAACATCTCCGCGCCCTGCCGCGACATCACGCGAAACAGCTCGGGGAAACGCATGTCGTAACACACGGCAAGCCCGAGCTTGCCCGCCGGTGAGTCGATGACTTTGGCGTCGTGACCCGCCACGGTGTGCGCGGACTCACGATGCGACTCGCTGCTGCCGGGCACGTCGACGTCGAACAGGTGCATCTTGTCGTAGCGCGCGACGCGCTGACCCTGCGAGTCGTAGACCAGGCAGGCTGCGCTGACCCGGCCGTCCGAATCCTGGCGCATGGGCAAGGTACCGCCGATCACCCAGATCTTGAGGCGCCGCGCGGTATCGGCCAGGAAATTCTGGATGCGGCCGGAGCCGTCCGGCTCGGCGACCGCCCGCTTGTCACCGGCGTCCTTGCCCATGAACGCGAAATTCTCCGGCAGTGCGGCGAGCACGGCGCCCAGTCGCGCGGCGTCGGCGAGGAAACGTCCCGCGGCCTCGAGGTTGGCGTCGATGTCGTGGCCGGAGGTCATCTGGATTGCCGCTACGCGCATGGGGGCATTTTGGGGACATTCACCGTTTGCAGCAAACAGGGACATTGTTAAGAGTCGGATGCGCCGGCGCGCGCTTCAATCGTCCTGCCGCTCACCGCTCGCGCGCTTGAAAAATTGCCGAAGCGGCAATTTTTCGCGTCCGCTTGCCGGAATCTATGCGAAGGCTACATCGGCGGAAATTGGAGATTCAGAGGCAATACGGCTTCGCATGACGATTCCGGCTGCGCCGCTTCGCGATGTTCGCCGCAGGACGATTGAAGCGCACACCGGCGTACCCCCGTTCTTACGACCGCCCCGTTCGCTGGCAAGTAAGCTTGGATAAGAGCGCTCTTTCCAAAGCCCTTGGCGGGCAGGCGGGGATGGAGGGGAGCGGTCCGGACGCGCGAGGCTCGATCAATCAGTCGATGCCGGCGTGTTGGAGCGAGGCAGCCGGGGGGCGAAGCGAGGGGCCACGGACCGCAACGCCGTTCACTTGGGAAAAGCTGTCGACGGTCCCCGAGCAAGCTGCACCGGCTGCGTACGCCCGAAGGGCGGCGAGCGACCACGCCGAAATCGATTGATTGATCGAGCCGCACACATCCGGAGCGATGTGGTCTGTCCCCGTTTGCAGCTAGTCCCAGGTCCCGTGCCACTGGATGCGCTTCGAGTCGGGCGCTTCGGTCCAGCCGCGGCGGGCCACGGAGCCGCGCACCGCGCTCCAGGCGCGTGCGAGGCGCGCACGCGCGGGGTTCGGCACTGCGGCAGCGGCCAGTACCGTGCGCTCGTAGTCGACCGTCAGGTCGTAATCGCGGGCCACGAGGCCGATGCGTCCGTTGCCGCGAAACACCTGGTCCGGTTCGGGTCCGGTGCCCTGCACGTCGGCGAGCAGGATCTGTCCGTCGGCAACCGAGGCGCGCGCCGTGAGTTGATGGTCGCGCTCGCCTTCCGCAGCGAAGTCGAACGAACCCGTAAGCGAACGGATGACGTCTTTGCCCGCTTCCGCCGGCCATGCGAGTGATCCGGATGCCTGCAGGCTCGACGTCGGCCACTCGTTCGGTAGTTGCACATCGTGCAGCAGGCTCGCGAGTTGCACCGTGGACGCCGAAAAGTCGGCACTGCAGCGGCCGTCGGTGTTGCATCGTCCGTGCGCGCTCATCTGGTGAGGCGATGTCGCGGACGATTCCATCGAAAACGCCAGCCCGGATTCCTGCCGATCGATCGCGGCGTGCAGTGCACCCAGACTGCTTTCCCCGTAGCGCAGCTCCGAGATGTCCAGCGTCAGCTCGGTTTCCTCAGGCAGGAGCGCGCCGGCCGCGGCTAGCACCGCGGGTGCTTTCCGGAAGTCCAGCACGTCGAGCTGCAGCGCGGGATTCGCAGGATCGCGCGCCATGCGGCGCAGTTCGCCGGACACGCCGCGCAGTTCGAACCTGGCGGTCGTGACGCCAGCACGCACCTGGCCTTGAACCGAAAGATCGTCGGAACTCTCGACGGTGAAATCGCGAATGCCGTCGTTGATGAGAAGCTGCGCGGTCACCGGCACGGAACGCGCGCGCAACTTGTCGAAGGGCTCGGGCAAGAGACTTTCGATGCCCGCGAGGTTGCTGGCGAGTGTGACCTGCCAGCTGCCGATTTCCTTCCCGGCCTCCACGGTGCCGCTCCACGCCAGCTGGCCGTTCACGCGCTGCGCGACATCGGCCTTGCCGGACAACTCCAGCAACGGGGCCGCGTCTGCAACGCCATGCACCGCGAAAGTCAGCGGTCCGCGCGCAGCCGCGCGCCGCGATTCGATTTCCACCGGCCCACCCAGCCAGGATCCCTTCAGCTCCAGGCCGCGCAGCTGCCGGGCGGAGTAGCGGATCGTCCCGGCAAGATTCTCCGCGGCCGGCAATCCGCTGCCGAGCGGCACAGTTCCCGACCGCACCCGCGCGGTCACGCGCCACAGTTGCGGCTGGCGCAGTTCACGTTCGCCGCGCGCTTCGGCCTCGAGCGCCACGGTGCCGCCGAGGCGGTCGAGCCCATACGCATTCAGGGCTTCGCGAATCAGCGGCGAACCCAGATCGCCTTCCAGCGCAACGCGCAAACGCGGCGCACCGCGGCGCGGCCAGTCGAGCTGCGCGCTGCTGAGCGCCAGGTCGTCGACAGATCCCGCTTCGAGCTTGAGCTGCGCAGCGCCGCGCGCAAAATTCAGCGCACCGCGCCCGCCTGCGACGCGCGGTGTCGAATTCTCCGCGGTCGCCAGCTCCGCCAGCGACAACTTGCCGCTCGAGCGCTCCCAGTTCACTGCGCCGTCGGCGGCGGACACCAGCGCGAGCCGGCCCTCAACGATCCGGCCCTGCTCGATGTCCGCGAATGCGGCCGGCGTCGGCGCGCCCGGCGACACCAAGGTCCAGGCGTCGCGTAACAGGGCGCGGTCAACTCCGGTCAGCCTGAGGTCGAGAGTCGCGGCGCGACCCGACGTGGCACCCCAGGCGCCGTCGGCTCCCACCACGCCGCCCTCGTGCTTCACAGACAGCGCTGCAAAGCGCCACGCGGGCGCGGATTCTCCGGTCAGCAGCATGAGCTTGCCGTCCAGCGTCACGGCGCGCGGCTCCTGAGTCCCCGGAATACTCAGCTGCGCCTCGGCGGTGGAATCGAAAGTCAGCGCGACACCCGTGGCATCGGCGTGCACGGCACCCTGCAGTTGCGCCAGCTGCGCGTGGTCGACGCCGCGGGTCAGAGTGCCGCCCGCGACGCGCGCGCCGAAGGTCCAGCCATCCTTGCCAGGCTGGCCGGCGCCGGAATCGAAACGAACGTCGTGCAATTCGCCGGCCGTCGGCGCCCAGCCGACGGCGGTATCGAGACCTGAATGTTCGAGCCGCGGCCCAAACGTGCTGGCGATGAGCTCGGTCGCCATGAACGGCAGTCGTTCCGCCTGCAGCGAGGTGCGGACGACATCGATGGATCCGGGAGCGAGCGCGAGCCGCGCGCTCAAGCCCGGCGCGCGCTCGAGATGCGCGCCGCGCGTAAGCTGCAGGTCTTCGAAGTCCAGCAGCAGGTCGCGCGCATCGCGCGACAACCGGCCGCGCAGCGTCACGTGATCGAAGCGCGCACCCGCTTCGCCGTTCATCTGCAGGTCGCGCGCACTCGCCTGCCAGCTGCCCGACTCGAGCAATCCATTGCGAAGTTGCAGCTTCGCGTCGATGGTGCCACGGCCGGCGAGGCCGGAGGCCGGCAGGCGTTCGAGGAACACGCGGCGCGCGATGACGCGTACCTCACCCGAGACACGCGATCCGGAAGTCAGTCCTTCGAGCTTGGCGGAGACGAACAGCGACTGTCCCACGTCCTGCGACAGCAACATCGTGCCGTGGGCATTGAAGCTGCTGCTGCCACGGCTGACGACCGCCTCGCTCAGCGTGAAGCTGTGGCTGGCGATCCGCTCGCCACGCCGCTTGAGATGCACCCGTGCGCCTTCCACCTCGATGCGGCCGGCGGGCATGAGTTCGGCCCACGACAGGTAGCTGCGGATCAGCGCGGCCTCGTCACGGCGCGTCTGAACCGGGCGCGCGCGCAGTTCGCGGCCGGCGCCGGGCCGCGCCAGCGACTCGTCGGCGTCGCCGATGATGTCGATGTCGGGGGACGACAGCGTGACGTGACCCAGCGAGAGTTGCCGGTGACGCAGCAAGTCCCAGGTATCGAGCTCGACGCGCAGCTCGGGTGCCACGACGCGTATGCGTCCGGCCTTGGGATCGGTGAGCTCAACACGGGTGAAGACCGCGCCCGTGCCGTCGAGTCCCCAGGAAAAGCGCACGTTCTCGAAACGGACGTCGAGACCGGTACGTTCGGCGATGAGTTTTTCGAGCGTGGCCCGTTGCTCGGGAACGCGTGCGGCAATGACACGCGTGAACACCACGCAGAGCGTGGCGACGAGACCCAAACCGAGCATGACCGCGACCGTGCGCTTCACCCAGTGTGAATCGCCATGGTCTCCCCCCTGATTCAGGGTTGTGTCGGTCATCTCACCTCAAGCCAGCACCACGTCGTATTGGTCGAAACCGTACAGGGCTTCCACCTGTAACCTTATCGGCCGCCCCACCTGGTGCTCCAGCTCCGCGAGCACCGCGGATTCGTCATCGAGCAGGCGGTCGATCACATTTTGATGCGCCAAAATTAGCAGTTCCTTGCTCTGGAACTGCCTGCTTTGGCGCACAATTTCACGGAATATCTCGTGGCATACCGTTTCGGGCGTGCGCACGAAGCCCCGACCTTCACAACTGGGACATGGCGCACACAGCAAATGTTCCAGGCTGTCGCGCGTGCGTTTCCGGGTCATTTCCACGAGGCCCAGCGAGGAGACGCTGGCGATGTGTGTCTGGGCGTGATCGCCGGCCAGCGCCCGCTGCAGGGCCTCCATGACCTGCGTGCGGTGGGCCGGGTCGGTCATGTCGATGAAGTCGATGATGATGATGCCGCCCAGGTTTCTGAGGCGCAGCTGCCGCGCGATGGCGACGGCGGCCTCGAGATTGGTGCGATAGATCGTGTCCTCGAGATTGCGGTGCCCGACGAATCCACCGGTATTCACGTCGATGGTGGTCATCGATTCGGTCTGGTCGATGACCAGGTGACCGCCGGACTTGAGATTGACGCTGCGCTCGAGCGCCTTGCCGATTTCTTCCTCGACGCCATGCAGGTCGAAGATCGGCCGCTGGCCGGTATACAGCTCGATGCTGGTGGTGCTCCCGGGCATGAAACTCGCGGCGAACTCGAGCATGCGTTCGTGCGCGGTGCAATTGTCGACCAGCACGCGATCCACGCCGCGCGCCAGCTCATCACGCAGGATTCGCGTGGGCAGAGGCAGGTCCTCGTAGACGAGCTGGCCCGACTCGGCGCGCAAGCCTTTGTCCTTGACGTGCTGCCACAACCGGCCCAGGTACTGGATGTCCTCGCGGATGGCGTCGTTGTTCGCGCCCTGCGCGGCAGTGCGCACGATGTAGCCACCGGTGGTCTGCTGCGGAATCGCCTCGCCGACCAGCTGCTTGAGCCGGGTGCGCTCGGCTTCATCGTCGATGCGTGCCGACACGCCGATGCCCTCGCCGCGGGGCATGTACACCATGAGTCGCGACGGCAGCGCCACGAAGGTCGTGAGCCGCGCGCCCTTCGTGCCCATCGGATCCTTGACCACCTGCACCAGGATGTCGTCGCCTTCGTTGACCAGGCGGCGGATGTCCTCGGCCTGTCCACCCTCTTTCAGTCCATTGCCGATCAGCGTGCTCTCCGCATTGGCAGCCGCGATGTCGGCGGCGTGCAGGAATGCGGTGCGTTCCAGCCCCACGTCGATGAAGGCCGCCTGCATTCCCGGCAATACGCGCTGCACACGTCCCTTGTAGAGATTGCTCACGATGCCGCGCCGGCTCTGGCGTTCGACGAACAACTCGGTCAACACGCCGTTTTCGATGAGCGCCGCGCGCGTCTCGCGCGGCGCGACGTTGATGAGGATTTCCGTAGTCACTCCGTCCCCTCTTCCAGCCGTGGCAGTTTGCCATTCCACACGGCGATTCCGGCCTGGCGCAGCAATTGCGCCGTTTCGAACAGCGGCAATCCCATGACCCCGGTGTAGCTGCCCACGACGTTGGACACGAATACTGCGCCCAGCCCCTGGATGGCGTACGCGCCCGCCTTGCCCTGCGGCTCGCCGCTGGCCCAATAGGCGCGCATTTCGCCCTGCGTGAGCGGGCGAAAATCGACTTCGGTGGCCGAGCAGGTGACCGTGGGTGCAGCGGCGCCGATGACGCAGATTCCCGTGTAGACCTGGTGCCGACGGCCGGAAAGCAGGCTCAGCATGCGGACGCAATCCGACTCGGACTGGGGCTTTTCGAGGATGGTGCCGTCGACGTGCACGGTGGTATCCGCGGCCAGCACCGGAAGATCCTGGTGCCGGGCACGCACTGCCAGCGCCTTGTCCCGCGCGAGGCGCATGACGTAGTCGGTACCGGCCTCGTTGCGGATGGGCGTTTCGTCGATGTCGGCCGGCGTCACCAGGTGCGGCACGCCGATCAGCTCTAACAATTGGCGGCGGCGCGGCGATGCGGATGCCAGGCGCAGCACGGGCGCTTCTTCTTTGTTATTCCCCATCTACCCCCCGCCCCGGGTTCACTCCCGGTGGTAGGGGTGATTCTGCAACACCGAGTGCGCGCGATACAGCTGTTCGGCGAGGATTACCCGCACCATGGCGTGCGGGAAAGTCAGCGCCGACAGCGACCAGCGCAGCCCGGCCTTGACCAGGAGTGCGGGCCCGAGCCCGTCGGGACCACCGATCACGAAGGTGAGATCGCGGCCGTCCTGCTGGCGTTCGGACAGCCACTTGGCGAGCTGCAGGGTGGTTAGGGATTTGCCGCGCTCGTCGAGCGCGACCAGGTAATCGTCGCCGATGCGATCGAGGAGGCGTTTTTCCTCGTCGGCTTTCGCGCGACCGACCGGGATCTCCTCCAGGTCGATGCGCATGTCCTTGCGCATCCTGCGCGTGTAGTCCTCGTAGGCCGTCGTGACCCACTCGGGCATGCGCGTACCCACCGCGAGGATGCGAACGCGCATGTAGAGACTTCAGCGCGCGGCGCGCGCGCGTGTCGCGACCTTGCGGCGCGGCTCGGTCATCGTTTTCGACGGCGCTTCCGCCGGCGCGGCGACGTCTTCCCAGAGTTTCTCCAGGCCGTAGAACTCGCGCACGCGCGGCAACATCACGTGCACCACGACGTCCGTGAGATCGACGAGCACCCATTCGCCTTCACGAGCGCCTTCCACACCCATGGGGCGGAAGTCGTTCTGCTTGGCGAACTGCACGACGCGATCGGCAATGGATTTGACGTGGCGGTCGGAATTGCCCGAGGCGATGACGACGATGTCGGTGATATCGGTGAGGTGTCGCACGTCCATGACTTTGACGTTGACGGCCTTCATGTCATCGAGCGCGGAGTTGACGATGCGCAGGAGGGTCTGCGGTACTGAGGACTTGGCCGGCGATGAGGCACGGCGGGAACGGCTTTTCGTGGTCATTTCACTCCGTGTGTAGCTTCAACGGTTTCGAGCATAACACCCCGACTCGCGAATGATGTCGCGGACCGGGTCTGGAACGAGAAAACGCGGGTCACGTCCCGCATCGATGATCTGCCGCAATTCTGTCGAACTTATTTCCAGCTGTGTGACGGCATGCACATAGATGCGGCCGGCCATCGATTTGTGCAACTCGGAGACCGCGCCGGTGCCGCGATCCACCATCAACTCTCCCAAGGGTCCCTGGGTGGGCGCTTTCCAGCCCGGCCGATGCGCCACCACCACATGCGCGAGGTCGAAAAGCTCGCGCCAGCGGTGCCAGTTCGGCAAACCGAGGAAAGCGTCCATTCCGAGCAACAGGCACAGGGAACGATGCGGAAATTCACCGCGCAACTCGGTGAGCGTGTCGACGGTGTAGGACGCGCCCGCACGCCGCACTTCACGATCGTCGACCACGAAGGACGGCTGGTCCGCCACGGCCGCCTTCACCATCGCGACGCGCAGCGCAGCATCGGCCAGCGTGCGTTCACGATGCGGTGGATTACCCGTAGGAAGGAAGCGCACTTCGGCGAGCTTGAGCGACTGCCACAGCTCGAAGGCGGTACGCAGGTGACCGTAGTGGATGGGATCGAAGGTCCCGCCAAAGAGGCCGATGGGGCCGAGAGGCGTGTTCAAGCGGCGCGCATTCCGGTCAGCGGGAGCGAGCGACGCCCCGAGAACTCGACGATGATCAATGCCATCTCGTCCCAGGCGTCGCCGCCGGGATGCCGGCCCTTGATCATGCGATCGGCGCGCGCGACGCGCGCCGCGAGCCGCGCGTACGGCAGGCGCATTGCACGACGCCTGGCGATTTCCAGCGCCGGCGACGACGGGCGTTGCCAGCTGCGCGCGTTGTAGCCGTCGTTCTGCGTGGTGCCCCAGGTATTGCGGATCTCGCGCGCCAGCGACCACAACACGATCGGGGCTTCGAAACCTTCGCTGCGCAGTCCGCCGAGGATGCGCAGGGCGCGCGGCACATCGCCCGCCAGCGCCGCATCACCGAGCTGGAACACGTCGAAACGCGCGCTCTCGCCGATCGAAGCCTGCACGGTGGCCAGGTCGATGCGATTGCCGGTCGCCAGCAGCTTGAGTTTCTCCAGCTCCTGTTGCGCCGCGAGCATGTTGCCTTCCGTGTGATCCACGATGAAACTCACCGCGTCATCATCGAGCTCGAGCCCGATCGTGCTGGCCCGGCTGCGCAGCCACTGCGGCAACCGTGCGACTTCCACCGGCCAGATGGCCAGCCAGGCACCGGCGTCCTCGAATGCGTTCACCCACGCCGACTTGTTCTGTTCGCGCTCGAGCTTGCCGGTGATCATCAGGTAGACGTTGTCGGGGCTGGCGTTGCCCAGCAGCTCGACGATGGCGTTGGCGCCGCCGACACCCGGCTTGCCCGACGGCAGGCGCAACTCGATCAGCTTGCGCGAACCGAACAGCGAGAGGTTGTTAGACGAGGCGCGCACGGCCTCCCAGTCGCCGACGCGTTCGATGAAATGCACTTCGCGTTCTTCGAACCCGGCGCGCCGGACGCGGGCGCGGATGGCGTCGGCGGCTTCGCCGACCAGCAGCCCTTCGTCGCCGGATACCAGGTAAGCGCGGGCGGGCTCACCGGCGAGGTGCGTGCGCAGGGTGTCTAGGGTCAGTTTCAACGGGGCCAATTATGAGTGAGTTGGCGGCCCGGAAGCCATACGAAATCGCTCCGGCTGGCGTTATTCTTCGCCATGGCCACGATTTTCGAGAAGATCATCGCCGGGGAAATTCCCGCCACCATCGTTCACAAGGACGATCGCGTCACCGCGTTCCGGGACATCAGCCCGCAGGCGGCAGTGCACGTCCTGATCATTCCCAATAAGCCGATACCTACGGTCAACGATGTCAGCGAGGCCGACGAAGCGACGCTCGGCCACATGTTCATCGTGGCGCGCGACATCGCGAAGAAAGAGGGCATCGCGGAAAACGGTTTCCGGCTCATCATCAACTGCAACAAGCACGGCGGGCAGGTGGTGTACCACCTGCACATGCACCTGCTCGGCGGCGCGCCGCTGGGCCCGATGCTCGCCGGAGGAAAACATGGCTAAGAAAAAGAAGAAGGCCGTTCCGGCGCGCAAGGCCGGGGACTTCTACCCGCCGATCAAGCCCTACGACAGCGGTTACCTGCGTGTCTCGCCGGTCCACGAGATCTACTACGAGCAGAGCGGCAACCCGAAAGGCAAGCCGGTGGTGTTCGTGCACGGCGGGCCGGGCGGCGGCACCGACGCCAAGATGCGCCGCTTCTTCAATCCGAAGCGTTATCGCATCGTGCTGTTCGACCAGCGCGGCTGCGGCAAGAGCCGGCCGTCGGCAAGCCTGGTCGACAACACCACCTGGCACCTGGTTTCCGACATGGAAGCCATTCGCGAACATCTGAAGATCGACAAGTGGCAGGTGTTCGGTGGCTCGTGGGGTTCGACGCTGGCACTCGCCTACTCGCAGAAACATCCCGAGCGCTGCACCGAGCTCGTGTTGCGCGGCATTTTCCTGTTGCGGCGCTGGGAGCTCGAATGGTTCTACCAGGATCCCGGCGGCGCGGCCGCGCTGTTCCCGGATCTGTGGGAGCACTACATCGAGCCGCTGTCCGCGGAGGAGCGCAAGGATTGCATGCAGGCGTACTACAAGCGCCTGACCAGCGACGATCGCAAGACGCTGCTCGCGGCCGCGCGTTCGTGGTCGATCTGGGAGGGCGCGCTCTCGTACATCAAGATGAATCACGATGCGGTCAGGAAGTACGGCGATCCCGAGTTCGCCGCGGCGTTCGCGCGCATCGAGTGCCACTACTTCGTGAACGGCGGATGGCTGGAGCGTGAAAGTCAGCTGCTCGATGACGTTCCGAAGATCCGCCACATCCCTGCGACCATCATCCAGGGGCGCTTCGACATCGTGTGCCCGATGCGCACGGCGTGGGCGCTGCACAAGGCCTGGCCCGAAGCCGACTTCCGCATCGTGCCCGACTCCGGCCACTCGGCATTCGAACCCGGCACCATGCGCGAACTGATCAAGGCCACCGACCGCTACTCGAAGTAAATGGGGTCAGACCCCATTTGCTAGGAAACGGTGCCGGACCTGCCGCGCATCAACGTGGCTGCAAGGGCGAGCAGACCCAGTAGCAAGGTCGCCGGATCGATGGCACCCCCGCCGCCCTTCTTCGGCGGCGCAGGCGCCGGCGCAGGCGCCGCGGACACGGTCACCGTGAAGCTCGCCTCGCTGCGATTGCCCGCCGCGTCCTGCGCCACGCACCGCACCGTCGTCGCACCCATCGCGAATGCGGTGCCCGAGCCCGGCAGGCAACTGACCGGCACATTTCCATCGCGATCGTCGAGCGCGCTGGGGTTCGCGTAGGTCACGAGCGCCGTACCCGAACCCCCCGCCGTCGCGACCATGTTGGCCGGTACGTTCGAAATTACCGGCGCCGTGACATCGATGAGCGTGACCATCACCACCGCGAACGAGGAGAAGTGCCCGGTCACGCCGGTGAAGCGCACCCTTGCCGGCGTACCCGCCGCGATCGGCGCGCCGTTTGCGTCGAGCCGCTCGACTCGCACGCAGCCTGCGGCCGTGGGCGCCGCCCCGCCGCCGCAGACATTGAAGGATTGAAATGCACTGCCCTGCGCATCGCCGCGCGTCGCAAGCGTCGCGCGACCGGCGTCCAGCGCCGCCAGGAACGCCGCGCCCTGGTTCCCGAGCGCGGCGACGTCCACTTCAAAGGTGAGCGTCGCGTCGCGATTCAGTGTCGGAATTTCGAAAGTGAACTGATATGCCGCGATCGCCTCGATCATGGCCGGACGTTGCGCGGCATCGGTGCCGGCACTCGCCGGCTGATCGCCGAGCGAGTCGATGGAGAAGATCACACCGCGTGCGAAAGTGCCGGTCTCCAGCTCCACGGTCATCGTCGCGGGTCCATTCACCAGCGTGACGGTCGTGGTCCCATCCGCCGTCACCGAACTCACTTCTTCTCCGCCGACGGAAATCACCTCGTCGCCGCGGACGTACTCTGTGTCGACGTCGACCGAAGCGTCGCCGTTGTCCACAACAGTCAGGTCACCGCCGATGCCGCCGCCAACCTCGAGACCAATGGCGTCCGCCTCGTTGTTGTCGGTGACAGTCAAATCTCCTCCGATGCCGCCACCCACTTCGAGCTCGATCGTCTCCTCCGTCGCATTGTTCCTGACGCTGACGTCGCCCGACACGTCGCCGGTGACTTCTCCGGCCATGTAGGTGTTGGAGTTGCCATCCAGGACCACCGATCCGCCAACGCCGCCGGTCACGCTCATGTCGACGTCTCCGCCATTCCCGCCAATGATGACGCTGCCGCCGACTCCGCCCCGCACCGTCATGTCGACCGCAGCGGAGTCGTTGTCCTCGATGACAACCGATCCGCCCAGGACGCCCTGGCCTTCGACCTTGATGTTCGAGGCGTTCGAATTGTCGGTGATCGTGACCGTGCCACCGATCACCCCCGTCGTGGTGAGCTCGACGTTTGAGGCGTTCGAGTTATCCGTGATGGTTACGGCACCCCCGATGACTCCCGTCGACAGATCGACGTCCTCGAGCGCCGGGTTGTGTGAGATGTCGACGTCGCATCCGACGCCCTGGAGCCCCGGCATCGACAAACTAGTCAGATCCGGATTGTTCGTGACCGTAAAATTGCAGCCCACGTTGGCGAGATTCGGCAACTCCAGGGTAGTTCGACCCACGACATCGTTCATCAGGAAGCTGCCCTGCAGATCGATGAGGTCATCGAGCATGGGCTGAGTCGTATCGGCGTCGACGACGAACGGCGGCCCGACCCAGCGATTGCCCGCCACCCCCAGCTCAGGTATGTCCGAAACCGTGACTCCCGTCGGCAGGTTGAACACCGGCCCGGTCGAAGCCAGCGTCAACTCCGACTGGAGACTGGTCGTTGCGTCCACGTACAGAAAGGCTGAGACGTTCGACGCGAGCTCGAGCTCCAGCTCGTGGGGCACGTTGGGCGTCACCATCACCGTGCTGGTAGTGAATAGCCCGCGCACGCCATTGTCGGGTACGCCGTTCCCCCCGCCCTGGTCGACGCGGCCGTAGTGGAAATCCACCTGGTCGATTCGCGCCCTGACGTCCGAGTTGAAGTTGCCGCCGTCAGTGGCGGCGATGGTGAGCATGACCAGGTTCAACGAGACGGCCACCGGTTCATCTGTCGGGCTCGACAGTGTGAATATCCCCCGAAAATAGGCAGTCGAGCCCATGCCGGTACCGGAACCCAGGCCCGTCTGCACCACTGAACCCTGGGTGGTCAGCACGCCGGGTGCGGCACCCGAGGAGATCTGGCCGAATCCCCAGAAACAATCGAAAACCGGGCTCCTGCGGAATATCGGGTTCGAACTGCTTTCGTCCCAGGACGGACCGCGATTACAGGCGTCGGTCCCGAAACTGCCTACGCTCCTGAAAGGCAGGCGGGGGGTCTGCGCGTTTGCCACGCCGGTGAACGCAAGGACTGCCATAATCGCGGGCAGCAAAAACCGTCTGTTCATGAGGACTCTCTCTATCTAGGTCTTTGCAGATCAAGACGCAGTCCGTCCGGGATTCATGCCACAAGTCACCGAACTGCTGGATGCGAGCCGCCGCGGCGACGCCGCCGCGATCGACCGGCTTTTCGACCTGCTCTACGAGGACATGCGCCAGATGGCGCATTCGCGCCTGCGCCGCAGCGGCAATTTCACGCTGCTCGACACCACCGCGCTGGTGCACGAGTCGTACCTGCGGTTGATCAACACCGGCAGCATCGAGGCGAAGGACAAGGCCCATTTCATGGGCTACGCGGCGCAGGTGATGC
>Ga0315912_10003991_pt1 | contig 14245 bp, 10 predicted proteins | sample VfabasoilMG_FD_204469 | JGI IMG/M metagenome (GOLD analysis project Ga0315912, IMG submission 204469) | Garden soil microbial communities collected in Santa Monica, California, United States - V. faba soil | ecosystem: Environmental > Terrestrial > Soil > Garden | place: USA: California... | reverse complement strand
GACTCCCGTCACTTCGAATACTCTCTTTTCATTCCCGTTGAGCTTCATACGTTTTCCAATAGGATCTTCATCTGCGAAGAATCTCTTCGCCGTGGATTCTGTGATGACAATCTTATACAAGCCCTTCAACGCCGTCGCGGGGTCACCTTTGATCATGGGGAAATTGAAGATCCTGAGAAATGAGGAGTCGGCCCACTGCATTTTCTCCTCTTCGAACACCACCGGACCGCGTTCAGGACTTTCATAAGAGAAGACCCCCGCGGCCGGCAGCAATCGGGTGTAAGCTTCGACTTCAGGAAAGTTGTTCTTTAGTGCAGCCGATGCGGCCGGGACGGCGACTGCACTTTCAAAATTGAGCTCACCGTTTGCGTAACCATTGTACTGAAGGCGATAAATATCCTGGGCCCGGGGGTGAAAAGAGTCAAAGCTTCGTTCATACTTCACGTACTGTAGTATAAGCAAGCTGGCCGCCATGCCGAGTGAAAGCCCGAGCACATTCAGGAGTGTGTACGACTTGTGACTTCTGAAATTCCTGAACGCTATTAGGATGTAGTTGCTGATCATAGTGAGTCGTGTTATGCGGACTTTGAACTTGTTTCTCAAGACAATGCCTGGCCTGATATAACGGATTGTATTCCATACCAGCCTTGTCCTTGCTTTTTGAATGCCGAAGCGCTTTGTGTCGCGATCGAATCGCTGGAGCAAGTCACCCTCGATCTCTTCATAGAGTTGTTGAGGGCAAAATGACTCGAGCAGGCTCAATGCGAATTGTACGATGCCACCGTGCTCATTCATACTCCAGGATTGCGCCCATTCGTTTATGAACGAACGTTCATTCACTTAAAAGCCGCTCTCAGCCACACCATTCGGCGTTTTTTGTCCGAAAAATCTTGTTTGTCAGGTTTTCCGCCATATGAATGAACGGCGTACATAAGAAAAACTCTTCGAAGGCCACTCAGACTCTGAACAGTTTCAATTGCGGCACCATGTTCCAGAGATCCACTCTGGCTTCCTTCAGCGCCCTTAGCATTGCCATACCTGCGCTCGTCACCGAATAAATCCGCTTCCGCCTTCCGCCGCGTTCCTTTGTGCCGCCGCCCAGACCCGACTTGATGTAACCTTTGTCCTCCAACCTGTAAAGCGTGACGTGAACCGCACTGAGATTTACCTCACGCTTCTGCCTGGACTCAATCTCTTCGGCTATAGCAGCGCCGTATGCGTCCTCTTGAAGGGCCGCTACCATCGTGAGGATCAACTCCTCAAATTCACCCAGATATTCTTTAGGCATGTATATGCTTATATTTTGTTAAGTAAATGAACGAATTTTTCGTGAAAAAACAAACAAAAGGCATGGCTCAGACCGGCATGGCATCGGGTCCCAAAGAAATTTGTGTGTTAACTTGTGCCTTCGTGCTCTTGTGTCAAATTTTGCCGGTCATGCCGAACGAGTAGATCTTTTCCCAGCCCTCAACCCAAACGACAGAAATGAATCACGCGAAGTATCCATCCCTGTATCAGATCAATACGCGTGTATGGCTCACGGACCTGGCACAGGATCTGGGCCGGCCCGCAACCCTGGATGACGTCCCGGATGCCGAGCTGGACAGACTGGCGTCCCTTGGTTTTGACTGGATCTGGTTCCTGAGTGTGTGGACTACCGGTGAGCTTGGCCGAAAGGTATCACTTGAGAATCCGGAGTGGCGCCACGAGTTTGAACAAACGCTGCCTGACCTGAAGGATGAGGACATCGGCGGCTCAGGCTTTGCTGTCGCAGACTATCATGTGCATCCCGGCCTGGGTGGTGATGAGGCATTGCAGCGCCTCCGCGCGCGGCTCAACAAACGAGGACTCAAACTGATGCTGGACTTCGTTCCTAACCACATGGGACCAGACCACCACTGGCTGCAGGAGCATCCCGACTACTTTGTCAAAGGAACCGAAGATGACCTTCGGAACGCTCCGCAGAATTACACCCGCATCCAGGGGAAGAAAGGTGAGAGGGTGATTGCCTATGGCCGCGATCCTTACTTTGCCGGATGGCCGGATACCGTCCAGCTCGACTACAGCAACCCGGCCACAGCTGACGCGATGAAGCAGGAACTTATCCGCATCGCGGATCAATGTGATGGTGTGCGTTGCGACATGGCCATGCTGATCCTGCCGGACGTTTTTCAACGAACGTGGGGGCGTAAAGCAGTGCCCTTCTGGCCTGGCGCTATTCAGGCTGTACGTAAACGAGTTCCTGCATTTCGCTTTATGGCCGAAGTGTATTGGGACATGGAGTGGACACTTCAGCAGTTGGGATTTGATTACGCATACGACAAGCGCCTGTATGACCGGTTGCGCGAAGGAAATGCGAGGGCGGTACGCGAGCACTTCTGGGCGGGCCTGGACTACCAGGATAAGCTGGCGCGGTTCCTGGAGAATCACGATGAGCCACGTGCAGCAGCGACATTCGAACCTGCACAGCACGAGGCCGCGTCAGTCATCACGTTCCTGTCACCTGGCCTGCGCTTTTTCCACCAGGGTCAAATGGAGTGGCGACTGAAGCGCATTTCGCCGCACTTGATACGCGGGCCGCAAGAGCCCGTTCATGCAGATCTGCTCCGATTTCATCTCGACCTTCTGGCCGTTGTCAACCGGCCGGTGCATCGGGACGGGACATGGCAACTTCTTGAGTGCGTTCCTGCGTGGGAGGGCAACGATAGCTGGGACGCATTCACGGCATTCCGCTGGCTGGGAAACAGGGGCGAGCGAACCGTGGTGATTGTTAACTACGCCGGGCACGATTCGCAATGCTACCTGAAGTTCCCATTCTCCGACCTTGCGGGATCGCAGTGGAGGTTTCAGGATCTAATGAGCGATGTGTTCTACGATCGGGAAGGAAGCGGCCTCTCAGCAAGCGGACTCTACCTGGACATGCGGCCGTGGCAATATCACGTCTTCGAAATGAAGAAGGTGAAAGTATAGGGCTGGCGCACTACTTTTTTCCAGGAGTTGGGCGTCTTAACGCAAGTATTAAGGAAATAAATCCGCAGACTGAGAACGCCAGGCCAATGACAATGCACGCGGTGGTTGCCTGGTCGAAAAGTGTAGTCGTCATCGCAAAGGCACACAAAAGCCACCCGCTTATCAGCGCACCAATCGAAATAATGATGTGTTCCTTCTTTGTCAGATTTTGAAGTTGTCATGCGTTGACGCCACCTGTGACGGGTGTCATCGACATCACTCGAAATTTAATGAATGGCAGGCAAAAGTGCTTGTATCGATTTACGAAATGGCGGCAATCATCCGTAGCCAGGCGGACTTTGTGCGTCAACCATTCCCCTGAACCTGGACAGGAATCAGGTAATCTCCATTCTTTACATGGAAAGCATCCCTTGCGGTTGATCTGAGTTTGAAGTCATCCTCCTGGCAGGAGGTAAGAAGCAGCGCAATACATAACACTGTGAGGGGCAATCTATCTTTCACTCGGCTGTTTTGCCGATACGACAACACTGGTTCCAGTTACCCCTAGCCTTGAGGAGGAAATCCTGTGTAAAGAGCAATCTTACCTCCGCCCGGTCCTCATAAATACACCGATCGAAAACTCAAGCCCCGTAAAATCAATTTTAGCGTCGGCGTAGTCAGCAGATTTCGTTTCGCCAGGCCCGGCGAGGTCGCCACCGGAGTAACTTCCCGTCAGGGGAAACCCCGACGACCCCATCAGGTAGTTGCACTCGAGCGACACACCGTACTGCTTTGTGACATACACGGTAATCTCCGCGCCAAAATGATAGCCGAACCCCGGCTTGTTCTTGTATGTAAAGACAGAGTTGGCCACGTCCCAGCCCTCGAGGTCTCTGATTGCCCGGTCAAGATTGCCATAGTTCAGCTTCTGGGCGAAACCATAGAATGCGAATCCGCCTGCCTTAATATCGAATTCGAAGTTTCTTCCGGGAAATTGCAACACGATTTCGGCCGGAACAAACACGGTGAAGTTAGGACCCACAAGGGGCTCCTTCGATTCCAAGGGTACTCCCACCATGCTCATCCCCGACATTCGGTAAAGCGTGCCGCCAGTTTCCAGTGCGATGTACTTATTGAGGTTCACACCCACACCGCGAAGGGAGAATGGACTGACCGGAGTTGAAAAGTATCCATTGCGCGGAAGGAAATAAGAGAAAGAAAGCCCGAACTCCTGCGCCCGCGCCGCTCCGGCCGACAGTAATACAACGACAAGGACTGCGAATGATTTTTTCATCTGAAATTCTTTAGCTGAAATCGATGGCCAACTGGCGAAGATAATTAAGTTGTCAGGTTGTGAGGTCGCAGGGTAGTGATGTTCTATGTTGTTTCCTCGTTTCATGGCTCAACTGTCGGGACATTTGCCATTTTTCGGAAAAGGTCCGGTTTCTGAAATTGTGCTACTTTGCCTGACCTAATTCAATATATGATCCGCTCAATTTCTTTGTCAGCTTTAATCATACTTGCGTCGTGTTCATCACGCGAGCCGGCTGACATGGTGATCCTCGGTGGTAAGATCTACACCATGGACGACAAGGCTCCAATGGTGGAGGCGATAGCGGTGTCCGGTGAGAAAATTGTATTTGCGGGACCAGCTGCTGAGGCCAACGAATTTATGGGCAAGGAAACACGCTTGATTGACCTTAAGGGAAAAACGATGTCCCCTGGCCTGATCGAAGGGCACGGTCACATCATGGGTCTGGGGTACAGCGAACTCAACCTGAACCTGGACGACATTAAAAGTTATGACGAGCTTGTCGAACGCGTAAGAGCCGCCGTCGACAAGTCAGAACCTGGACAATGGATTGTCGGTCGCGGGTGGCACCAGGACAAGTGGGACAGGAAGCCCGGGAAAATGATCAAGGGTTTTCAGACACACGAGCAGCTCAGTGCAGTATCACCGAACAACCCGGTATTCCTGCGCCACGCCAGCGGGCATGCAGGTTTTGCAAACGCCAGGGCAATGCAGATTGCCGGTGTCAATCAGCTTTCAGTAGAACAACTCGAAAAGGATCTTGGAGAGGGCGGAGAGATTATTCGTGATCCGCTGGGTAATCCCACAGGCATATTCAACGAACGCGCACAGGGACTTATTGATCGTTACATACCCGACAACACTGCCGAGTCGGAGGGGCAGGCGCTTGATCTGGCAATGCAGGCTTGTGCGAGAAATGGCATCACCAGTTTTCACGATGCCGGCGCCGACCGCCAAAGCATTGAATTGTTCAGGAATTTCAAGCGTGCCGGCAAACTGACGACGCGCCTTTATGTAATGATCACCGGGCGCGACCGCGAACTGGTTTATGAGTGGCTGCGAAGAGGTCCTGAGATCGATTCGTCGGCATGGCTGACCATACGTTCAATAAAATTGAATTGCGACGGCGCACTGGGGTCCCGCGGCGCGTGGCTGCTTGAGCCCTACACCGACAGGAAGGACTTTTCAGGAATGGCCACATTGCCTATGGATACGGTTCTGAAAACATCGCGTGAAGCGCTAAAGTACGGCTTCCAGGTTTGTTCACATGCAATTGGTGATCGCGCCAACAAAGAAGTGCTGGATCGCTATGAGGTTGCCTTCACTGAATTCCCGGACAAGGCGCGCGACGCACGCTTTCGCATTGAGCATGCACAGCACCTGCACCCCGACGACATTCCCAGGTTTGCGGCGTTGGGAGTGATCCCCTCAATGGAAGCAATTCATCTTTCGTCCGACCGCCCATGGGCAATCGATCGCCTTGGAGAAAAACGGATCAAAGATGGCGCATACATGTGGCAGTCATTACTGAAGTCGGGTGCGCGCATCGTGAACGGAACCGATGTGCCCGTCGAACCCATCGATCCCATCGCGTGTTTCTATGCGTCAGTCACCAGGCAAACACTGGCCGGTTCTCCGGAAGGTGGATATGAGGCCGATCAGAAAATGACGCGTGAGCAGGCGCTTCGGTCCTACACGCTTGATGCAGCATACGGTGCTTTTCAGGAAGACATCAAAGGATCTATTACGCCCGGTAAACTTGCTGACTTTACGGTCTATTCAAAGGACATCATGACCGTGGATGAAAGCGAAATCCTGACAACGTCGGTGGAGATGACAATTGTCGGCGGAAAGATCGTATTCAGTAAGGGCGACTAGGCGCTGGCCTGCGGTTGGCGACGTCGAACCGAAGCGCCTTATTTTATGAATTTGTGCGCTTTGTCCATCAGCATCTTCCTGTCTGAAGTGATGGTAGGATCACTGTATATCTTTGAGGCCAGTTCTGCCACCACCCCCTTTTTGTAGCCCAGCTTTTCTGCAGCCTGTTCGCAGAAATGAATTTCACTCTTGAACACCTGTCCATCACTCTTCATCAACTGGATCAGGTAGTACAGGTTTTCGAATCTCTGGTCTTCGGTCAGGGAACTGAGGTCCCCGATCGGCTTGGGCATCTTCAGCATGTTCTCAATCTCATCCCGGGAAAACCCGTTGGCCTTGCCGATCATGTGGATGATTTTGGCTTCTTTCTCAGCGACTTTAGAGTCGCTGGCCGCGAGGTTTATGAGGACGTTGAGTTGCTCCTTGATCATGGGTTTTAAAGAAATTTATTTAGGGCAAGATATTGCGGTTGCAACATCGAAATTTAGATAAAAAACCATAATTTCTTACACGCAGAAAAAAATACTTGGTCCCGGAAAGCAGTCAGGCAACCCTTCGTTTATTGCGCTGTCTTTGGTTCAAATGAAATTCAAAATGAGGCAAACCCTATCAGTTTTCATCCTGCTGGCTTCGTTGACCGCCGCGCTTGGGCAATCGAGCGAGGTGCGACAGGTGGGACCATTCAAAGGCATCAAGGCCGGCGAAGCGATCAGCGTAACGCTGAAAAAGGGTGACAAGGAAGGCATCAAGGTTGAAGTGGATGGCGCTCCATTGAATGCCGTCATCACTGAGGTCTCTGGAAACTACCTGAAGATCCACATGGCCGAGGGCTCGTGGAAGAATCGCAAGGTCAACGTCACGGTGACTTACGTCTCACTCGAAAGGGTTTCGGCATCATCTGCGTGCAGTATTGTATCGGAAGGCACTCTCAAGACAGAAGTCCTTGACGTGACGGCCTCCAGTGCAGCTTCTGTTGAACTTACCGTTGACGCCGGAAGAGTAACTGTAGACGTCACGAGCGCCGGGGATATCATTCTGGAAGGCAAAGCGAAGGGCCTCACAGTCGAGGCTACCAGTGCGGGTGTTGTAAATGCCTATAATATGGAGAGCGAAACAGTGGATGTGTCAACCAGCAGCGCAGGATCCGTTAAAGTCAACGTGACCAAAGAACTCAGAGCTGAAGCATCCAGTGGCGGTACTATTCGCTATCGGGGAAATCCTGGTAAGTCGGACACCAGGGCTACCAGCGGCGGGTCAGTAAGGAAGACAGATTGATCGGACCGCTGGATTCACAGCGGGCGATTGCAAAAAATACAATTGATTTTAACGGCTGCTCTTGAAGGCCTTCCGTGGCTTGGCGTCCGCGGTGAGCAATCTCATTCTCGACTCCACCTCATTCTCCTGAAGATTTGTCCAGGCAATGTTGAACCTGTGATAGAATGACGGGTCGTAGTCGTGACCATTACCAATTCTGCGAGCCTTTCGAAACCTGTAATTGATCATTTTTAAGCGGTTTGGCAGAACATTCCATTAAACACGATTCTGCAACAGTTTGGTTTACGTTTTTTCCGGAAATTTATTGTGATGGCCTTACTACCGGATCCAAGAATTGTGCCTCTTTTCATCATTATCCTGATGAGATACGCCATTATCGCCTTTTTGGCTTACCTGATCTTTTACGTTATCAAACGGCGGGCATGGCAATACCGGAGGATTCAGTTCCGGTTTCCGGCTGCAAACGATTACGCCCGGGAGATTGGGTACTCGCTGCTTACCGCCGTCATATTCACTGTGGTGGGGTATCTCACGTTCATGACTCCTTTTCGCGAAGTCACGCACATCTATACGTCCATTGCTGACTATGGCATAGGTTATTTTATCGTAAGTATCATTTTGCTTCTTCTGCTTCATGATACCTATTTCTATTGGACACATCGTGCCATGCACCACAGGGCTGTATTTAACTGGGCGCATCACACTCATCACAAAAGCACTAACCCATCGCCCTGGGCCGCGATGGCTTTTCATCCACTGGAGGCTACTGTTGAGGCGCTGTATGTCACTCTCGCCAATTTGATTTTTCCCATGCACCCGCTGGCAGACTTCATCTTTTTGTTGATCATGATGACCTACAATGTATATGGCCATCTCGGATACGAACTTTACCCCAAAGGCTTTGCGCAGTCGGCAGTAGGAAAGTGGATCAATACATCGGTGAACCACAACCAGCACCATCAGTACTTTAAAGGAAACTATGGTCTCTATTTTTTGTGGTGGGACAGATGGATGGGGACGTTGCGCGATGACTATGATCAGGCGTTTAGCCGGGCAACATCTTCAAGCAAGGTTCAAGGGTCAGTAACTATTAGTGAACAGTGAACAGTGAATAGTGAACGGTGACTACTCACTGCTCACTGTTAACCACTCACTATTCATTATTAAACCCTATTTTGCGGCGATTTCACGCTCATGAAGAAAATCAATTTTAGTGCACACATCCTGCCGCACATCGTAGCAGCCTCTGTGTTTCTTGTGGTTACCCTGATCTTCTTTAGCCCGATCTTCTTTGAGCACAAGGTCCTCAACCAGGGAGACATCCAGCAACACCTCAGTTCAAGCAAGGCGCTCCGTGATTTTCGCGCGGCCACCGGAGAGGAAGGCCTCTGGGTGAGCAGCATGTTCAGCGGCATGCCGGCGTACCTGGTCAACCTGGACTGGAGCGACGGCGCGGTCGTGGCTGTCAAGAAGATATTGTCCCTTTTTCTTGTTCACCCGGTTTGCAACATCTTCCTGGCGTTCGTCTCATTCTATATCCTGTTGCTGTCGTTCAACGTACGACCTTACCTGGCGATTGCGGGCGCGCTGGCATTTGGCCTGTCATCTTATATGATTATCGGCCTTGGCGCCGGACACAATGCGCGTATCGGCTCTATCGCCCTGATGCCGCTTGCGATGGCGGGCATACACCTGGCATTCTCAGACAGGAAAATCCTTGGGTTCGGAGTGACCGCAGGAGGACTGGCCCTCCACCTGCGTGAGAACCATATGCAGATTACTTACTATCTGGTGATCATTGTAGCCGTGTATGGGCTGGTACAATTCGCGATTGCGTTTCGTCAAAAGCAACTCAAGGATTTTTTTAAGACAATCCTGATGCTGGTGCCCGCGGTATTGATTGCGGCAGCCACGTTCTTCGGACAATTTTGGGCAATCACTGAATACGCGAGGTATTCGATTCGTGGGCCGTCCGAGTTGCGTTCCGCCAATGCGCCCGCCGCCGACGGCCTTGATCCCGGCTATGCGTTCGGCTATGGCATTGGGGCAATGGAACCGCTTACGTTGTTGATCCCCGACTTCTTCGGAGGCAACGGCTCAAGGGCTTTTGTGCAAGACGAACAAAGCGCCACATACAGAGCGCTGGCCTCTGCCCGCGACAACCAGACTGCCAATCAACTGGCCCAGTTTTCGCGAACCTATTGGGGAGGAAACACGCCCACGCCATACTATGCAGGTGCCATCGTGGTATTTCTTTTTGTCTTGGGGATTCTGTTCGCCGGGAGGAAGTATGTGTGGTGGCTGGTTCCCGTTGCCGTGCTCAGTTGGCTCATGAGTATCGGCGAGAGTTTTTCTTCATTCAACTACTTATTGTTTGATTACCTGCCGGGCTACAATCAATTCCGTTCAACCACTTTTTCGCTGATCATGATTCTTTTTGCAATGCCCCTGTTGGGGATGATCGGGCTCGAAAGCTTGTTGAAAGAAGGGGTGACAAAGGGATCGCGCAGGAAACTGCTTATCGCTGGCGGAGCAACAGCCGGACTTTGCCTTGCGCTTGCCGTCTTCGCGGGGATGTTGAAGCTTACAAGCAGCGAGGAGGCTCAACTCCCCGCCTGGTTTCTCAACGCCCTCGAATCGGACCGTCGCGGCGTGTTGCGCGGCGATGCCCTGCGTTCATTCGGTTTTATATTCACCATGCTGATATTGCTTTACCTGGACGCCCCGAAACGAATCTCGCAGGCCGGATTCTATGCGTTCCTGATTTTGATGATGACAATTGACCTTGCAGCGGTTGACAAACGCTACTTCACGGAAGCCAACTATCAGCGAAAGCGCGCAGTTACTGTAGAAGCGACGGCGGCCGATCTCGAAATTTTGAAGGATAAGGAGTACTACAGGATAATCAACCTGCAGGAACCATTCAGCATCGACGGCACCTCATCGTACTATCACAATTCCCTTGGCGGATACCATGGCGCCAAAATGCGCCGGTACCAGGAACTGTATGACTCCAGCATAGCCCTGGAGTTGAGACGTTTCATTTCAGACGCACAACAGGGCCGTTTGATATTCTCCAGCTACGGCACACTCAACATGTTAAATACAAAGTACATAGTGTATGGTCCCGGCCGGGAGAACATCATTCAAAATCCTGCCGCCAATGGGCCGGCATGGTTCGTACAAGATGTTGTTCAGGTGAAATCTCCTTCTGAGGAGCTCTCAAGCCTCCGAACACTTGACACCAGGCACACAGCTGTTGTCGACGTTTCAGAATTCACAATTGACGCAGTCCCCATGAATGATTCTGCATCACAAATTGTGTTGAGCGATCGCAAACCTTACTGGCTGAAGTACGAAGCAAATTCTGCTTCGGGTGGCCTTGTAGTCTTTTCGGAGATATACTATCCGAAAGGATGGACAGCCAGGATTGATGGTGTTGAGGCGCCGATTCTCAGGGCGGACTATGTGCTGCGGGCGTTACAGATTCCCGCTGGATCTCATGTAGTTGAATTTACATTCGCACCAAAGCCTTATGTCATCGGAAACAAAGTGACAATGGCTTCTTCATGGGTAATGGTGCTGGTAGTGGTGGCTTGTCTGGGCTGGAGTTTAAAGGAGAACACGGCTGAACGCAAAGCCGACCCTCGCTGATCAGGAATTCATTTCGAAAAAATTGTCTGGATTTTCGGACAACCGGGCAGACCCGATCTGACCAATACTGAATTACTTTTGGTGGAATAGGCAGGCATGGACCTTTCTGCGGATAACTCTCAATTTACGCTTGCAGCCGATTTCATCCTGCACACCTCCCAGTCGATTTTTCTGACAGGCAAGGCGGGAACCGGCAAAACAACGCTGCTCCGCCATATCCGGGAAGCGACACACAAAAAGTGCGTCGTGCTTGCTCCCACAGGTGTTGCGGCGATCAACGCCGGAGGATCGACCATTCATTCCTTTTTCAGCATTCCACCCTATGGGCCATTCATTCCTGTGAACAGGAATGAACTTCCACCCGGAAACATTGTCGATCGCAGGCGACTGTTCCAGAACATTCGACTCGGTGAGGAGAAACGGGAACTCATCAATGACCTGGAGCTGATGATCATCGACGAAGTGAGCATGGTACGCTGTGACCTCCTCGATGTTGTTGACGTGGTACTCCGGACATTCAGGAAGAAACAGCACGTTCCTTTTGGCGGCGTACAGGTGGTGTTCATTGGTGATATGTTCCAGCTTCCGCCGGTTGTAAAGAATGACGACTGGCCGATCCTCAAGGAGTTCTATGCCAGTCCCTACTTCTTCGATGCCAGGGTCCTTTCGGAATCGCCGCCGCTAAATATTGAACTCAGGAAAGTGTACCGGCAGAAGGACCAGGAGTTTATCAACGTGCTCAACAATATCCGCAACAATGAGGCAGGCGAGGACGACCTTGAACTTCTCGAACGCCGGTTTGTCCCTGCGTTCCAGCTGCCACCCAACAGCAATTACATCACCCTCACTACGCACAACTATAAAGCTGACGCTATTAACCAGGCAGAGTTAAAGAAGTTGCCTTCCCAGCAAGTTGTCATCAGTGGCAAGGTTGAGGGTGATTTCCCTGAAACCGCCTTGCCCGCTGATATGGAACTTCAGCTCAAGGCTGGAGCACAGGTCATGTTTATCCGCAACGACAGCGATGAAGAGCCCCGGTACTACAATGGCAAACTGGCAACAGTCAGCCGGATTGAGAATGGCGACGTCTTTGTCACATTCCGCGAGGGCAACGAGATGAAAGTATTGCGTGAGATATGGCACAACATCCGCTACTCCTACGACAAGGAGAAGGAGAGCCTGTTTGAAGAAGCGCTGGGAAGTTTTCAGCAATTGCCCCTGCGTCTTGCGTGGGCAATCACAATACATAAGAGCCAGGGCCTGACTTTTGAAAAGGCCGTGGTGGATGTTGGAGATTCGTTTGCACCGGGGCAGGTTTATGTTGCACTCAGCCGGTGTACCTCTTTGGACGGACTCGTGCTGCGCTCAAGAATCGCTCCGCGATCGATGGAGAACGATCCACGCGTGGTGCAGTTCGCGTCAAGACAGAACAATGACGAGGTTCTCCAGTTGCTGTTGGAGAAAGAGCGCAGGCTTCACCAAACGACATTGCTACTGAAAGCCTTCGACTTTGAGAAACTGCCGCGTGTGGTGGATGCCTTCCTTGAATTTCTTCCTGGCAAGAAAATAGCTGACTACAAGGCAGCACTTGATCTTGGCGAAGCCCTGGCCGGGCAAGCCCGTAAACTCGTGGAGGTGGCCGCAAAATTCCAGGCGCAGCTCATGCAGCTGACCAGCGAGACCGAGTCTGGAGAAAATCGCCGTCTCCTGACAGACCGGATGCGAAAGGCTATCATCTATTTTTCAGGGGAACTCACTGAGGGAATGCTGCAGCCCCTGGGCGTCGTCATGGGACGCAAGGGACCGAAGACAAAAAAGTACGTTCTGCAACTCCGATCCGTGCACTCAGCCATCATCAGGCGACTGGAGCAACTAAAGCACGTGCGCTATGGAGATGAGTTACTTTCTTCAGGGATATCATTTCCAGACCTCGAAGTGCATAACGCAGAGCTCGCAAAACCCGTGAGGAATGAACGTCAGCCAAAAGGCGCTTCACACCGGGCCACACTCGAGATGCACAAGAAAGGCATGACAGTCGACGACATTGCCACGTCAAGGAACCTCGCCGTTGTGACGATCATCGGCCACCTCACCGAATTTATCAGCACAGGCCAGGTACGTGTCGATGAAATAGTGGCCATTCAAAAGGTGGATCTCATTGCCAGGACGCTCCAGGAGCTGGATGGCGAGCCCCTGGTCACGGTAAAAAGCAGGCTGGGAAATGACTATTCATATGCCGAAATTAAGGCCGTCGCTGCCCACTGTCTAATGCAAAGGGAAGCGCTGCAAAAATCTCCCACCTGATGATACGTTCCTTGCTTCTTGCCTTAGTCGTGTTGCCCTTGTCGCTGTCGGGTCAGGGAATGGCGGCCGATACTGCCACGTTTGCGTCATTTGATGGCACCCGCATTTACTATGAAATAAAAGGGCAGGGCAAACCTGTGGTGTTGATTCACGGATTCATCTCTAACATGGAGTCGTGGAAAAGAGCAGCGCTGTACAATGACCTGCCGGGAAAAGGATTTAAAGTGATTCTCGTTGACCTGCGCGGGAATGGCAGGTCAGCCAGGCCACACACTTCCGAAGCTTTTGAAAACGACGCTGAGGCCAGGGACGTAGTGATGCTGGCCGACAAGCTCGGATTGAAGAAGTACTCCGTCGTGGGATATTCAAGAGGATCGATCATTGCTTCACGCGTGGTATTGCTCGACAAACGGGTGGATGCTGTCGTCCTCGGCGGGATGGGATCGGACTTCACAAACCCGCAATGGCCGAGGCGGCTGAACATTTACAAAGCACTTTCGGGTGAACCCGTTCCCGAGTTTGATGCGCTGATCCAACGCATCAAAAATGATCCGAAGCTTGATCAACAATGTCTGGCATATATGCAAAAAAATCAGCCCGCAACCACTGCCGCTGAACTTGCCGGGATCGGGAAACCTGTGTTGGTGATTTGTGGAGACAAGGACGAGGACAACGGCTCCTCGAAGAGCCTTTCCGAAATGATCCCGAAGTCAGACTATGTCCGCGTACCGGGAGTGCACAACGACACGGCAAGGTCTGAAGACTTCAGCAAGGAAGTCGTCAAGTTCCTGGCGAAGGTCCCCTAGCAGCTTTTCATGACGGATACAGTTCAACGGCGTTTCAGGGAGCTTTTTCGCGCTGAGCCTGTCCTGA
>Ga0315912_10003990_pt1 | contig 14248 bp, 10 predicted proteins | sample VfabasoilMG_FD_204469 | JGI IMG/M metagenome (GOLD analysis project Ga0315912, IMG submission 204469) | Garden soil microbial communities collected in Santa Monica, California, United States - V. faba soil | ecosystem: Environmental > Terrestrial > Soil > Garden | place: USA: California... | reverse complement strand
TTATCGGCTTGCATCAGCTTGGTCGGCATGTCGCCCATCGCGGCGCGCCTGCCCGCGCGGTGCGCCGGCGCTTCGGTGCAATTCTTCGGCAACCGCAGCTTTACCTTTCGCGCCCAGGCGGGCAGTTTGTCGCGGCAGGCGCGTTTCTTCCTGGCCGCCGAGGCGGTCACGCTGCTCTTGAATTTCGGCGTTTTCAGCTGGCTCGTGCCGCGTGTCAGCGGAATCGCCCCGGAATTGGTCAGCTTTGCCGGGACTTTCCTGGTGTTCGTGACCTTTGCCTACCCGATGCGCCGGCTTTTGATCTTCAAATTGCCCCGCGCAGGACTGCGTCAAAACGGACCCGGGCCCGCTAGCGACGCACGTAGACCCTAAAATTCCCCGGATTTGCCCGTCTCAGTGCGAGAAGGGCGCATGCTCGCCGGACTAGTGCTACGAGCCGCCGCAATATGGCTACGGTTGACTTCGCCGAACTGGTCGGTCCGGCGCTCGGCGCTGCAATTTCTGAAAAAGGTTTCACTGAGCTCACCACCGTGCAGAAGGCGGTGCTCGATCCGGCATTGGCCGGCCGCGATCTGCGGGTGACCTCTCAGACAGGCTCCGGCAAGACCGTGGCCATCGGTCTGGTGATTCGCGAGCTCGCGGGTCAGCCCAGCAATGCCAAAGACAAGCTGGCCCACCCGCGGGCCTTGGTGATCGTGCCCACGCGGGAGCTAGCCAAACAGGTCGTCCAAGAGCTCACTTGGCTGTTTGCGCCGTTGAACGCGCGGGTGGTTTCGGTCACGGGCGGGGCCGTCTATCGAGACGAGCATCGCGCGCTTGCGGCGGGGCCTTCCGTGGTCGTGGGTACGCCCGGGCGTCTGCTCGACCATTTGAATCGCGGCTCAATCGATCCCAGTGAAGTGGCCGCTGTGGTGCTCGATGAAGCCGATCGCATGCTCGATCTCGGTTTTCGCGAAGAGCTCGAGTCGATTCTCGGTAAGACGCCGGAAGAGCGCCAGACGCACCTGGTGTCGGCGACCTTCCCGCGCGAGGTCGAGGCGCTCGCCAATCGCGTGCAGCGGAACCCCGCGCGCGTGGAGGGCACGCGGCTCGGCGTCGCCAATGTGGACATCGAACATGTGATGCACGTGCTCGAGCCTCGACAGCGCTTGGATGCGCTGATCAACCTGCTGCTCGCGAGCCCCGAAGCGCAGACCGTGGTCTTCGCCCGCACGCGCGCAGACGTCGGTGATGTGGCGGAGCGCCTGGCCGAAAATGGCTTTGCCGTGACCGCGCTGTCCGGTGAGATGGAACAGCGCGAACGCGATCGCGCACTCAACTCATTTCGCCGCGCAGATCACCGGGTTTTGGTGGCGACCGACGTGGCCGCGCGCGGCATCGACGTGCAAGACATCACGCTCGTGATTCACCTCGATCCGCCCACCGACGCGGACAGCTACACGCACCGCAGCGGGCGAACCGGCCGCGCTGGTCGTAAGGGGCGCAGCGTGCTTTTGGTCTCGCCCGCCGCCGTGGGCAAGACCACGATGCTGCTCAAGCGCGTCAAGGTCGTGGCGCGCACCGAGCCGGTGCCGAGCGCCGAGCAGATCCGGGCCAGCGCGGATCAAAAATTCTTCGATCTACTCACGCGCGAGGAAGAGGCGGAGGCACAGGTCTCCGAGCGGCAACAGGCGCTCGCCGAGCGACTCGCGGCGCGTGACGATAGCGCGCGCACCATCTCGCGCTTGCTGGCCATGGCGCGCTTCTCCGGTCCCACCGAGCCGCGCGAGATCCGGCGCGTCGAGCGCGGTTCGGATCGTAAGCTGCCGCGCGAGCGGGAACGGGAACTACGCGGTCCGGCCGCGCGCGGTCCGAACCGCGATCGCGATGAGTATCCGCCGCGAGACGCGGCTCGCACGGCGGCGCCCCATCGCGGCGCGGCTCGTGATGGCGGTGATTGGGTCGCGTTTCGCATCACTTGGGGCGGCGACCACGGGGCTGACGCGCGCAAGCTCTTGGCGATGGCCTGCCGCTGGGGTGAAATCCGCGGCTCGGACGTGGGTGCCATCGAAATCGAGCGGGATTATTCGCGTTTGAGCGTGAAGGCCGCGGTCGCAGCGAGCTTCGCCGAGGCTACTAGCAAGCCCGATGCGCGCAATCCGCGCGTCACCATCCAGCGCGACGGTTCGAACCAAGGCTTCACGCCGCACACCATGCCGCCGCCGCCGCGCGAGCCAGCCAAACGACGTGAAGCACCGAAGCCGCGCGACGTCGATGCAGAAGCCGGATCCGTGCCGCGCCAGCCCGAGCGTGCGACGTACAAGAAGCTCGTCGAGCGTCCGCGTGAAGCGGCAGCGCGGCCAGCTCCGCGTGAAGCGGCCCATGCGCCGCGCGCCGGTGCTCCGCGCGAAGCCGCGCACACGTCGCGCGCCGCTGCCCCGCGTGAAGCCGCGCACGCGCCGCGTCCCGGCGCAGGTTTCCCGCGTGATCCTTCGCGTGCTCGCGTCGTGACGAGCTATCCGCGCGACGCCAAGAAGCGTTCACGCGACGCGGCTCGTCCGAGCAGCGGTCCGCGCGACGCGACTCGCGCGCGTGATGCCGCGCGTCCGCACAGTGGACCCCGCGCTGCTGCGCGTCCCGCGGACGCACCGCCGCCGCGCGACGGCGGAGAGCCGCCGCGCCGTCGTCGCGTAGTCACGCGCTGAGTCCGGATCCCTGCCATGGCAGATTTTTCGCCCGAAGAGCTCTCGCGTTGCATCGAGATCTTGGAGCAGCTGGTCGAGGATCGAACGCGGCTCGTTACGTTATCGGCCGAGGATAGGGTCGCGCTGCTGATCGCAGCCGGTCGCCTGTCTCGGCCGACTCGGCACGAAGGGATCCGAGAAAACAAGGCGTTCCGTCGCTACTCCAAGAAGGTAGCGCGCGAGGACGATCGCGCGCTGCGCGCGGAGACGGCCATCCGTCAGGCCCGCCTCGCTCCAGTGTACGAGGCGCCGCCGCAGCTCAGCGCGCCGGTCGAAGACGCAAAGGTGCGCGAGCTGAAGAACCCGCGCGGCTGCTACGTGTGCAAGGCGGAGTATCGCCGGCTGCACTTCTTCTACGATTCGATGTGCGAGTCGTGCGCGGACTTCAACTATCAGAAGCGCTTTCAAACGGCCTCGCTGGTGGGCAAGACCGCGTTGATCACGGGCGCGCGCTTGAAGATTGGTTACCAGGCGGCGTTGATGATGCTGCGCGCCGGGGCGCGGGTGATCGTGACCACGCGCTTCCCGCGTGACGCGGCGCAACGCTTCGCGCGCGAAGCAGACTTCGAAGCGTTCAGCGAGCGGCTACAGATCCACGGCTTGGATCTGCGCCATTGTTCGAGCGTCGAGCTGTTCGCGCGCTTCCTCACGCAAACGCTCGATCGGCTGGACATCGTAATCAACAACGCAGCGCAGACCGTGCGCCGTCCGCCGGGTTTCTACCAGCACCTCTTGGATTTGGAGCTCGGCCCTTTGTCGGCGGTCGACGCGCGCGCGCAACGGTTGCTTTCCGATCACGAGGCTTGCAAGGCGGCCCTGAGCACCTCTTCCGCGCAGCCCTTGGCGCTCGGTTTGGGCGAAACCACGGGCATTGCCGAGCGCGCGTCGAACGCGCCGGCGCCCGGGATTTCCCGCTCCGCCGCGCTGTCACAGATCCCGCTCGCGTACGAGGAGACATTGGCAGAGGCGGAGCTCTTCCCCAAGGGGCGAGTCGACGCGGATCTGCAGCAAGTCGACCTGCGCGTGATGAACAGCTGGCGCATGGCGCTCGCGGACGTGCCTGCGCCCGAGATGCTGGAAGTGCAGCTGGTGAACTCGGTCGCGCCCTTCATCTTGTGCAGCAAGCTGAAGGCGCTGATGATGCGAGTGCCTTCGCGAGACAAGCACATCGTCAACGTGTCGGCGATGGAGGGCCAGTTCTCGCGCTTCACCAAGACCGACAAGCATCCGCACACCAACATGGCCAAGGCGGCGCTGAACATGATGACGTTCACCTCGGCGCCCGACTACGCCGAACACGGCATCTTCATGAATGCCGTCGATACCGGTTGGGTCACCGACGAAGATCCGCTGCACCACGCCGAGCGCAAGCAACGCGAAGCCGACTTCCAACCCCCGCTCGACATCGTGGATGGCGCGGCGCGCATTTGTGATCCGTTCTTCTCCGGGCTCTTGACCGGCGAACACGTGTTCGGGAAATTCCTGAAGGACTACCAGTCCGTGCCCTGGTGAGGGCGCGCCCGCGTCACTTCGATAAGTCGAGCGAGTGCGTGCACTTGTCCGTCGGAACGGTCCGACAATGTCCGCCCTCGTCGGCCGGTAGCTGGCGCACTGAACATAAGTGCAGTATGTGAGGAGCCATGCTGCAGCGCCTGAAAATCCAGGGCTTTACGCTTTTGGACGACGTAACCATCGATCTGACGCCGGGGCTCAACGTGCTGAGCGGGGAGACGGGCTCGGGTAAATCGCTCGTGCTCAGCGCTCTGGGCTTGCTGCTCGGCGCCCGCGCGCCCGCCTCGTGCGTGCGGGAAGGGCACGACGGCGCGTTGATCGAAGCGCAATTTCGAACCGAATCGGGGCCGCTGCGCCTAGCGCGCAACGTTCGCCGCACCGGCCGCGCCGTATGCCTTTTGGGGGATGATGCGGTTTCGCTCTCGCGCTTGGCCGAGGCGGGCAAATCGCTGCTTTGCTTTGCGTTTCAACACGCGCAAATCGAAATCGGTAGCCCCGCGCTGTTCATCTCCGGTCTGGATGTGCTCTCGGGCCACGCTGCGCTCGTGCGCGAATACACGGCTGCCTACGCAGATCTTTCGCTGTCACGCGCGGAGCTCGCGCGCGTGCGGGCAGAGCTCGCCGGGCGCGATGTGCGGCAGCACTTGGTTCGCGATCAAGTGGCGCTGCTCGAGCGGCTCGGCCCGCGTCAGGGCGAGCACGGTCGCTTGGCGGAACGCCTGCGCGTGCTGCGCCGCGCGCAAACGTACTTGGAGCTCGCCGGTCACGTCGAGCATACGCTGTCCGAGCGCGAGGGCTCGGTCGCGCAAGAGCTTTCGGGCTTGCTGCGCGCCGCCGCGCGCGTCGCGGATGATTCGAGCCAAGCGCGCGCCGTGCACGAGGCCTTGCAACGCGCGGCTTTGGAGGTGGAAGAGGCGCTGCGCGCCGCCGAACGCCTGCGCGCAGATTTGGACGTCGAAGCGCTGGATCTCGACGCCCTAGAGCAACGCTTCGCCGAGCTGGATCGCTTGGCGCAGTCGCTCGGCGTCTCCGGCGATGCACTGCTCGAGCGGCTAGAGGCCCTGCGTCAAGAGCTCACCGTGCTGGAGGGCGCGGAGGAGCGCGCCGGCCTCGCGGAGGCCGAGGTAGAGGCCGCAACCGAGCGAGCGCTGGGGCTCGCGCGCAAGCTGCACGCTGGGCGCGTTCGTCACGCGGCGGACCTCGTCCGTCGCATCGAGCTCGAGCTCGGCGCCCTTTGCCTGTCCGGCGCCCGAATCGAGCTGGCCTTGACCGAGACCAAGCCGAGTGAGCTCGGGGCAATGGGGATCTCCTTGCTCGAGCCGCGCTTTGCCGCCAATCCGGGTGAGCCGTTTGGGCCCTTGGCGGAGGTGGCCTCCGGCGGTGAGCGCTCGCGGCTGCTGGTGGCGCTGCGCTGCGCGGGCCTCGAAACGGGCAGCGAAACGCTCGTATTCGACGAAATCGACGCGGGGGTGGGCGGCGCGGCGGCTGAGGCGGTCGCGGCGCGCTTGCGGCGCGCGGCCGAGTCGCGGCAGATCATTTGCGTGACGCACCAAGCCTGCGTAGCCGCGCGCGCAGCGGGCCATTTTCGCGTTCATAAGCTGGAAAGCGGCGGTCGAACCCGCACCGAGGTCGAGCGCCTGAGCCAAAGCTCGCGCATCGACGAGCTGATGCGCATGCTCTCGGGCTCGCGCACGGAGAACGCTCGCCGCTTGGCGATGGATCTGGTCAGCGCGGCTCGCTCCGAGCAGAAATCAGAGCGAAAACGTCCGGCGGCTTGAGCCGAGCGCCCACGCGCGAGCAAGGTGTGGCGAACGCGCCGCGCCTGGCGTAAGCCTCGCCGAGCATGGCTTACACGCCGACTGAGCTCGATTCTCCATTCGCCCGCCTGGGAGGCGAGCAGCCCGTCCTTCGTCTGGCCGAATCCTTCTACGATCAGATGGAAGCCACGGAGCCAGAGCTGGCCCAACTGCACGAACTCGACGCGCAAGGGCGGGTAAGTCGCCGTTCCCGTGACAATTTCGGGCTGTTCTTGATCGAGTGGCTCGGAGGGCCGCGCAATTTTTCAGCCACGCGCGGCCACCCGCGTTTGCGCATGCGGCATGGGCGCGTGCCGATCGGTGAGGGCATGCGCGATGCGTGGCTGCGGTGCATGGGGCGCGCGCTCGACGCGCAGGGAGTGAGCGGCGATGTGCGCGGCTTTCTCGACGCCCGCTTCGCGGAAGTCGCGAATTTTCTGCGCAACGTGGAGGAGTGAGGCTTACGCCTCACGCGCGCGCGGCGATGCGCCGCGCGAAGACGGCCAAGCGCCGGCCGGAGAGCAGCGTCTCTTTGTCGGTGCGCGTCAGGCGTTTGACCGCGAGTTCCAAACGCAGCGCATCCCCCTTGGACGTGCAGCGGCGTTGCGCACAGAGTGAAAGCGGGCCGCGTCCGCGGGTGTAGCGCGCGCCGCGTCCCGCGTTGTGCGCCGCGATCCTCAGCGATACGTCACGCGCAATTCCTGTGTACAGCGTGCCGTCGTTGCACCGCGCGATGTACACGAACCAGTGTTCGCGGAGGGGGGCTGCTTGGGTCAGAACCCCGGCTTTTTAGCATTCCGCGCTGAAAGCGAGAAGTTTTGGGAACGGTCCTCGAGCGAGAACCGGAGCTCGGTCGCGCCCGGCACCAGCGCGCGTAAAAGCAACACCGAGGCCATGCTGCTGCCGCCGGCCTTGGGCCACGGTCGATGGTTCGTTCGTGGCGCGCGCGTTCCGCCGCTCATTGCGCGGGATGATGCTACTCTGCCGGCCCGGTGTCGATCCCTGGCAGTCCTCCGCATGCTCGCAAATCACGCGGGCCGAGCTTGTACCTACAGGTGTTGCTAGCGATCGCTGCAGCCGTTCTGCTGGGCGTGGTTCGCCCTCCTTGGGCGGTCGCCATGCAGCCGCTCGGGGAGGGCTTCGTCAAGCTGATCAAGATGCTGATCGCGCCGGTGGTATTCACCACGCTGGTCGTCGGCATCGCCGGAATGAAGGATCTCAAGGCCGTCGGTCGAACCGGCGCCAAGGCGCTGCTGTGGTTCGAATTCACGACCACGCTCGCGCTCGCAATCGGCATTGGTGTCGCGCATTTGATAAAGCCTGGTGCGGGGCTGCACGTGGTCTTGCAGAAGCTCGATCACTCCGCCCTGGACAGCAAACTGCTCGCTCCAGGTCCGCGCAGCTTCACCGAGCACGTGCTTTCGATCATCCCGGACTCGTTCTTCGGCGCCTTCGCCAAGGGCGACATGCTGCAGGTCTTGCTGCTCGCGGTCTTGACCGGAGTCGTGGTGTCTCGGCTCGGGACACGTGCGCGCAGCTTGGTCGATGTTCTGGAGAGCGCTCAGTCGGTCCTGTTCGGCATCGTGGGGATCGTGATGCGCCTCTCTCCGCTCGGCGCGTTTGGGGCGATGGCCTTCACGGTCGGCAAGTTCGGGCTGGGCACCCTCAGTAGCCTGGCCACGCTGATGGCGGTGTTCTACGGCACTTCAGTGTTGTTCGTGTGCGTCGTGCTCGGAGTCACCTTGCGCTGCATGGGGCTTTCGCTGCTGCGCGTGCTCGGCTACTTGCGTGAGGAGCTCGCCCACGTGCTCGGAACCTCCTCGTCCGAATCGGCGTTGCCTGCGTTGATGGCCAAGCTCGAGGCGGCCGGTTGCGCACCCCAAGTGGTCCGCTTGGTCGTTCCCTCGGGTTACTCCTTCAACCTCGACGGCACTTCGATTTACCTGACCCTGGCTAGCTTGTTCGTAGCGCAAGCATTGGATATCAAACTGAGTTTTGGCCAGGAGCTGTCTTTGCTCCTAGTCCTACTGCTGACTTCGAAGGGCGCTGCGGGCGTGACGGGCAGCGGCTTCATCACCCTCGCCGCGACACTCTCGGCCACCGGCAGCATCCCGGTGGCCGGTTTGACGCTGCTGCTCGGCATCGATCGTTTCATGTCCGAGGCACGCGCGCTGACCAACTTCGTGGGCAATGCAGTGGCGACGCTCGTGGTTTCCCGTTGGGAAAATCAGCTGGATTTGCCGCAGGCACGCGCGCTGCTGGGTGCCGCCAGCAGCGGCGAGCCTGCACCGACAGAGGCCCTCTCCAGTGCCGGAGGAATGCCGCCGGGTCCGGGCTGAAACCTGTGCCGCTTTTGGAGCCGCACCCAGCAAAGCCGATGGCGAAGCTCGGCGATGGATGGCAGCATTTCTCCTCGAATGCAGTCGTCGTCGGTTCGCGGTGGGGTTCGTGCCGCGCTCTTCAGCGCGGCGTACGTGTGCGCGGGTTGCGGCGCCACAGGTCTCGCTTGGGTGGACGAGGCGCATTTGGAATCAGCGCGACAACAACGAGTAGAAGTCGCGCATGTCTCGCATTCGCATCGGGAAAAGTCAGATTCTATTCCAGCGACAGCAGAGCAGGACGCGAGCGAGCGGAGACCGCGGCTCAATCGTACGGTTACACTGGGAGAAATGGACGTGGCGGTGGCAAGCGCGCAGGCACCTGCACCTGCACCTGCACCTGCGCCCGGGCCATCCGTCAACGTTTACAACTACAACCAAGTAAACGTCGTCACGCCTACATTCGGCTACGGGAATTACGGTCATTTTCGCCCATCCCCCGGCTTTTCGCCCGGTCGTGTCAGCGGCAACCGGTCATCATCCAACACTTCGGGGCCGCTGCCGGGCCAGAGCTGGCCGGCAGTTGCTGACCACGGCCCGAGCTTTCCCTATCTGGCCGCGCCCGCGTCACCGTGGACTCGCACCCGGTAGGTCGGAGTCGGAGTTGCGCTCCGCCCACCGCTTGGGTGATGCTCGGGACTCGCTTGGCGCGCTGTCGGGCACTCGAGAGTTCGTTATGTTGGGTTGCTAGCTAGCGAGGACGCGTGGAGCTATCTTCGCGAATTGATCTGGGCTGCGGAGGCCCCGTTGGTGTCTTGGTAGATGCACGGGATATCCGGGGATGAGTAAACGACGCGACGACGATTCGCGACCGAGTGCTAGCGCGATTTCTCAGCGCGCCACTCTGCGCGATGTACCCGCTGCCAAGTACAAGGACGGTGGTGTCGGCACCGTTGCGCCGCGTGGCTTGCGTGGTCCCTCGCTGCTTCCCGGTCAAGGAGCTCCCGAGCGGCTCGTCCCCGAAGAAGTCGAACTCGCGGTGTTGCGTGACGCAGAGACCCTCGACGGTCCGAAGGTGGCGCGCGCCACTGCCAGCAAGCGCCTGGCGCCCGAGTCTCGCTCGCCATCTCCGCTGGCGGTCTCGGTGGAGGTGCCGCGCGCGCGTTCGGTTCCACCCGCGCAAGGCGAGTACGCCTCGACGCCACCGTCGCCGAGTGCGCGTTCGATCCAAAGCGGCACGCTGATGTCGATCGGTTCGGTCGATCCGCGCGCGCCGACCGAGCTCTCTTTACCCGGCCCGGGCCCGCGCCCGATGTCGGTCTCGGAAATGGCAGCATACTTGGGGCCGGAAGCGGTGGTCGACCGCACGCCGCCGAATTCGGGGCGCGTCCCGCCCAGCGTCGAAAGTGGGCGCCGCGCGTCCGACAGCGCGCTGCCCGCGCCGCCGAGCACAGCACCGGCCGCGCAAGGAAAACCGCGTAGCGCGGCGCCTGGTCCCACCAGTGTTCGCCCGTCACTCAAGCCGGATTCCGTGGCGCCGCCCGCACAGAACTTCGCGCGCTCCGTGCGTTCCAGCGCGCCGCCCTCGCTCTCCCAGACGTCCACGCCGGTCAAGCCACCGCGCCCGACGCCCTCGCCCATGAGGCCGCCACGTCCGACGCCAACGCCGCTGCGACCCCCGCGCCCCACGCCGAAGCCGCCTCCTCCGGCCCCGGTGTCCTCCGCGCCGCCGCCCGTGAGCTCCGGACTCGAGGCTCCGCCGCAATTTCAGATCCACTCGCAGCTCGACGCCGTTCCGCACGAGCTTCAAGATGATTCGTTCGACTTGCGCAGCGCCTCCACGCTGCGGGAGCCGTTGGCTAGTCGCAAAGCGCAACCGTCCACGGATTGGACTGCGCACGGACCCAGCTCGAGTAGTCCCGCGAGTGAAGGTGAGCGCGTGCGTTCGAACCGCAGCAGCTCGCCTGCAGTGACCATCCTCGTCGATCGCGGGCGAGAGAGCGTGCCGCCGATCAGCGAGCGTGCGCCGCGCCAGCGGGCAGCGGTGCCCTTGAGTTGGGTGTTGGTCGCGGCCGCGTTCGCGGTGGTCTTGGCGTTGATGGTGGCTTTTGCGCTGCGTCCAAACGCGCCGCCGCAAGCAGCCGCTCCGCTCGACGGTCACGCTGCCGCAGCGCCTCCGAGCACCGCGGCCGCCGCGCCGCATGACGTCACGCCGCCGACCGTCGCTCCCGGGACGAAGCGCGCCGGAGCCTCGAGTGCGCCCCGTCCCAGCGCCGTGCCCAAATCGACAGCGCGCCCGACGAGTGCAGCTGCAAGCTCCGCGACCGCGGTGCCGGCGAGCTCGGCAGATCCGAACTCCAAAGTTCGCACGTCGATCTATTGAGCGGTCACGGCGGAGGCGTCTGCTATCGTCGGGAGCGTGACTGCTTCGCGCGCCAAGCGCGCTTCCCGCCACTCGCTGCTCGGCACTTTCTGCGTGCTCGTTCTGTTGCTGTTGGTCGCTCGCGGAGCGGTGCTGCAATGGGATGAAAGGCGCCTACCACCGAGCAAAGGTTCGCGTGGCCAAGCGTCCGCAGCGCCGCTGCCTTCGGCCAGCAGCAGCCCTCCGGCGTTGCGCGGGAGCGAGGCCAGCATCTCGAACAGTATTCACGTCGCATTGGGTACGCCGCGCGACGCCGATCCCTCGGACGAGTATTTCTTGGACGAGCGCTCGTTCGTCCTCTCTTACAGCCCGGAAAAGCGCGTGGCCAATTGGGTGGCTTGGCAGCTCGATCGGTCGCACCTCGGGCACGTGCGCCGCAAGGACGATTTTCGCGCCGACCTGGCGCTGCCAGCGCGCTTTTATCGAGTGGCGGAGAGTGACTACCTGCACAGCGGCTACGATCGAGGTCATCTGTGCCCGTCGGCGGATCGCTTGCGCTCGCCCGCTGACAACTCGCAGACGTTTTTGTTCACGAACATCCAACCGCAGCTGCACGAGTTGAATGCGGGACCTTGGGAGCGGCTCGAGAGCCATGCGCGTCAGCGCGTCGAGGGCGGCGCCATGCTCTTCGTCGTCGCGGGCGGTCTATTCAGTGCGCCGTTCCCGACCATCGGCAATGGGGTGGCGGTGCCAGCGGCCAATTTCAAGATCATCGTCATCCTTTCGCCGGGGCAGGGCCTGAGCGACGTCAACGCTGACACACGGGTGCTGGCGGTCATCATGCCCAATCAACGCGGAGTAGGCGAGCGCGAGTGGACGGAGTATTTGACGTCCGTCGATGCCATCGAACGCGCATCGGGCTACGACTTTCTGACAGCAGTTCCGGAGCGTGTGCAGCGGGTGATCGAGGCGCGCACGGAAGGCCCGTGACGCGCCGCTCAGAGCAAGGTGGTGTTCGGCTCGCCGCCGTCGTAGATTCCGCCCGAACTTCGGCTCTCTACTTTCCTCGAGTCTTCATGCGCAGCTTGCCAAAATTCCTGGTGCTCTTTGCTTTTCTGTCGTCGGCTTCGCTCGAGGGGTGCAAAAAGAAGGCCGAGCCGCCGAAAGAAAAGCTGACACACGGCGCAGAGCTGTACGGTCGCATGTGCGCCGTGTGTCACGGCGCGAAGGGTGAGGGGTACAAGGCCGATCAAGCGCCACGCCTGGCTCAGCCGGAGTTCCAAGCCTCGATCAGCGACGAACAGCTGCGTGAAGCGATCAAGAACGGGCGCAACTCCACCACCATGTCGGCTTGGTCGATCTCGCGCGGCGGGCCGCTGAGCCCTGAAGACATCGATGAGCTGATCAAGTTTCTGCGCACCTGGCGCAAGGGCCCGCCCGCCGTCTTGGATGAACGCCCGGTCGCGGGTGATCTGAAACGCGCCGAGGAGCTGTACGCGCGCGAGTGCAGCGGCTGTCACGGCGCGCGCGGCGTGGGTGGCCCGAACGTGCACATCGGCAATCCCCAACTGCTGCAGGTCGCGAGCAACGGTTTCATTCGCTACGCGCTCAAAAATGGCCGCCCCGGCACGGCCATGAAGAGCTTCGCGGAAACACTCGGTGAGCAAGGGATCGAAGACCTGACGGGGCTGCTGCGCAGCTGGGCCAACCCCGAGCCTCCGCCTCCGCCGCCGGCGCCGCCACCTCCGATCCCGCTCGGTCCAGTGCCGCTCAATCCCCGCGGTCCGGACCCAGTGGGCTTCAAGAAATCGCCAGAGACCACGTCGATGGATGTGATTCACGCGCAGCTGAAGAGCGGCGCGCGCATGGTACTGCTCGATGCGCGAGCGCCCTCTGACTACATGAACCAACACATCGCCGGAGCGGTGAGCGTTCCCTTTTACGATCCGAGCCCGTACCTCGCCAAGTTGCCCAAGAACTCCTGGTTGGTCTGCTATTGCGCTTGTCCGCACGCGGAGTCCGGGGCGCTCGCCGCCAAGCTACAGGAGGCCGGCTTCAAGAAGGTTACCGTGCTCAATGAGGGCCTCGGCGCCTGGGCAGGAAAAAAATATCCGGTGAGCAGCGGCGAAAAGCCCTGACCGAGCGCCCCCGTCTCAATTGGCACATGCGCCAAATTTAGCGGCATTTCCAGGCGGCGGGGCGATGCGCAGCACTCGCGTTGCAAGCCGAGTGAGGCGAAGATGTCTGCGTTCGTCGCGCTCGCGCACCGTGTTGCTATTCGCCGCACTGTGGAAGTTCGAGGCACGACCGTTCACGCTTGGTAAATGGCTCCCGCAAGGCAACGCGAGATGGGAATGGGGGAGCAGGCGTCCGGCTCCCGACCGAGCACCGCCGTCGACGTGCACAAGCTGCACTCCGAGATCAGGGTGCTGTTGGTCGATGACGACGATTCGGTGCGCAACGCATTGCGTCGGATCCTCGAGCGTCGCGGCTATCGAGTGTTCACTTGCAGCAGCGGCAGCGAGGCGCTCTCGCAGCTGAGCGCGGGCGGCTTCGACGCCATGGTCAGCGACGTGCGCATGCCCGGCATGAGCGGACTCAAATTGCTGCGCGCCGTGCGCGAGCATGATTTGGACTTGCCGGTGATTCTGGTCACTGGCAATCCCGACTTGGCGAGCGCCACCGAGGCGGTGGAATATGGCGCGTTCCAATACCTGATCAAGCCGATCGAAAGCGACCGCTTGGACCAGGTGGTCGACCGCGCAGCGGCGGTCGGCAGAATGGCGCGCATCAAACGCGAGTACGTGGAAGAGTACGGGAGCTCGACATTTCGCGTCGGCGATCGGGCAGGCATCAGCGCCACGCTGGAACGCGCGTTGCGTTCATTGTGGGTCGCCTACCAACCCATCGTGTGCGCCCAGACCGGGGCGCTATTCGCCTACGAAGCGTTGATGCGCAGTGACGAGCCCGAGCTGCCCAACCCGCAAGCCGTGCTCAAAGCTGCGGAGCGCGTCGACCGCCTGCGCGAGTTGGGAGGCACCATGCGGCGCTTGAGCGCGGTCGACTTGGCAGCGACGCAGCAGGGGGTCTTCTTCGTCAACTTGCATCCGGAAGATCTGATCGACGAAACCTTGTACGAACCGAACTCGTCGCTCGCGCCCTTTGCCGAGCGCGTGGTGCTCGAGATCACGGAGCGCGCGTCGCTCGAACACATCGGCAATTTACGCGACCGCGTCGCTCGTTTACGCGCTTTGGGCTTCCGCATCGCGCTCGACGATCTGGGCGCAGGTTACGCGGGGCTGACCAGCTTCACGCAGCTGGAACCCGAATTCGTGAAGCTCGACATGGACCTCATTCGCGGCATTCACCAGCACGACATGAAGCGCAAGATCGTACGGTCGATGGTCGAGCTTTGCCACGACATGGGCAAATCGATCATCGCGGAAGGCGTGGAGGTCATCGAGGAGAAGCAGGTGCTGGTCGAACTGAAGTGTGACCTGCTGCAGGGCTATCTGTTGGGCAAACCGGGCAAGGGCA
>Ga0315912_10003989_pt1 | contig 14248 bp, 9 predicted proteins | sample VfabasoilMG_FD_204469 | JGI IMG/M metagenome (GOLD analysis project Ga0315912, IMG submission 204469) | Garden soil microbial communities collected in Santa Monica, California, United States - V. faba soil | ecosystem: Environmental > Terrestrial > Soil > Garden | place: USA: California... | reverse complement strand
CGAGTCGGGGGAGCTCGGCTGCGTCCACAATCTTGAGATCGAGGGGGAGCATCGTGGGGGGCGAGGGGGCGGCCAGGGAACGGGCCAGGGAGCCGCGGGTGCGCCCGGCTGCCGGGGGCGCTATGGTGCGGTTTCCTAGCATGGGTGTTGAAGCGCTCGAGCCGAACCGGGTACTTGCCGGCCGTTATCGGCTGGAGGAGCGGCTGGGTCAGGGCGGCATGGGCGCGATCTGGCGCGCCGAGCACCTCGTCCTGCAGGCGCCGGTGGCGGTGAAGCTCATCGATCGGGAAGCGGTTCCCGACGAAGACACGCTGGCCCGCTTCCTGCGCGAGGCCAAGTCGGCGGCCGCCCTGCGCAGCCCGCACGTCGTGCAGATCATCGACTACGGCGTCGACGGGCCCATCCCTTTCATGGTGATGGAGCTCCTCGAGGGCGAAACCCTCGCGCAGCGCTTGAAAACCCTGCGACGGCTCTCGCGCCAGGAGACGGCGCGTGTGCTCACGCACATCGGGCGCGCGGTCGGCCGCGCGCACGAGGCCGGCATCGTGCACCGCGATCTCAAACCCGAGAACGTCTTCCTCGTGAAAAACGAGGACGACGAGATCGCCAAGGTCCTCGACTTCGGGGTCGCCAAGGTGGAACGCGCCGCGCTCGGCCCGGAGGGAACGCGGACCCGCACCGGGTCGATCCTCGGGACGCCGTACTACATGAGCCCCGAGCAGGCGCAGGGGAACAAGACGGTCGATAGCCGCTCCGATTTGTGGTCGCTCGGCGTGATCGCGTTCGAGTGCCTGACGGGAAAGCGGCCGTTTTACAGCGACGGCCTCGGCGATCTCGTGCTCACGATCTGCGTGCGCGACCTGCCCGTGCCGAGCGACGTGGCGCCCGTTCCGCTCGGCTTCGACGCGTGGTTTGCCAAAGCCTGCGCGCGCGAGCCCGAGCAGCGCTTTCAAAGCGCGCGCGAGCTCACCGACGCGCTCCGCGAAGCGCTCGGCCTGGACCCGAGGGAATCGGCCGGACTCGACTCGCCCGACGTGCTCGTGGCAAGCAGGTCGCATCCGTCGAGCCGGCCCCCCGCGTCACTCCCCTCCGACGCGCCGACGATCGTGAAGGGGCCCGATTCGGCACCGCGCTCGCGCCAGCGGGCGGACGCCGATGCTCCCACCCTCGCGGTACCCGGAGAGTTGAGCGGTGCAGATTCCGGGATCCCCGCGCCGACCGAGGCGCTGTTCGGCACCACCCACCACGAGCCGACGCCCGAGCCGAAGAGCCACGGCACCGTGCTCGTGCTCGTGGTCGCGGTGGCCGCGCTCGGGGCCGGCCTGGTGGGCGGGCTCCTCTTCCTGAACAAGGCGCGCCACGCGGGTGGGCTCGACAACGCCACGCTTCCGGCGCCCGCGGCACCGCCCGACTCCGCGGAGCCCGAGAAGGCGAACAAGCACGGAAAGAAGCACGGGGACGAGGCGCCGCCCGCAGTCGACGCGCCGAGCGCGTCCCCCGAGACACTGACCGCGCCGCCGCCCTCGACGATTCCGGGCTCCGCCCAGCCGCCGAGCGCCATGCCGCCCGATGCCGGCGCCAAGCCCGACCATCCCCCGACGACGGACGTCCCCACCGCGCCCGCCGACGAGTCAGAGCCGGCCGACGACGGCGGCGTCTGGGAGAAGCCCGAATGGGCGCGACCGGACAACGAGATCAAGATCCATCGCGGCCCCGATCAGCAGGAAGACAAGATCGTCATCCCGCCCGAGCAGTGACCGGGGGGCTTGCTCGCGCGCGAACCGCTCTGGTACACGGTTTCTCCCCGCGTGACCCCCGCGACCGAGCCCCCGCGCGTCGTGATCGAAGACGTAGCTCCCGTCGTTGACGGCGGGCGTCATCCCATCAAGCTCTCCTGGGGCAGCACGCTCGAGGTGTCGGCGAACGTCTTCCGGGACGGGCACGACCTGGTCGCCGCACGGGTGATCTTCCTGCCTCCCGGCGAGCCGCAGTGGGGCGCTGCGCCGCTCACGTACCACGTCGACCCCGATCGCTGGCACGGGTCCTTTCACGTCGGCAAGCTGGGGCGCTGGAACTACGGCATCGAGGCCTGGCCCGATCACTTCGGCACCTGGCGTGGCGAGCTCGAGAAGCGCATTCGCGCGGGGCAAGACGTGCGCTCCGAGCTCCTGGTGGGTGCGCTCCTGCTCGAACGCTACGCCGCCCTCCTGCGCGGCGACGTGGCCAAGCGCGTGCGCGCCGTCGCCGGTCTGCTGACGAACACGTCGGCGCCCCTCGATGATCGGCTGAAGGCGGCCCTCGAAGAGGGCCTCGCCGCAGAGGTGTACGGTCCGCTCGAGTCTGCCGAGCTCACGCGCTCGCCGCTCTACGAGCTCATCGTCGATCGCGCCGAAGCGACGTTTGCGGCTTGGTACGAGCTGTTCCCGCGCTCGCAGGGGCAGCCCGGAAAGCACGGCACCTTCGCCGACACGGGGCGCTTGCTGCCGGAGATTTCGGCGCTGGGCTTCGACGTCGTCTACCTGCCGCCCATCCACCCGATCGGCGAGACGCATCGCAAGGGGCGCAACAACTCGCCGAAAGCCGCGCCAGGCGACGTGGGCAGCCCCTGGGGTATCGGCTCGAGTGCCGGAGGGCACACCGCCGTGCACCCCGAGCTCGGAACGCTGGCCGACTTCGACGAGCTCGTCCGGAGCGCCCGCGACCTCGGGCTCGAGATCGCGCTCGACATCGCTTTTCAGTGCTCGCCCGATCACCCGTGGGTGAAGGAGCACCCGGACTGGTTCTTCGTGCGACCGGACGGCACCATTCGCTACGCCGAGAATCCGCCCAAGAAGTACGAGGACATCTACCCCTTGAACTTCTGGTGCAAGGACCGGCAAGCGATGTGGAACGCCTGCCGCGACGTCTTCGTGTTCTGGGCGCAGCACGGCGTGCGCACCTTTCGCGTCGACAATCCGCACACCAAGCCCTTCGCCTTCTGGGAGTGGGTTCTGCGCGAGGTGCAGACCCGCTACCCCGACACGGTGTTCCTGAGCGAGTCGTTCACGCGCCCGAACCGCATGAACGCGCTGGCCAAGCTCGGCTTCAACCAGAGCTACACCTACTTCACGTGGAAGAACTGGGCAGGGGAGCTACGCGACTACTTCCGGGAGCTCACGAGCCGGCCCTCGACCCTCTACTACCGGCCGAACTGCTTCACGAACACGCCCGACATCCTGCACGAGTACCTGCAGCACAGCGGGCGCCCCGGCTTTCGCGTGCGGCTTCTGCTCGCGGCGACGCTGTCGCCCGTCTACGGCATCTATAGCGGCTTCGAGCTGTGCGAAGGGACGCCCGTCCGCCCTGGCAGCGAGGAGTACATCGACAGCGAGAAGTACCAGCTCGTCCACCGCGATCTCAACGCGCCCGGGAACATCAAGCAGGACGTGGCGCGGCTCAACCGCATCCGGCGCGAGAACCCGGCGCTTCAAACGCTGCCGAATCTCGAGTTCGTGAACACGGACTACGACGGCATCCTCGCGTACCGCCGCTTCGCGCCGAACAACGAGATCCTGGTCGTCGTGAATCTCGATCCCCACCGGATGCACGAGACTCAGGTCGACGTTCCCCTCGATCGGATGGGCATCAGCGAAGGCGAGCCGTACGAGGTCGCCGATCTGTTGAGCGGCGCGCGCTACACCTGGCGCGGGCGCCGCAACTACGTGAAGCTCGATCCGACCGAGCGCGTAGGGCATGTGTTTCGCGTGTCGCGACGGGCTTGAGCGAAAGGGCAGCGCGTGAGCGTTCGACGGCAGGCCGCGCGCTCCGCCCTCGTCGGGCTCGTGCTCGCGGGCGCGTTCGGCTGCGGGAAGCGAGACCCCGGATCCACGGCGGGCCCCGCGCCGTCGGCGTCGCCGGCAGTGTCCGCTTCGAGCGCCGTGCTGGCCCCGCTCGGCCGGCTCGCCACGCCGACGGCGTTCGAGCTCACGGCGAGCCCGACCGGGGCCACGCTCGTCTGGGCACCCGCTCATCGCACGGCGGCCGCGCTCGAGAAGCGTGAGCTCGACGCGTCCGGTGCTCTCCAGGCGCCGCTCGACGTGGCCGTCGCCTCGGCCAGCGTCGCGGGGGAAGTGGCGGATCTGGCGGCAGTGTGGGTGGGGTCGCGCCTGGCGCTCGCGTGGCTCGAGCGGAGCGGCGCGGCGACTCGGGTGCGCGCCGCCTGGGCCGGGACCTCGAGCGCGCCGTTCGAGCTCGGTGCGGCGTGGAGCGGTCCGCGAAGCTCACGGGGCAACGTGGTGATGGCCGTCCGCGGCGACAAGGCGCTCGTGTTTGCGCGCGGCGCCGAAGCCGCGTGCGTCGAGGTGGGGCGGCACGGTTGCTTCGCCTTCGGCTTCCACGAGCTCGAGGCGAGCCGCGCCGTGGCGACCGGCCTGCCGATGTCCGTGCCCGTTCCGTGTACCGACAACTCCGCGGCCCTGGCCGTGCGCGGCGAGCGTTTTCACTACGGTGTATGCACCGAGACTGCGGGGCGGTCGGTGACGACGCTCTTCAGCATCCAGCACGATCCCGAGTACGCGCGCGCTGACCCGTTGCTCGAAGGCTGCACCCCGGCCGGCACGTTCCTCTGGCGCAACGCCGCCTGGCTCGTCGGCGATTGCGGAGGCGGCCGCCGGGCAGCGCGGATCGGCGACGATCCGCAGGAGTTTTTGGACCTTCACGGGCTCCGGCTCGAATGCCGGAGCGGGCGGCTCCGCATCCGCGCGCCGAGCCTCGACCTCGCGCTCGACGAGCCGCGTTCCGGGCTCGCTGCGCTGCTTCCGCCCGATGTGGCCCCGACCGGTGCGCGCGCCGCGTGGACGGGTCGCGCGCTGCTCGTCGCGACGAGCTTCGCCGAAGAGCTTCGGCTCACGCGGCGCACGTGCAACGGTGACCGACTCGAGATGTCGACGCTCCTGCCGTGAGCGGCCGGCGTGCGACCGACCGGGGCCCTGACTCAGTAGAACGTGAGGTCGTCGACCCAGAAGTCGAAGACGGTCGCCGGGGGGAAATTGAAGGTGAGCTCGTAGGCGGCGGTGGTCAGCACGCCGTCCGCCTGGTAGCCGAAATCACGCTGCGTGAGTCCCGCGAACGGGATCTTGTAGTGGCGCCAGGTCGTGTCGAGCTGCGGCAGGCTCACGCCGAAGCTGTCGTAGCATTCGTCGTCCGAGCCACGCACCTCGGAGCACACACCGCCGTCGGGATCCGAGTTCGAGTCGCTGATCTGGTAGCGCACCTCGGCCGTCGAGGTGTCGCCGATGCGCGCGTAGAAATCGACGCCTTCGTACGCGCTCACATCGTAGGGGATCGCCCCGATTTCGCCGTCCTTGCGCTCGCCAAAGGCGAAGGCCACCCCCAGCACGGCGCCCCAATCGAGGAACCCCTGCCCGGTGACGCGCATCGCGTAGTTGCTGCCGCAGCGCGGCTCCGGCATCGCTTCGGGCAGTGCGAGCTCGTCGGTCAGCTCCGTCTGCACGGGGACCATGCTGGCCCCGACGGTCTCGTCGCCCGCCGTCCACCAGCCGCCGCTTCGATCGGCCACGTCGGTGACGAAGGCGTCCTGGTCCTCCATGTCGTCGATCACCGCCGTCGGGACGATTGGCTCGCTCGGATCGGGACAGGACTCTGTCGGCTTGCCGGCCATGCCGCCACCACCCATGCCGCTGGTGCCCCCCGCGCCGCTGGTGCCGCCCGTGCCGCTGGTGCCCCCGCGCGAGTCGTCGTCGTCATCCCCGCTTTTCGATTCGCCGCTGCAAGCGAGGGCAAGCACGCCGAGGCAAAGGGCTCGAAGCAGGTGAGGCGAGGGGGAAGGCATGCGTGGGTAGACTTTCAGATCAGCCCGGGCAAGGGGCCGTTCGACCAGTCCGGATTGCCGAATTTCTGATCAGGAACGTCCATCGCGTTGAGCAGCGAGATGAGCAGCCCATTGTGCGAGGTATTGCCGTCGTAGCGCAAGAACCGCCCGGTTTTCAGGCTGCCGCCGCCGCGCCCCGCGAGCACGTAGCCCGCGTCTTGCCGGCTGTGCGTGTTGCCCTTCGCCAGCTCGTTGCAAAAGAGGATGACGGTGTTGTCGAGGACGGTGCCGTCACCCTCCGGAATCGCCTTGAGCTTCGCGATCAGGGTCGCTAGCTGGGAAGCGTACCAGCCCTCGATACGCGACAGCTTGTCGACGGCCGCGGCGTCTTCGTCGGCGAGGTGTGACAGGTCGTGATGAGCCTCGTCGATGCCGAGCCAGGTGAAGCGCGTCTGCGATACGGAGCGCGACCACTGGAGCGACGCGACGCGCGTGATGTCGCAGGCGAGCGCCATCGCGAGGAGATCGAGCTGGAGGGCACCCACGTCCGGAAAGGCGTCGTTGTCGTTCTTGTCGAGCGCTCGCAGCACCGGATCCGCGCAGGAGGCGCCGCCGACGCTTCCGACCCGCGTCAGCCGTTGCTCGATGTCGCGCACCGCATCGAGGTGCGCGTCGAGCCGCTGCTTGTCGGCGCTGCCGAGCCCCGCGGCCACGCGCCCGTACTCGCCGGCGACGGTGTCGAGGATCGACTTCTGACGGGCCCTTTCGGCGGCCAAAGTCGCCGGATCGGTGTGGAGCTCGGCGAATACGCGCGCGTAGACGGCGGCAGGATCGTCTTCCGGCGGCAACGGCTGATCGGCGGCGCGGTAACACATGCGCCCCCAGTTGTCGGCGTCGCCCACCTGCACGCCGAGCTCGAGCGAACGGAGCTTCGTCTCGCCGCCGATCACGTCGGCGATCCGCTGGTCGACCGACGGTCCGCTCGCCCAGCCGGCGGGCGGGGCTTGCATGCCCCCGAAGGGGCCGGAGTTGAGCAGGGCGCCCGTGAGCATGCCGCCCATGCCGTTCTGGTGGCCGTCGCCGCCGCCGCCCTGCTGGTAGAGGCCGCGGATCACGACGAGCTCGGCTTGGTGCTCGGCCAGCGGAGCGAGGATGGGCGACAGCTCGAAATCGTTCTCCGTGCCGCTCGGCGTCCAGGCCGGCAAAAGGCCGTTCGGCGCGAACACGACGACGAAGCGCTTCGGCGTGGCGCTGGCCGCTCCGGCGTGGCGCGGCGCGAACGCCTCGAGCCAGGGGAGGCCGACGGCGGCGCCGGCTGCGCTCGCGAGCAGCGTGCGCCGGCTGAGGCGGGAGCCGCGCAAGGGAATCATGGCTGTACCCCCGCGGGTCGCTGGTTTCGGAAGAGCTCCTGCTCGACCGTGGCCCGCATCACGGCGCGCAAGTCGCCCCGCGTGCGAACGAGCTCGGAGGCGAGCGCATCGACCGTGCAGGTGTCGGCGCTCGTCGTGGCATCGCGCCCGAAAGCGTAGCGGAACCATTGCCGCGCGACGCATTGTCGCACCTGCTCGCTCGCGAGGAGACGCTCGGCGAGCGCCGGCACGCCGTCGAGCTCGGCGTCGACGTCCGTTCCGTCGAGGTAACCGCTCGCATCGACCGGTTTGCCGCCGTCCGTGTCGCGCCAGCGGCCGGCGGCGTCGTAATGCTCGAACAAGAAGCCGATCGGGTCCATCATCGCGTGGCAACCCGCGCACGTCGCGTTCGCCGTGTGTGCCGCGAAGCGCTCGCGCGTGGACAGGCGCGGGTCGACCGTCGGCGGGCGAACCACGATGTCGGGCGGCGGCGGCGAGGGCGGGTCGCACAAGAGCTTTTCGCGTACGAACTTGCCGCGGTGAACCGGCGAGGTCTGGTTCGCCTTGGCGTGCACGGCCAGAAACGAGCCTTGCGTCAGGAGGCCGGCGGCGCGCGTGGGGTCGAGCTCTACCTTCACGGGGCCGGAGCCGCTCACCGGCGGCAGGCCGTAGAAGGACGCGAGCGTCGGGTCCACGTAGGTGACCGGCGCAGCGAGAAGGGTGGCGAGCGACGGCGTCTCGCTCCAGGCGGCAGCGATGAACGCGCGCGTCTCGCGCCCCATGAGCTCCGGTAAAGCCTTCGTCCACGTATGGTAAATTTGCTGATCCTTCTGGACGCTCGGGAGCGCATCGAGGTCCCACCACTCCGTCATGAAGCGGGCGAAGGCCTCACCCGCGCGCGGGCTCGCGAGCAGGCGATCCGTCTGGATCAGGAGCCCCGCGGCGTCGTCGAGCTCGCCGGCGTCGGCGGCGGCGAGCAGCTCCCCATCGGGCGCCGCGCCGACGAGCATGAACGAGAGGCGTGTGGCGAGCGCCGAGCCCCAGGCCTCACCCTCGAGCGCCGGCTCGGGTCGATACAGGAACTGCGGCGCCTGCAGCATCGCGGTGATCACCGCCCGCACCCCGGCCGCCGCGTCGGGCAGAGCGGTGGCGGCGTAGAGGTCGAGCATCGCCGTGGCCTCCGCGTCGACGAGCTTGCGACGGTAGGCCCGGCGCCCGAACGCCCGCACGAATGGCTCGAGGCACGCTGCGTCGCCGAGCGGGTCGCAGCCCGCGAACGCCGCGAGGCGCGCGCCGTCCGTCACGAGCGAGCTCGCCACACCCTCGGCCACCTCCAGGTACTTCGACGCATGCAGCGTCGAGACGCTGTACGTGCCCGCCATGCCGTCGAACCCGAGGCTCTTCTCGTCCGGGGGGAGCTCGTCGGCGACGCTCGGGCTCACCCCGGCGAGGTCGCTCACCGTGCGGCCGTACTCGAAGCGCGTGAGCCGGCGGAGCGGTGCCGTGCCGAGGCTGCCGTCCTCGGCCGAACAGAGCGGCGCGCTGGCCGAGCCACGCGGCTCACCCCGGCCGTCCGGGCTCGAGGAGCTCGCACAGGCCGTAAATAGCGCTCCGGCGAGGGCTAAACCGGCCAGCGACGCGGACGGGGGGCGCACCATGCTCGAGGTACCCTGACATGTCCGGCGGACGTCCGCTCGATCGAGAAATCGACCGTTTGGACGCCCAAAAGCGCCAGGTTGCCCCCGGGGTTGGCCTCCGCCTTGCAAAAGGGGCCTGCATGCTGCTCTTTCCCACTTCCCCGAGCGCGTGCCGTGCCCTGCGTGACGCTCGTGTTCGCGCTCTCGTCGAGCGCCACTTCGACTTCGTCTGGCGTAGCCTCCGCCGGCTCGGGGTGCGGTCCTCCGACGTGGACGACGCGGCCCAGGAAGTATTCGTCGTCGCCGCTCGCCGCCTCGACGACGTCGTGGAGGAGCATGAGCGCGCTTTCCTGTTCGGCACGGCCGTGCGCGTGTGCGCGACGCGGCGACGCACCGCGCGCCGGCACCCGGAGGATGCCGCCGGCGCTGGCGACGAGTACCCGGTGCTCGCCCCCGATCCCGAACAGCTCGCCGAGCTTGGGCAGGCTCGGCTCCTCTTGAGCGAGGTGTTGGACGGCATGGGCGCAGAGCTCCGCTCCGTGTTCGTGCTGGTGGAGCTCGAAGAGCTCTCGGTGCGCGAGATTGCAGAGCTCCACGGGATCCCCGAGGGAACCGTCGCCTCGCGGCTCCGCACGGCGCGCCAGAAATTCCGTGCCGCCATCGAACGCCAGAAAGCTCGCGAGCGCTTCGCGCGGAGGCCCCTACCCCCGAGCGAAAGGGCCCGCCTCGAGCGGGGCCCGGACCTCTAGCCCCGGGGGGCGGGCTCCGGCCGTCGCGTTTCAGGCTCGAAACGTGCGGGCCGGTGGCTTTTGGTAGACTCGCGTCCCTTTCATGCGAACACGACCCGGCTCGGCTCAGCCACTAGGTGCGACGTGGGACGGGCAAGGCGTGAACTTCGCGCTCTTCTCCGAGCACGCCACGGGCGTCGACCTTTGCCTCTTCGAATCGGAGACGGCGAAGACCGAGTCGATTCGCATCCCGATCAAGGAGCGCACGAATCGCGTCTGGCACGTGTACCTGCCGGATGCCCTGCCCGGTCAGCTCTACGGCTTCCGCGTGCACGGACCGTTCGCGCCCGAGCACGGCCATCGCTTCAACCCGCACAAGCTCCTGGTCGATCCGTACTCGAAGGCGATCGCCGGCGAGTTCCGCTCCGAGGACGAGACCTTCGGCTACCCGGTCCACACTCCCCACGACACCATCCTGAACACCACCGACAGCGCGGCCGTCATGCCGAAGTCGGTGGTCGTCGAGTCCTCCTTCAGCTGGGGTGACGACCGTCCGCCGCGCGTTCCGTGGAGCCGCACCATCATCTACGAGTGCCACGTCGGCGGTCTCACGCGGCTGCACCCCGAAGTGCCCGGCCATCTGCGCGGCACCTACCTCGGGCTCGCGTCCGATGCGGTCATCGATCACCTGCGCGCTCTCAGCGTGACCTCGATCGAGCTCCTCCCCGTGCACCACATGGCGTCGGAGCGGCGCCTGCTCGACCAGGGGACCATCAACTACTGGGGTTACAACACCATCGGCTTCTTCGCGCCCGATCCGCGCTTCGCCACCGGCTGGGCGGGCCAGCAGGTGACGGAGTTCAAGACGATGGTGAAGACCCTGCACCGCGCCGGGCTCGAGGTGATCCTCGACGTCGTCTACAACCACACGGGCGAGGGAAACCAGTTCGGTCCGACGCTCTGCTTCCGGGGCATCGACAACCGCTCGTACTACCGCCTCACCCACCACGACCCGCGCGCGTATACCGACTACACGGGCTGCGGCAACAGCCTGAACACGTTGCACCCCCGCACGCTGCAGCTCGTGCTCGACAGCCTCCGCTACTGGGTGGAGGAGATGCACGTCGACGGCTTCCGCTTCGATCTCGCGACGACGTTGGCGCGCGAACCGTACGACTTCGAGGCCCACGCGCGCTTCTTCGCGATGGTCGCGCAGGATCCGGTGCTCTCGCGCGTGAAGCTCATTGCCGAGCCGTGGGACGTGGGACCGCACGGCTACCGGCTCGGCGGGTTCCCGCCCGGCTGGGCGGAGTGGAACGCGCGCTACCGGGACTGCGTGCGCCGCTTCTGGCGCGGTGACGAGGGGCAGGTTCCGGAGCTCGCATCGCGGCTTTCCGGCTCCAGCGACATCTTCCACGGCGGCGGTGATCGCGGGCCGTTTGCCAGCATCAACTTCGTGACCTGCCACGACGGCTTCACGCTGGAAGACCTGGTTTCGTACAACCACAAACACAACGAAGCGAACGGCGAGGACAACCGCGACGGCAACAACGACAACGCCAGCAACAACTGGGGCGTCGAGGGCGACACGACGTCGGCCCCCGTCGTGCGCATGCGCGATCGGATGCGCAAGAACTTCCTCGCCACGCTCGCCTTCTCGCAAGGCGTGCCGATGCTGTCACACGGCGACGAGATCACGCGCACGCAGCAGGGCAACAACAACGCCTACTGTCAGGACAACGCCATCTCGTGGGTCGACTGGGACCTCGGCCCCGCCCAGGAGGAGTTGCTCGAGTTCACGTGCGAGGTGCTGGCTGTCACGCGCAAGAACCCGGTCTTTCGCCGGCGTCGCTTCTTCAGCGGCGGTTCCATAGGCGAGGGCGGACCGAAGGACGTGGTGTGGATTCGTCCGACGGGCGGCGAGATGACGATGGAGGATTGGGGCGATCCGAAGACGCAATGCCTCGGCATGCTCATTCACGGCGAATCCTCCGACGACGTGGACGAGCGCGGGCGGCCGAACCGAGGGCAGACCTTGCTCCTGCTCTTGAACGCCTCGAGCCGCGCGCAGCAGTACTCGCTGCCCAAGCTCGCCGGAGGCGGCCATTGGCACGAGGCCATCAATACCGCCCAGTCGGCCGGACGCGCGCCCCGGCGCGTCCCTCGCACCGGGGTGAACGTCGCGGCGCATTCGCTCGTGCTGTTGTGGTACGAAGTGGGTTGATGGATCCGGACGATCTCGTCCAACGCGCCACCCTCGCTGCCTTTTCCCGCGGAGAACGCCATTCTCCGCACAGCATCCTGGGTGCCCACCCCGCCGAGATCGGCGGGCAGCGCGGCGTCGTCGTCCGCGCGTATCACCCCGATGCGGCGGGCTGCGGCCTCGTGCGCGAAGGCGCGCCGGTGGAACCGATGCTGCCTCTCGGCGACGGCCTGTTCGCGGTGTTCGTCCCCGGTGCCGGTGTGCCGCTCGCGTACCGGCTGCGCTTCCATTTCGACGGGGCCGGCACCTGGGAGCGCGACGACCCGTACCGCTTCTTGCCGACGCTCGGCGACCTCGACCTCCACCTGATCGGCGAAGGGACGCACCGTCGGCTCTATCAGATCCTGGGCTCGCACCCGCGCGTGGTCGAAGGCACGGCGGGGACGTCCTTTGCCGTCTGGGCACCGAACGCGAAGAACGTGAGCCTGGTCGGCGACTTCAATCGCTGGGATGGTCGGCTCTTCCCCATGCGCTCGCTCGGCTCGAGCGGCGTGTGGGAGCTGTTCGTGCCCGGCATCGGCAAAGGCGCGCTCTACAAGTACGAGATCCGCACGCGCGAAGGGGATCTGCGCACGAAGACCGATCCGTACGGGCGCGAGATGGAGATGCCCCCCGCCACGGCCACGCGCGTCACCGAGTCGCAGTACGACTGGAGCGACGCGGCCTGGATGCAGGCGCGTCGCGCCAAGGACCCCGTGCGCGAGCCCATGTCCATCTACGAGCTTCACCCGGGCTCCTGGGCACGCGTGCCGGAGGACGGGCACCGCTCGCTCTCGTACCGCGAGCTCGCGCCGCGCCTCGTTCACCACGTGAAGGAGCTCGGCTTCACTCACATCGAGCTGATGCCGGTCGCGGAGCACGCGTACTACCCGTCGTGGGGCTACCAGGTCACCGGCTACTTCGCCCCCACGGCGCGCTACGGCACGCCGGACGATTTTCGCCACTTCGTCGACTACTGCCACCAGAACGGCATCGGCGTGATCGTCGACTGGGTTCCCGCCCACTTCCCGAAGGACGATTTCTCGCTGCGCCGCTTCGACGGCACCCCGCTCTACGAGCACGAGGACCCGCGCCGCGGCGAGCACCCCGATTGGGGCACACTGATCTTCAACTACGGCCGCACGGAGGTCAGGAACTTCCTGATCGCCAACGCCATCTACTGGCTCGACGAATTCCACGTCGATGCCCTGCGCGTCGACGCCGTCGCCTCGATGCTGTACCTCGATTACAGCCGAAAAGAGGGCGAATGGATGCCGAACCCCTACGGCGGGCGCGAGAACGTCGAGGCCATCGAGTTCTTGCGGATGGCCAACGCCGTCATCCACGAAGAGGTACCGGGCGCCTTCACCATTGCGGAGGAGTCGACCGCCTGGGGCGGCGTGACGCGTCCGCCTTCCGAAGGCGGGCTCGGTTTCACCTTCAAATGGAACATGGGCTGGATGCACGACACGCTGAACTTCTTCACGAAGGAGCCGGTGCACCGCAAGCACCACGTCGATCAGCTCACGTTCTCGATGCTGTACGAGTACACGGAGCGCTTCATCAACTCCATCTCCCACGACGAGGTGGTGCACGGTAAGGGCGCCATGGTCGAGAAGATGCCGGGCGACTTCTGGCAGAAGCTCGCCAACCTGCGGCTGCTCTTCACGTACCAGTACACGCGCCCCGGCAAGCAGCTCATGTTCATGGGGACGGAGTTCGCCCAGCACAACGAGTGGAACCACGATGCCAGCATCGATTGGCACATCGCCGGTCACCCGCAGCGCGTGGCGCTCCAGCACTACCTCGCGGAGCTGTCGCGCTACTACCTGCAAACGCCGGCGCTCTGGCGTGCGGACGCCGACCCGTCCGGGTTCGAATGGATCGACTGCTCGGACAAGGACAACACCGTGCTTTCCTACCTGCGGAAAGACGGCGAAAAGTTCGTGATCGTGGTGATGAATTTCACCCCCGTGCCGCGCAGCAGCTACCGCATCGGCGTGCCGAAGAGCGGTCGCTACGTGGAGCGCCTCTCGAGCGACGACGAGCGGTTCGGCGGCAGCGAGTACCGGACGCTGGCCGTGGTCGAGGCCGATCCGATCCCGACGCACCGCCGCGAGTGGTCGGTGGCCCTCAACGTGCCGCCGCTCGGTGCGCTGATTCTCGAGCCCATGGGCTAGCGCAGGGGGCGTGCCCGGTCAGTGCGGCAGGGCCGTGACCGTCACGCGATCACCCGAGGCCTCGAGCTCGAGCTCGAGGCCGACCTCGTGGGCGATGCGTGCCAGGCCGAGCATCGGGCGCGCGAGGCCGCCGAGCATCGAACGCTTGAGCTCGGAGACGAACGTCTCCTCGGCGCCCGCCTGGATCTTGTCGAGCTGCTGCCGGAGCATGGTCACGCGCGCGGGAATCGTGTTGTTCGAGGCGCGGACGCAGACGCGGCCGCCCCGCTGCACGATCTCGAGCACCACGTCGCTGCCGAGCGT
>Ga0315912_10003988_pt1 | contig 14255 bp, 11 predicted proteins | sample VfabasoilMG_FD_204469 | JGI IMG/M metagenome (GOLD analysis project Ga0315912, IMG submission 204469) | Garden soil microbial communities collected in Santa Monica, California, United States - V. faba soil | ecosystem: Environmental > Terrestrial > Soil > Garden | place: USA: California... | reverse complement strand
CCGCCGCCGATTGTCACGAGCAACTGGGGCAGCTCGTCGAGGCCCACGACCTGCTTGCGGCGCTGCTCCAGCAGTATCCGGAAGGTCCGGCGCGCGAAGCTCGCACGAACAAGCGCGCGGAGCTTGCCGGGCGGACGGCCGTGCTCGCGCTCGACGTCGAGACCGGCGCGGCCGTGGAGGTGGACGGGCATGTCGTGGACGTGAGCGCAGGCGCTCTCCGGCTCTTGCCGGGCGCGCACCGCGTGCACGTCACCAAGGCCGAGCGGACTCCGTTCGACAGCAGCGTGACGCTCGAAGCAGGTACGTCGCGGCCGCTGGCGGTCAAGCTGGCGACGATCGTCAAGGCGTCGCCGGCCGAGGATCGCGGTCAGGTGCGCGACTTCTGCTTCATGAAGATCCCGAAGGACACGAGCCGCTACCAGAAGCAGCGCGTCGTGCTCTTCGGTCTCGCGGGCGAGAGCGTCATCAACGGCCCGGAAGGGGAGGAGAACGCCAAGGGCGAGACCGTGAAGGGTGCCGAGCACCACGTTCTCTCCGACATCGGGTTTCACTCACACGCTCGCAACGTCTTTCTTTCCACCTTCCCGATGGACCGCTTTTTCATCGTCAATGCCCTGGTCGACAGTCCCGAAGCCCTCGTCAAACGGCCCCTCGTGTCGGACACCGACATGATCAAGGCCGCTGCGACCGACACGTACGCGGCCTACTCGATAGCCTGCGCGGATTGGGTGGCGATGCCGCGGGTGGTCGAGAAGTCGGCGACCTGGAAGCCCGTGAAGAAGCAGCGCATCGTCAACGGCAAGAGCGTCGACTACATGGCCTGGGACCTCTCCGTGGCGTGGAGCCTCCAGGCGGACGCCTATCATCACGAGAAGGACGGCTGGCACCTCGTGCAGACCGTCTCGGGCTCCAACGGCGGGATCTTCGGCCTTGCTCTCGGCATGGCGGCCCTCGCGCCGCAGAAGGGCAACACTCCCGATCAGCTGATCTCGAAGCGGCCTGCTCCGAGCTGCAGCGTGCCGCTCCTGCCCTCGCTCAAGAAGTTCACCGACGGGGTCAGCGAGTGCGAGACGAAGGCCAACGAGGTTCGCGCGAGCGCCACGGCCCTGGTCACGGGCGAGACGGGCGAAACTCCGGCTGAAAGTCCGACGGCCGAGTCCGTGGGGACCGCCGTTGGAGAGGCAGCGGCCGCAGCAGCGGACGGCAAGACGCGGACCGCCGTAGAGACGGCAGCGGCCAGTACCGGGGAGACGGGCGCGGCAGCCGTCAAGACGGTCGCCACGGCGGAGGCGGCCGTCGCCGCCTGCAAGAAGCCGATCGAAGCGATCGCCGAGGCGAAGGACGAGCTGCGCTCGCTGAGCAGTAACCCGACCCAGGCGGCGTTCGGCGCCGCGGTCGGCCTGGCCGCTTGCGCCGGCGTCGACTTCACGGCCGACCTCAGCACGGCAACGGCGCCGGGCGCCGCGCAGCTTCATTCGAGCTTCTGTGAGAACGTGCAAGACGACGTCTCTCGCGGCCCGCAGGCCATGCGCGACGTGGCCCGTTGCCAAGGTCGCGTCGGCCTGGAGGGCGCGACCTTGATGCTGCAGAAGAACGTCAAGACGATCCCGGGCTTTCGCATGATGGCAACCGTTCGCCGCCTCCAGGCGTACCCCGACGGCAACGTGGTCGGCCTCTCGCTAGGCCGCGACGAGGGACTCAAGCGCGGTGACCTCTACGTGGCGTTCGCCCGGGCGTCGGACGGCACGAACGAGCGGGTGGGCTACGGACGCATCCTGCTCGTCGGGCCTGGCGGCCGCGACGGTGCCGACAAGCCGTCGCACTTCAAGCCTCGAACCGGCTCCGCTCCCGACGGCGCTCGCATCGAGGAGCATCCGCAGGTCGGCGTCCCGCTCGCGCTCCGCCCTCAGGTCGATTTCTTCGTCTCGCGAGGCGATCTGAAAAGCACGATCGCCGTCGGCGGGGCGCTCGAGGGGGGCTACAACGCGACCGAGTTCGTTCCGATTGGCGATGAGGTGTGGGGCAAAGCCTTCATCGGGTACGCGCAGGGCACCGACAAGGAGGGTTTCATCACCGTCGAGCTCGTGCCGGAGATCCTCCACTACCTGGGCGGAGGCTTCGCCGTGTACGGAACGTCTGGCTTCACGATGGTGGTCGCGATGAAGGAGGTCGCCCAGGGTGCCACGGTGAACGGGAAGACGGTCACCAAGGACACCAACGTCGCGGGGCTGAACCTGGGCGCCGAGCTCGGCGGCGGCCTCGACTACTCGATCGCGCCTGACTGGAACGCGCGCATCTCGGCCACGTACCGGCAGGGCTTCTACGGGACCAAGCTCGAGGAATCGACCAAGACCGTGACGGTCGACGCGGGCCTGCTCTCGCTCGCTCAGGCCGGCGTATCCGTCGGGTACACGTTCTGAGTCGGGTGGGGATCTCCCGAATATTCTCGTAAATACAAGCTGTTACGGGCGGGTCGGGGTGCCTTGGCCCGGGCTCGACCCTCCCGGGCGGCGAGTCCCGCGGGGGGGCGTGCTATTCACGCGCGCCGTGAGCGGGGCCGAAGTCGTTACCGTGGCGGAGCTCGACCGCCGATTGCGCCGGGCCGTCGAAGCGGCCACGGGAGCCTTTTGGGTCGAGGGGGAGGTGACCTCGCTCAAGCAGGCCGCGAGCGGCCACGCCTACTTCTGCCTCAAGGACGAGCGTGAGGACGCGGTGATCGACTGCGTGATGTACCGCTTCGATGCCCAGCGTGCGAGGAAGCTCCTGGTCGAGGGCGCACGGCTCCAGCTCTGGGGGCGCGCCACGGTGTGGGCGCCACGCGGCCGCTTGCAGCTCGTCGGCAACTTCGCGCGCGCTGCCGGCAAGGGTGCGCTGCTCGAGGCACTCGAGGCTCTCAAGCAGCGGCTCCTCGCCGAGGGCCTGTTCGCGCCGGAGCGCAAGCGCCGGTTGCCCACCGATCCCCGCGTCGTGGGCGTCGTGACGAGCGCTCATGGGGCGGCGTTCCACGACATTCGCACGGTGGCGTTTCGGCGCGGCCACGTCCGCCTGGTGCTCGCGCCCGCGCAGGTGCAGGGCGACGCAGCGCCGGAGAGCATCATCTCCGCCCTCGACTTGCTCGAGCGCTACCCCGGTCTCGACGTGGCGATCGTCGGCCGCGGCGGCGGCTCGGGCGAGGATCTGATGGCGTTCAATGACGAGCGTGTCGTACGCCGCATCGCGCGCTTCGGTGTGCCGGTGGTGAGCGCGGTGGGGCACGAGACCGACGTGACGCTCACGGATCTCGCAGCGGACGTGCGCGCGGCGACGCCCTCCCAGGCGGCCGAGCTCGTCGTTCCCGACGACCGGGCGCGCCGCGACGCGCTCGCGCGGCAGCGGCTCTCGCTCACGCGTGCCGTCAGCTCCCGGCTCGAGCGCGAGCGCGGCCGGCTGGGGCACCTGCGTGCCTCGCTCGGGGATCCTCGCTTCATCCTGGTCGAGCGGCAGCAAGAGCTCGATGAGCTCCGCGACCGATTGGCGCGCCGAATCGAGCGGCGCCTGCGCACCGAGCGGGTGGGTGTCGCCATGCTCGAGCGCAGGCTCGCGGGCCGTCACCCGCGCACGGTGCTCTCGCAGGCGCGCGCCGAGCTCGGCCCGCTACGGGTGCGCTTGCACGCTGCAGAGGAGCGCCGCCTGCGCGCGCTCGGCGCGGCGCTCGGCGAGCGTGCGGCTCAGCTCGATGCCCTGTCGCCGCTCACGGTGCTCGGTCGCGGCTATGCGATTGCGACGCGCCTCGACGGCCGCGCCGTGCGGAGCGCGAGCGAGGTGGCTCCGGGGGATGCGGTCGCCGTGCGCCTCTCGCGCGGGCACTTTGCCGCGCGCGTCACGGACGTTACCCCAGCCGGAGAGCCCGGCAGCGAGCCGCTGCTCGTGCGCTCTTCACGCGAGGTCCCGTGAGCGAGCGCTTCGTTCTGCTCGGCCACCCCGTGGCCCACTCGCTTTCGCCCGCGATTCACGGCGCGGCCTACCGTGAGCTCGGCCTGGCGCACCGCTACGAGCTTTACGACGCTCCGGACGAAGCGGCCCTCGCCGCGGCAATCGCCGAGGTGCGTCGCGGCGCGATCCGGGGAGCGAACGTGACGATTCCGTGGAAGCGTCAGGCGCTCGCGCTCGCCGATCGCGCGGAGCCGTCCGCCGCGGACGTGGGCGCGGCCAACGTGCTCGCGCGGGACGCGGAGGGTCGCGTCGTGGCGCACAACACCGACGTGGGGGCGCTCGTCAACGAGATCGGCGCGCTCGCTTCCGCACCGACGACGGCCCTGGTGCTTGGCGGTGGTGGCGCCACGCTGGCGGCGGTGGCCGCTCTCGCCCGACTCGGCGTCGGCGAGATCGGCGTGTCGGCGCGGCGCTTCGACCCGGGCACGCCCGAGTCGGGCTGGCCGCTTGCGACCGAGCTCGGGCGACTCGGCGCTCGGCTCGTGCCCTGGCCGCTCGCCGGCTCGGGCGCTGTCGACGACTTTGCGGCACGCGCGGCGGTCATCGTCCAGGCCACGAGCGCCGGGATGCATGGGGCGGCCCCCGGCGCGGAAATCGCCGACCTCGTGCCCTGGGAGCGGCTGCGATCCGGCGCCGTTTTCTACGACCTGGTCTACAATCCGCGAGAAACCGAGCTCGTTCGCCGGGCCCGGGCCAGAGGGTACGAAGCTTCTGATGGGCTCGGCATGCTGATCGGACAGGCGGCGCTCGCCTTCGAGCTGTGGCTCGGCGTTCTACCTCCGCGTGAACCGATGTGGCGCGCGGCCGAGGCCGAGATCGCGCGGAGGAACCGGTGAAGGGCCGCGACAAGGCGGAGTGGAAGCCGACGCGCGACGGCCCCTGGCCCGTCATTCCGCTCGGTGGAGAGCTTGCGCCCGGAGAGCGCGAGTGGCTGCACACCAACGGCGCCGGTGCTTACGCGATGAGCACGGTGCCGCTCATGCACACGCGCCGCCACCACGGTGCCTTCATCGCCGCGCTCGAGCCGCCGCTCGGACGTCACGTGATCGTGAGCCATGGCGAAACCACCGTGGCGGTCGAGGACGATCGCCGCACGTACCGGCTGTCGACGCACCAGTTCCCGAACGTGGCCCCGACGCTCGGCTACCGGCTGATCGAGTACTTTGCGCAAGATCCGATCCCGCGCTGGACGTATCGGCTGGGGCTCCACACGCTCGAGCGCACGCTGTGCCTCGCCCGTGGGCGCAACGCGTGCATCTGGAGCTACACCTGGTACGGCAAGACTCCCGCAAAAATCAGCATTCGACCGCTGATGCCGCTGCGTCCCATCGACACGCTCATGAACGAGCACGGCGGGATGATGCAGGTCGTCACGCTGCGGCCGGGCGCGGTGGAGCTACGTCCCGTGCCGACGCTGCCGTCGATCTACTTCGCGCACGAGGGCATGTTCATGGGGTCGCCCGATTGGTGGCGTCGCTTCGAGTACCTCGAGGACCGCGCGGACGGCCTCGCGTTCCAGGAGGACATCTGGACCCCCGGCGTGTTCGAGCTCTTGCTCGAGCCAGGACGCACGTACCACGTGGCGATCTCGGTGGGCGGGCCGCTCGACGAGCGACCGGGCGACACCGTCAAGGCGACGATCGAGGCGCTGCGCAGCCATGATCCGGGGCCGCTCCGTTCGAACGCGGTGCGTGTGCTCTCGGTCGCCGCCGAGCAGTTCTGCCTCGACGCGTGCGACCCACCGGTCATCGTCGCTGGCTACCCGAGCCACCTGCCCTACGTGCGGGACCACGTGCTGGCGCTACCGGGGCTCTTGCTCTCTCGCGAGAAATTCCCGCGCGCGGAGCGACTGCTCGGGGCGCTCCTCCGCCACCAGCGCTACGGCCTCCTGCCCGAAGTGGTCCCCGGACCCGGGGCGCCCCGCACGAAGCCGCTGCCGGACGCCACGCTCTGGCTGTTCGAGACGGCGCGGCTCTTCCTGGCGCGGCGCGGACCGCGCGACCCGTTCATCGCGAAGCGGGTGTTCCCGGCGCTCGTGCGCGCGTTCGTGCGCTTCACGTCGCGCCGACGCAAGCACGTGTGGTGCGCCCCCGACGGCCTGCTCGTCACGAGCGGGCCGGGCGTCGCTCTTTCCTGGATGGACGCTCAGGTCGACGGCAAGCCCGTCACGCCGCGCGCGGGCATCGTGGTGGAGCACCAGGCGCTGTTCACGCGCGGCGCCGACCTCCTGGCCACGCTGGCGAGCTTCTACGGTCACGACGCGCTCGCGGCTCGTGCGAGTGACGCTGCCCAGCGGGCGCGGCGTGCCTTCCGCGCGCGGTTCTGGTGCGCCGAGACCGAGTACCCCTACGACTCCGTGAGCGAAGCGCGCGACCGGGCCGACGCCTGGGCCGACGCGGCCGTGCGCCCCAACGCCCTGATCGCGCTCGCCGTCGATCCGACGCTGTTCGAGGATTGGCAGGCCGAAGCGATCCTGCGCCACGTTCAGTCGGAGCTCTTGACGCCGCACGGCGTGCGCAGCCTTTCGCCCAACGATCGCCGCTACATGGGACATTTCGGCGGCAACACGGCTGAACGTGAGTTTGCCTACCACCAGGGCACCGCCTGGACGCACCTGCTCGGCTACTACGCGCGAGCCGCGCACCAGCGCTGGGGGGAGGAGCCGCAGGGGCGCGAGGAGCTCTTGCGCTTGCTCGAGCGCGTCATCGACTCGGGTCCGCTGTTCGGGCAGCTCGCGCAGCTTTCCGACGGTGACGAGCCGTTCAAGCCGCGTGGCTGTCCTGCGCAAGCGACCGCCGTCGCCGAGATCCTGCGCGCACTGGTCGAGCTCGGCGGGTAGCCGTTCGGGCGACCCACCGAGCCGGTCCACCGAACCTCACTGCATGGGTGCCGAGCGATCCTCGTGGCGCCGGGCGCAGAAGCCTTGTGGACATTCCCAGGGCCCGCTCGTGCAGGGATCGTCCAGGAGCTCCTTCGGGCAGTCCATGCTGCTCGTGCACATGAGCTCGGTTTGGCAGACGATCTGACATTGTTCGTCGAGGCAAACCATGGCCCCCGACTGGTCGTCACCGCAAGTCGGAGCATCGATCAAGCCGCCGCAGTCGTCCTGGGTGCGACAGGCGCCGAGCCCGCACATGACCTCGTGGTCGACGCAGTCGCCGGTCGCGTCGCATTTCCCAATCGTCCCGTCCGGTGCCCTGCACAGCTCACCGCACTCGCTATTTTCGCACGGGGCTTCCGAGGCGAGCCCGCAGTAGCCACCGGCACAGACGGGCTCGGGGCAGGGGAACGCGGCGGCATCGCAGACCGGCGTGGGGCACTCCGCGTCCGTCATGCAGTGCACGGGTCCGTCGGTGCCGCCGACGGCAGCCGTGCCCATCCCGGTTCCGCCGTAGCCGCCGACCGCGATCCCACCGACGGCGCCCATGCTGCTGCCGCCGCCGACCATGCCCGGCCTCGCCCCCATCCCTTGCGCTCCTCCCGTGTCGACGGTGCCGCCGTAACCCTGTCCGCCTTTCGCGCCCATCGACTGGCTGCCGCCGATGCCGTCGCCCTGGCCGCTCTCGCCTCCGCCGCCTGCCACTTCGCCGAGGCTCGAATAGCCGCTGCATGCGCCGAGCACCACCCCCGCTCCCACGAATCCAACCCACCTTGAGATGTTCATCCGGTCTTCCTTTCGACTGCTACCGATTCATCCCGAGTGGAGGCTCGTTTCGATCACGAAATGCGTTCGGAAGCATCAGGGGGTCGACAAGACGGCGCGCGCGCGGGCGGCGTGTGGCCCCTTGCCGTAGTCACGCACGATGCGTCGTGCGATATCGCTCGCCCGCCCCGGCTGGCCCGAAAGCGAGAAAGCTTCCATGCGCAGGTAGAGCACCTCGGGCATCAGCCGCTGCTCGGGGAACGTGCGCTCGTACGCGGCGAGCGCTCCGAGCGCGCCGCTCGCGTCCCCGCGCTGAAAGAGCGCGCGACCGCGATCCACGAACGTGACCTCCGCGGCGAGCGGCGCACCCGCGTGCTCGTCAACGCCGTGGCTCACCGCAGCGGAAGGCGCCATGACGCGCGGCTCGGACGTGACGCTCGCGGCCGGCGGCGGACCCAGCGGCTTCGGCTCGATTGCGACTTCCGCATTCGGTCGCTCCGGCGCGGCGGGCGCGCTGACGACCAGCGCGGGGGGAGGTGCAGCGTGGGGTGGCGGCGTCCGCTCGACGACCTGCCCCGCGAGTGAGACGGCAACGCCGCTCGCGATCCCCACACCCGCCCATTTGGCCAGGCTGACGAACGTGAGCGTCGTGATGGCCTTGCCGGCGCCTGCGGCACCGAGCGCGCCGGCGGTGCTCGATGCACCGAGCGCGCCGGCAGATCCGGCCGCGCCGAGTGTCGTCGAGGCGGCACCCAAAGCGACCAGCGTGCGTTCGAAGCTGCGCTCCGCCGGGGCTTCGTCGATGCCGGCGCGGAGGAGCCGAGCGGAGAGCCCGTCGGGAGAGGCGTGGAGCAGTCGTTCCGGGTCGTTCATCGGGTTGCTCCTGCAAAGCGCTGGCGCGCCTCGAATCGGGTCAGGCGTGCGGAGAAGTCCTCACGAGCGCGTCGCAGCCGCGAGGCGGCGGTGCCGGGTGGGATGGCGAGTGCCTCGGCGATCTCCGCGACCGTCAGCTCCTCGATCTCGTAGAGGACGAAGACGGCGCGCAGCTCGAGTGACATCGCGTCGAGCAGCCGGTCGAGCACCTTGCGCGCCGCCTTCTGGTCGGAGAGCTCTTCGGCGCTCGGCAAGTCGGCCTCGAGGGCGTCGAGGTCGGCCTCGGCCGCTTCGCGCCGGCGAGCGCGCGCTGCCCTCGACCTGGCCACGACGTTGACCGCCACGCCGTACAGGAACGCCCGCTCGCTGCCCGCGCGGATGTCGGCGCTCCGGCGCGCCGCGGTGATGAACACCAGCTGGGCGGCGTCGTCCGCGTCGCTCTCCGACGCCCCGAGGCGGCGGCAGAGCCGCCAGACGTAGGCGAAATGAGCCCGCACGAGCTCCGGGGCCAGCGAGCCCGACGCCGCGGAGGCGACGGCCTCGGCCATCGGGTCGAGCGCGAGATCGGGGAGCACCAAGGCTTATCCCGGTGAAGGGTGGCGCTCGATCACGGAAAGCGCACGCCGAGGTGCAGCTCGGCCCCGCCGCTCACGGCCGGGACCTCGAAGACGGTGCCGAGCGGGGCACCGCTCGGATCGTCGAAGCCGAATCGGTGCCGAAAGAGCGGGAGCTCCAGCTCGCCCTGGGCCTCGACGACGACGAAGCGCCCGAGTCGTGCGCCGAGCCGGCCGACCAGCAGCACGTCGCGCCAGAAGAGGTTCGACGTCTCCGGCTGAGGCAGCGCGGGACTCTTGACCCCTTCCGCACGAAAAAGGCCGAGGTTCGTGCCGAGGCAAGGCTCGGCGAACAGCCAGTCGCGCACGAACACCCAGGGACACCCCTCGAGCCGCCCGCCCCAGCCCCGGAAGACGGCCTCACGCCCCCCGTCTTCGGCGGAGGCGCGCCAATGCCATGCGCTCAGGCGCAGGGACGGCCCCTCCGGACGGAACGACGCAGCGAGGAACGCGTCGAGCGTCAGGCCGCCTTGCGGGCCTGCCCACCCGACGAAGCCGGCGCCGAACCCCGCCGTCGCCGCGCGGGTCGATGCTGCTGCGGAGCGAGTGACGGGACGCTCCTGCTGCGGAGGCGGCACCTCCGGCTGCGGGGGCTTCGCGAGGGCGGGTGAAGGCTCGAGCGGTGGCGGCTCGGGATGAGTCTCGGTCGGCACGGCATCGAGCGCGAGCGCGGTGACGAGCGCCAGACCGGAGGCGACCTCGTCGCAGCTTTCGCCGCGGACGACGCGTGACACGGGCACGCCGTCGCGGTCGACGAAGTCGACGCGCCCGACCACGCCGCCGGTGTCCACGTGGAGCGTGACGGTGAAGCTGCGCGCCAGGTCCGAGGGGCTCGCGAGCTCGAGGTGCGCGGTGCGCTGGCGGACCCGCTCGGTGAAGCTGCTCTCGCTCGGGCATTCCGCGGGTGCCTCGTAGCGGAGGCGCACCGGTTCGGCCGCGCGCGCGTGCTCCACGCCGATGACCAGCGCCAAGGCCGGGCCGAGCCGGGCGGCGGCGCGCGCCGGGGCCCCCGGCTCACGCGTGGCGGGGCCCCGATGCGGGGCTTGGGGCCAGCGAGCGGCGGTCATGGACGAGGATCTTCGCGTCGGCCCGGCGATGCGCCGATCGTTACCACGTCCTGGTAGGCTCCCTCGCATGAGGCGCGCTGGCTGCGCTCTTGCGTGCTCGCTCTCGCTCCTGGCCGGGTGCCCCGCGCACGCTGAAGAGGCGACCCCACGCGCGGCGCTCGAGGTGGTGCGAGGGACCGGGACGGAGTCGTGCATCGAGGGCAGCGCGCTCGAACGAGCCGTCGAGCGCCGCCTCGAGCGCTCCGTGTTCGGTGGCGGCGACGTGCGTGTGAGCCTGCGTTTCGAGCGGCGAGAGCGCACCTTCACGGCGGAGCTCGTCCTCTTCGATCGGCGCGGCACGGCGCTCGGGCGGCGCGAGCTCAAGACGCAGGCCGCGCACTGCTCCGCGCTCGACGACTCGCTGGCGCTCGTCGTCGCGCTCCTGGTCGACTCGCCCGAAGCACGCGAGCAAGCCGCGGGTGCCGCGTCCACGGCGGCGCCCGCGAGCAGCGGCGCGAGCCCGGAGGGCGTCGCGCCCCAGGCCGTGTCCGAGCCGTCGCGCATCTCCGTGACCATCCCGCCCGACGCGCTCGCCGCGCGTGAGCCGTTCCGGGTGCAGCTGGGCGGCTCGCTGGCGGCGCTCGTCGGGCCGTTGCCCGGGGTTGCTCTCGGCCCCGAGCTGCTCGTCGCCGTTCGTCCCCCCCATTTCATCGAGCTCCGGCTGCGCCCGTCGTTTTTCCCGGAGCGCGAGGTGAGCGCGCCGGCGCCGGATCGAGGCGGTCGTCTCTCCCTGGTCCAGGTCGCTCTCGACCTGTGCCCGCTCGAGCACGAGCTTCCGCGCGTGCGCCTCTCCGGCTGCCTGGGCCAAAGCGTGGGCTGGGTGCGCGGGGTGGGGTTCGGGTACGTCCACAACTCCGAGACCGGCTCGCTCGTGTATTCCCTGGGGGTGGGGGCCTCGGCACTGCTCGCCCTCGCAGGTCCCCTCGGGCTGAGCTTCGGGCTCGGCGCTGCCCTCCCCCTCGAGCGCGACAGCTACGTCTCCCAGGCGGCAGATGGCGTAACTACGGAGGTTTTCCGCTCCGCCCCCGTGACGGGCATGCTCGCAGTCGGCCTCGCGCTCGAGCTCTGATAATTCCGGGACCGGCCAACCACTCATCATGTTGGACCATTTGCAGTTTTCTCGCTGCTTGCCTCGTGGGGCAGCGACATGACCCGTGAGCGCACCCTGGAGGTGCGAACCGTTTTCGATGAACACGCTCGCTACGTATGGCGCGCCTTGCGCCACCTCGGCATCCCCGAGGCCGATGTCGAAGACCTCTGCCAGGAGGTGTTCGTGGTGGTCCATCGCAAGCTCGCGGAGTTCGAGGGTCGCTCCGAGCTTCGAACCTGGCTCTACGGGATCTGCCTGCGCGTCGCCGCCGATCACCGCCGGCGCGCTCACGTCCGGCACGAGCGCCCCCACCCCGATCCGACCGAAGGCGTCGCGGCGTCGCCCGAGCTTCGCCCGGACGCGCGCACAGAAGCGCGCTCGACGCTCCAGTCACTGCTCGACGAGCTCGACGACGACAAGCGGACGGTGCTGGTGCTCTACGAGCTCGAGGGTCTCACCATGAAGGAAGTCGCCGCGGCGGTCGGCTGCCCGCTTCAGACGGCGTACTCGCGCCTGCACGCTGCGCGCGATCGCATCACCGCGCTGATCGAGGCGCGGCGCGTTTCGGAAGGTGCGCCGTGAGCGACGAGGATCCGACGCGCTGGAGTGAGCCGGGCGGAGGCGGCCCCGCCGAGGTCCGGGCGCTCTTCCAGGCGGGTATCGGTGACGTACCGAGCGACGAGCAGCTCGCCTCGCTGGCCGCCAGGCTCGGCCCCGTGCTCGATGCACCGGGTGCCACCGGCTCGAGCGTGGCGACCGGGACGAAAGTCGGCCTGGTCACGCTCGGAGCGGCAGGCATGGGTGTTCTCGCCTGGGTGCTCGCTTCGCCCCGTCCGGCCCCCTCGCCCGCACCGAGCGCCACGGTCGTCGCTTCGCGTCCCGCGCCGAGCGTGGAGCCGCGCCCCGCGGAACCCGCTGTTGCCCCGCCGGTCGCCGCGAGCCCGGAACCGAGCGGCCCTGCGTCGTCGCGTGCCGAAGTGTCTCCAGGTGCGGAGCGGCCGGTCGTCGCGCCCCCGGTTCGGCCTGCCGAGACGGAGGCCGAATTTCTGGAGCGAGCGCGCGGCGCCCTGGGTCAAAGCCCGTCCGCCGCGCTTTCGCTCGCGAACCAGCACCGAGCCCGCTACCCTTCGGGGGTGCTAGCCGAGGAGCGCGAGGTGATCGCCATCGAAGCTCTCAAGCGACTGGGGCGCAGCGCCGAGGCCGAGCGGCGCATCGAAGCGTTCTCCCGCCGGTATCCCGGCTCGGCCTACCGGAAGAAGCTGGACAGCGGCGCCGGCCGATGAACGCTCGCCGCAGGCGTGCATTCCTCCGAGCGGTCCTCGTGGGCGCGCCGGTCGTTGTCGTGGCAGGTGGTGGTTGCTCTCGCGAGCTCACGCTCGGCTCGGATCGACCGAGCAGCGTCGCAGGCGCCGCGGGGACGCTTTCGGCGGGGTCGTCGGGCTCGGGCGGAAGCTCGGGGACGGCCGGCTCCGCGAGCGTCGGCGGCTCGGCGGGCGAAGCGCCGTGCGTCATTTCCACGTGCCGCGGCAAGGTCTACGAGTGCGGCAACTGCCAGGACGACAGCGACGGCGACGGCCGCATCGACGCTGAAGACCCCGAGTGCACGGGTCCCTGCGACGATGCCGAGGACTCGCTGTCGGTAGGCCTACCGGGCGAAAGCTCCGCCGCATGCCAAGCGGACTGCTACTTCGACAGCGGCAACGGTGCGGCCGGCGACTGCACGTTCAGCCAGCACTGCGATGAGCTCGCGATTGCCCCCGACTACCCGCCGACCGGCGACTCGCGCTGCGCGTACGACGAAGGGGCGAAAATCCCGGGCACGAGCGCGAGCTGTAGCGACCTCCGCGCCGAGCAGCCCGCAGGCTGTCTCGAGAGCTGCGGACCGCTCACGCCGAACGGCTGCGACTGCTTCGGCTGCTGCGAGCTCCCGGCCGGCGGCGGCGCGTACATCTGGCTCGAGACGAGCTTACCGTGCACTCCGGTCGACGCCTGCCTGAATCGCTGCGACCCGTGCGAGGCGTGCGTCGGTCGTCCCGACCCGCTGCCGAGCTGCGGCGGAACCGGGGGCGACGCTTGCTCGACCGCCTACCGCCCCTGCGGCGGGGCGGACGGGGAGCGCTGCCAGGCTGGCGCCTACTGCATCACGGGCTGCTGTGTTCCCGAGCCGCGCTAGCACGCCCGGCCAGAAGCGCCGGGCGTGCTGCTTTTCGCCATCAGCCGCGCGCTAGTAATAGATGCACTGGTAGAGGTCGGTGAGCTGCGGGTCGAAGCAGTTCTGGGCGTCAGGCAAGCTCTCGCCGTCGCCGTAGCAGAACCAGTTGTCGTTGCCCGGGGCCTGCGAGGCCACGCACTGGTTCCACGCGCTCAGCGTGTCCACGCAATCGGGGTAGTAGTAGGCGAAGGCCTCGTGGTTTTCCACGCAGCGTGACGTGCACACGTCGAGGCTCGGCAGTGCCCCGCAGCCCGAGCTCACCTCGGCCCGGCAGCGATTGCTGCACTCGATCTGCACGGCCTCCGCCTCGCCGCACGCTTTCGAATGCCGGTTCACGACGAGCGTCGAGCGCGGGCTGCCCGCGGGGTCGAGCGACCAGGTGACCGTCTGGTGCTTCTTGAACTCCACCGGGAACACGAAATCGTGCGTTCCGGGCAGAAAGTGCGAGGGCCGCAGGTCGTTCACGTCGAGTGGCAGGGAGTTCTTCGGTCCCTTCGGCACATCGATGCTCACCCCGTTCTTGTTCTTGTAACCGAAGTACGCGGTGAACGTTCCGCTCGGGTTCGGCGCGACGCACTCGAGCTCGGGCGTGAGCTTCTCGCCGCCCGCCTTCTTCTCCGCCTTGTCGGTGAAGTCGAGGAAGGGGTCCATGCGAGTGAACATGCTGTAGTCCTCGCAGAAGAAACCCGTCCAGAAGAACACACCGCCGAGGTACGTCTTGCCGTGCTTGCTCACGAGCATGGAG
>Ga0315912_10003987_pt1 | contig 14255 bp, 12 predicted proteins | sample VfabasoilMG_FD_204469 | JGI IMG/M metagenome (GOLD analysis project Ga0315912, IMG submission 204469) | Garden soil microbial communities collected in Santa Monica, California, United States - V. faba soil | ecosystem: Environmental > Terrestrial > Soil > Garden | place: USA: California... | reverse complement strand
TCAGGGTCATCAAGTCACTCTCCGATGAGCCGCGCTCGGCGATTGCTTTCAGCTTGCTGGCACTGTTCTTTTTGTTTGCAGTTGAGATCATTCAATATCGGGAGAATCTGTTGGAAAAGCTCGACAGACAATCCCGGTTTGCGCGTTATCTCATTTATGCATCCATCCTTGCTGTGCTTCTGATCTTTGGCGCCAACTATGAGAGCGGACAGCGGGATTTCATTTATTTTCAATTCTAAGTGAGACATGCCCAACGAAATCCGTACATTCTTCACACATATGCTGTCGATATGTCTTTTGGGGGCAATCATGGTTGGGCTTGTATTTTTTAGCATACAACCCGACCCAGGCAGTTACTTTGCCGGGAGTTTCCTGCAGGCTAACCTTCTAAAAAACATCGAGGGACCGCGCATTATTGTAGTTGGTGGATCAAATGTCGCTTTTGGTATCGACGCGGAACTAATGCAGAAGGAACTTGGCATCCCTGTCATCAACGATGGTTTGCATGCCTCTCTGGGTGTTGCACCGCTTCGGGAATTATTGGAATATATCCACAAAGGGGATGTGATCATTGTCAGCTTTGAATATCAGATATTTACAGAAAAGGATGCAATGGATGGCGACTCTGCTTTCCTGTCAGACTGGATCGAGCAATCCCCATCCCGTATTTTTTATCTCTCTAACCCTCTTACTGATGCTCCGTTTCTATATGGCATGATGCTCCAAAGAAAAGCGAACCGCTCGCTGGATACGGCGCTCCATGGCGGCACCCTTGACGGAACACGGAACTTTTACAATGGAAGAAATTTCGATGCCAACGGGGACTTTATTGGACACTTAAAAGCCTCGGGAAAATATAAAATCCATTCAAATCCCTATCCGGTTTCGCCTGTACGGAATGAAATACTCATCTTTCTTGAAAACTTTAATAAGATGGCGCAAGCAAAGGGGGCATCCGTCTATCTTGAAGCGCCCGCAAGCAGGGAGATGAATTGTCGGGCTACGGGGAATCTCAATATGACGAGTTTTTTCAAGAAGCTCAAAGCAAAAACAACCATTCCTGTTTTAACCGAACTTGAAACACTTTGCATGCCGAATCCATATTTCTTCGATACAGAATATCATCTGACCGCTGAGGGGAGAAAATTTAGGACGATACGCTTGATCGAAAACCTCGTGCAGGTCGATGCAGGTTTAAGCAACAGATAACTGAACAGTTACCCCTGTCCTTTTTGATTCATGATCTGTTCCAAGGCATTCTTGAAAACTTCGTACGGTTGCGCGCCGACAATGGCATGTCGATCATTGATCACATAGGTTGGCACGCCCGTGACACCGATCTGATACGCCCATTGGACCTGTTCCGCGACGTTAGCTGTATACTTTCCATCTTCTACCTCCTTCTGCATCGCCTCTCCATCCAGACCTGCTTCCTGCGCCGCGCTTCGAAGCACATCCCACTGGCTGATGTCTTTCCCCTCCGCGTAGACCATGCGAAAAACGATCTTGTGGAATTCATGGCCTTTGCCATGCTCACGCGCGTATTCGGTTGCTTCGTGGGCAACCCGTGTATTGTAAATTCGATCTGTGGATCTGAAATCCATGCCATGTGAACGCGCGATGGATGCCAGTCGTTCTTCCGATCCATTTGCCCGCGCCCGCTTCACATAATCGGGCAGTTCTTTTCCCTCGGGCGGCGTATCGAAATACAAATAGAACGGACGCCATTCCAGTTCCACGTTATGTTCTTCCTTCAACCTCTCGACCACACCCTGGCCGACATAGCACCACGGTCAGATGTAATCAGAGAAGATGGTTAATTTGAAATCCATGTTTTGCTCCACAAGAGTCCCCTCTCCCTCAGGGAGAGGGCTAGGGTGAGGGTGAAATCATAAATTGAGTATGCGTTCTGGTTTACGGCAACTAGACACACGCCATCCATCAATTCTTACGCACGGGGTAAAATCGAACGAACAAGGCAGGCTCCCATGAAAAACTTCGACCCCAAATACAACGACATCCCCAAAACGGAAATCCACATCCATCTCGAAGGCGCCATCCGCACGCAGACCATCATTGACATTGCGAAAGAATACAACCTGAAACTGCCCGCGTATGAGGTCAGTACATTGGACAGGCATGTCAAAGTCTACAATCAACTCAAGGATTTGGAGACCGTACTGAAAGCCTTCGATATTTTCCAGAACAGCATTACTTCTCCAGAGGTAGTCGAGCGTATCGCATGGGAATTGTTCGAAGACTCGGCAAAGCAAAACATCAAACTCTTTGAAGTGCGCTTCTCGCCCGATTGGGCTTTCCACGGTCACGGTTTGGATTGGGATCAATGCCTCGAAGGGTTGCTCAGGGCAAAGTCACGCGCCGAAGCGGAGTTCGATATGGCGATTGGCTACATTGCCATCACCTCACGCGGCATGGGAGCCGAGTCCTGCGTCAAAACCGTGGATTGGGCGATCCGCAATCGAGAACATATCCTGGGCGTTGACCTTGCCGATGGTGAATTGCTGTACCCCATGACCGATTTTGTAAAACCGATTCTAAAAGCGCGGGATGCAGGTTTGAAGGTGACGATCCATAGCGGGGAGGACACGCCTGCCTCCGCGGTCATCAATACCATCCATACATTTCAACCTCATCGCATCGGACATGGCATTCATTCCATTGAGGATATGAATGCTGTAGAGTTGATCAAAGAACGAGACATCACTTTGGAAGTCAACCCGTGGAGCAATTACCTCACCAACTCCGTGCGGACGATTGAAGAACATCCGTTGAAGAAACTGTTCGATCTCGGTGTGAAAGTGACCATCAACTCTGACGACCCCGAAGTGCTGGAGACGAATCTCAACAACGAATACCGCATTGCGCATGAAGTGTTGGGGATGAGTTTGGGGGACATCTATGCCTGCAATCGCAATGCATATGAGGTATCGTTTATCCCGGAGAATGAAAAGAAAAGAATTTGGGATAAGTACTTTTAGCTCATCGGGTCTATTTCCTGTTTTTCCAAATCCCTGTATACTCACGTCACTTCCACCAAAGGAGATTTGTCTATGGATCCTACAACTTTATTCGGCTTGGGTATTTCGGGTTTTACGTTTGCGATCATTTGTGTCAGCGTCATTTGTTCGCTGGTCATTACCGTCGCCGCCATTGCCATTCCCATTTATTTCATGCGCAACAATCAAAAGCGCGCTGAGCAATTGATGACAAAGGGAACACAAGGCGAAGCGACTGTTCTTGCTCTCGAAGACACAGGCATGTTCATCAACAATAACCCGCGTGTGACCCTTCTACTGGAGATTCGCATGCCATACGGCGCGCCCTATCAGGTCAAGAAAACTATGACCATACCTCTTATTCGTTTATCGCAGGTGCAGACGGGTTCCATCGTCCAGGTGATGGTGGATATGTCTGACCCGACCAACCCCGATAAAGTGGGACTGCTCTTGAAGTAGTTTAATGGCTGATAGTACATACCGTCCCGAAGGGTTCAACGACTTAAGGTCTTTCAGGAATCCTTCGGGACGTTTTGCATATGGTGAATGAATGGGATATTTGCTTTTGGAAGGCGGCGCGGAGTTTGGCGGGCGGATGCGCGACCCCGACCTGCGCGCCCTCGAACTGGCTGGCGGATTCGACGCCTCGCTTCGCATCATCCCCGCGGCGGCCGCGCCGGATCATAACCACGACAACGCTGGAGGCATTGGCACGCGCTGGTTCAAGGGACTCGGCGCGAAGGATGTGGTCTCACTTCCATTAATCGACAAACCCAGCGCGAACGATGAAGACGTAGTGCAATCTTTGCGTTCAGCAAAATTGATCTATCTGCTGGGTGGCTTTACACATTATCTCGGTCAAACGTTGAAGGATAGTTTGTCATGGCAAGCCGCGCTGGATGCATATCAAAATGGCGCGGTCATTGCAGGGAGCAGCGCGGGGGCAATGGTCATGTGCGAGTTTTATTATGATCCCAACTCGGGAAATATCATTGAAGGGTTGAATCTTGTCCCCAACGCTTTGGTCTTGCCGCATCACGACACGTTTGGAAAACGCTGGGCGCCGCGGTTGACGAAAGAGATTCCGAACGTCACGTTGCTTGGCATCGATGAACAGACTGGCATGATCAATGACGGCGAAAACAACACATGGGCTGTCCACGGTCGCGGTGAGGTGACGTTATATCGTAATGGGCAGGTGGAAGCATACAAAGTGGGGAAAATTTTTTCGTTATAAATCCGCAAATCCCGAAGGGATGGTAAGATTCAGAAACAGTGTTGAGCATCATCATAATCCCGAAGGGATGTCATAATGGGTGCAAGTGTGTGACACCCCTTTGGGGTTCAGAGCTAACATGCCAATTTTCAATAATCATTCCACTCCTTCGGAGTTCTAATCGTTATGTTCGATATTTCAAATGCACGCTTTGCCTTTTTGGATTTGGAAACCACGGGTCTTTCACCGTGGTTTGGTGACCGCATCTGTGAGGTGGGCATTGTGCTCACAGAGGGGAAACGCATCAAGGAACAGGTTCAGACTCTTGTGAATCCCGAACGTCCGCTTTCGCCGGGAGCCGCCAGCACGAACGGACTCTCCGATGAAGAGTTGGAGTCGGCTCCTTTATTCGAGGAGATCGCACCGAAAGTATTGGGCTGGTTAAGCGACACGATCGTGGTCTGTCACAACGCCCAATTCGACATCCAGTTTTTGGACAGCGAATTCAAACGATTGGGGCATGAGATACAGATCCCGAATTTGATCGATACGCTGAATCTGGCGCGTCAATTTTATGACCTGCCCTCCTATAGCCTGCTTTCCATTGCGGAGGCGTTCCACGTGCCGATGACAAACGTCCACCGAGCGCTGGACGACGCGCACACAGCACGCGGCATCTTCTTCGGCATGATGGACGGGTTGAAGCAGTTCAACAAAACGCTCGACGAATACATCGGCATTTACAACTCACCGGTATGGCCCAACGAAGGGATTCAATTGCCGACCGAATTGGGTGAAGCGATCTATAGTAACAAGCGTATGTACATTCGATATGTGGATGGCGACGGCAAGCAATCGGAGCGTTGGATCACGCCCAAACAAGTGATGGGACTGGCAGATTATGTCTATTTACAGGCACACTGTCACCTGCGAAACGCGGAACGAAATTTTCGGCTGGATCGGATTGTGAATGTAAAGGTGGAAGAATAATTCATACGATGATGACTACTTCATTTGCACAATATGATGGTCCACGCTTGGTACGGCAAGAGGAATGGATTGCTTCTGAAAGGTTGTCTCGTATTTGCTTTGGAGGACCAGAGATTGATAACGAAGCAGAAATACTTGCCAATTACGTTCCCCCAAAGCAAGGTGGAACATATATCCTAGCCCATCAGGGTAAACCAGTTTCACAAATTTGCACCTTCCATGACCGCATCAAAATGTACGATGGAGAGATACGCGCCGGTAGCATTGGCGGGGTATGTACTCACCCTGATCATCGCGGCAGACAATTGGCAAGCCGTTTGCTGGAATACTGCACACAGCAATTGGTTGATGAGGGAGCAAAGCTTATGCTGATTTCCGGCGCACATGGGGTCTATACCCGCCTGGGGAATGTGCCTCAGGGTCGATATATCCATTTTTCCATCGACCGCGAGCACAGCAGTCAATGGCGGTCAACGGCAACCAACCTTGTAGTTCGCAAAGCAACTGAAGAAGATGCTTTGATATGTAATATGCTATATCAAGCCGAATCGATTCACTTCCTCCGTCGGAAATCCGATTTCTCTGTGGCGCTCCATAACCCCATGAGCAATCCTTATATTCATGCTGAACAATGGATTATTGAACGTTCCGGTCAGGTGGTGGCATATCTATTCCTGGGAAGCGATTGGGGCGTGGAGTTGGGAGCGGGCATTCGACATACAGGCGAATATGCGGGCAGTCGTTTGGCGTTGGCAGATGCTTTCAACATTATCATGACTACCAGCGACTTGAAGGAATTATCCTTGTCAGTTTCCTGGCAGGATATGGAATTGATTCAATTGTTGCAGGAGGGTGGATATAATGGGACTGCCATGCCTTTGTATGGTCATACTTTGCGTATTATCAACTTTCCAGGATTTATGAATGATTTGCGTCCAATCATGCGGGCGCGGCTTGATGCAAATTTATTGCGCGGCTTGCGCTTTGAACAGAGCGGTCCGCGATTAGGCGGAATTGGAGTTGATCGGTATACAATCAGGCGCGGATCGGATCGTCTGGAATTGGATGGCGCGTCAATGACATGCCTCATCATGGGGAGTACGGATATCAAAGCCAAGTCCATTCACCTGCCCGGCGCATTGGCAGAAGTGATTCCTGCGCTGTTCCCTTTACCTTCTTTCCTGCCTGGCTTGAATTACCATTAGCTCAATAGCGCTTGCGAAACGCGGAACGGAATTTTCGGCTGGATCGAATTGTGAATGTAAAGGTGGAAGAATAATCATCTGGTTTCGACACCGTCCCGCACATTTCAAGAAAACCTGCGGGACGTTTTGTATGTAGTACATCTTTACCCTGCTGTTTGGGCATTTAAAAACTAAAATACACAGTCTCTCCAATTTCAAGAGTCAAAGGAAGGAATACCATGAAAACCATTCGAAGCCTGTTTCAGGTGATAACAAGTTTAACCCTGCTTCTCTCTCTTTTTGGCACAATAACACCCGTTCACGCCGCAGGGACAACCATTACGGTTGATACCATTGAGGAATCTTTAACCGTCAATGGAAACTGCGACATTCGCGAGGCAGTGCAGGCGGCGACCACCAACCTGGCAGTGGATAACTGTCCTGCGGGGAACGCCATTGATACGGATACGATTGCGTTTAGCATTGGTTCGGGTCCGCAAACCATAACACTGACAAGCTCATTGGTTATCAACGGTCCAGTAATCCTTGATGGCACATCTCAACCGGGTTATACCAATGCACCCATTATCCGAATTGACGGAGGGAACGCCAATTTATGGGGCGTCTACTTTAACTCAGCCTCGGATGGAAGTTCAGCCAAAGGATTAATGATCACCCGTTTTGGATATGGTCAATTGGTTGTTAGCGGATCGGATAATTTCAAGGCGCTAGGCAACTACATTGGCACAGATGGGTCATCTGATCTCGGCGGTAACATTGGGATCATTTTGGAAGGTTCAGATAATGCGACCGTTGGCGGCGCGGCATCAGTGGATCGAAATGTCATCGCAGGGAACGCAACAGATGTTGAGCTTGATGCTGGTGCAAGCGGTAATAATATTCAGGGTAACTACATTGGAGTTTATACAGACGGTTCCAGCACACCGGCAAGCGGCAGTAGCTATGGGATTTCCATAACTTTTATTCCCTCGGCAAATACCGGCGGTCCTCAAAACTTTATCGGTGGACTCAATGCAGGCGAAGGCAACGTGATTGCCGGTCACTCCACCGCCGAAATCAGCATTGCAAGCAGTGATAACAGCTTTTCAGATAATAACTCCATTCAGGGAAATATCATTGGGCTTGATGCCACAGGCGCGGCAGCCGTATCCATGACCAGCGGGGACGGCATACGTATCATAAATTCAGATAATACATTGATCGAGAAAAATATAATTTCAGGAAAGAATGGGATGGGTATCTCTCTTTCATTTGATAACAGTTTTAACCCAGGCGGCGGCACACCGATTGCCACAGATGGGACCATCATCAAGGGCAACAAGATCGGCACAGACATTATCGGCACAGTCGCAAAAGGGAACGGTATCGGCATCAGTGTTGATGTAGCCACAAATACAACGATTGGTGGCGTCACCTTTGCAAACTCCAATTTGATCGCATCCAATACCCAATATGGCATTTATGTTTCTGGGAGCGCGTCCACAGGAACCACGGTCAGCCATAACCTCATCGGCTGGCTGGTGGGAACTTCCAGCTACACCCCTGCTGGCAATGGAAGCGGTGGAGTCGGCGAAGGAAATATTTCCATGAATAACAGCGCCGCTCCGCTCGTGACCGATAACTGGATCGCCAACGCCAAAAATAACGGTTTGTTCTTTGACAACAGCGCGACACTCGCATCAGGTTCCACCGCGAACTGCATTGAATCCAGCGTTGGCTTTGGGTCCAATCAGGCATATAGTGGAGGCGTCATTCCTGTCGTCGACTTATCTGGTAACTGGTGGGGAGACGCGAGTGGACCAACACACGCTGGGAACCCTACTGGAACAGGCGATGACGTTACCGACAATGTGAACTACTCAGGATTCTTAACCAGTCCCCCCGTTGCCTGTTCGCCTTTTGTTGATCTAAACCTTTCATCCATCGATTTCGGCGATCAATTGGCGGGGAGCAATAGTTCTGTGAGGACCGTCACGCTTACGAATACTGGCAGTAAATTAATGACGATCTCCAGCATTGTCACTTTGGCGCCGTTTACCCTCCTGGGCACAGGCACATGCCCGGTGGCTGGCGGCATCCTGAAATCGGGCGAGGTCTGCACGATCAAGGTCAGGTTTTCGCCCAAGACAACTGGTGCGGCATCTCAGGATGTTACGATCACGAGCGATGCTTCCACCTCGCCGGATCTGATTGCGCTCTCGGGTACCGGTGTAGCGGGTACGCAACTTCTCAAGAACCCAAGCTTCGAAGCTGATGTCAATAAGGATAAAAAACCCGATCAATGGACACTGGCAAACTTCAACCCTGTGACGGATCTGCGTGATTGCACGGTTAAAAAGACAGGCAACTGTTCCCTCAAACTGGTGGGAAATAACAAGAAGAAAATCGCCAGTCAATCCATCATGCAGAGTGGAAATAGCGGCGATGATTTCGTTGTCACAATATGGAACAAAAGCTCTGCAGTTCCCGGAAGCGCCACATATCATGTACAGGTTAAGTTCTATAATGGCAGTACCATATTTTCGATCAAAACCCTGAATATGCACAAGGGGACGCATGATTTTGAAAGAGTAAATGGCACCTTCACCGCGCCCGGCGCCTATACCAAGGTCCTATTCAAAGTCGTTTTCAACTCTCCCTCAGGCTCGGCGTGGCTGGACACTGCCAGCCTCAAATGGGCTCCTTGATCGAATAATTCAATACGAAGACAAGTCGTAACTCATTACAAGGATCGGCAAACTGACTATAAAACTTCCGGACTAATTATCCCGGAAGTTTTATAGTCTCAAGCGGTTGGGTATGGCATAATGATGCAAGCATCATGTTGGAAGACACATCCCACTGGAAAATCACTGACAGAAATGGGAAGGGTAGCTATGTTCGAATTCAACGAAGATGATCTGAAAGCAAATAGAAACGGCAAGCTTAGCGTACGCCAAAGGGAGTGGCTCAAGGGAGTTGCCCGCGGCGCCCGAAGTTTTTCATGGACAGGTGCAGTCACTATGATAGGCTTTATGTTTTTTGGACTATGCATCATCCTTGCACTCTATCTGCAAAACGAAGATACACGCGCGGCTTTGTTTTCTGATCCCATAAATCTACTCCTCTTCCCTGTCATCGTTCTGGTCATTTTGGGAATTGTAGTCTTGAGCATCGTGCTTGCCTATTGGAATGCCCACAGGCTCGAAAATGCAACCTTGCTGTCGGTGACTGGAACCATCCGCTTCGATGAAAGTTACTCTAGCGAAAGCAACATTCGGAGTTATTACGTCTTTGTGGGGAAAAAGCGCTTCACGTTCGGGGATGATATGAGCCGCGCCTTCAAGGAGGGCGGTAAATACAAATTCTACTATTGCAAGCCGGGGATGTACGAGTTTGTCATGTCGTACGAAAAAGTGAATGGATAAAGGTTCTTCTGCGGGGGACAAAGTATAATCCTGCCATCGCCAAAGGAGTTACCATGTACGACAAAAAGAAACTCGATGAGCTGAAAGATGCGCTGGAACAATGGGAGAAAACCAGCCTGAGCAAGGCGCTCAAGTCCCTGCCCGAAAGAGCCGACGAATTCATCACGACCTCCTCCGAACCCATCAACCGACTCTACACCCCGCTTGATGTGGCGGATAAAGAGTACGCTTCCTCTCTTGGACTTCCGGGTGAGTACCCATTCACGCGCGGAGTCCACCCGACGCTTCATCGCTCCAAACTGTGGACGATGAGAATGTTCGCCGGCTTCGGCACCGCGGAAGAGACGAATCAACGATTCAAATATCTACTCGAACAGGGACAAACTGGCTTATCCATCGCGTTCGATCTCGCGACATTGATGGGGTACGACACCGACCAACCCGAAGCATTGGGTGAGTTCGGCAAATGTGGCGTGGCAGTCTCTTCCTTGAAGGACATGGAAATTCTGCTCGATGGCATTCCGCTCGATAAAGTCTCCACAAGCATGACGATCAATTCTCCCGCCGCGATCATCTGGGCGATGTATCTTGCCACAGCGGAGAATCGCGGCATCAAGCTCGATCAACTGCGTGGCACCATTCAAAACGATATTCTCAAAGAATTCATCGCGCAAAAGGAATACATCTTTCCTCCCGAACCTTCGATGCGACTCGTTGTGGACACGATGGAGTTCGGTTCGCAAAAAGTCCCCCAGTGGAACACGATCTCGATCAGCGGATACCACATCCGTGAGGCGGGTTCAACCGCCGCCCAGGAATTAGCGTTCACACTTGGCGATGGACTTGAATATGTTCGTTGGGGTATTGCCCGCGGCATGGATGTGGACGAGTTCGCGCCGCGTCTTTCGTTCTTCTTCAACGCGCACAACGATTTCTTTGAAGAGATCGCCAAGTACCGCGCCGCGCGGCGCATTTGGGCGCGTGAGATGAAGGACACGTTTGGGGCAAAGAATCCGCGTTCGTGGTTGTGTCGTTTCCATACGCAGACAGCAGGAGTATCGTTGACTGCGCAACAGCCGGAGAACAATGTAGTACGTGTTGCCTTGCAAGCTCTTGCCGCCGTCCTCGGCGGTACGCAGAGTTTACATACCAACTCTCTCGATGAAGCATTGGCTCTCCCCTCTGAACATGCGGTGACAATTGCCCTCCGCACGCAACAGATCATCGCGGAAGAGTCAGGGGTGACGAACACGGTTGATCCATTGGGAGGCAGTTTCTTTGTCGAAGCGATGACCGACCGAATCGAAGCGCAGACATATGATTACTTCAGGCGAGTCGAAGAGTTGGGAGGGGTCATCCCTGCCATCGAAAAGGGATTCTTCCAAAGTGAGATCTCAGACGCGGCGTACCGCTATCAACGCGAAATAGATATGGGTGTTCGTAAAATTGTCGGGGTGAACGCGTATGCGGAAAAGAAACCGTTGACGATTCCCATCCTCGAGATGGATCCAGCTGGTTATGAAAGACAGGTGAAGCGTCTCGAAGAGTTGAGAAAGTCCCGCGATAATGGAAGAGTCGGTCAAATGTTGGACCGTCTGCGTATCGCGCTCGAAGGCACGGAAAACACGATGCCGCACATCATGGAAGCTGTCCACGCGTATGCGACGTTGGGTGAGGTTATTCAGGTAATGAAGGAAGTGTTCGGGGTGTATGAAGAGCCGACGATGATCTAACCAGCTTTTAGCGATTAGCATTTAGCGAAACAAAAAAACAGCGAGTGGTAGATCCATTCGCTGTTTGCTAGACGCTAAGAGCTGATAGCTACTTGCTACCTCGCCAGCATCTTCGCCATTTCGTAATTGCTCGTAGGCGCTGGTTTTTCGTGAGTAGTTACTTCTTCAAGGGGAATATCAGCAACATCTGTTCCCCTCAACCCAATCATGATGTCGGTCTTGCCAGCCAGTAAAAGCTCGACAGCCTTGACGCCCATGCGTGCTGCCAGTAGACGGTCGAAGGCGGTGGGGCGTCCGCCGCGCTGGATGTGACCGAGGATCGTCACGCGCGTGTCAAAGCCCAGATCCATCTCATTAATGAAACGCGATAATTCTGTCGTGCGAATGTTCGCTCCCTCGGCAACGAGGATGATCGCATGGGTCTTGCCGCGTCGATACGCATCCTCCACCGACTGGGCGACTTCTTCGATTGTAGAGGTCACCTCTGGCATGAGAACGATCTCTGCGCCGCAGACGATACCTGCCATGACCGCCAGATAACCGGAGTTGCGTCCCATGGTTTCAATGAGGAAGGCGCGACCGTGGGAGGATGCGGTATCGCGCAGTTTGTCGACAGCCTCCATGATGGTGTTCAGTGCAGTATCCACGCCGATCGCGATATCGCTACCCCATATATCATTGTCAATGCTGGCAGGGATGCCGACCACTTTAATCCCCTGCATCGACAGCGCGTGCGCGCCGCGCAGGGAGCCATCTCCGCCGATCACGATCAAACCATCCATGCCGGCTTCGTTCATGCGGCGGATCGCTTCACGCTGTCCGCGCGGCTCCTGAAAACGTTTGCTTCGGCGCGTTTGAAGGACGGTACCACCGCGTTGTAGGATACCGCCTACATCGCGTGGTCCCAGTTCGCGAAACTCACCGTTCACCAATCCTTCATAACCGTTCGCGATCCCCAGCACTCTTGCGTTGTTTGACAATGCCGTGCGTACCACCGCCCGAATGGCGGCGTTCATTCCGGGGGCATCCCCACCGGAGGTCAGTAACCCCAATGTAAAATCTTTCGTGCTTGTCATGCCTGCTCTTCTCTCTTAATTTGAAATGTATCGAAATCCCTCGCCACCACCGTATTCGGAAAAATAGCCTGGGCTTCTTTTATAACGTCTTTCTCGCGATACCTGCGCGAGATGTGGGTCAGGATCAATTTCTTGACCCCAGCTTTGACAGCCAACTCCGCGGCTTGACGCGCCGTCAGATGGGAGAACTGACGCGCCATCTCCGCCTCTTCATCGAGATAGGTCGACTCGATCACCAGCGCGTCCGCGTCTCTGCTGACCTCGAGCAGGTTATCCGTCCGACCGGCATCACCTGTGGTGACGAGCTTTGTCCCTTTTTGAAGCGGACCCAGCACATCGTCCGGGGTGATGCGTTTGCCATCGGGCAGGGTAATGCTCTGCCCATTGACCAGGTCGCGGCGTTCGGGTCCGAACGGGACGCCGAGTTCATCCGCTTTTTCTGGCAGGAAGGGACGCCGCGCTTTCTCCTCGAAAACATACCCCAGACAATCAGGTCCGCGATGTGAAACGGGAAAGGCTGTAACGGTGAAATCATCTGCTTCGAAGAACGTCCCGGGTTTGATCTCGTTCATGCGCAGAGGCATGGGAGGTTCGTTGCCGCGCAGGACAACATCATAGACCAGTGTGTGGACACGATCCAACGTGGCGCGTCCGGCAAAGATATCCAACTCGTCAATGGCTTCCCAGCGTAGGAACGTGCTAAGCAAACCGCCCAACCCCAGAATATGGTCGAGATGTCCGTGCGTCAACAAAATGCGCGTGAGGTTCTTGAAGCCGACACCCGATTGCAGGATCTGGCGTTGCGTGCCTTCGCCGCAATCCACGAGAAAGCGATATTCATCATGTTTTACGATCTGTGCTGAAAGTCCGCGTTTTGCAGAGGGCGCAGAGGCAGAGGTGCCAAGAAAAAGTATTTCGAACAAATTGGATCCTTAAGCGGACAAAATCTTGCCACAGAGATCACAGAGATTCTGAGAAAAGAAACACTTGCTCTCTCTGTGTACACTGTGGCGAATTAATATTGATTTCATAATTTTACCCTAAAAGCAAAACAGACCATTTGTGCTATACTCCAAAAAAGTAATATGCCTCTCAAGACTCCAACTTCCTCCTCCAAGAAACCGGGCGCTCAACCAGCGAAAGGGAAAGCATTACCTCCTGCAAAGGGAAAGGATGCAGGAAAAGCGCCAGCGAAAAAAGGAAAGCCTGCGCCTCCTCCCCCGCCTCCGCCTGCCCAGCTTTCCTGGTGGGATACCCTCTCTGCTGAACGCAAACTGGATGTGGTGGGTGCGGTTATGGCAGTGGTTGGGGTGTTGATCCTGCTTATCCTGGTCTCTGCAGAACGCAGTGCACCAACCCAATATTTGACCAGTGTTTTGAGTCGTCTTCTTGGTTGGGGCATTTACATTTTGCCGGTTGGATTAATTCTGATGGGCTTATGGCTCGTCCTGCGTCGCATCGAGAAGCTCCCTCCACCCACGCTTGAACGGACCGTGGGTATCGTCGTTTTCTTCTTCTGGTTGTTGACATTCTTCCACGCGATACGCGTGACCTTCATACTTGATCCTGTAGACCCGGCTGTGGGTAACACTCAGGGCGGCGGTTACGTGG
>Ga0315912_10003986_pt1 | contig 14256 bp, 15 predicted proteins | sample VfabasoilMG_FD_204469 | JGI IMG/M metagenome (GOLD analysis project Ga0315912, IMG submission 204469) | Garden soil microbial communities collected in Santa Monica, California, United States - V. faba soil | ecosystem: Environmental > Terrestrial > Soil > Garden | place: USA: California... | reverse complement strand
GGGGACGTACCTCACGGGCAAGCTGTCCGTATTCCTCGCGAAGCGCGCGATGGCCGAGGCTGGCGCGCCCGCGATGACCGAAGCCTTTCGCGCCGTCGGTCTGCACGATGCGATGTACGTGATCCCGGCCCTGGCGTTCTGCTGCGCCCTCGTGCTGTTCGCGGCGTCGCGCACCGTGGCTGCCGACATGGTCGCAAAGCGGACCTGACATGCCGATCAATCCACTCGCGCAGGCGATTCTCGATGTCTACAACACGCTGCGTCACCAGTGCTACGCCGGTTTCATCCACCTGCGCCTCGGCCCCGACGCCGACCGTGACATGGTGGCCGATCTGCAAACCGCTCTCTGAAGGAACGACTCAATGCCAAGAACGATGAAAGCCGCCGTCATCCACACCTTCAAGGAGCCGTTGAGCATCCGGGAAGTGCCGGTACCCGAAGTCGTGCCGGGCCGCATCCTCGTCCAGGTCGTGGCTTCGGGCGTCTGTCACACCGATCTCCACGCGGCCGATGGAGACTGGAAATTCAAACCGAATCCTCCGTTCATTCCGGGCCATGAAGCCGTGGGCTTCGTCAGCGCAGTCGGTGCGGGCGTCACGCAAGTGAAAGAAGGTGACCGCGTTGGCGTGCCGTGGCTGCATTCCACGTGCGGCCAGTGCGAGCACTGCGTGAGTAGTTGGGAGACGCTGTGCGACCGGCAGCAGATCACGGGCTACACCGTCAACGGCGGCTACGCCGAATACGTGCTCGCCGATCCCGCGTACGTGGGCCGCTTGCCCTCGAACGTCGATTTCTCCGCCATGGCGCCCGTGCTCTGCGCGGGACTCACGGTCTACAAGGGTCTCAAGCAACTGGAATGCAAGTCCGGCGACTGGGTGGCCATCTCGGGCATAGGCGGCCTCGGCCACATGGCCGTGCAGTACGCGCGCGCCATGGGATTCCACGTGGCTGCCGTCGACATCGATGACGCAAAGCTCGAGCTTGCGAAGAAGTTAGGCGCCGAACTCGTCGTCAATGCGCTGAAGGCCGACCCCGCGAAGGAACTGCAGCGTGCGATGCGCGGTGCGCATGGCGTCCTCGTCACCGCGGTGTCGCCGAAGGCGTTTCAGCAGGCGCTGGGCATGCTGCACAAACGCGGGACCATGGTGGTCGTGGGCCTTCCGCCCGGGGATTTTGCCGTACCGATTTTCGATGTCGTGGCCAACGCGAAAACCATCCGCGGCTCCACCGTCGGCACGCGCGCCGATCTCCAGGAAGCGATCGCCTTCGCCGCGGAAGGCAAGGTGCATACCGTCTATTCCGAAGACAAGCTCGAAAACATCAACGACATATTCGATCGCATGAGAAAGGGCTCGATCGAAGGCCGTGTCGTGATGCGATTTTCCGACCAAAGATGATGATGCGGGATTCGTGACGCAAGTCTCAGGCGTTCCGCGGCTCGTACGGGAGGCCCCGGATGTGGCGGGCATCTCGCGCCGGCTACCTTGCGAAGCATGAAGAATCTCCCCGTATCGAAGATCATGACCCGGCCGCTGGTTACCGTGGCGGCCGACGACTCGCTGTACACCGTGAAGAAACTGCTGGAAGAGCGGGGTCTGCATCATGTGCTCGTGGTTGAAGGAGGCCGCATGGTCGGCATCCTGAGTTCGGCAGACCTGCTCAAGCTGGCCCTGCTCCTGCAGCCGGGCGAAGAGCGGAATTCCACCGAAGTCGCGAACGCGCTCGGCATCAAGGTTCGAGATCTCATGCAGACCCGGATCGCCGTCGTGCGGGAGAGCGCCACCCTCAAGGACGCGGCGGACGCCCTGCAGCTCGGTGGTTTTCACGCGTTGCCCGTGCTGGCGTTCGACGACACGCCGGTGGGCATCGTGACGTCGACCGATCTCATCGGCCTTCTCATGGATCGAATCGAGCGGGATGGGACAAGCGCCGTACCGGCTGACCCGCCGTCACCGGAACTCCACGCACATGAGAATCCCCACCTTCTCGAAGTTCTCCGTGCGGCCGAGATCTACCTGCGCTCCGGCCAGAGTGACCAGCAGCATGCCAGGCTCACTCGAGCCGTTGAACGCGCGCGAGAAATCTCGCGCGCGAGCAACACCGTGTCGTAGCGGCGCTGCCTGGCCTCCGCTAAGGTAGCGTCAGCACCAGCTTCTGGTAGAGCCCGCCGAAGTAGGTGTGTTTGGATTCGAGCGTGAGGGAACGATCGCGCGGCATGAACTCGGCGACTTCGTGCCTCCAGAGATCCAGCGCGAACGGCTCGAGCTTTTCGAACACGAGCCGCATCAACGGGCGTATCGGATGCCAGCCGACGGGCTTGTGGTAGTCGACGATGACGATCTTCCCGCCCGGCTTCACGACGCGGATCGCCTCGGCGAGCGTCCGCCGCCGCACATCGGCGGGCTGCTCATGCAGCAAGAAGAAGAGGAGTACCTGGTCATAGCAGCCGTCGCCGCAGGCGAGCGCGGCGGAGTCACCCTGCACGAGACGCACTCTCGAGTCGGTGTGCAGCTTGCGCGCGAGGTTCTCGAGCTGGATCGGCAGGATGTCGACGACATCCAGCCGCGCGTCGACCGCCAGCCGCTGCTGCAATCGCGTCGTCAGGTTGCCGTAGGCGCAGGCCACCTGGAGGGTGTGCCCATGCACCAGCGATCCCAGGTCGGCGAGAGCTGCGTCGCGCAGCCGTCCGTAGTGGCCGAAGAGGATCGCATTGACGAGCCAATCGCGTTCGAAAACCTGCACAGCGCCCGGGCGAACATACGCCCACCAGTACACCTGCTCGAGGTAGTTCGGAACCTGCGGGTCCTTGACCGCTTCGATGGGCTGCGCCCGCTCGACGGCGGCGTTCGACGATTCTTTCATGACGTAGCTCAAGGACGTTTCCTCCAGATTCACTCGGACCGCGACCGCCAGATCGAATAGATCACCCACACGCTGTTCACGAACGCGAGCAGATAGCCCAGCGAACCCATCACCGTGAACACCGGAACGCCGAAAACCTGCGGCCCCGAAGTGACCGTCATCACGATGGACGAGCCGATGACCACCGACGCGGTCATGATGGCGACGGTCATGCGGTTGACCGTCCGGTCGAGCTTGCGCACGAAACTGTCGAGGCGCTTCAGGTCGAGGTCGAGCCGCAGCCGGCCGCGCCGCGCGTCCTTGAGGAGCCGCGCGGCGTCGCGCGGAATGGCGCGCACCTGGTCGAGTAGTTGGCCCATGCCCGCGCTGCCGCGCCGGCCGAGTTCCGTGGGCGCGTAGCGCGCAACAAGCGCGCGGTCGACGAACGGTTTCAGCCGGTCGGCGAGCACGAATTCCGGATCGTACTTGCGTCCCGAGCCTTCCAGCGTGATCAGCGCCTTGAACATCAGCGTGAGGTCCGCGGGCAGCACGATGCCGTGGGTTCTCATGAGCGCCGTGATGCGGCCGATCAGTTCGGCGACGCGCAATTCCTTGACCGGCAGATCGCCGAAATCGTTCACGAGTTCTTCGACGTCGGACGCGAGCCGTTCTTCATTGACGGGCTCATCGCCGGCCCAGTCGAGCAGCACGTCCATCATCGGTTCGAATTCCCGGCGCGTGATTCCTGCCAGCAGATCGATCATCTGGTTGCGGCGCGCCACCGACAGCCGGCCCACCATGCCGAAGTCGATCATCGCGATGCGGTTGCCCGGTAGATAGATCACGTTGCCCGGGTGCGGGTCGGCCTGGAAGAAGCCGTCCTCCAGGATCATCTTGAGCACGTTGTCCACGCCGCGCGCGGCGAGCAGCTTGAGATCGAGGCCGGCGCGCTCGACGGCAGACACGTCTTCGGCGCTGATGCCGTCGATGTGCTCCTGGACGTTCATCTCTTCGCGCGTCCATTGCGGGAAGACGTGCGGGATCAGCACGTAGGGCTCGTCGCGGAAGTTGCGTTCGAAGCGTTCGATGTTGTGCGCTTCGGTGGCGAGATTCAGCTCGCGCTCAATCGAGTTGCGGAATTCTTCGACGATGCGCACGGGCTGGTAGCGGCGCAGATCCGGCATGCGCTTTTCGACGAACTCCGCGATTTGCGTGAGCAGCCCGAGGTCGGCTTCGACCTTGCGTTCGATGCCCGGGCGGCGAACCTTCAGGACCACCGGACGCCCGTCGAGCATCTTCGCGCGATGCACCTGCGCGATGGAGGCCGCGCCGGCCGGGTGCGGTTCGAGATCGATGAAGTGCTGCGCGACCGGGCCGCCGAGCGCGCGCTCGATCACCGGCAAGATGTCCGCGAACGGAACCGGCGTCGCGTTGCTCCGCAGCCGCGCGAGTTCGTGGGTCCATGCCGGTGGGAGCAGGTCCTCGCGCATCGACAACATCTGCCCCAGCTTGATGAAGGTGGGGCCGAGTTCTTCGAAGGCGAGTCGCAGCCGCTGCTGTGGTGCGAGCTGCGCACTGCGCGTGGCGTCACCCCACTGCAGCATCTCGCCGGCGCGCTCCAGCATCGACACGATGCCGAGACGTCGCACGAGATCGCCGAGCCCGTGGCGAATGAACACCATGGAGATCTCGTGCAGGCGCGAGAGATTCCGCACTGCACTCGCGGGCACGGCTTACGGCGCCTTCCTGTTGTCCGGCTGCTGGCGAAGCGCGTCCGCGAATCCGCCGAGGAGCGCGCTGGTGAGCAAAGTCATGTTGGCGCCGTACTGGCGCATGGAATCGAAACCCGGCATGGCGTCGGGACGGAACGAATTGATGCGATTGGCGAATTCGCTGAGCATCTGCGCGAACCGCACGTTCACATCGGCACCGACGCGCTGCGCATGCAGCGCGAGATCCGTGAGTTCGCGGTTCAGGTTTCCGGTCGTGACGTCGGCGATCCGGTTGGCGATCGTGACGTAGTCCTGTTGCAAGGTCTGCAAGGCCGCGAATGCCATTTTCAGATCGTTGTCGGAAATGTCCTTGCCACGCGCGATCAGCGACTGGATTGCCCCGTGGGCTGCTTGCGAAGAGGACTGCAACGCGGCGTTCATGAGGCGGAGCGACTCCGCAAATGCCTCGCGCGCCTGGGCGTTGTCGAGGGCCGGCTTCGATGCGCCACCGCCGCTCATGGCCCGCACGACTTCGGTCACGCCCTCGGTGTCGAGGCGACCGCCCGACAGCATCTGGGCCGTCATCTGGCGGACGCGCTCGCGGAGCGCCTGTTCGTCGGTCTTTCCTTCAGTGGAAGAGGTGGATCCGGTCATGTCGCGCCCCTTTGACGGTCTTTTGCCGGTTAATACCTGCACCCGCCGGGGCCGCCTATGGGACCAAAGGGCCGGATTCGACTACGGCGTCGCAAGACTATCCAGTTCGCGGCGAATGAGGTTGGTCTCGGCCATCGAATTCGCCAGTGAAACAGCGCGGTTCAGTGCTTCGCGTGCTTCATCGAGCCTGTTCAGTTCCTTGAGCAGCGTGCCGCGCAATCCATGCCAATAGAAGTACGCGTCCAGGTCGCCTTTCAACGGTTCGACCATCGCCAGGGCAGCCTCGGCGCCTCGCAGCTTCCATACAGCCACGGATCGATTGAGCGTCACGACGGGAGAAGGTTGCAGCACTTCGAGCGACTGGTACAGCGCTTCGATCTCTCTCCACCGGGTGTCTTCGGCGTTGGTGGCCCGCGCGTGAAGCGCGGAGATGGCGGCCTGCAGTTGATAGGGCCCCGGGCTTTGATAAACGGCCGCTCGTTCGAGCAGAAGGCGCCCTTCATCGATGAGCCTCCGATTCCAGAGACTCCGCTCCTGTTCTTCGAGCAACACGATCTCCCCTTGCGTATCGAAGCGGGCGGCGGCGCGCGACTGCTGCAGCAGCATCAAGGCGAGGAGTCCGAACACTTCGGGATCGGTGGGAAACAGACTCAGCAGCAGGCGCCCCAATCGAATGGCTTCGTGCGCAAGCGCCTCACGAGCGGCCGCAGTGGCCGGCGTACTGCCGTAGCCCTCATTGAAGATCAGATAGACCATCGCCAAAACGGCATCGAGGCGCGCGCGACGTTCGGCGGCACCGGGCGCGTCGAATTCGACACCGACCTCCGCAATCGCACGCTTGGCGCGCGTGATGCGCTGCTCCATCGCGGCGGATGTCACGAGGAATGCCTTGGCTATCTGCTCGATGCTGAGTCCGGACACGATGCGAAGCGCGAGGGCAATCTGCTGGGTGGCGGGCAGCGCAGGGTGGCTGCACACGAACAAGAGACGGAGGATGTCATCTTGATAGCGGCTCTCGTCGAGGCGTTCAGCCGCAAGATGGTCGTGCTCGTCTGCGAGGACATCACCGTCGGGCAACGATTCGACATTCCGACCGCGGCGTTTGGCGTCGAGCGCCGCGTTGCGGCCGACGGTAATGAGCCATGCGGCCGGGTTTTGGGGCGGTCCTTTCCGCGGCCAGGTCTGGAGTGCCCGAAGGCAGGCTTCCTGGAAGGCCTCTTCGGCGATATCCAGGTCCCGGAAATATCGAAGCAACGCTGCGATGGCCTTCGGCCGCGCTCCGGAAATCGCGACATCGATGTGCGCGGGATCCTGCATCTGGATTCGAGGACGATCGGCCATGGTCATAACAGACAGGCTTGACAGACCGGATGCAAATTTATTTTGCTGCCGATGTCGGCCGGGCGATTTCTCGGACGTCCTTGGCGTTGAATCCACTGAAACCGGGAGATGTTCAATGAAAGTCATGATCCTGACGAAGATGCCCGAAGGCGCTGCAAACATGGCGCCGCCCTCCCAGGAGGCGATCAAGGCCATGCATGACTACAACGAAGCCCTCATCGCCGCCGGCATCCTGGTTGAGAACGCCTACGGCGGGCTCATGCCGTCGAGCTTCGCCAAACGGCTGAACTACTCGGGCAAGAACCTGACGGTGACCGATGGGCCTTTCACCGAGACGAAGGAAGTCATCGCAGGATTCGCGCTGTGGGAGGTCAAATCCTTCGACGAAGCGCTCGAATGGGCGAAGAAGTGTCCGGTGATGATGGACTGCACGGTCGACATGCGTCCGGTGTTCTGCCCGGAGATGTTCGATCCCGGTTAGCCGCACTTCTATACAAAAAGGGAGAGGCGCCGGGGACGCGCCGCGCGCAATCTCCGCACGCATGAATGTCATCCGCCGTTGTCGTGCCAATGAAGAGGCGACGATCCTTTCGATCGTGAACGCGCCGGTCGACTCGGCGCGCGCCGCGGAACTGCTCAATGCCTACTGGGACATTCCCGAACGACAGATCCAGACTTCCGTCGTGCTCGAGCGGCCATGAACAGTCTCACTCTCTACTCCGGCCCGCTCAGCATGTTCGGTGCCAAAGTCGAGATCGCGGCGCTCGAGAAGGGACTCGATTTCGAGCTGGTCAAGGTTCCGTACGACTCACGGCAGGGCTACAGTCCGAGGCACCCTGAAGTCCTGCGCATCAATCCCAAGCGGCAGGTTCCGGTGCTCGTGCATGGCGACCTCGAGATTTTCGACTCTACGCAGATCTTCGAGTACCTCGAAGACCTGAAGCCGACTCCGGCGCTGTGGCCTCGCGAACCTGTCGCACGCGCACGCGCGCGCGGACTCGAGCATCAATCGGACGAGGTGTACTTTCCGCACATCATTCGCCTGATGGGGTTGCAGGACGAGCTCAACAGCGAGCCAGCCGTCGGCGCCATCGAAGCTGCCCGTCGTTTCTGTCTCGACATGGATCGTCGCGTAGTGTCGAGCGAATGGGTGGCCGGTGCTTATTCGTTCGCGGACATCGCGTTCTACATGGCCGCGTTGTTCGGCGAGCGGCAAGGCGCGACGATGACGGACTCGACGCCTCACCTGCTCGCGTGGCGTGAACGCATGACGCAACGCGCGCCGGTCCGGAAAGTGGTGAGTGCAATGGCGCGGTGGCTGAAGACCGCGGGCCGCCCGGTGCCTGCTTTCATGGCGGCGACAATGTGACAGCCTGATCCGGCGCGGCGGTCGTCTCCTTCGGCGCGAACCGCTTCATGAAGTGCTCGATGCGCTGTTTGAGCGGATGGAAGGCGAGGCCGAAGATTGCGCCGAGTACGGCGTTCGCGAAGCGGCCGTCCACGTGCAGCGCATGGATGATGCTGTGCGCGATGTAGATCTCGACCACGGCAAAGAGGAAGAGCAACAACGCGACCGTCGCGCCATAGACCAGCGTCTTGCGGACGACCAGCGCGGGGCTGATGGCGCCTGCGTAGAAAACCGCCGCGGCAAAGCAGCTCACCATCGCCAGCCCGGTCACGATGCTGAAGATCAGCCGCAATACCGCATGGACTGTCGGGCTGGTCGAGTCGGGCAACGCGAGGCTGAGCGCGCCGGAAATGATCGTGATGATGGCTGACGCGAGCGCGGCTTCGAAAAACCACAGCACCTTGTTGCGGGCCTCGAGATCCGGACCCCGAAACGTGATGTAGAAGAAGAGGAGTCCGGTCGCGGTGATGGCCATCCACATCGGCAAAAGCACGTGGACGCTCGGGTTCACGAAGAGCGTCGCGGTCGCAGTGGCGGCGATGCCCCAGGCGGCTGCCGGATGGAGCAGAAAAGTGGCTGCCTCTCGAAGCGGCTTGCTCTTGCCCCAGAGGGTCGGGCTCGCAGCGACGTCTGCCGCCGTCAACGCGCGCGGAAAGACCTGCGTCGAGCGGATGAAAAAGGCGCCACTCAGGAGGAACAACACGAACTGCACGGATTGCCGCAAGAGCGGTGCGACCTGCAACCGGTCGAACAGCACCGTGACCACGATGCTGCCGTAGATAAAGGTGAGCGACAGGGCGATGGCGACGTTCGGCGCATGGTTGCCGCCACGCAAGCCGATCAGCAACGTGATCCCGAGGACCAGAAGACACGTCACGATGCCGGTCGATTCGGTGAGCCGATCCAGGAACATCCCGTCCGGCGCCGGCCAGGAAAGGGCCAGTACGGAGATGGTGGCAAAGATTCCCGCAAAACTGGCCGCGAGCACGAGGAGTCGACCGAACCCGAATCTTGGCGATGCCATGTTTTGCCCAGGGTGGAAGCGCGCCACATTATGGCTGCCAGGGCACCGCCGTGGGACGAATAGTAGATTGACGCTGGGGGCTGTGGCAGAGTCGCCGGCGAGGTCCAGAACGTGGTCGCCAAGACCACATACAAGAAGAGGGCCGTTACGGCATCGACCGTCTCATTGCGTGTGCGCCGCGAGGCGTGTCGGCGCGAACCCACTCGTGCCGATCCAACGCCAGATATCACGCGCATCGCGCGGACGGCCAAGAACCTTGAGCTGCCGCTGATCCAGCGCCTGGCCCGGCACGAGATCCCCACTCCAGATTTCGGTGAGGGCACGAACCGTCGATTCGACTACCAGGGTGACTTCGTGGCCCGGGTCGTCGCGGCACAGATCGACCTCGCCGTTTTCAACCACCAGCCACCATTCGCGTTCGCCCCGGCGGGCGTCCGTGAATCGAAAATGAATGACGACGCGTTGCCGCGCCGGGAACAGTTCGCGATGTGCAAACCGACGGATGTCCCACATGAGGAATCCGGCATCCAGTTGTTCGCGTTTGAGGCGACTGCCGATCCAGCGTGCGCCCCAGTGACCGAGCGCCAGGACCAGGGGCCGCAGTTCTTCTCCCGCGGCAGTTAGACGGTACTCGGGACCTCCGCTGGTCTTCACGCGCTCGATGACGCCAATTTCTTCGAGCTTGCGGAGGCGCTGCGCAAGCAAGGTCGCGGACATGCGCGGTACGCCGCGACGAATATCGTTGAAGCGCGTGCTGCCGCACAGCAACTCGCGGACGACGAGTGGCGTCCAGCGCTCGCCGATGACTTCGGCGCCACGCGCGACCGTACAGAATTGCCCATAGCCCAGCATGCCCGGACGCTACCTCTAAATCCGGATCCGCACTAGTCCAGATTCTGTACTGCTCGAGCACCATGCCCGGTACAGATTCGTGACTAGTCAGGAACAGCGCGAGGCACAAGAGTTGGCGGCATCAACGAACACGGAGGAAACAGTCATGTTGCTCGGAAAAAACAAAGTTGCTCTGCTCGTCTGCGGCGTTCTCGGCATTCTCGGCGCGGGGACATCCGCGCATGCGGATGCGGTCACCGACTGGAATGCAATTGCGCTCGACGCCGTCACGGCCGGCCGCCCCGGTCCCATCGGCATGGTCGATGTCGCGCTGGTTCAGATCGCGGTGCACGACGCCGTGCAGGCTCTCGACCGGCGCTATGAGCCGTATCACGTGGATCCTGAGGGAGCTTCGCCTTCAATGACCAAGGGTCGCCGCTCGGCTGCCGTCGCCGCCGCGGCGCACGATGTGCTGGTGGGCATGTATCCAAACCAGTTGCAGAATCTCGACGCCTTGTATTTCAGCTACCTGGCGGATCACGGGCTCACCGGAGACCCGGGAATACTCGTCGGACAGAAGGTCGCAGCCCGCATCCTTCCGCTGCGGCGCGTGAATCCAAACCCGCTGCCACCGCCGTTTGTCGGCGGCACGGAAATCGGAACCTGGCGTCCGACCAACTCATTCCTGGGAAATCCTCCGGCGCCCGCTCCGTTCTCTCCCATGGTGACTCCGTGGATGGCTCAGCTCGATCCCTTCACCCTCACGAGCCCGACGCGTTTTCGAGCCTTGCCGCCGCCGGCACTGACGAGCGATCGCTACACGAGGGATTACAACGAGGTCAAGGCATTCGGCGCGCTCGCGGGCAGTTCACGCACCCCGGAGCAGACCGATATCGCCTATTTCTACAGCGAGAATTTTCCCGCGCAGTGGAATCGCACGCTGCGCGCCATTGCCAATCGCTACCTGAAAAGAACGGGCGACAGCGCCAGGTTGTTGGCGCTCGCGAACATGGCCGGTGCAGATGCGCTGATCACCAGCTGGGACAGCAAGGTGCACTACGTCTTCTGGCGGCCACTCACGGCGATCCAGGAAGGCGACCTCGACGGCAATCCCCTGACCGCCGGCGATCCTGCCTGGCAACCACTGATCAACAACCCTAACTATCCCGACTACACCTCGGGAGCGAACTGTCTCACTGGCGCCATGACACGGACTCTCCAGTTGTTCTTCGGCAGGGACAAGGTGACTTTCGAAGCCACCACCAACGCTCCCCAGGCGATCAAGAAAGCGCGTACCTACCAGAGATTTTCGGATGCCATGCAGGATGTCGTGGACGCGCGTGTCTGGCTCGGGATTCATTTCCGCTTCACCGACCTCGAGGGACGCACACAAGGGCAACGCGTGGCCGAATGGACCTCCAGGCATTTCCTGTTGCCGCTCGATGACGATCATCGAGGACCGTGGAAACTCGATGATCATGACGACTGAGAAGTGAGTGAGAGAGGGCCGGGCTGGCGAAGGCGCCAGCCTGGCCCGCCAGCTTGACGGGTGTTGGTCCGCCCTCGCGCCGGTTCTATACTCCAAACGCATTCGGTTCTCGTCTCGAGCCGAACGTGAGGAGAAATCTGGCGTGAGTGCGCATGAAGAGATCGCGATGAAACCCGTGCCGCAATCGCTCGATCGGCGCGCCTTTATGCAGCTGGCGGCGACGTTTGGCCTGTCGCTGTCGGTGCCGAGTCTTGGCGCGAAGTCGCCGGCTCTTACAACGGATGAATGGACCCTCATCGGCGATGTGTCGGAGGTGATCATCCCGACGACGGACACCGGCGGAGCGCTCGCTGCCGGCGTGCCAGCCTTCGTGAAGATGATGCTGTCGGATTGGTTCAGCGAAGGCGAGCGCGAGAACTTCCTGGCTGGCCTGCGCGAGTTTTCGGCGGGCGCGTTCAAGAAGCACGGCAAAAAATTCGGTGAGCTGACCGGGAGCCAGAAGGATCAGTACTTTGGTGAAGCGCTGACGGCGGCGGAAGGGGGCGCACCCGCGCCGCGTGCGCCATTCGTGGTTCTGATGAAGCGGCTCACGATTTTTGGCTATTACACCAGCGAACTCGGCGCCACGACCGAGCTGCATCAGCAGGTTGCAGCGGCGAAGTATGAGCCCGCGGCGGTCGTCAAACCCGGCGATCGGGCGGATTCCGGGCTTCCCGGCGCCATGTACTGGTTCAACGCGAGCTGACGCGATGTCCGCTCATGATTTCGACGCGATCGTCATTGGCTCCGGCATTTCCGGCGGCTGGGCCGCGAAGGAGCTCACCGAGAAGGGCCTGAAGGTGCTGCTGCTCGAGCGCGGGCGCTCGATCACTCCTGCGGATTATCTCGGCGAGCACAAACCCGCCTGGCAGTTTCCGTTCCGCCAGCTCGGCGATCGCAAGCGCTATGAACGCGACTACCCGATCCAGAGCACGTGCTATGCATTCGGCGAGCCTACCGAACAGTTCTGGGTCAAGGACTCCGAACATCCGTACGGCCAGGATCCCGCGCATCCTTTTCGCTGGATCCGCGGCTTTCATCTCGGCGGCAAATCGCTCATGTGGGGCCGCACCACGCCCCGCTGGGGCCCCATCAATTTCGAAGAGAACAAACGGGACGGGCACGGCGTCGACTGGCCCATCCGCTACGACGACATTCGACCCTGGTACGACCACGTCGAAGAGTTCATTGGAGTGTCCGGGCAGACCGAATACAACTCGCCGTTCGCGCCCGTGGGTCGCTTCCAGCCCGGGATGCAGATGAATGCCTGCGAGACTCACGTCGCCGACAGCATTCGGAAGAAATTTCCGGACCGTCGTCTGACGATTGCGCCGTCCGCAGTTCTCACCCAGCCGCTTCATGGCCGGGCGCCGTGTCACTACTGCGGACCGTGTGAACGTGGCTGTTCCACGGGTTCTTATTTCAGTTCGATCAGCTCGACGCTGCCTGCCGCAAAGGCGACGGGTAATCTCACGATAGCCACCGACAGCGTGGTGGTCGGGCTCGACTACGATCCGAAGACACGCAAGGTCGCCGGCGTCCGCGTCGTCGACAAGAACACACGCGCGGGCAGGCGCTACACGGGGAGGATCGTGTTTCTCAACGCGGCCACGCTGGCCTCCACGCAGATCCTGCTCAATTCGACGAGCGAAAGTTTCCCGAATGGCATCGGCAATCGCAGCGGAGTACTGGGCCATTACCTGATGGATCACCCGTATCTCACCGTGACTGGCGTCATCCCGGGGTTGTTAGACAAGTACACGATCGGCAATCGGCCGGCTGGCGTGTGGATGCCGCGCTTTCACAACGTCGACGGGCAGACGGCGCCGTTCCTGCGAGGCTTCAGTTATGAGGCGAGCGCATCGCGTGCGAATTGGACGGACGGCGTGTCGATGCCGGGCTACGGCGCGGCGCTCAAGCAGCGACTGCGGGAATACGGGCCGTGGACATTCGGGTTCTACGGCTTTCTCGAGTGTCTTCCCTACCGCGACAACACGCTGACGCTCGATCCGGTCCGCAAGGATAAGTGGGGCCTGCCCATCCTCAATGCGCGCCTGGCGTGGGGAAAGAACGAACGCGAGCTCGCGAAGCAACTGGTCAGCGATGCGTCAGAGATGCTCCAGAGTGCTGGAGCGACGAACATCTCATTGCCTCCCGAGGAATTGCCGCCCGGCGGCTTTGGCATCCACGAAGTGGGGACGGCACGCATGGGGCGTGATCCCGCGACCTCATTCCTGAATGGCCACAACCAGTCCCATGAAGTCGCCAACCTGTTCGTGACCGACGGATCGTGCATGCCATCCGTGGCTGCGCAGAATCCGTCGCTCACGTTCATGGCGCTGACGGCGCGTGCAGCGAACTACGCCGTGCAACAGATGAAGGCCGGCGTTATCTGAGTCCTGGGAAATGGGACTCTGGGGAGTGGTCGGGGTGAAAGGATTTGGACCTTCGATTCCTACCTCCGCAGCAGTCCACCAATACCCGGCGGGAGAGTTTTTCACCCCAGAGACGGAGAGCGCCAAACGCCGTGCGCGCCCGGATTCACCAGCCACCAAAGACCCTTTTCTTGATGCTGCGATTCGATATCGGTGATGAAGATCTGGGGCCGGGGCAAGTGCACCTGTAACCGCCACGTCCCTTCGAGCAAGGTGTTTGGTATCAGCTTCGAGACCCTCGCTTGTTAGAAGCCGCACAGGGTTTCCCTTCTCGAGTGTCCGCAGTCTTACGGATTCGACGGCGCCCCCCGGCATCCAACATTGACGGCACCAAGGACTTGTCCTGGAGCCCCCGAGTGTCGCGACCCGTCATGACGCCGATCGAGCGCGCTTCCGTGCGCGCGGCGTCCATTGCCGGCGTCATCGCGGCGGCGCTGGGATTTACCGGCATGCTGGGCTGGCTGCTCGGCATATCGAGGATG